>Ga0272446_1003413_pt1 | contig 20055 bp, 8 predicted proteins | sample YNPCB0061_FD_194587 | JGI IMG/M metagenome (GOLD analysis project Ga0272446, IMG submission 194587) | Hot spring microbial mat communities from Yellowstone National Park, WY, United States - YNP-CB-006-1 | ecosystem: Environmental > Aquatic > Thermal springs > Hot (42-90C) > Sediment | place...
ACGAACTGAACCTCTACGTTCCCGAAAACATCCAGCGCACCACCGGCAAGGCCGAACTGCCCCGCGACATTGCCCGGACGCTGCTCGGCCTGCACATCGGCAAGGTGGCGGTCATCACCGGGGGCAGCGCCGGCATCGGCGGCGCAATTGGCCACTACCTGGCGCTTTCCGGGGCCAAGGTCGTCCTGGCGGCGCGGGACGCCGAACGGCTGGCGGCGCTCAAACGCGAGATCGTCGCCGAACTGTTTGCCATTGGCTATCCGCAGCCGGAAACACGGGTCGAAATCCTGCCCGACATTGACGTGGCGGATGAAGAAGCCCTGGGGCGGCTGGTCAAATTCGCCATGGACAAGTTCGGACGCATTGACTTTCTCATCAACAACGCCGGCATTGCCGGGGCGGAGGAAATGGTCGTGGACCTGCCGCTGGCGGCCTGGCGGCACACCCTCAAGGCAAACCTGCTCAGCAACTATTCGCTCATCTACAAAATCGCGCCACTGATGAAAAAACAGGGCGCGGGCTACATTCTCAACGTCAGCTCGTACTTTGGCGGCGAGAAATACGTGGCGGTGGCCTATCCCAACCGCAGCGATTATGCCGTTTCCAAAGCCGGGCAACGGGCGCTGGCCGAGATTCTGGCGCGGCATCTGGGGCCTGAAATCCAGATCAATGCCCTCTCGCCGGGTCCGGTCGAAGGCAAGCGGCTGCGCGGGGAGGGTTCGCGGCCGGGGTTGTACGCCCGCCGGGCGCGGCTCATTCTCGAAAACAAGCGTCTGAACGACATCCACGATGCCGTCATCCGCGCCTGGCGCGAAGGTGAAACGGTCAAGGCGACCTTGGGAGCGCTGGCGCACAACCACTTTGACGAGGTACTGGCAGCCAACCCGCCCGAACCCGTGCGGCGACTCATTGCCCATCTGCGCGCCGGCGCCGTCAATGAAGGCCACTCCGACAGCCACTACCTCATGACGCGCAAGATTGCGGAAAAACTGCTCCACCGGCTGTTCGAGGGAGGCTATATGACCTCGGTCGAAGACCGGGAAGCCTTCACACTGGCGTTTTTGAGTGAGCTGCCCGAACCGCCTGAACCGTTTTTCGATCCGGTCGAAGTCGAAAAGGAAGCCGTGCGCGTGCAGTCCAGCGTGCTGGCCATGCTCAATCTGGGGCGCATGCCCACCGAGGAGGAAATTGCCATTGCGACGGTCTTTTACCTTTCCGATCCCAACGTCAGCGGCGAAACCCTGCATCCGTCGGGCGGGTTGAAGTTTGACCGGACGGTGACGGAAGGGGAGTTCTACGGCCTGCCGCGCAACGAAGACCTCATGGAGCTGCGCCGCAAGAACATCCTGCTCATCGGTGACTACCTGGAAGAGGAACTCCGGTGGCTGGTCGGGGCCTTTGCCATTCAGCTCGTCGTCCGCAACTGCATTCTTCTGACCAGGACGGCGGAGCGGGCGGATTCGCTGCGGCACTACTTCTCTGCCCAGCGGCTCAACAACCTGCACGTCTTCAGCGGTGGGGCCAACGTCGAAGCGGCCATGGATGACCTCATCCGGCGGTTCGGGCATCTGGATGTCGTGGTGTCCACGCCTTTTGACCCGCTGCCGCTCAAACCGCTGGCCGCGACGGACGACTGGCGCGGCGTGCTCAACGAAAAGGACTTCGAGCAGCTTGTCGAAACCCACATCACGCACCACTTCCGGGTGGCGAAAAAGGCGGCATTGCAGGACAAGGCGCAGATTGTGCTCGTCACGCCCAAAACTTCGCGCAACTCATCCCGCGAAGAGTTTGCCCTGGCGTTGTTTGTCAAGACGACGCTGCACGCGCTGACGGCGACGCTGGCCGTGGAATGTGAGCGGTTCACCCATCATCCGACGGTCAACCAGGTGGACCTGACACGCCGGGCACGGGTCGAAGAACCCCGCAATGAGCGGGAGGAGCGCGAGGAACTGGCGCGTTTCGTGGATGCCGTCCTGCTGGCGGCATCTCCGGCCCCGGAGCCGGAGCAGAGCCGCTACCTGTCACGGATTCACCGGGGCAATGCCCTGACGGTGTAGCCGCCCGGACAGGCCACGATCAGAACGACCGGCTTGCGCCCGGATACCTTACGCCCACCAGCGTGATGTCGTCCCGCTGCGGCTCCGCCCCCATGTGCGCCGTCAGGACGGCGGTGAGCTGTTCCCCCTGGAGCGCCAACGGCAACGCCGCAACCTGCTGTAACCAGGTGCGCAGGCGGGCGGTGCCGAACTTGCGATGCCCGGCATCAGGCTGGTCGGCCAGGCCATCCGTGGTGAGATAGACATTGACCGGACGTTCAACCACCAGGTGTGTTTCCTCAAAGGACAGCCCGTGCCTTCCCGGCCGTCCGCCAATGGCCCGGCGTGAGCCACGGTACTCGGTCAGCACGCCCTCCGCCGTGACGACATAGAGCGGCCGGCGCGCTCCCGCCAGGGTCAGGCCGCCGTGGGTGCGGTCGAAACGGCACAGGATGATGTCCATCCCATCCGCGGCCCCCGTCTGGTTGGCATCCTGGTCCTGGCGCAGAAGTCGCCGCACCGCGCCATCCAGTTCCGCCAGGATGGCGGCCGGCGAAACCAGTCCCCGCTCGACAACCATCTGGTTGAGCAGCGTGGTGCCGACCATGGCCATCAATGCGCCGGGGACGCCATGCCCCGTGCAGTCGCCGACGGCCAGAAACCAGGCATCATCCGTGCGGTGAAACCAGTAGAAATCGCCGGACACGATGTCTTTCGGGCAGTAGAGAACGAAGGTTTCCTCAAAGGCGGAACGGAGCAGTCCGGGGTCGGGCAGGATGGCCGACTGAATCCGCTGGGCATAGAGCAGGCTGTCCGTCACGAGCTGGTTGGCTTCGGCCAGTTCGATGTTGCGGAGGCGGAAAATTTCAGCGTCGCGCTCACGCACCGTCGCCAGCGCCGCCGCGGCCGAGGCCTGGCTTTCCGCCGCCTGCGCCCGGAACTGCGCTTCACGCAGCCGCGCCTGGGCCCGGACGCGCGCCAGACGCACGCGCAACCCAAACCACACCCCACCGGCCAGCAGCAGTCCATAGCCCAGGTAGGCCCACCAGGTGCGCCACGGAGCGGGGCGGATGCGGACGCGCACCCGCTTTCCGTCTTCATTCCACAGGCCGCTGTCGTTCGAGCCACGGACCCGGAACACATACTCGCCCGGATCAAGATTCGTGTAGCTCGCATAGCGGCGCGTCCCGCAGTAAATCCAGTCACGGTCGAAGCCTTCGAGCCGGTAGGCATACTGGTTTCTTTCCGGGACGGTGTAGTTCAGCGCGGCAAACTCGAAGGCGAAGTGGTTTTCGTCATAGTCGAGCGAAAGCACACTCTCGCCGTCGAAGGGCTGCAACCGGTCAAACTTGCGAAAACCGGTCACGACGACCGGCGGAGGGACAGGGTTGGCGCGGACGGCTTCGGGACGAAACGCCGTGAAGCCCTTGGTTGAAACAAACAGGACCTCGCCGTTGCGCCGCTGGAAGAAGCTCTGTCGCGCCTGGTTGTCCACCAGTCCGTCACGGACATCAAACAGGCGGAAACGGTGTGTGACGGGATCGAACTGACAGAGGCCGATGTTCAGCCCCAGCCAGAGTTTCCCTGTGGTATCGGCGTAAAGCTCGACGATGCGGCTGGCCGGCAGTCCGTCACGCATCGTCATGGCCGTCACCCGGCCGGTGGCCGACTCGATTCGATTGAGACCATCTTCGGTTCCAACCCACAGCACCCCCGGCGGCGATTCGACCACATCGTTGATGATGCGCCCGACAAATCCCTGCCCCGCCCCGGACCGAAAAGCGCGGAAGGTCTGGGTTCCCGGCTCGAAATGGTAGATGCCAAAGTGGGTGCCCACCCAAATCTCGCCGGCGCTGTCCCGGAACAACCGGACGACACTTCCGTTCCCCAGGCTGCCTGGCCGGTTCGGGTCGGGGACAAACACCTGGGCATTGCCCGTCTGACGGTCAAGCCGGGCTACGCCCTGTGGCGTCCCCACCCAGAGTTGCCCCTGCCCATCCTCAGCGAGGCGGGACACCGTATTGCTGGGAAGCGTCCCCGGCCGGTTCGGGTCATGACGAAAGTGCGTGAAGTCATCCGTGGCCGGTTCATAGCGCGCCAGTCCACTCTGTTCCGTGCCAATCCACAGCGTGCCATCCCGATCCACCAGCAACGCATAAACGACTTCACTGCTGAAGCTGCGCGGAAAGCCCGGACGGGGACGGTAAAAGTGCAGGTTTCCACGTGGATCACGCCGCCCCAGTCCGCCCGCGCCGCCGGCAAACCAGAGGTTTCCCCGGTGGTCTTCGGTGATCCACCAGATGCGATTGCCCTCCAGCCGGTAAGCGGGGGCGGATTGGGTCGTGAAATGGGTAAAGGTTGAGCCGTCGAGGCAGTCCAGACCGCCGCCATCCATACCAACCCAGAGGCGGCCCTGGCGGTCTTCAAAGCAGTGCGAAACCGCATCGTAGCCCAGGCTGTTCGGATTCCCGACTTCGTGGCGATAGGGCGTGAACACCGGAGCCTGGGGATCATAGCGATCCAGTCCCGTAGGCGTTCCGAACCACAGGCCGCCCGCCTGATCGCGGCACAGCGCCCGGATGGCGTTATGACTCAGGCCCGATGGGTCTGCCGGCTGATGCACGAAGCGCCAGGCGCGCCCGGTCTTGGGTTCCAGGCTCACCACCCCCTGGTCTTCGGTGCCAATCCAGACCTGCCCCTGGGCATCCGTTGTGCAGTTTCGCGCCGTACGCAACCAGCCGGAGACCGGTTGGCCACTTTGGGCATCGGTGATGGCCAGCGGCTCAACCTGCCCGGTGAGCGGGTTGAAACAGGTGACACCGGCATTCTGACCGAGCCAGAGGACACCGCCCTCCACCGGACGAATGAACCACACCCGTTCGGCCGGCAGGCGGGACAGGATGTGGTCGGCCGGTGGCGTCGCCTGCCGGGTGGCCATGTCAAAGCGGGTCACACCACGCTCCAACCCCAGCCAGAGGCCGCCCGCGCCGTCGTGGGCCAGGGCATACACAGCAGTCGGCACCGCAGCCGGCGCGCCCCCATCGGTCGGTTCCGTCCAAACGCTGCTGACGGCGCAGGTCGTCGGGTCAATCTGGTACAGCCCCCGGTTGGTTCCGGCCCAGACCCACCCCTGTGGGTCAACGTACAGCGCCAACACGCGCACGCCATCCAGGGGCAGCGGGTAAACCTGTCCGGTGCGCGGGTCGAGGCGGTTGAGACCACGCAGCGTCCCAACCCACAGGTTGCCGTCCGCGGCTTCGGCGAGCGCGGTAATGTTGCTGTGGGTGAGACTCGCCGGGCTGAAGGGGTCGGCGCGGTACGCCGTGAACGTATAACCATCAAAGCGGTTCAGCCCGTCGTGTGTCCCAATCCACATCAGTCCCGTACGGTCCTGGAGCAGGGTATTCACGCTGGCCTGGGACATGCCCTGCTCGACCGACCAGCGTTGCACCCGCAGACGTGGCCCGGCCGCGGCCGGCAGGAACCAGAACGCGATACTGCATATCAGGAGCACCCACCGGCTGTATGCAAGCCATGCCATAGACGCCATGGGGTTTATTCTCGCTGTGCCGTCCCGCCCAATCAACCGGATGGGAACGCGGCGCACCGGGCAGGTCAGGCGCTTACCCGCCGGCCTCCCGGCGCTTGGTAACCAGCCGGTTGGCCGCCTGCCGCAGGGCGTCGGGAATGGACTTGCTCTTGGTCAGGTTGACGAGGTCGCGGCTCTGGAGCCGGTTGATGAACTGCATGCTGAAGTTGAGCGGACAACGGGCGTTTCGCACGAGGTTATGCATGATGGCGTAGTTGCTGACCCACGCCCGGTTCATCGCGATGATGCGCAGCACATCCTCATTGATTCCCTTGATGTTGGCAATGGCCTCGATTTCGGCGTCCGAAATACGTGGGTTTTTGACCACCGCCGTGCTGACCATGCGGTTCGAGTCACGAATGAGGATGGCCCGCACGTCACGTCCCCCCTTGAGGGCCGCAAAAATGCGTTCCTTGACCGACATGCGCGCCAATGCCTGATAAACGGAAAGCCGCTCCTGCGTTTGCGGGTCGCTTGACTGGCGCAGATCAATGCCTTCCTCGCTCTTGACCGCAGCCAGCATAGCCTCAAAGTCGGCGTCGGCGTCGGATTCGCTGGGGGCTTCATCGGAAAAGGACTGTCCGACTTCCGCCTCGAAGCCGGCCAGGACGGACTGAAACTCGGCCTCGAAGGCGTCGTCCGGCATGGGCGGCAGGTCGAGGACGGCCGCAAATTTCGCCGCCCGCGCCTTTTGTTCGCGTGCAATCCGCTCCGCGCCAAGTTCTTTCTCGAAGAACTCCGTTTTGATTTCACGCGCCTTGCGGATGGCTTCAAACGTGCTCGCCGGGTTTTCCAGGATGGCATCCAGCAGGGCCGGCAGCCGGATGAGCCGTTGCTGGTTGATGGTGACAGCTTCCAGCAGATACCCACTCGTCGTCTGCCGGACGAAGGCGAGCACCGACTCGTCCGGCAGCGCCGGATGCAACAGCAACTGCTCACCAAACCGCTCGGGAAGGTCAGCGTGCAGAAGCAGGTAGCGCAGGACTTCTTCCGGGGTCTCCGGGTCCTGGGCCACCGGTTGCAGGGCGTCGAAGTCCAGTGTGGCGAGCGAAGTCCGGGCGGCCTCGGCGATTTCCGCATCCGCATCGGCCGTCAGAAGCACCTGCGCAAACAGCATGTCCTCCGGGGCCAGCGGGAGTTTCCCCTGCGCCACCATGAGTTTGGCCGGGCGCGGGGCTTTCCCCTGCTGAATCATCGCCACCGGGGGCGACTTGGACAGCTTGAGCGGTTTGGCCGGCGGTGGCGGCGCGCTGACGCCAGACGACGTGGGAGCCGTCACCGGCGGCGGGCCGGAAGGGATGCCCGGCGGGGCATCCACAAAGGCTTCCGGGACAAGGTCAGCCGCAGACTTGAGCGGAACTTCGGGCGTGGACGCCGCCCGTTCACCGGCCACCTGGCGGCGTCCGAATTCCTTTTCGAGAAACTCGGCCTTGACCTGCCGCGCCCGGCGTTCGGCTTCCGGCGTCCGGTGGGGATTGTGCAGGATGGCCTCGATGAGCGCCGGGCGGCGAATCAGGCGTTGCTGGTTGATGGTCAGGGCTTCAAGGATGTGGGGCTGCGTTGTTTTGAGCGCCAGTGCCTCGACGGCGGCATCCGGGGTGGCCCGGTTCAAAACGGCGGCTTCGGTGATGGACGGATCGGTGCTGGCCGTACACAGCAGGGACAGAATCGCCGGATCGGTACGGTCATCGCGCGCAATGGGCAACACGACTGTTGGATCAAGCTTCGTGACTGAGGTTTGGGCGGCCGTGCGAATTTCCTCGTCACTATCGTGAACCAGCGTGGACAGCACAAGCAGGCTGTCATCCGGGGCCAACGGCAACAAACCATTGGCGGCAGCCAGTTTGGCTGCGCGCGGGGCAGCTCCGTTCCGAATGGCGTCAACGACAGGATGGGGCATGGCTTGCTGGCAAGGGGTTTGCTATCAAGTGAGCCGAGATTTCCGGGAAGCCTTATTTTTGGTCTATGTCCAGTCAAAGGCAACGAAAATCCGCGCGGAAAACTCCCCCGGCTGCGGCCTGTCCGGCCACCCGGCGCCGGTGGGGTGTACGTTTTCCGGCCCTGCTTTCAGGGCTGCTGGTTCTGCTGTGGTTGTCGGCCCTGCCCACAGCGCAAACGGTCCTGGCCGATGAACTCCAGACTCCGGCTCCGGCAGTTGAAAGCGGCGTGCCGGTGCAACTGGGCGGAGAGACGGTGTTTCGCGTCCGGGCGCGACTGGGCACGCTGTCGCCGTCAGAGCGGGCATCCATTGTTGAGCGGCGGCTGGTCGAGCTGGCCGCCACGCCATTTCTCAATCTGGAAGACCTGCGCCCGGTCGAGTATGACGACACGGTTGAAATTGTGCTGGGCAGCCGGGTGATTACGGTGGTTACGGAAGCCGACGCCGTTGCCGCCGGTCTGCCACGTGCGGAGCTGGCGCAACGTACCGCCGGGAACATCAAAGCGGCTCTGCAACGTGTGCGTCAGGCCACTTCGTGGCAATCGCTGCTGACCGGGGTGCTGTTTTCCCTGCTGGCCACCGTCGTCATTGCTGCGGTCTGGCGGGCAGTGGATGAACTGGTCGCACGTCTGCGCCGGGCGTGGCGGGCTGAATCTTCCACGCCACACTCGTCACGGCTGCTGAACCGGTTGGATGTCCTGGTCGGGGGACGGCTGCGTGAAGCGCGGCTGACGGCCCTGACGGGGCTTTGGTTTCTCACGCGGGCTGGGATTGTCATTGCCTACCTGCCGCTGCTGTTCACGTTTTTTCCGGCCACGCAGGGACTGTCGCGGTCATTCTGGGAAGCCGTCCTGACGCCGCTCGTAACGCTGTGGGGGGCGTTCATCCTTTACATCCCCAACCTGCTGTTCATTCTGACGGTGGTTGTCCTGACCTGGGCGGCGATCAAGGGCGCGCGCCTGATTGCGCTGGCGCTCGAACGGGGTGTCATCGTCATCGGGGGCTTTGACCCGGAGTGGGCGCGTCCGACCTACAAGCTGGTGGTCATCTTTCTTGTCGCGGCCGGCCTCATCGTGGCGTTTCCCTACGTGCCGGGCGTCGAGTCGCCGGCATTTCGCGGGGTTTCCATCTTCATCGGGGCCCTGTTTTCCCTGGCCTCGAGTTCGGCCATTGCCAACGTGGTGAGCGGAATTGTGTTGACCTACACCCGGGCCTTTCGCATCGGCGACCGGGTTCAGATTGGCACGACGACCGGGGATGTCGTGGAAAAAACCCTTTTCGTCACCCGTCTGGAAACCATCCGGCAGGAAGTTGTCTCGATTCCCAACGCCCAGGTACTCAACGGCACCATCATCAACTACTCGACGCTGGCCCGGACACGCGGCATTATCCTGCACACAACCGTGACGTTGGGTTATGACATTCCGTGGCGGCAGGTTCAGGAACTGCTCATCGCCGCGGCGCGCGCCACGCCGGGTATCCGCGCCGAACCGCCGCCGTTTGTCTGGCAAACGCAGTTGAACGACGTTCACGTGTCCTACGAACTCAATGCCTACACAAACGACGCCTGGCTGATGCCATACACCTACGCCGCCCTGCATGCCAACATCCGGGACGCTTTTGACGCTGCCGGCATCGAAATCATGTCCCCCCAGATCACGGCGCTGCGGAATGGCCCCCGGACGGCCGTTCCCCGCGACAGCGAAACGCCGCGCTCCCCGGCCGCACCCTTTCGGGTCGTGGTGGAAGGCGACGGCCAACCAAACGCTGCGCGTCCGCCAGCGGAGCAACGTCCCTGCCAACCATAACCGGAGGTGAACCGACCGCCGCCATGAACTTCCTGCCGACCTGGCCCATCACCTTCGACACCATGACCGTCTTCGGTCTGCTGCTCATTCTGGGCGCGCTGGGGGGCTATCTGGCCCATCGTTTCCCCTGGCTGCCAAGTATCACGGGTTTTATGCTCATCGGACTGCTCTTCGGGCCCAGCGGGCTGGTTGTCCTCGACAAGGAGACCCTGGCCAAGTCCACGATTCTGGTGGACATCGCCTTGGGACTCATCCTCTACCGGCTGGGGCTTTCGCTCAAACTTTCCCTGTTGCGGGAGCGTGTGATGTTGGGTGTCATGGGGCTGGCCGAGAGTTCCCTGACCATCATTGTCATTACCGGTGTTCTCTGGATCGCCGGGTTTGCCCTGCCGGTCGCCGGGCTGGTGGCGGCCATTGTCGTTTCTTCGTCTCCGGCCGTGCTTCTGCACGTGGCCCACGAAGTGCGCGCGTCAGGCGACGTGACCGAGACCACCAAAACCCTTGTCGCCATCAACAACGTTGTTTCCTTCGTGGCGTTTTCGGCCCTGCTGCCGCTGGTGCAGTTTTCTTCCGGTAAAAGCTGGAGCGAGATTCTGCTCCTGCCAACCTACCGGTTCTTTGGCTCACTCATTCTGGGGTGCACTGCCGGGGCGGTGGTGTATGTGTTGACCCACCGTACCCGCGAGGCCACGCAGTACCGGCTGGCCTTTGTCATCGGGGGCGTCATGCTCACCACGGGGTTGGCCAACGTCTTCAACCTGTCGGCACTGTATGCGCCACTGGTTTTGGGGATCGTGGTCAAAAACCTCGAACAGGAAGATACGGTGTCGCAGATTCAGTTCGGTGAATCGTTCGAGCTGTTCTTCATCGTCCTGTTCGTTTCGGCCGGGGCCGACCTGCACCTTCATGACCTCATCACGCTGGCGCCGGTCGTCATCCTGCTGGTTGTGACACGCAGTCTGGCCAAGGTTGGGGGCGTGGTGGCCGTGGCGGCCGCCACCCGGGAAGCGCTTAACAAGGCTGTGGCGCGCGGTATGTTGCTGATCCCGATGGCCGGGATGGCCATCGGGCTGACGCGCACCACGGCGGAACTGTTCCCGGACCAGGCAGCAAGCGTCGCGGCCGTGGTGCTGGGGGCGGTGGCGGTGTTTGAAACCATTGGACCGCCGCTGGCGGCCTATGCGTTCAACCTCGCCGGGGAAACCGGGCAGACGCAGAAACACACCAACCCGGAAGCCCTGGCCACGACGGTCGAAGAAGCCTCCTGATGGGCTTATTCAACGACCACGGTCGTCTCAAACTTGCCGTACTTCTGGAAAGTGATGCAGTTGAGCGAGGTGATCCGGTCTTTGCGGTCGGTCAGCGCCACCCGTGCTGCAACCGGCAGGAGATAGTCGTTTTCGCCCACCGTGACCCACCCGAACTCGACAATCGAGACGGCCTCGGAAACCGGAAAATCCGGTGGCAGGTCAAAGCTCTCGGATTCGAGCCGGACAATCCGCCGGGTTTCGGGGTCAACGAATATCCGCCCCCGGTAGCCGGCAATCGTGCGCGCCTTGCCGACCTGCAACGTCTGGCGGGAGTACGCGGTCTCGACAACGTACGTAAAGACCTGGCACGTCCGTCCGTAGAAGTTCGTCGTCCCGGCATCCCGGAAGGTCGTCTGTGAGGTTTCATCAAACAGGGATTTGAGCAGTCCGGCGAACTGTCCGGTTGAGGTCAGGCCGCCCACTTCGTCCAGTCCGAGCGAGGTGGAGACGCCGTTGTGCAGCTTGAGTTCCAGTTTCTCGCCTTTTTCGGCCGAGTAGGCAATGGCGATTTCGAGGTAGTCGCCAAGCTGCCAGGGCCGGCCGCCCAGCCGGTAGTACCGCTGCACCCGCTGGCGGACGGTAAAATCCGGCAGGCTGGAGACATACGCCTGGGCCACGGCGCGGACCTGCTCGATGAACGGCTGGGTCTCCCGATAGACCGGAACGTTCGGGTTGTCGGTCATCAGCGCCACGGGGCGCTGGGGGCGGGCGGTGACGGCCTGCCGGCGCTCATCAGCCCGCCACAGGGCGCTTTCGACCTGGGCAGCACGCAGAAAGCGCATTTTGCGCCCGAAGGGTTCGGTCATCTCAAAAGCAATCCCGCGCCGGTCAATGTCGGCGGCCACATCGTCCACTTCGCGGTTGCGCTGGTAGGCTTCCCGGACGCGCCCCTCGATCTCGGCGGCCCGCAGCGGCGGCTCCATGGCCGAGAACCCCTGGGAGGTGATGGCTTCCGCTGTCTGCGCTGCGCCAATCTGAGCCAGGACAGGGGCCGGTGGCAGACCCAACGGAAGGGACAGGGCGACACCCAGCCCCAGAAGACCGGCCAGGGTTGGTCGCCAGACGCTCCGGCCGGGCTGATGACGCACTGCAAAATACGGTTTCCACACAGGTTGACGCATCTGACGCAGACTTGCACCACCTGCGCACCACGTGCTAGAAAGCTGTACATTCACGGTTTTTTTCCTCAAGCTAAAGTGCTTTGGTACTGGAGGTTCAGGCATCGAGTGCCGGGACGTATGACGGTCGGTTTATGTCCCCTGAGATGTCGCACGTTGACTCATACACGTATGTCCGGCCCCCATCAACTCGATTGCTCCGGGCAATCTATGGAAAAAAAGGAGTTACTTCCATGCTGCTGTGTCATTTGCGCCGCGGGCTGATTGGCTTATGTCTTGGCGCATGTTCGCTGATTACGCCTTCGTTGCTTTTCCCGGCGACGACGCTCGCCCAATCACAGGTCAACGCTGCCGACTTGCGTGGAACGGTCAGTGATGACAGCGGCAAGGTCATTGCCGGGGCCAAGGTGATGGCGCGCGATGAGCGCACGGGGTTTACCCGTGAAGCGACAACCAACGATGTCGGTGTCTATCAGTTCATTGCCCTGCCGCCGGGGTCGTATGAAATCACGGTCGAATCGCCCGGCTTCGCCCGCGCCGTCAACCGGAATGTCATCCTCACCATCGGTGCGGCAGCGCAGCTCGACTTTACCCTGCGCGTGGGCGAGACCACGGAAGAAGTCGTGGTGACGGCCGATACACAGGTCATCGAAGGTTCGCGCACCTCCGTGGCAGAAACCATCAACCAGCGCGCCATCAACAACCTGCCGACGAGCAGCCGCAGCTACGTCGGGTTTACGCTGCTGACCTCGACCACGACGCGCGACAACCAGCCCAAGCTGGGCGTGGCCCCGACCTCCGGGTTGAACTTCGGTGGGCAGCGCGCCCGCGCCAACAATGTCTCCATTGACGGCGCAGACGCCACGGATTCGGCCACCAACGGGGTGCGGGCAACAGTTTCGCAGGAAGCCGTCCAGGAGTTCCAGATTCTGACCAACAGCTTTGCGCCGGAGTTCGGACGGGCGTCATCGGCCGTCATCAACATCGTCTCCAAGGGCGGCGGCAACGAACTGCGCGGCAACGTCTTTGCCTTCCTCCGTGACCAGGCATTTTCAGCCAACAATGCCTTTGCCGGCGTGCGGGAATACCCGGAAACCCGGTTCCAGGGCGGTTTCACCCTGGGCGGGCCCATCGTCAAGGACAAGACGTTTTTCTTCCTGTCCTTTGAAACCCAGAACCTCAACGGCACGGGTTTCAACGTCACCGGGCGCAATGGCTTTGGCTTCACGACGTTTACGCCGCCGGCCCTGCTGGCCAGCTCCCCCAACCTGGGATTATCCAATCTCCCGGCCGGGATTTTCGTTCCCATCGGCGGACAGGTTGCCCAGGTCACCCCACAGCAGGCAGCTTTCCTGAACGCGGCGTTCAACAGTTTATCCCAGGCCACGGGTATCCCGCTGAGCACCCCCTTCACGGCCTTGCCGGCCGCTGACCAGTTGGCACTGCTCAACAATGCGACCTTTCAGGCGCTCAACACCTTCTACTTCCTGGCGCGGGAAGGCTCCAGCGTTGGGTTGACCGGCCGCCAGACCAACGGCCAGGCCATCTTTCCGACGCTGGCGGCGCTGGGCATCACCAATCCCGGCGTCAACTCACCTGTCCCGCTGGGCACCGGCGCGTTCCGTCCGATGAACACGCTGTTGGGGAACTACACGGTGCGCGAGCGCACCTTCCTGCCGGCGCTGCGCATTGACCACCGCTTCAACGACATCCACCAGTTCTTTGCCCGGATCAGCGTCACACCCTCCACGGTACGGGGCATCCCCTCCAACGGGCAGAACCAGCCCACGGCGCTCAACGAATTCACCCGCACGGGCTTCCAAGGCACCCGCGACATTGCCTTTGTCGCCCAGAACCTGGCCACCATCAGCCCGACGCTCATCAACGAGTCCCGCTTCCAGTTTTCACGCCGGGGTGTGGATTATGGCCCGCAGGGCCCGACCGTGGGCGTGGAAGTGCCCGGTATCGCTTCCTTCGGACGTGAGCCGTTTTCGCCCGCCCGGCGTGTTGAAAAACGCTGGCAGGTGACGAACAACCTCACCAAGATTGCCGGCAACCACACGCTGAAGTTCGGCGCTGACTTCAACCTTCTGCTCTACAACGCCCTGTTTGAGGTCAACTTCGGCGGCGTCTATGCCTTTCCACCAAATCAGCTTTTCCCGGCCGCACAGGGGTTTCCGCCTTTCAGTGGAGTCCAGGCTTATGGGCTGGGGCTGCCGGAGTCCTATGTGCAGAACGTCGGCAATCCGAACAGCAACTTCAACAATCCGGTGCTCGGCGTCTTTGCCCAGGATAGCTGGAAGATTCGCCCGAACTTCACCTTCAACTATGGTGTGCGGTACGACGTGCAGTACACCAAGCAGATTCGCCCCGTCCAGCCAGAGCCGTTCACCGGACCCGGCAACGTCGGCACCATCAACATGCCCAACCTGTTTGCTGCTGGGGAGGAAATCGTCGGCATCCAGCAGGGTATTCCGCGTGACTACAACAACATTGCGCCACGTATCGCCTTTGCCTGGGACCCCTTCAACAACGGCAAGACGGTCGTTCGCGCCGCCTACGGGCTGTTTTACGGCACGCCTCTGGCGGGGCTGATCTTCCTCTCGGACGTGGTGGATGGAGCCCAGTCACCGTTCCTTGTCTTTCCGGGCCTGCTCGGTGGTGGAGCCATCTTCCGCAATGAACGGGTCAACATCCCTGTTCCGCCCCTGCCCGGCTACCAGGTTGGACAGCAGCGGTACAACCCGCTCGATCCGGGCTTCGAGATTTTCAACGGCGGCCCCATCCGGTCGCTGCTGTTTTCGCCCATCACCTCCCAGACCCTGCACCTGAACCGGGGCTTCGAGTTTGACTACACCCAACAAGGCAACCTCTCCATCGAGCGGCAACTCGGACGGACGATTACGGTCAATGCCACGTACAGCTACATTCGCGGGCTGCAACTGGTGCGCCCGCGCAACGTCAACCAGCAGAACCTGGCGCTGCTTCAGGCCAACGCTCAGGCGCAAACCAACCCGATTGTCGTTGGCGGGCAGACGGTCGGCTTTTTTGGCACAGGGCCACTTGCCGGGTTGTACAACCCCCTGCCCAACAGTCTGGGGCCGGGTCTGTCGGGGCTTCCTGCCCAGGTGGCCCCGATTGGGCGCTTCCTCTTCAATGACTTCCGGCGGACAGGGCCAAACCTGCTCTACACCGCCGCCACGCTGAACATTCCGGTGGCTCAGGCCCAGCAGCTACTCGCGGCGCTGACCAACCGCTTCAACCTGCCCCGCCTGCAGGGTGCACCCTTCGTACCGTTTGGCAGTGCCAAGAACTATGAGTCATCAGGCAGCTCGATTTACCACGCCCTGACGCTCAGCGTGAACAAGCGCTTCTCCAACAACTTCCAGTTCCTGGCGTCCTACACCTGGTCGCACGCCATTGACGATTCGACCGACGTGCAGACGCTGCAGGAACCGCAGGACAACAGCAACCCCCGGCTTGACCGGTCCAACTCCAACTTTGACCAGCGCCACCGCTTCATTTTCAGCGCCGTCGTGACCAGCCCCTTCAAGCGCAACGAGGGAGCGGGGCGCTACCTGCTGGCCGACTGGACGCTTGCGCCGATTGTCGAAGCCGGCGCCGGACGCCCCTACACGCTGCTCATCGGGGTGGATCAAACCCAAGTCAACAGCTCCTCCACGGCGCGCCCGAATTTCGTCACCTCCTGCCCACCCGGGACGGCCGGTCTCACCTGTTTCCCATCCCCGCGCGGCAACGGCTTTCTCACGCTGCCGCCTGACAGTCGCCTGCCCCAGAACTTCGGGCTGCCGGTTTCAGCGTTCCTGGGCAATGTCGGACGCAATGCCTTCACGGGGCCGAACTTCATCTCGGTGGACTTCCGGCTGGCGCGCAAGTTCTACTTCTCACGCGATGCTGACGCGACGGCACGGAATCTGGAGTTCATCTTCGAGATGTTCAATGCCTTGAACCGCGTCAACATCACGGAAATCAATCCGAACTACCAGTTGAGCGGCGCGCCAACGCTGGCGGCTCCACCCCGGCAGATTCAGTTTGCCCTGAAGTTCAACTTCTAGTCGGCGGGTGATGTGTCAGGGACGGCCCAGGTCGCTGACGCATCACCTTCAATCTCGTCGGAAATGTTTTTGGGGGCGGCCTTGGTTGAAAGGTCGCCCCCGGTTTTTTCGGCCCGGTTTTTTTCGGCCCGGTTTCTTCCGGGTGGTATCAGGCCGTGCGCGCCGGCGTCCACAGCGTGATGGCGCGCGCCCGGGGTGAAGTACGCAGCCGCCGCTCCCGGCGGGCCAGCAACGGCAGGAAGTAACGCGCGAGCTTCATCCGCCGCAGGGCCGCATGCGGGTCCACGAGGTGTGTCGTCGGGAGTTTCTCCCCGCCCATTTCCAGCACGACACTCAACGGCAGCGTCATGCTGTCCTGAAGCTGAATGGACTGAGCCAACAGATCGGCGGCCGGACTGGCCAGCGGGCCGAAGCCATAGCGGGGCTGGGTTGTGCCGAACACGTACAGGTTGCGGGTCCGGGGCGGGATGACCCCGGCGTAAAGCTGCGCCGTGCTGCCCTTGACCTCGACGAGTCCGGGCGGCAGAAACGGAAAACTCAGGTGAAAGCCGGTGGCGCAAATCACCAGGTCGTACTCATCCGCCGTGCCATCCACGAAATGCACCTGTCGTCCTTCCAGCCGGGCAATGTCCGGGCGTGGACGGATGCGCCCGTGCTTGAGGTAGTGCAGCAGTTCGGAGTTGACCGTCGGATGCCGCTCAAAGATGCGGTGATCGGGTTCGGGCAGGCCATACTGGGTGTATTTGCCCACGATAATCCGCAGCAGCACGCGCAGCAGCAGACGCTGTGCCGGCACCGGTATCCAGCCGCGCATGATCTCAACCGTGGGGATGCCAAACATCGTCTTGGGCAGGAACCAGTAGCCCCGGCGCAGGCTGAGGTGGCTACAGACGCTGACGCGGGCCGCTTCGGAGGCAATGTCGCAGGCGGAGTTCCCGCCCCCGATGACGAGCACCCGCTTGCCGACAAGCTGCTCCGGGTGGCGGTAGTCCTTGGAATGCCACCACTCACCCGTAAACGTCCCCGGATAGGTTGGGAAACGCCGGTCCCAGTGGTGGCCGTTGCAGACGATGACGCCTTTGTAGCGGCGTTCCTCACCGCCGGCCAGCCGAACCTGCCACGACCAGTCTTCCAGGGGCGTGGCTGCGGTTACTTCCCGCCGGAACTGGATGTGTTCGCGCAGCCCGAAATGACGCGCATAGTCACTCAGGTAGGCCAGCATCTGCGCGCGACTGGGGAAATCGGGATAGTGCGCCGGCATGGGGTACTCCGGGAAGGACGTCGTCCGCCGGGAAGAAATGATGTGGGCCGTGGTATAGACGCCATGCCGCCAGTTGCCGCCCACGTCCTCGTCGGCTTCGACCTGCTCGTAGGGAATACCTGCCTGCTTAAGCGCGCGCGCCACAACCAGCCCCGTCGGGCCGGCGCCGATGATGAGGAAACGGTCGGAACGGTCTTCCATGGACTGCCTGCTGCCTCCGCTTCGGAAAAGCCGGTTTCCAGAGTCGCCGTGGGGATTCAGTTTTCCGGGACGATGTGCAGGGTCTGATGATAACCAAATCCCAGGTCGCGTGTCTCGATGGCCAGGCGATACACCCGCTCTTCCTGTGCCGGATGCCAGGCATACCACGTCTGGTTTTGGGCGTGAACCACCTGTTCGATGAACAGGGAGAGGTGGGCAAAAGTTTGCTCCAATGTCGCGGCACTGAGCTGATAGCCCCCCTCCAGTTCCAGCAGGGCGTGAAACAGATCGGCTGTCAGACGCAGGCGTACCGTGCCGCCCTGCGGCAGGTGATAGACCAGAAAGGCCTCCTCCGGCAGGCCCCGCTGACCATGTTCCGACATTCTGACGCCAAGCAGTACGGATTCGAGCGCGAAATCCTCCAGCCGGGTTTCAACCCAGAAGATGGTATCCGTCGGTGTACGCGGATGCAGCCGGAAGGGAACCCGGCCCGGCCGGTAAGCCGGCTGCGGCAATGGCTCAAGGCGCGACAAGCCACGGCCGAGCCGCACCAGCACTGCCTGCTTTTCTTCGCCCGACATCAGCGGCAACCGGCGCAGTGTGTCCAGATGCCGGCCGCGCGCCAGATCGAGGGTGGTTCCCGGCCCGCCGGCCTGTTCGATTTCTTCCGGCAGCCATGTGAAGTAAGCGCGCCGCCGCGCCTCGGCCAGCCGGTGGACGCCCCGGTAGTGCCTCAGCAGCGCCCGGTCGAACCGGGCATGGGCTTCCAGCGCCGGGTCGAAGGAGGCCAGTTCTTTCAGCAGTTGTCCCTGGCGGTCAGGCGTCGCCACCCGAAACGCACGCTCCCAGAAAGGTGGATAAGGCTTTTTTGTACCGTCTGCCTTGCAGTAGGTGTCGCACGAGGCCATGCCGAACAGGATATAGACCAGCGCCCCGCGCAGTTCCCGAACGGTGATGTGGATTTTTCCCCGCTGGTGGACGGCCTGAAACAGCCGGTAAAGCTGTTGCCGGGCATGCTGCCGTCGGCGTTCATCTTCGATGCCGGACAGGTTAGCCGGTCCAAAATATCTTGCTGCCTCAAAGACCCGGCAGTGGGGTTGCGCCACACAGGTTTGGCACTTCTGCCAAATCCTGCCAGCTTCAGCGCCTCCGTAAAGCTGGTCCAGCAGTTGGTCGAGAAAATCTGTCCGCAGGTTGCCATGCTGATCGAATTCGCCCACCAGCGAGCGGTTGTTGAGGTGGAAAAAGCCAATGTGCGGTGCGTCGGAGGGTTGTCCATTGAGCAACCGGCGCAGGGACTGGGCCAAGGGTGTTGTCTGCCCGTTGAGCCAGTCCATCAGACGCCCGTCGTTGATGGCCAGCAGATGCACGATGTCTTCCGCTGGCGCACCGTTGGCAAACGGACGGAGCAGGTCGTTGAGCAGGTCATTCGAGGAACCCGTTTTCCAGGCGGCTGAACCATCCAGATTGAGGCGCACCAGCAGTCCATCCGGCAGCCGATGCTCAACGGTTCCGGTGGGCTGACGGGTTTTGTCAATGCCCAACCGACCGGCCAGTTTTTGCAGCAGGGCCGTTTTCCCGTCGCCGGGGTTTCCACACAGGACGACCAGCCGAAAACGCCGGTTGATAACGTCTCGGTAGAGCGCTTCCTCCAGACCGGTCAGCACGTAGGTCTGGTGGGCAAAGGGGCTGTCCAGGCCGTGGGTTTCCCAGTTGCCCCGACGCGCCCCAGGGTAGGCTTTCTGAACCTCGCTCAACCATTTGAGGCGGCGCGGTTGGCGTTCCATGGTCATAGCATCCTTTGGCTTTGAAACAGGTCAGGGCCGGCACCCTTGCGCCACCACCTGCCGGTCAAGCACCAAGACCGTTCCAACATTATGCACCGTCAGCCAGCAACCGGACGTGGCGCACAGGCTCCCCTTCACTGAAGTACAGCGCCTGAAACTTCGGCAGCGACTTGAGGCGGTCCATCACCGTCCGCTGCTCGGCGGCCGTGGCCATGTTCCGGGCCAGCGCTTTGGCATCAGCTTCATTAACGCGCAGCACTAACTGGTGCGCTATGGCCGAAAAGACGCTTTCGTGGAAATCCCGCGCTTCCTGCGAAGCGAGCACCAGCGAAATGCCGTACTTGCGACATTCCTTGGCCATGGTCGGAATCAGCCTGAGCTGCTGGGCGCGGTGGGCTTCGTCAAAAATGACGGCATGCGTGATCCGGGACTGAAGCCCGCGCCGGAACATGTCCTTGTAGAGCTTGTAAAACACCAGCATGGCAAAGGCGCGCTGAACCAGCTCACTCTGCTCACGGTGCAGGCAGACGACAACCGGCACATCCCGCTGCCACAGGTCGCGTGCGGCTTCACCAGGCAGCGTCTGGAAAAACCCGTAGTCTTCCAGCTCGGTCAGGCGTACCAGCAACCGCTTCAGGGCGGCATCCTTGACCGCCCGCTGGCGTACGATCTCAACAAAACGTCCAAAGCGTGGCGTCTGTCCGGCGCGCTGATCGTCCCAGCCGCATTCCCGGAAGCTGTCCACCAGGGACTGGCGGATGGCTCCAAGCTGAAGGTCGCCCAGGTCCGGGTACATCGCCGCAAAAAGGTCGCGGACAGCACCGGCCACATCCACGTAAGTCCGGGGATGGGTTGGGTTCGGAACCTCCAGCGGGTTGAAGCTGAGCTGTCCGACGTTGAGGAAATCCACCTGCGGGATGCGCGCCTGAA
>Ga0272446_1003414_pt1 | contig 20051 bp, 16 predicted proteins | sample YNPCB0061_FD_194587 | JGI IMG/M metagenome (GOLD analysis project Ga0272446, IMG submission 194587) | Hot spring microbial mat communities from Yellowstone National Park, WY, United States - YNP-CB-006-1 | ecosystem: Environmental > Aquatic > Thermal springs > Hot (42-90C) > Sediment | place...
TGTACTATCCCGATGGAACAATTAGAACAAAACAATTTTTTAAAAAAGAAGATGAGAATTCGGTTTTAGGATTAAAAAATATAGATGAATGCCATGTGCTGGCTGTAACACCTACTCGCTTTATCAAATACAATCATTGCAAGGATAAAATTGAACAAATGTTTCGATATGCTGATAATATCGGAATTGTTTTCCCTCGTATTTCTCTATACAAAAATTCATACGAAACGAATGTAGTGAATAAATTTATTTCCTACATATTAAAAATCAATCAAAATTTTCAAGTAGATACGGTAGCTGTTTTTCCACAGCAAATTGTTACTGCTTATTATCGAATGAATGATAGAAAAATACTTATCGGAACATATCATGAATTATTTTTATATGATGTAAATAATGGAAAAAGAAGTAAGCCAATTTTAAAATCTCTGATTAAGTCAATTTTACACACCTCTCTAAACTATTTTGTAATAGCTACTACCAGTGGAGTTTATCTGTTGAATGATCAATTAAAATTGGTTTTACATTTGGGAGTACATAATGTGCTTCCAGATAATTTTATATACGGTGTTTTAGAAGATAAAAACGGTAATTATTGGCTAAGCCATAATAAAGGGTTGAGTTGTTATGATGTAGGTTCACAACAGTTTATTCATTACGATGTTCAGGACGGATTACAGTCAAATGAATTTAATACAGGAGCATTTTATAAGGATGATGAAGGTATTTTATATTTTGGTGGAGTAAATGGGGTAAATGAAATCATTCCTGAAAAAATATTCAAAAATTTGTTGCCACCGCAAATTGCTATACATCAGATTTTAGTAGATGATGAACCATTTAATGGCGATACTGCTGCTAATGAATTGAGCGTTTTAAATCTTTCATTCAAAAGAAATACTTTTTCACTGGATTTTGCTTCATTAGATTTCAGTATTCCGGAAAAAAATCAATATGCATATTTTCTTCAGGGTATAGATAAAGACTGGATATACTCTGGTTCACGCCATTTTTTACGATATGCTAATCTACCACCCGGGAATTATACGCTATTTTTAAAAGCTTCAAACGCCGACGGGATTTGGAGTTCACCTCGGATTTTAAAAATAATTGTACATCCGCCTTTTTGGCAAAAAGCATGGTTCTATTTCTTAGAGGGATTTTTGTTTATTGCAATTATTAGTTCCATCATTCTATTTATTCGTAGAAATCAAAAACTCAAATATCAGCGTGAATTAGCAATCAGGCAACAAATCGAACGTGAACGTATCAGAATTTCAAGGGATCTTCATGATCATGTTGGGGCTCAATTATCGTATCTTATTTCACAATTGGATAATTTGGCTGAATCCCCATTTCAATATACAGATAAAGCGTTATGGAAAGAAAAAATTTCTTTACTTTCAGATGCCGGGAGAAATGCAATGCATACCCTGCGAGAAACCATTTGGGCGATAAGTCATCAGGAGTTAACTTTAGAAGAATTTATTGATCGGTTCAAGCAGTATGTTATTAAAATGGCTTCGATAAAATCTGATATACAGGTTTTTTTTCATGAAGAAATTTGTTGTCAGGTAAAACTTACACCTTCTAAAGCATTGCATATGTTCAGAATTTCCCAGGAAGCAGTTCATAATGCAATGAAATATAGTAATGCCCATCAATTAGATGTGTATTTTATACTTACTCAAAATTTATTATTTACCATTAAAATTATTGATAATGGAATAGGTTTTAATGTACATAATTCTTTCAAAGTGGGTAGTTATGGGTTACAAAATATGAAAGCACGTGCCGAAGAAGTCGGAGCTGATTTAAGAATAGATTCCGTAATTGGTCATGGTACTTCTGTTTCTGTAGCCCTAAAGGTTGAAGCAGAAATCATGCATATGTAGTATTTATCTTTAACCGATTAAGTACGAAATTTGATTTAAATATATTTCCCATGATTCGTATTGGTATAGTAGATGATAAATTAATTAATCATACTGCCTTGATTAGCAAATTAAGCAGTAAATCTGATATTGAAATAGTACTTCAGGCTACAAATGGTAGGGATTTTCTTGATAAAATGAAAAATCAGGATCTATTGCCTGATATAGTTTTTATGGATATAGATATGCCGGTAATGGATGGCATTGAAGCAGTGAAGCAAGGTTCTGTTTTATATCCTTCTGTACATTTTTTAATGCTTACTGTTTTTGATGATGATGATAAAATATTTGATGCGATTAAGGCTGGTGCTGTGGGGTATTTATTAAAAGATGAACATCCGGAGCGATTGATTGATGCTATTCGAGAAGTAATAGAGTTTGGAGGAGCACCCATGAGCCCACGAATAGCCAGAAAATCATTAATGATTTTGTCAAAAAATACGGTTTCAATAAATCAAGAAGAAGATACATTACTAAGTAAACGCGAAATGGAAATTCTCAAAGGTCTGATTGATGGCTTTGACTATAAGACACTGGCAGATAAGCTATTCTTAAGCCCCAATACGGTTCGTACTCATATTTCAAACATTTACAAAAAGCTGCATGTGAGTAACCGTACCCAGGCAGTAAAAATAGCAATGAAAAAGGGATGGTTTTCGTTATTTTAGAGAGACTATTGTAAATTTAATTACAATCCCAGCAATACCTCATTCGGATTTTTTCCTCCAAACAGCATACGCTCCGGATTTTCCAGCATTTCTTTCACTTTTACTAAAAACCCAACTGATTCTTTTCCGTCAATAATCCGGTGATCGTAACTTAAGGCAACATACATCATCGGGCGTATTTTCATTTCACCGTTTATCACCATTACCCGGTCCTGTATTTTATGCATTCCCAGAATTGCTACCTGTGGTGGATTAATAATCGGGGTGCTCATTAATGAGCCAAATACACCACCATTGGTAATAGTAAAGGTACCGCCGGTCATGTCTTCAATGGTTATTTTTCCATCGCGTGCCTTGATGGCAAGTTCCTTAATACCCATTTCAATTTGAGCCAGGCTCATGGTTTCGGCATTGCGTAATACCGGCACCATTAATCCTTTGGGTGTACTTACTGCAATTCCGATATCTGCATAATTATGATAAACGATCTCGTCTCCGTCAATCATGGCATTCACTGCCGGATAATGATTCAAAGCTTCGGTTACAGCTTTGGTGAAGAAACTCATAAACCCAATTCCTACACCATGTTTTTTCTCAAACAACTCTTTGTATTGTTTTCTCAGTTCCATCATGGCTGTCATGTCCACTTCATTGAAGGTGGTAAGCATGGCAGTTTCATTTTTTACTGAAACCAATCGCTCAGCTACCTTTTTACGAAGCATGCTCATTTTCTGACGTGATGTTTCTCGAGAACCACCCCAGCCTGATACAGAGGAAGCATCAAATCCTTTGGAAAGGTATTTCAGTATATCGCCTTTGGTGATACGGCCACCGGGACCTGAACCGTTGATTTGTGATGCGCTGATATTTTTCTCTGCCATCATCTTGGCGGCAGCCGGTGAAGGTGTTCCCTTGGCATACGAGGTAGTCTCGGCCACGGGTTCTTTGGCTGTTTCTTTTTTTACTTCTGCCTTGGGTTCGGGTTTCTTTTCTTCAACTGCAGGTGTTGATGCTTTTTCAGGAGCTTTGGCATCCGTATTAATTTTACAAATCACAGATCCTACAGCCACGGTGTCGCCTTCCTGAGCCAAAATTTCCAATGCTCCTGATTCTTCGGCCGATATTGCCAGCGTTGCTTTGTCAGAATCTACTTCTACAATCTCCTCGTCTTTAAATACATATTCTCCGTTTTTTTTCAGCCAGCGTGCAATTTGAACTTCTGATATTGATTCGCCTGGGCTGGGAACTTTCATTTCAAGAATCATGACTTGGTATGTTGTTAAGGTTTATATTTTTAGCTAACAAAAACGTTTCCGAAAACTTCTTCCATAATAGCTCTGTGCCTTGCTGCAGCCATTTTAGGAGAGCCGGTGGCAGGGCTGGCACTGGCCGGCTGCGCAATCACATCTATCTTTTTATCAAAGCCCTTGCTCAGTACACGCAGGATGTAACCCCAGGCACCCATATTTTCAGGTTCTTCCTGCACCCACATGATATTTTCAGCTTTTTTGTATTTACTGATTATAGCCTGAACCTGATTAATAGGGAAGGGGAATAATTGTTCCAAACGCACTAATGCAATCTGGTTGTTATTGGTTTTGCGACGGTAATCCAGTAAATCATAATACACTTTACCGCTGCAGAAAACCAGTTTTTCCACTGATTTTGCGTCTGCTTGAACATCATCTATTACTTCTCTGAAGCCGCCTTCCGTAAATTCACTGAGTGAACTTACACATTCCGGATGGCGAAGCAGACTTTTTGGTGACATAACTATCAGCGGTTTGCGGAACGGGCGTGCAACCTGTCTTCTCAACACATGGAAAAAATTAGCCGGCGTGGTACAATTCACTACCTGCATGTTTTGTTCCGCACAAAGATTCAGAAAACGTTCCAAACGGGCACTGGAGTGCTCTGCACCTTGTCCTTCATACCCGTGAGGTAACAATAATACCAGGTTGTTTTGTGTTTTCCATTTATCTTCGGCACTGCTCAGGTATTGATCAATGATAATTTGTGCACCGTTATTGAAGTCGCCAAACTGAGCTTCCCATAAGGTAAGGCCATTGGGTGTTCCCAGTGCATACCCGTAATCAAAACCCATCACTCCGTATTCAGACAGCAATGAATTATATACCCTGAATTTGCCTTGCTTCGGGTGAATGTTATTCAGTGGAGTATATTCTTCTTCTGTATCTTCCATTTTCAAAATGGCATGACGGTGTGAGAATGTTCCTCGAACAGAATCTTGTCCGCTTAGCCGAACCGGTCGCCCTTCGTCTAAATAGGTTGCATACGCCAATAATTCTCCCAGCGCCCAGTCAAGTCGGTCATTTTTAACCATCTCAATCCGGTCTGCATAAATTTTAACGATTTTGCGGTTAAAGTTTTTTCCTTCCGGCAGAATGTTGATTTTATCAAGCAGTTCTGTAAGTTTCTTTTTAGGTACAGCTGTTTTAGGACTGTGTGTAAAGTCTGTATTTTGTGAAAGCCTGAATTCTTTATACAACTCATCCAGAAATGGTTTTATCTCGCCTTTAATTGTGGCCTTGGATTTCTCCATATTGGCATCCAACTGGGCTGTTAATGCTTTTTCAATTTCCTTGATTTCCGTTTCTGAAAACACTCCGATACTGGTAAGTTTGGATGCATAAATTTGGAATGGATCCGGATGCTTGTCGATGGCTTTGTAAAGTACAGGTTGTGTAAACCGGGGCTCATCTCCTTCATTGTGTCCGTGTTTGCGATAACCCAGCAAATCAATGAATACATCTTCCTGATACCGCTGACGGTATTCCATAGCCAGTTCCACTACTTTTACTACGGCTTCCACATCATCCGCATTTACATGGAAGACAGGAGCTAACACTACCTTGGCAATATCTGTACAATAGGTACTGCTTCTTCCCTCCAGGTAATTGGTAGTAAAGCCAACCTGATTATTTACTACCATGTGAATAGTTCCACCGGTTAGATAGCCCTCCAGTTTTGACATTTGTATTACTTCATATACAATGCCTTGACCGGCAATGGCGGCATCGCCGTGTATTAAAATGGGAGCAACTTTGCTGAAATCTTCGTTGTAATTATGATCGATTTTGGAGCGGGTTAACCCTTCACATACCGGATCTACAGTTTCCAGGTGTGATGGATTGGGCAGCAGGTTCATTTTTACTTTTTTCCCTGAAGCAGTTTCAATCAGGTTGTTGTACCCCAGGTGATATTTAACATCTCCGTCAAAACGTACTTCATCATATTCGTAGCCTTCAAATTCCTTGAATATTTTTTCATAGGGTTTTTGAAAAATGTTAGCAAGCACATTTAATCTGCCACGGTGAGCCATTCCCATTACAAATTCTTCAACGCCTAATTCAGCACCACGGATAATGGCAGCATCCAAGGCAGGGATCAGTGATTCTCCACCTTCGAGGGAAAAGCGTTTCTGACCGACAAATTTTTTATGCAGGTATTTTTCAAAACCCACCGCCTGTTGTAGCTTGGTCAATATCCGGGTTCTTTTTTCTTTACCGAAGGCCGGCTCATTTATCAGTCCATCAAATTTTTTCTTCAGCCATTCTATTTTTTCGGGGTCACGAATGTACATGAATTCAATACCGATGTGATCGCAGTAAATGGCTTGTAGATGATCAATGATTTGCTGCAAGGTGGCAGGCCCAATTCCAATCTCGCTTCCGGCCTGAAAAACTGTATTCAGATCTGATTTATCCAGACCGAAATTTTCAATATCCAGCGTAGGGGTATATTTTCTGCGTTCCCTAACTGGATTGGTCTTAGTAAATAAATGACCACGCTGACGATACCCATGAATCAAAGCCATTACCCTGAATTCTTTCAGAAATTCCGGAGGTACTGCACCACCCGGTTTGATATCGTATTGTTTGCGAGCAAATTCAAATCCTTCAAAAAATTTCTGCCAGCTGTAATCTATTGATGTATTATCCTGAAGATATTGCTGATATAGGGCATCCACCGCTTCGGGGGTGGCATTGCTGAGATATGAATATTTGTCCATAGGTTTTACTAAGCCTGATAATTGCGTGCAAAGTTATCAATTTTCCGGTGCCCGGTGTAGCAAAATGTAGGAATACAACCATTTTTTTATGTACTTTGGCTGCCATAATCAAAAAAACATAAATTACAGATTATGAGTAATATCAATCAAATTGCAGCCGTGCTTCTTTTTGCCTTGTCGCTGGTATTATATGTTATAGGAATTACCACACCCTTTATGACCTTTACGGTGAGTTTTGATTTGTCTGAAATAATTGATATTCCTTTTCTGGGAAGCATGTTGGGTAGTTCCATTGAGCAGAAAACCACTAAATCAATCACCTATACGATACTGGAAGCCATGAAGGAACTGGTGAAGAACAAACAGTATTTTGTGGCATTTCTGATCGGATTTTTTGGGGTATTTACTCCGGTGGTTAAAACACTGTTGTCGTTTTTACTCTTTGCATTTAGAAAGCGAAAGTTTGCTCCCGGATTTCACCGCTTTGTATCGTTTATGGGCAAATTTGCCATGGCCGATGTATTTGTAGTAGGCATTTTTATTTCTTTTCTCTATACACAGGGGAATCAGTTTTTAAAAGCGGATATCAATAATGGGTATTATTTTTTTGCAGGTTATGTAATCCTTTCTGTTTTATCAACAGCGTTATTCCGTGTTAAGCCTGCTATCATTCACGAAAAAAATGCTTAATGTTCAACTAATATGAGTTCATTGCCGATACTCGATGCCGTAGAAGCACGTATTTTGGGTGTTTTGCTGGAAAAAGAAAAAGCAACGCCCGAATATTATCCCATGACAGTAAATAGCATCATGAATGGATGCAATCAGAAATCATCCAGAAACCCGGTAGTTCAGTATGATGAGATGACTGTTCAAACCGGGATAGACGGATTAAAGAAAGCCGGACTTTGCAATACAGTTACCGGAGGAGGTAGTCGTACATTAAAGTATAAGCACAATGCAAGCATTGCCTTTGAACTGGATGATCGGGAAGAAGCTACTTTGTGTTTGTTATTATTACGAGGACCATTAACTCCCGGCGAAATCAAATCGGCCAGTGGCCGATTGTATGAATTTGAAAATTTGGAGGCAGTACATCGTTCGCTGGAAAAACTCATGCAATGTGAAGAGCCACTAGTAATACAATTGCAGCGAAAACCAGGCCAAAAGGAAGCCCGTTATATGCACTTGTTATGTGGTACGGTGGATGAAAGCCAATGGGAAGAATCAGGTTCTCCGGTTATTGTTTCGGGTTCAAGATTGGAAGAACGAGTTACACAACTTGAACAGGAAGTGGCTGACTTGAAATCAAAACTTCAGGAAATTATTAAATTGCTGGAATAAAAAAGCCCGAATTATCCGGGCTTTTTTAATTATTTATTTTTCAATAAATCACGAATTTCGGTAAGAAGTTTTTCCTGAGCTGTAGGCTCTGGTGGAGGAGCCGCTGCTGCTTCTTCGGCTTTTTTCTTCATGGCAGTATTGATAGCCTTAAGCACTAAAAATAATGAGAATGCAATAATAATAAATGTGATAACATTAGATAGAAAATTACCATATTTAATAGCTGTACCTGGTATTGTTAATTGAGCAAGATCTGTAAGGTCTGCAGCTTTGAGAGCTGGTGTTAAAATGGCCGGTGTAATGATATCATCTACGAGGGAAGACACAATCTTACCGAAAGCCCCTCCAATCACAACCCCCACCGCCAGGTCAATTACATTGCCCCGCATGGCAAACTCTTTAAATTCTTTCAATAATTTCATAGAATGAGGTTTATTTTAGTTCGAAATGTAGTTATTTATTCCGAAGCTATTTCATTTTGTTCTTTCGTGTTTATCAAATTTACCTGTTCCATTACTTTATCTGCCAGGTCCATAAAATAATGACATGCCGGGTTTGAATCTTCCAGCGCTGCCGGCACTCCTTTATCGCCCGATTCACGAACACTTTGCACCAGCGGGATTTGACCAAGCAATGGTAAATGAAGCTCTTCGGCCAGTTTTTTTACGCCGTCTTTTCCAAACAGGTAATATTTATTTTCGGGTAATTCTGCAGGGGTAAACCACGACATATTTTCTATGAATCCCAAGACAGGAATATTAATGTTAGGAAGCATAAACATGGCAGCTCCTTTCCGTGCATCAGCCAATGCTACTTCCTGTGGAGTGCTTACAATAACAGCTCCGGTTAACGGAACTGACTGAACTAGGGTGAGATGCACATCGCCTGTACCGGGGGGAAGATCTACCAGCATAAAATCCAACTCTCCCCAGTCTGCATCCAGAAACATCTGATTCAGCGCCTTGGAAGCCATGGGTCCACGCCAAACTACTGCCTGATTCACATCCGCAAAAAATCCTATGGAAAGCATTTTAACCCCGTAATTCTCTACTGGCACGATGTATGTTTTCCCGTCTTCTTTTTGCGTTACCGTAGGGCGAACATACTGTGTGTCAAACATAATTGGTACGGAAGGACCGTAAATATCGGCATCCACTAGGCCCACTTTGGCCCCGTGTTTTGCCAGTGCTACTGCCAGATTGGAAGCTATGGTTGATTTGCCAACCCCACCTTTGCCGGAAGCAATGGCAATGATGTTTTTTACTCCTGGAAGTAGCTTTCTATTTTCTCCTCTTCTACTAGTTACATTCACAATAAGGTGAAGGTCTAATTCAAAATCTTCCTCAATACCGGCTTTTAATGCATCGCGTATAAGCTGATCCATTTTCTTTTTAACGTGCATGGCCGGACTGCTTACCGCGATATCCAGTACCAGTTTATTTCCGGTAACATCTACCCGCAACACATGACCTAATGATACTAGGTCTTTTTTTAACTGCGGATCGATTACTTGTTTCAGTATGTCTATGATTAGTTCTTTGTTCATATGAATAAATACCTGATAAGTTAGAGCTTCAGTTCAACAGCCGGATCCCAAAAATGTTGATGGAAATTTACAATGCAATCATTTATTACTTTTATTCCTTCATTTTCCAGTTTTTCCTGCATGGCAGCTGGGGTTTCAAAATGATGTTTACCGGTAAGTATTCCATTTCTGTTTACTACCCGATGAGCCGGAATATTTAAACCCATTTTGTGCGACTGATTCATGGCCCACCCTACCATGCGTGATGAACGTGCTGTCCCCAGGTAGCGGGCAATGGCTCCGTAGCTTGTTACCCGGCCTTCCGGTATCAGTTTAACTACCTCATATACCTGTGTAAAAAAATCATCCGTCATTGCAAGGTGAACTTGATGTAATGAATTTTTTTTCCTTCTTTCAACCACATCGTTTCATAAAAGGTGCGAATGCCCAATACCGGATTATTTGGGAAATCAGCATATACATCGCGGCTGATGGCCTGAATAGTTAATGATTCTGATTGAATAACTTCCAGTGTATATTCAAACAGTTCCATGCTGTCGGTTTTGAGATGAACAGTAGTTCCGGGGGTAGCAAACTGACGGTACCTGTTCAGAAAAGGGGGAGAGGTAAGCCGTTTTTTTTCCTTTGATTCTCGGGGTTGCGGATCAGGGAACGTGATCCAGATTTCATCAACCCCATCCGTTGTATCAAAAAATCGATGAATCTGATCAATGCGGGTACGTACAAAGGCTACATTTTTTAATTCATTGTCCTGAGCCTGTTTTGCTCCTTTCCAAAAGCGAGCTCCTTTAATATCCAGTCCGATAAAATTTCTTTCGGGATGCATCTGAGCAAGGCCAACCGTATATTCACCTTTGCCACAACCCAGTTCCAGTGTAATCGGATGATTGTTACTGAAAAATTCTTTCCAGCGTCCTTTGTATTCAAATCCATTCTTTTCCAGTTCATCAAACGATGGCTGAAATACATGGGAAAAAGTGGTGTTTTCCTCAAATCGCCGCAGTTTGTTTTTGCCCATGATTAATCGAAATTTTTTTTCAGCGTTTGTATTACCAGTTCTTCCATTACTGCCTGGCTTGACAGGTTAAAACACTGATAGATGGATTCTGCAATATCTTCCGGTTGAATGAGTGTTGAAAAATCAATGTTCATGCCTTTCCATGAATCAGAGTAGGTAGACCCCGGAATTACCAATGTTACCTTTACCTGATGTTGTCGCATTTCCTCAAACAGCAATTTATTCCAGGCCAGCATGGCATGTTTGCTGATGGTATAACTGGCAGCTTCCTCCCTAAACTCTTTTGCAAGAATACTTGCAATGTTGAAAATATGCCCTTTTTTGCGGGCTTTCATTCCCGGCGCCAACACTCCGGTTAAATAATGTGCAGCAAAGAGATTAATCTGCATGGCCTCAGCCAGTTGGTCTGCAGGAGCATCCAGAATTTTTCCAGTATAATACTGACCTACATTGTTTACCAGTACATCAATTACCGGGGTTTGTTTTTTTACATGCTCTGCAAACAGCATGACATCTGATTTGCGTGAAAAATCCGCTTGCCGGATATGTACATCAATCAGGTATTCACTTTCCAGCTTTTTCTTCATCATTACCAGATCGCTTTGAGTACGGGATGTAATCACCAAATCAAAGCCGGCAGCGGCAAAGCGTTCCGCAATGGCTTTGCCAATTCCTTTGGTAGCTCCTGTAATTACAGCAATCATGCTGCAAAGCTAATAAATCTCTGAAAGTGTGAGGTGGATATTAATGATCGTGCAGACGGTATCGATCTACTTCATAATGAAGGATCACCCGTTCGCGGAGATTATTCAAAACCCGATAGAGATTGGTTTTGCTCATACATAAATAATTGGCTAAGTCCTTTACAGGCATCTGGATACGAATAAATCCTTCAGGATCTGTGCCAAATTTTCCTTTCAGCTCCTGCATGGTTTTTAATACAATGGTCTCTGAATCATCAGCCATTACAAGGGTGGTATGATTATCAATCTCTTCGATGGTTTTGTTAACTTTTCGCATCAGTGCCATTAACACCTGTGGATTTGTCTCAATTAATTTCATGACCAATTTTCTGGGCATAAAACAAATCTGGGAGTATTCCATGGCTATGGCTGTATAATGAAGTTTTTCTCCGTTAAAGATGGAAGAAATGCCCATCATTTCATTTGGAGCACTCAGTAAAACAATCTGCTCGTTAGATTTACCCATGTTCTTCACGAGCTTCAGGCTGCCATGACAAATGATATACATACCCTCGGCTTCCTGTCCTTCATGAAATACTACCTGGTCGTTATCTACCTGTTTAATCTCAATACTACGGCTGACTTCTTCCAACAAGTTAGTAGGTATTAGCTCAAGTAATTGACCCATACCACTACATTGCTCACTACACGATATATTATAGTTTATGCTCAATGCTCTAAAATATAAAGCAAATGTAAATTCATTAACATACAAAAAAAATGATGTTTGTCATGATAAAACATGACATTTTGGAAGGGAAGATGGTGATTATAGGTTACACCTCAACGATTTTTCCAGTTTTGATCAAGGCGGGAATATCTTTGGGAACAATTTTTTTCCCTTGAAGTTCTATCAGTCCTTCGTCTTTAAATTCACTGATTAAACGGATAACAGATTCAGTAGCTGTGCCAACCATATTGGCCAGTTCTTCCCGGGTAAGACTAACGTCAATAGCCCCATCTTTATCCAAACCAAAGTTTTCTTTTAATATAAGAATGATTTCGGCTAATCGTTCGCGGGTAGATTTTTGGGCCAGGTTCGTAATGATTTTGGAAGCTTCACCTAATTCATGACAGGCTACTTTCATTAAATTCATGGCCAAACACGAATGGCCTGAAAACATTGATAACAAGGCAGTTTTAGGTATAAAACAAACTTCTGTTTCTTCTAAACAACTGGCAGATGAAGAATACTTTTCACCACTTAGCAATGCCCGGTATCCTATTACATCGCCTTCTTTGGCAAACCGGATAATCTGGTCTTTACCTTCGTTTCCGGTTTTGTATAATTTAATTTTCCCTTTCTTAATACAATAAATACCATGAGGAATATTCCCTTCATTGAAAATTACTTCACCACGCTTCATTATAAAACATGACTTATCTCTGTCAACTTCTGATAGCTGATCTTTGGGATAATTATGAAAAACAGATTGACCGCGGGAAGGACAATTTTCACAAAGATTTTTTTCAGCGAAGCGTCTCATGAAGGTTGATTAAAATAAATGCTTTGTAAAAGTATACAGTTTTTTTAAAACTGCAAAAAAATATGATAAATGGGAATATGACTTTTGTCATATTTTTCAAAAAATCATCGCCTCACCTTTGTTGGGTCTATGAATATCGTGTCGGAAACCTCAGAAATTACATTACAGCAGGCCAATCAATCTTCCTGTTATCATTGCGGTGATGCATGTAAGAAGGGAACCACGTTGGTATATCAAAACAAGCCCTTTTGTTGCGAAGGATGCAAAACTGTATTTGAACTGCTGGATGAAAATGGGATGTGCTCGTACTATGATTTTGAAAAAAATCCGGGCATTACTATCAAAACAAGGGATTTTAAAAATCGTTTTGATTTTCTTAATAATCCTGCTGTTGCAGAAAAGCTATTGGATTATGCGGATGATAAAATATGTAAGATAAGTTTTTATATACCTGCTATACATTGTACTTCCTGTATCTGGCTGCTGGAAAATTTACATAAGCTAGAACCTGGTGTTCTTCGCAGCGAAGTGAATTTTCTGAAAAAAACAGCCTCATTTACCTATGATCCTCATCTCATTAGCCTTAAAAAGCTGGTTGAACTGATTAGCAGCATTGGGTATGAACCTGAAATTACTCTGGAGCAAACATCCGGTAAGAAACTGCTCGCTGATCGTTCTTTTATTTATAAGATTGGTGTGGCTGGTTTTTGTTTTGGAAACATCATGTTGTTTAGCTTCCCTGAATATTTTCATCTGGATGATTTAATTAATCCTGGATTTAGACCATTTTTTGGATATCTCAATTTACTACTTTCTATTCCTGTATTATTTTATAGTAGTTCTGGCTATTTTATTTCTGCATATACCGGGCTTAAACAGCGAATTGTCAATATTGATGTGCCCTTGTCATTGGGTATTGCCGTGATGTTTGTCAGAAGCAGTTATGAAATCATTTCCGGTACCGGTGCTGGATTTATGGATGCGTTAGCAGGTTTGGTGTTTTTTCTGCTTATCGGCAAATGGTTTCAAAACCGATCGTATAAAGCACTTTCATTTGAACGGGATTATAAATCGTACTTTCCGCTGTCTGTTACACGATTGGAAAATGAAGAAGAGGTTTCGTGTACCATTGATTCTCTGAGGGAAGGAGATATTATTCTGGTAAGAAACAATGAACTTATCCCGGCTGATTCAATCTTAATTGATGGATATGCTCATATAGATTACAGTTTTGTAACAGGAGAATCACATCCGGTAAGTAAAAAATCGGGAGACAAACTGTTTGCTGGAGGAAGACAAACCGGAGGTATTATTCGGCTACAATTACTTAAAACAGTATCTCAAAGTTATCTTACTTCGTTGTGGAATCATGAAGTTTTTCAAAAAGAATCTTCACTTAAACTTTCTTCCAGAACAAATGAAGTAAGTAAATACTTTACTTTGGTGGTTTTAACAATTGCCGTAATTTCAGCCGCTTACTGGCTATTGGTTGACTCCTCGAAAGCACTCAATGCATTTACCGCAGTGCTGATTATTACTTGTCCTTGTGCATTGGCACTTACGGTTCCTTTTACGTTCGGCAATTCTCTTCGTATCATGGGTCGAAATCATCTGTATTTAAAAAATGCTGACATCATTGAAGAGATGGCAAAAATTGATGTGATTGTGCTGGATAAAACAGGAACTATTACTCAACCTGAGTCAGGAAAAGTAATATATGAAGGCGAATTATTAAGTGAAGAAGAACATAGCATCATTAAAACGGCTGTTCAATCATCTACACATCCATTAAGTAAGCGTATTGATCAGTTTTTAGTTTATGAAGTATTGTATCCACATCCTCAAGTTATTGAGTTTCCCGGACAAGGATTGGAATGTAAGGGTATTAAAATAGGTTCCTATGTTTTTGTTACAGGTCAAGCTCAGGAAGAGAACAAGGAATTTACTTCATCGGATGTGCATGTTTCAGTGAATGGCCAATATAAAGGTAGATTTCGTATCGAGAATGTTTATCGGGAAGGAATAAAAGAACTTGCTGCTCGTTTGAAGAAGCGTTATAAGATTCATATTCTTTCCGGTGATCATGACGGTGAGCGAAATAATTTACAATCCTTATTTGGAAGCGATACTCCGTTGAATTTTAGGCAAACCCCTGAAATGAAATTGCAGTATATACAGCAATTGCAGAAAGAAGGGCATCATGTAATGATGCTGGGAGACGGATTGAACGATGCAGGTGCTTTAAAACAAAGTAATGTAGGGTTTGCTGTAACCGGTAAAAACGGAACATTCTTCCCGGCCTGCGACGGAATGTTACGTTCTGATAGCCTAAGTAAACTCGATGCCCTAATGCATCAGGCAGTAAAAAGTATGGATACCGTTCGGTATTCATTTATCATTTCGTTTACCTACAATGTGATAGGTTTGTCTTTTGCCGTGCGTAGTGTGCTTCAGCCTGTTATTGCAGCTGTTCTCATGCCCGTTAGTTCTGTGAGTGTGATTGCGTTTACTGTATTGCTTACTTCTTGGTTTGCAAAAAAATCAAAGTTGTAGCGTACGTAACGGTATAAAAAATCATGCTTTGAAAATATTTTTAAAAAGTATGACAATTATCATGTTTTTTAAACCGTAACCTCTCGACCTTTGTGTTTGATATTTATAATATATATGAGTGTAATATACATTCTAATCATTATTAGTCTGGTTTTAGCCGGTGTATTTCTGGTGTCTTTTTTTCGGGCGGTACGGCAAGGTCAGTTTGATGATGATCACACTCCGAGTGTCAGAGTGTTATTCGAAGATGAAGTAATAAAATCTACAAACAATCAGAAATAAATATGGAACGGTTCGCTTATGACAACAAGATCGTAAAGTATTTCCTCATAGCCACAGTAACTTGGGGCGTAGTAGGAATGCTGGTAGGCCTACTGGCTGCTTTTCAGATTTATATCCCGGAATTAAATCTGGGGTTACCATTTACTACCTTTGGAAGAATCAGACCATTGCATACCAATGCGGTTATTTTTGCCTTTGTAGGGAATGCAATTTTTACTGGTGTTTATTATTCTTCTCAACGTCTGTTAAAAGCAAGAATGTTTAGTGATGCTTTAAGTTGGATAAACTTTTGGGGATGGCAACTGATTATTCTGGCTGCTGCGCTAACCTTACCCACCGGCCATACGCAGGCAAAAGAATATGCCGAATTAGAATGGCCTATTGATATTGCTATTGCTATTGTATGGGTTGCATTTGGAGTAAATTTAATTGGTACTATTATTCGTCGTAGGGTAAAACACATGTATGTTGCGTTATGGTTTTACATAGCTTCTTTTGTTACAGTTGCTGTTTTGCATATTGTTAATTCCCTTTCTGTTCCTGTTTCTTTCTTAAAAAGTTATTCCGTATATGCTGGCGTACAGGATGCCCTGGTGCAGTGGTGGTACGGTCATAATGCCGTGGCATTTTTCCTTACAACTCCTTATCTGGGACTGATGTATTATTTCCTTGTTAAAGCGGCAAATCGTCCGGTATATTCATATAGGTTATCTATTGTGCATTTTTGGACGCTGATTTTTATTTATATCTGGGCTGGCCCTCATCACTTGCTTTATACTGCTTTGCCCGGTTGGGCGCAGGCACTGGGTACCATTTTTTCAGTGATGCTTATTGCTCCATCGTGGGGAGGTATGGTTAATGGATTACTCACCTTACGTGGAGCATGGGATAGAGTACGTGAAGAACCGGTGTTAAAGTTTTTTGTTGTGGCAGTAACTGCTTATGGTATGGCCACCTTTGAAGGGCCCATGCTTTCGTTGAAGAATGTGAATGCAATCAGTCATTACACCGACTGGACCATTGCACACGTTCACGTGGGAGCATTAGGTTGGAATGGATTTCTAACTTTTGGAATGCTGTACTGGCTTGTCCCTAAAATGTGGGGAACACAACTATATTCCAAAAAACTTGCTAATGCCCACTTCTGGATCGGCACCTTGGGAATTATTTTCTATGCGTTGCCCATGTATGTGGCAGCTCTTACGCAGGCTTTGATGTGGAAAGAGTTTAATGCAGATGGATTACTTCAGTATCCTAATTTCCTACAAACGGTTAAGCAAATCATTCCAATGTATGTACTTCGAAGCATTGGAGGTACACTTTATTTCACAGGGTTATTTATCATGATTTATAATCTGATAAAAACAGCTAAAATGGGTAAGTTTATTGCCAATGAAGAAGCAGAAGCACCTGCTTTAGTTAAAGAAACTCATAGTTCTGGACGTGAATTCTGGCATCGTCCGCTGGAGCGTAAACCGGTTTTGTTTACAGGTTTGGCGTTGGTTGCTATACTTATCGGAGGTGTCATTGAATTTGTTCCTACATTCTTAGTAAAGTCAAATATACCTACCATCGAAAGAGTTAAACCATTGACGGCACTCGAACTTGAAGGAAGGGATATTTATATTCGAGAAGGGTGTTATAACTGCCATTCACAGATGATTCGTCCGTTCCGGTCTGAAACGGAGCGTTACGGAGAGTACTCAAAAGCCGGAGAATTTGTTTATGATCACCCATTTCAATGGGGATCAAAACGTACAGGTCCTGATTTAGCAAGAGAAGGTGGAAAAAATCCTGATTCCTGGCATTTCATTCATATGTATGATCCAACACTTACCTCAGCTGGTTCTATCATGCCTTCCTACAAATGGATGATAACCGATAATTTGAACGTTGGTAACTTGCAATCAAAGATTAAAGCATTGCGTTCCGTTGGTGTTCCTTATCCCGAAGGATATGAAGATCAGGCTGAAGTAGATTTGAAACGACAGGCAAAAGATATTGCTGATAAGCTGATGCTGGATAAAAAGGTACAGCAGATTGCTGCCATGGAAAAAGTTAGTAGTCTTGAGAATAAAGAGATTGTAGCCATGATTGCTTACTTGCAGCGACTGGGACGCGATATCAGCGGTGATACTACTAGTCATAAATATTTACCTGTATTGTCTGTAAAATCTGAAAATGAATAATTATGTACAAAGAAGTTGCTCAGCATATACCCAATGTTTCTATCTATCCTATTATTTCACTGGTAATTTTCTTCAGTTTCTTTTTGATTTTGTTGCTGGTTGTAATTACCAAAGACAAAAAAATAGTGGATACCCTCAAACATATGCCTATTGATGATCAAACAACCGAACAATAAGAATAGCTATGAAACGACTGTCATATAAACCCGCTATTGCTTTAATGGCAATCTTTTTTACTCAAACCAGCTTATGGGCTCAGGAGGCAGCTGCTTCAGCCCCAACAACCAAAGGTATTACCATGCAGGATTTCATAAATCTTATATTAGGTTTGCTGGTACTGCTCCTTTTTATGCTGGTTATATATCAGCTTATTTTAATTCGTCAGCAAATAAAGCGATTACGTAGAGAAGTGATACCGGGTGCTGCTGATGAACCGTTAAAAGAAATGAGTTTCTTTGAAGAAATAAAGCAGAAATTATCAGGTCTGAAGCCCATGGAAATGGAAAAAGATCTGATTATGCAAGGACATGAATACGATGGAATTCAAGAGTTGGATAATGGTATGCCTCCTTGGTTACGGTATTTCTTTCTTATAACTATTGGCTTTGGAATTGTTTATTTTTTCTATTACACTATTTTAGGAATTGGGGTTACACAATTGGAAGAATATGAAAAGGAAATGGCAGCTGCTCAATTATTGAAAGAAGAACGAATGAAATTGGTTGCTAACAGCATTGATGAAAATAACGCCGTATTCATGACGGCCGAAATGGATTTAATTGAAGGAAAAAGTATTTTTAGAGAAAATTGTGCAACTTGCCATGGTGAGTTGGGTGGTGGTGGTGCAGGACCAAATCTAACGGATGAATATTGGCTTCATGGTGGGGGTATCAAAAATGTATTTAAAACCATTAAGTACGGTTATATTCAGAAAGGAATGGCACCCTGGCAGGATAAGCTTACCCCCTTACAGATTCAAAAAGTTGCAAGCTATGTGTTGTCTCTTCAGGGTACAAATCCACCCGATGCATTACCACCGGCAGGAGAAAAATGGGTAGAAGTTGCTGATGCTACAGCAGCAGGTAATACTGACAGCACAGCAGTTAGCACAGATACCGTCGCTGTAAAATAATATATATGGATACTACAGAATCATTTAGAGATCATATTCCTTATGAAGATGATCATGGAAAGCGAAAATGGATTTATCCTAAAAAGCCTTCCGGAAGATTTCATAAATACAGAATCATTGTTACTTCGGTTTTGTTATCAGTTCTTTTCATAATACCGTTCATTAAAATAAATGGTCATCCGTTTTTACTACTGAATGTGTTTGAACGAAAGTTCGTTATTCTAGGTAATGTATTTTGGCCGCAGGACACACACCTGCTCATTCTTTTACTGCTTACATTTTTTGTATTTGTAATTTTATTTACAGCCATTTTCGGTAGGGTGTGGTGTGGCTGGGCTTGTCCCCAAACCTTGTTTATGGAAATGGTTTTTCGTAAAATTGAATACCTCATTGAAGGCGATGCCAATCAACAACGTAAGCTTTCTAAGCAGCCATGGAATTTTGAAAAAATTTGGAAACGTAGCTTGAAGCATTTTCTGTTTGCTGTGATTGCTGTTTTGATAGGTCATACACTGATGGCATATTTAATTGGAATTGACAAAACAATTGAAATTGTAAGCCATACTCCGGCTCAGAATCTTGCTGGGTTTATAGGTCTTACAGTTTTCTCAGTTATATTTTATCTAGTATTTTCCATTGTTAGGGAACATGCCTGTACGTTTATATGTCCTTATGGTCGTTTACAGAGTGTCTTGATTAACCGAGATACTATTGTTGTCGCTTATGATCATGTACGAGGTGAACCCAGAGGAAAGCTCACAAAAAACGCCACTGAAACCAAGAAAGGTGATTGTGTAGATTGTGGTTTGTGTGTGCAGGTTTGTCCTACCGGCATTGATATACGAAACGGCACTCAGATGGAATGTGTAAACTGTACCGCCTGTATCGATGCCTGCGATGAAGTAATGGATAAAATTCAAAAACCACGTGGATTGATACGATATGATTCGTTGCAAGGTATTGTGGATAAAGTAAAAAAGAAAAAATGGAATGCAAGAACCATAGCTTATTCTGTTGTATTAACCATACTCATTGGTGTATTTTTTACATTGATATTTACCCGTACCGATATTGAAGCTACCGTAGTTCGGGCCAGTGGTCAGTTGTATCAGGAATTACCGG
>Ga0272446_1003415_pt1 | contig 20049 bp, 17 predicted proteins | sample YNPCB0061_FD_194587 | JGI IMG/M metagenome (GOLD analysis project Ga0272446, IMG submission 194587) | Hot spring microbial mat communities from Yellowstone National Park, WY, United States - YNP-CB-006-1 | ecosystem: Environmental > Aquatic > Thermal springs > Hot (42-90C) > Sediment | place...
CCCTCCATCTCGCGCGTCGCGTCGAGATCCTCGAGCCCTTCGTCGAAGATCACCCGCAGCATCGCGAACAGGAGGAAGACGTCGCTGTCGGGGCGGATGAAGAGCTGCTCGCTGCCGTCGACGGAGCGCGCGGTCTCGGTGCGGCGCGGATTGACGAAAACGACCCGCCCGCCGCGGGCGACGATTCCGCGCAGCCGCTCGAGCGCGCGCGGCATCGCCACGAACGACATCTGCGACACGAGCGGGTTCGACCCGAAGCAGAGGAACAGCTCGGTCCGGTCGAGGTCGGGGATCGGCTGGATGGCGTACGAGCCGAACATCCGCTCGGTGACGGCGAACTTGTTCTGGCAGTCGAGCGAGCTGGCGTTGAAGAAGTTGCGCGTGCCGATGCCGGCCAGGAAGCCCGTCGAGTAGACGTTGAGCGCGTAGTTGAACGCCGTCGGGTTGCCGATGTAGACGCCGATCGCGTCGGGGCCGTGCGCGCGGCGGATGCGGCCGAGCTCGCCGCCGATCTCGGCGATGGCGCGCTCCCACGGCGCCGCCGCCCAGCTCCCGTCGGGGAGGCGCCGCTCGGGGCGCGCCAGCCGATCGGGGTCGCGGTGAACGTCGAGCATCGCCGGCCCCTTCACGCAGGCGTACCCGCGCGTGACGGGGTGCGCCGCGTCGGGGCGCAGCCGCACGACCTCGCGGCGACCCGACTCTTCGCGCACGTCCGCGACCAGGCCGCAGGCCGCCTCGCAGATCCGACAGTAGGTGTGGAGCGTTCGTTCGCTCATGCGCGCAAAAAGCTTACCCCATCGTGGTATCGTCGGCGGCCCGAGACGTCCGCCGACCTCACAAGGAGCGCCCCGCATGCGCCGACTGTTGCCCGCTCTCGCCTTCGCCAGCGCCACCGCGGTCGTCCCCGCCGACGCGCGCGCCTTCTGCGGCTTCTTCGTCGCCGGCAGCAACGCCAAGCTGACCAACAACGCCTCGCAGGCGGTGCTGGTGCGGCAGGGCAACAAGACGACGCTCACGCTCTCGAACAACTACAAGGGGCCGCCCGAGAGCTTCGCGATGGTGGTCCCCGTCCCGGTGGTCCTCCAGAAGGAGGACGTGAAGACGCTCGACCCCAACGTCTTCGATCACGTCGACTCGCTGTCGGCGCCGCGCCTCGTCGAGTACTGGGAGCAGGATCCCTGCCGCCCCGAGCCCGACTACAAGATGATGCCGATGGCCTCGGGGGGCGCGCCCCGCCGCATGGCGAAGGGCGGCAAGAGCGACGCCGAGCTGGGGGTCACCGTCGAGGCGCAGTTCACCGTCGGGGAGTACGAGATCGTCATCCTCTCGGCGAAGGAGTCGGGCGGGCTCGAGACCTGGCTCAAGCAAAACCGCTACAACATCCCGGCGGGCGCGGCCGGCGCGCTGGCGCCCTACATCCGCGATCAGTCGAAGTTCTTCGTCGCCAAAGTCGATATCCAGAAAGTCAAACGCGACGCCCACGGGCTGGTGGTGCTGTCGCCGCTGCGCTTCCGCTACGAGGCCAACGAGCTGCGCCTGCCGGTGCGGCTGGGCCTGCTCAACGCGCCCGAGCCCTGCGCGCCGAACGACAAGGCCTGCATTTCTGACAAGCAGGATTTGATCGTGTATGTCCTGCATAAAGACTCGCGCTTCGAGGTGGCGAACTACCGCAACGTCTTCATCCCGACGAACCTCGAGGTCGCCGACGAGGTGCGCGAGAGCTTCGCCGCGTTCTACGGGCAGCTCTTCGATCAGACGCTGGCGCCGATGCAGGGCAAGGCGGTGGTCACCGAGTACGCCTGGCAGACGACGTCGTGCGACCCCTGCCCGACGCCGCCGCTCACGCCGAGCGACCTCTACACGCTGGGGGTCGATCCGCCGTCGGGGGGCGCCCCGCCGCCGTCGCCGTCGCCGACGGGCGGGCCGATGATGTCGCGCCGCCCCTTCTTCGGCGGCAGCTTCGCCTCGTGGGTGCTGACGCGCATGCACGTCCGCTACGACAAGACGACGCTCGGCGAGGACCTCATCTTCCGCGAGGCCAAGCCGGTCGTCGGCGGGCGCTCGCAGTGGAACGGGCAGTCGGAGGGGACCTCCGAGGCGCAGCCGGCGCCGGTCAACAACTTCCAGGCGCGCTACATCATCCGCCACTACTGGACGGGAGCGGTGTCGTGCCCCAACCCGCGCTACGGGCAGTGGGGCGGGCCGCCGGGCGGCGGGAGCGCGCAGCCGCGCGCGGCGAAGGATCTGGCGCTGGCGCCGCGCGGCAAGGTCGACCTCAAGAAGGTGGTCACCTCGTCGGTGCCGCGCCTCGGGCTGCCGGGACGGCCGGCGCCGCGGCGGCAGTAGCCGATGCGCCGCTGGCTCCTCGCCGCGACGGGGGTCGCCGCGCTGTCGGTCACGGCGATGGCCGCGCCGCTGCGCTTCGTCGACGACGGCGGGCCGACGCTGTCGCCGACCAGGATGTCGGGGGGCCCCTACTTCACCGACGACGACCCGACCCCCGAGGAGGTCCGCGACGCGGTCAAGAAGCACGGCTTCTGGACCGGCGCCCCGCTCGGCATCAGCGCCTGCTCGGGCTGCCACGCCGACGTGGCGGCGCAGTGGGCGCAGTCGGCGCACCGATTTTCGTCTTTCAACAATCCCTACTACCGCGTCAGCGTCGAGGACTTCCGCAAGGAGCGCGGCGTCGCCGCCTCGCGCTTCTGCGCCGGGTGCCACGAGCCGTTCGCGCTAGACAAATTATCGCAGCTCGATCGCACCATGCGCGAGGCGCAGTCGGGCCTGACCTGCATCGTGTGCCACTCGATCGAAGAGGTCGGGGCGCGGCACGGCAACGGCGAATATCGCGCGGTCGTCGACGGCAACCTGCCGCTCAAGGCGCCGGCGCACAACCGGGCGGTGCGGCGGCCGCTCATGGCGACGGCGGAGCTGTGCGGCTCGTGCCACAAGGTGAGCCTCGTCGGCGAGGTGACGCACGACCGCTGGCTGCGCGGCCAGAACGACTACGACGCCTGGCACGCCAGCGCGGTGAGCGGCCACGGGTCGGCGTCGGTGTGGCGCCCCGACGGGACCAAGCGCTGCCAGGACTGCCACATGCCGCTCGAGCCGGCGCCGCTCGGCGACCTCGGGGCGAAGAACGGGATGGTGCGCTCGCACCGCTTCCTGGCGGCGAACAGCGCGCTGCCGCACCTGCGCGCCGACGCCGACGGGGAGCGCCGCGTGCGCGAGTCGCTGGCGGGCGCGGTCACGGTCGACCTGGCCTGGCATGACGCGACCACCGTCGACGCCGTGCTCAGGGCGCGGCGGGTCGGCCATCGCTTCCCCGGCGGGACGATGGACTCCAACGAGGTGTGGGTGATCGTCGAGGCGCTCGACGCCGACGGCAAGGTGATCGCGCGCTCGGGCGGGCTCGACAAGGACGGCACGCTGCAGCCGGACGCGCACCTCGTGCGCGCGCAGCCCGTCGACGACGAGGGCGCGCCGATCTCGTCGCGCGACCCGCAGCACATGCGCGGCATGGCCTTCGATGCGGCGCTGGCGCCGTCGGATCCGAGCGTGGTGCGCTTCTCCGTCCCGGCGAAGACGGCGCGCGTGCGGGCCAAACTTGTCTATCGGAAATTCAGCGCCGAGTACGCGCGGCGGGCCTGCGCCGACCTGCCCGACGCGGCGCTGCGGGCGCGCTGCGTCGACCTCCCCGTCGTCGAGGTGGGGCGCGCCGAGCTGGCGCGCGGGGAGGCGATGCCCGACGACTGGAGGCGCCTCACCGACTACGGCCTGGGGCTCGGGGCCGCGCTCGTCGACTGCGCCTCCGAGGGAGAGGAGCCGCTCCTCCGCGCGATGAAGCTGGCGCCCGATCGCCCCGAGCCGCTCCTCGGGCTGGCGCGCCTGGCGCAGAAGCTCGGCCGCACCGACGACGCCGTGCGCCTCGCCAACGACGCCGCGCGCCTCGCCCCGTCGCACCCGGCCGCGCCCTGGCTGGCGGCGACGACGCTGGAGAAGGCCTACCGCCAGCGCGAGGCGCGCCCCTACGCCGAGCGCCTCCTCGGGCTCCTGCCCGACGATCGCGCGGCGCTGGCGCTGGCCTCGCGCGTGCGCGGCGTGCTCGGCGACGCGAAGGGGGCGCTCGCCGCCGCCGACGGGATGCTCGCGGTCGACCCCGAGCTCGACGAGGGGTGGTACCAGCGCGCGCTCGCCCTGCGCGAGCTCGGCCGCGCGAAGGAGGCCGAGGCGGCCGAGGAGCGCTACCTCTACCACCGCGTCGCGCAGGAGATCGACCTCGCGCTCCGCGATCGGTTGCGGGCGCGCCGGGCCGGCCTACGCCTCGAGGATCTCGACGGCGCCCCCCTCCCCGACGAGTCCGTTCCGGTGCACACTCACCCCCTTCGCCCGGTGACCAAATGACGAAACCGACCACCCGACTGTCCGCGCTCGAGACGCTGCTCGCCCTCCACCACACGCCCGTCGCCATCTCCTTCGTCGACGCGCCGCCCGCCGGCGTGCCGCGCGTGTCGCAGCTGGCGCCCGCCGGCTGCAGCTTCTGGCTGCGCGCCGCGCGCGGCGAGGTCTTCTACACGACCGCCGACGACCACAAGCGCTGCCCCGTCGGCGCGCACACCCACAACGTGCCGCTCGGCGACGCCGACAAGAAGGAGCTCGAGGGGCTGGTGGGCACGATGATCGGCCTCGAGTACCTGACGATGGACGACGTCGCCAAGATCCCGACGCGGAAGGCGCCGCTCCAGATCGCGGTCTACGCGCCGCTCTCGCTGGCGCCGGTGCCGCCGGACCTCGTGCTGGTGCGCGGGACGGTGCGCCACCGCATGCTCCTGTCGGAGGCGGCGCAGGCGGCCGGCCTCGGCGCGGCGGGCCCGACGCTGGGGCGCCCGACCTGCGCGGTGATCCCGGACGCGCTCAACAGCGGCCGCCCGGCGTCGAGCTTCGGCTGCATCGGCAACCGCGTCTACACCGAGCTCACCGACGGTGAAGGGTACGCGGCCATCCCCGGCGCGGCGCTCGCCGCCGTCGAGCAGAAGCTCGCGACCATCGTCCGCGCCAACAACGAGCTCGAGAAGTTCCACCACGCGCGCGCCCGCGCCTAGGCCGGGGATATTCGCTAGACATGAAAAACGTCACCGCCTCCGTCGACCTCCCCTGCAGCGCCGACACCTTCTGGCGCGTCTTCTTCGACGACGAGTACACGCGGACGCTGTACCTCGACGCGCTGCAGTTCAAGAACGTGACCGTCCTCGCCAAGACCGACACCACGCGCAAGATCCTGGTCGTCCCGAAGGTCAACCTGCCTGGACCCTTGGCCAAGCTCATCGGCGACGCCTTCGCCTACGAGGAGCACGGCACGCTCGATCGCGCCAACAACCTCTGGAGCTGGCGCATGGTGCAGCCGGGCGGCAAGCGCGAGCTCGTCGCCACGCGCGGCACGACGCGCATCGTCGCGACGGGCGACAAGAGCTGCCGCCGCACCGACGACGTCACCGCCGAGGGCAAGATCTTCGGTCTCGGCGGCCTCATCGAGTCGAGCGTCGAGAAGGAGCTCCACTCGAGCTGGGCGAAGGAGTGGCCGCACCTCAAGCGCTGGATCGAGAAGGTCCAGGCCCAAGCCACCTGATGGAGGAGACGCGTGCGCTCGTCGAGCGCCTGTTCTCCATCGAGAAGCGGGTGCCTCCGGCGCTCGCCCGGCAGCTCGTCGCGCGGCGCGCCGAGGCCGAGCCGCTGCTGCGCGCCATCATCGACGACGACGCGCTCTTCGATGAGGGCTCGCGCGGAGACGGGTGGGCGCCGCTCCACGCGCTCGAGCTCCTCGGGGCGATGAAGGCGACCGCGGCGCTCCCGCGCATGTTGCAGCTCCTCGCGGAGGCGGACGCGGAGACGCTGGCCTACAACCGCGCGTACTTCGCCATTCGCGATCTCGGAGCGCTCGCGCTCGAGCCGTGCCTGGCCGCCTACACCGCCGCCACCGACGAGGAGGTTCGGCAGTCGTTGGCGACGGTGATCGCGGAGCTGGGGATCCGCGACGAGCGCATCTTCACCCTCCTCGTCGACCGGCTGGCGACGGATCTCGAGCTCGGGCCGTCGAGCCTCGCCGAGTACGGTGACCCGCGCGCCTTGCCGCACCTCGTTCGCGCGCTCGACGCCTATCAGTTCGTCCGCGCCGATCGTCCATTCTCGAACGAAGCTGTCATCGAGCTGTGCGCGTCGATCGAGGAGCTCGGCGGGCAGCTGACCGATGCGCAGCTCGCCAAGCGCGAGCGCGCCCTGGCACAGCGCCGTCGCTATCGAGACGAGGTGCTCGACGACGTGAGCGACGGCGACGAGGACGCTCCGCCGCCCGGTCGCAACGACCCGTGCTGGTGCGGCAGCGGCAAGAAGTACAAGAAGTGCCACCTCGTCGCCGACGCCGACGCTCGATGAGCGCGCGTCTCGAGGAGGAGCTCGGGCTGCGCGTGCCGGGCGACCTCGCGGCCTTCTTCCGAGAGGCGGATCCGTCCGCCATCGCGGCCGGCGGGGCGATCGCCGAGCCGCTCAGCGTCGAGGAGATCCTGGCGGTCGAGCTCCCGGCGCTGCCGATCGACTTCGTGCCGCTGGCCGGCGACGGGTCGGGGGATCTGCTGTGCGCGCGCATCGGGCCGCAAGGCGACGTCGTCGAGCTGGTCCTCTGGGCGCACGACGACGATGGGAACGGGCTGCCGTTCGGGCGGACGTTCGCCGAGGCGCTCTTGCTCTCGGCGGCGCGGCTGGAGGACGGCGACGCGGCGGCGCGCGCGCGCACCGTCGAGTGGGCGGCGCGGCACGTCGACGCGGCGCTGGCGACGGCGGTGCGCGGCGCGGCGCATGACGCGGCGGCGCTGCGCGAGGTGCTGCTGGCGCACGGTGTCGGCGTCGAGTCGCTCGGCGAGCCGGGCACAAACATCGTGCGCGGGGCGCGGTACGAGATCCACGACGCCCGCTTCCAGCGCTATTACAAGTTGACAGAAATCCTCGCCGGGAGCGCGCTCTGGTACGACCTCTCGTCGCTGCCGGCGCCGGTGCGCGCGGTCCTCGACAAGGACTACGGCGGCGTCAGCGAGCCCGACTGGGCGGCGATGGAGCGCGCGGCGTCGCGGGTGATCGCGCGGCGCGACGACATCGGCTGGGCCTTCATCCTGCGCGCCGATCTGGCGGGCCGTGCGGGCGACGCCGACGGGGCGCGGCGGGCGGTGCGCGCGGCGGCCGGCTGTCTCCAGCGCACTTTCCACCTGCACGGCGCCGAGCTGCTCCGCGGCGTGCGGCCCCTGCTCGACACGTCCGATCCGCTGGTCGCGGCGCTCCTCGACGACGACGCTGCACCCGCCGTCGCCGCGCACTGGGAGAAGCAGGCCGAGGCGGCCGAGGCCGCCGGTGATCCCGCGCGCGCCTGGGACGGCTGGTACCGCCACGTGCACCACCGACGGCAGTACGCGGTGCGCGACGCGCAGCTCCTCGACCGCTACGCGCGCGCCGCCGAGCGCGGCGGCTTCAGCGGCTGGGCGAAGCTCGCCGCACGCCGCCGCTCGTCGCGCGCCTGATCGCCCGAAGACGACGCCAGTCGAAGGTCGCGCGCCACTCGGCGCGCGTGCCGTGCCAGTCGTAGACGCCGAGCTCGAACCGCCCGTAGCCGGCGCCGCGCGCGAACAGCCGTCGCTGCGCCAGCGTGGCGGTGCGCGCCTCGGTCGCCCGCACCAAGACGCCGCCCTCCTCGAGCAGCCCCTCGCGCTCGCTGACGCCGTTCTCGTTCGTCTGCAGCGCCGACCAGACGATCCGCCCGAGGTCGACGCGCACGCCGGTCACCGCCTCGATGGCCGGCCCGGCGAAGTCGCAGAGGAGCGGCCACCCGCCGTCGCCGAGCAGCGCGGCGTCGTAGGGCAGCGCCGCGACGAGCTCCTCCGTCGACGAGCGGCGGACTTTTTGATCGACGAGATCGATCACGCAGCCGCCGAGCACGAGCACGCCCGCCTCGAGGTCCTCCTCGACGATGCGCGACTCCCAGCGCTGCTCGAACGGACGGCTGCCGTTCGCGTCGCCGCGCTCGTAGATGCGCACCTCGAAGACGTGCGCGCACCAGCCCTGCTCGTCCTTGTCGAAGTACCCTGCGTCGTAGGTGAAGAGCAGCGCCATGGCTAGCGCGTCGAGACCGCGGGCGGCGGCGGCGTCCGGATCGGCTCCGACGGGATGATCTGCGGGCAGGGCAGGTAGACGCCCGCCTGCGCCGTCACCGACACGTACACGCGCAGGTAGCTGGCGTGCGCGTGCACGCCGGTCACCGCGATCTTCGAGACGTCCGCCTTCAGGCAGCCCTGCCCGTCGCCGAACGCCAGATCCGACGACAGCTTGGCGCGCACGCTCTTCAGCCGCTCGCCGATGTCGAGGCGCAGCGCCGAGCGCGCGGCGTCGCGGATCTGCGAGCCCGAGATCGCCGCCGCCAGCTTGAGCAGGAAGTCGCGCGTCTCGATGGTCGGCTCGAGATCGGGGACGCGCAGCTCGTTGTCGACGATGGTTGGAGTTCCAATCATGTAGAGGTCGCCGTCGAGGTTGACCTTGATCGACCCCTTCTTCACCGGCCCCTGCAAATGAAGCTTGACGACAATTTGGTCCTTCGAGGTGTAGACCTCGGGGTTCGACAGGTAGAGCTGCGGGAAGTCCTTCGAGAAGAAGAGCTTGCCGTCGGTGAAGGCGAGCGTCATCGCCTTCTGCAGCTCCTCGTAGCGCGCCGCCACCGGCACCGTCACCGTGAAGGGCCCCGACGGCACCGCCGCCACGTTGGCCAGCGGCGGCAGCTTCTGCGCCTCGGGCGAGGCGGCGCAGGGCAGCGTCACCGACGGCACGATCACCACCGCCAGATCCTTCTCCACGCCGTCGGCGAGCACCGTCGGCCCCGCCTCGACGCCGATCACGCGCAGCTCGGCGCAGCCGCGCGCGTCGCCGAGCGGGATGTCGATGGGCTTGGCGATGCGGCCGTGGGTCTCGGCGAGGATCGGGCGCAGGTCGTAGGTGAACTCCTTCAGCTTCTCTTCGATCTGCTCTTTGATCTTGTCGAGCGCGCCGGCGACGTTCTGCGCCAGCTTCAGGCGCGGATCCGACGACGAGACGTCGACCTCCAGCGACTGGAGCCGCGCGCGGTAGTCGGCGGCGACGACCGGCTCGGCGTGGACCTTGAGGTCGATGGGGAACGAGAGCTCGGTGAGCGGCAGCGACACCTTCGCCAGCACCTGCGCCTGGAGCGCGATGCGGCCGCGCGAGAACGACACCGCCGTCGAGACGCGCTGCCAGGAGTACTTGCGCTCGCCGCCGAGGAGCGGGAACGTGCCCGCGCCTGTCGACGGCACCTGCTCGTCGAGCGCCTTCTTGAGCGCGGCGCCGGAGATGGTGGCGTGCACGACCACGCGGGACGGCGTCGGCTCGGCCACCGGGAGCCCGGGGCTGGCTGGCGGGCGCGTCGGGTAGACGGCCTGGAGCCCGTCGCCGCAGCCCACCAACCCGATCGCGAAGAGGACCACCGTGGAGACGTGTCGCATGGGCGGTACTTTACAACGCCGAGGCGCACGCCGATCTTCCTTCGCGGCGCGGTGTATGATGCGCCCATGCGCGCGACCTGTCTCACGCTCTTCGTCGCGCTCGCCGTCGGCGGGTGCAGCTCGGACAACAAGGTGGCGGCGACGGGGGTGGTGGCGGAAGCGTCGATCTCGGGGGCGACCCGACGGCGGACATGACGACGCGGCAGCGGAACAACGAGCCGCTCTTGACGGTGGGCTTCACCGTCCCCGTCGGACAGGAGTTCTACCGCTGTCGCCGCGTGACGACGACGGAGGACATCTGGATCAAGTCGCTCACGCCGACGTCGCCGGCGGGCGTGCACCACCAGGTGTTCGCCATCGACAAGTCGACCAACCCGCCGCCCGACGGCGAGGCGAACTGCCCCGTACTGCAGCCGAACTGGACCGATCTCTTCGCCTCGGGCGTGAACTCGCCGTCGCTGGACATGCCCGAGGGCGTCGCGCTCAAGGTGCCGGCCGGCAAGCAGATGATCCTGCAGCTGCACCTGTTCAACGCGACCAACAAGGAGATCAACGGGAGCTCGACGCTGTACATCGAGCGCTCGGCGTCCGTCGACGCCATGCACGAGGCGGAGGTGGTCCTCGCCGGCCCGCCGCCGGTGCAGGGCATCCCGAGCGTGCCGTCGATCCCGCCGGGGAACAACCAGAAGATCACCGCCACCTGCCGCATGGGCGGCGACGTGAAGTTCTTCGCGGTCTTCCCGCACATGCACCAGTACGGGACCCACATCAAGGTGTGGATGGCGCAGCAGGACGGGACGCCGATGCAGACCGTCTACGACAACGACTACAACTTCTCCGATCAGGACTTCGCCCAGTTCGCGCCCATCACGCTCGGCGTCGAGGACAAGATCGCCGTCGAGTGCACCTACAACAACGACACCGGCGCGACCATCCGCCTGGGTGACTCCTCGACGGAGGAGATGTGCTTCGCGATCAGCTACCGCTACCCGAAAATCGGCAACCTGCTCCCCGGTTCGATCTGCTGGGATGGTTGATAGACAAAAATGGCCGCTGCCTACTGGCTCATGAAGAGCGAGCCGTTCAAGTACCCCTGGTCGCAGCTCGTCGCCGACAAGCGGACCTCCTGGGACGGCGTGCGCAACTTCGAGGCGCGCAACAACCTGCGCGCGATGAAGCGCGGGGACCTCGCGCTCTTCTACCACTCGAACGAGGGCAAGGAGATCGTCGGGGTCATGCGCGTCGAGCGCGAGGCCTACCCCGATCCGACGGCCGAGCCCGACGAGGGCGACTGGAGCGTGGTCGACGTCGCGCCGCTGAAGGCGCTCGTCGCGCCGGTCGGCCTGGCGACGATCAAGGCGACCAAGGCGCTCGAGGACATGGCGCTCCTCAAGCGGTCGCGCCTGTCGGTGGTGCCGGTGACCGCCGCCGAGTGGAAGACGATCCTCAAGCTCGGCAAGACCACCGTCCCGTGACCAGGCCGCGCCTCTATGCCCACCGCGGCGCGGCGGCGGAGGCGCCGGAGAACACGCTCGACTCCTTCGCGCGCGCGCTGGGCCACGGCGCCGACGCGCTCGAGATGGACGTGCACCTCACCCGCGACGGCGTGGTGGTGGTGTCGCACGATCCCGACGGTGCGCGCATGTGCGGCGTGGAGCGCCGCTTCGCCGACGCGACCTGGGACGAGGTCCGTCGCTGGGACGCCGGCTGGGGCTTCGTCGCGCCCGACGGCTCGCGGCCGTTCGCCAAGCGCGGCCTCGGCGTGCCGCGCCTCGACGACGTCGTCGCCGCCTTCCCCCACACGCCGCTCAACGTCGATCTGAAGGCGCACACCCCGTCGATGCCGCCGGTCGCCGTCGCCCTCCTCCGCCGCGCGCGCGCCGAGGAGCGCGTCTGCCTGGCGAGCTTCTCGGCGACGACGCTGCGGCGCGTGCGCGCGCTCGGGTGGCGCGGGCCGACCTCGCTCGGCTCGACGGAGGTGGCGACGCTGCTGGCGGTGCCGCGGGCGCTGCAGCGCGGCCCCCTGCGCCCGCAGGCGTCGCGCGCGCAGCTGCCGACGCGGCTCGGGCGGCGCTGGGTGATCGACCGCTGCCGCGCGCTCGGCCTGGCGGTCGACTACTGGACGGTGAACGACCCGGCGGAGGCGGCGCACCTGGTGGCGCTCGGCGTCGACGGGATCATGACCGACGACCCGGCGCGCATCGCTCCGGTGGTGAAGCGCGCCATTTCTGTCTAGCGCGAACGATCAGCGCGGCATCGAGCAGACGCCGCCCGCGCAGTCGCCCTCGTCGCAGTCGCAGGTCGAGACGCACTGCATCCCCAGCGTGGCCGTCCCGCGCGAGGCGCAGCACTGCGCGTAGCCGGTGGTGCTGGAGACGCTCTGCCGCGTGCAGGTGAGCGGCGCGAAGCACTCGCAGTCGTTGGCGCAGAACTGCCCCGCCACCGACGGGAAGCACTGCGGCGGCGTGCCGCCGTCCTGCACCGCCGGCGGCGGATTCGCCGGCAGCGTCTCGCGCTTCCCGGGCGCGCTCCACACCAGGCCCCCCGCGCCGACGGCGACGACGCGCGTCGCCTGCAGGTCGTCGGTGATCACCGTGAGCCCGGTGAGCGCGCGCGGCGCGATGTCGGGCTCGGTCACCCACGCCCCGCCGGTGACCGGGCGCGAGTCGATGCGCCCGTCGACGGACGCGGCGTAGATGCGCCGGGTCGCGTCGCCGATCCAGACCGCCGCCACCGACGTCGAGAAGCGCGACTCGGAGCTGGCGTTGGCCGCGCCCGGCGGCATCACCAGCACGCGCCCGTCGCTGGTCCCGACGACGATGGTGTCGAGGAAGTCGACCGCCATCGAGGTGTACGAGACCGTCGTCGGCGTCCCGAGGAAGCGCGCGTCGATCGGCGTCCAGGTCCCGCCCTGCGGATCGCGCGACAGGATGGCGCCGCGATCCCCGGCGACGAGGATGGTCCCCGACGAGAGGCGCGCGGCGGCGTGCAGCGCGGGGCGCTCGCCGAAGCTGGTGTCCTCGATGACCATCGCAAAGTCGGCGGAGAGGACGACGCCGTCCATCCCCGCCGGCTTCGAGGAGTCGCGCCCGACGACGGTGAAGGGGAAGCCGGCGGCGACGATGGCCTCGACGGTGATGGTCGCGCGCGGCAGCGGCGTCGGCGTGAAGACGCCGCCCTGGACGTACCCGAGCGTGTTGGCGCCGCCGACCCACACCTCCATCGACTCGGGCGGCACCGCCAGCGTGCGGAAGTCGGGCGCGGCGCCCGCGTCGGCGTCGACGATCGACTGCGCGGTCCACGCCGTCGCGGTCATCGGCCCGGTGAAGTAGGTGCGCTGCATGAGGAGCCCGCCCTCACCGACCGCCCACACGCGCCGCGAGGTCCCGGGCTCGGCGAACACCGACGTGATCCGCCGCCCGATCGCCGCCGCCGGCACCTCCTCCTCGGTGTAGAGGACCGGCGCGAGATCCGCCGGCGTCGCCAGGTCGTCGGGGATCGCCAGATCGGGCGCGCCGAGGTCGGGCTCGTCGGGGATCGGCAGGTAGCAGGTCGCCTCCTCGCAGAACGAGCCCGGCGTCTTGCAGGTGCCCATCCCGGCGCGCGTGGGGACCGGCTGCTGCGTCCCGGTGTCGACGTAGGTGGTGCCGCTCTGGCAGTCGACGAAGCGCTCCATGTCGACCTCGTACTTGGGCAGCCGGCGCGCGTCGACGAGCACCGGCTTGCAGACGCCCTCGACGCAGGTCTCGTCGGCGCCGCAGTCGCTCTTCTGCACGCAGCCGGCGACGAGCCCGAGGCGCAGGAAGAGCGTCTGCTCGCGCACCAGCGACACCAGCGCGCGCCGCTCGACGCGCGCCTCGCCGTTGCGGAGGCCGGTCACCGAGATGGCGATCTGCGGCTCGCTCCCGTCCTCGGTGTAGACGCCGTACGAGCCCGGCAGGATGTAGGGCTGCCCGGGGACGCCGGGGAGCGACCAGGGGACGCGCAGGACCTCCTGCCCGTCGCGGCGGACCACCATCTCGACCTCGTCGAGCGCGTCGGGCGCCCGGAGGTCGGTGATGACGCCCAGCATGAGCTGGGTGCGGGCGCGACATCCTGCTTGACTGAAAAGGAGCGAGGCGGCGACGAGCGTGAAGCCGAAGCGGAAGCGAGTACTGCTCATCGCTCCAGTGTAATGGAATTACGGGAGCGAGCGCAGCGACGTCCAGAGCGTGCCTGCCCGCCCGACGGCGAGGAGGCGCTGCTGCGTGGCGCCGACGGCCGCGACGGCGACGCCCAGGATGTCCGCCCCGGCGGGGGTCGGCTCGCGCGTGAGCTTGCCGCTGGCGTCGAAGGTGAGGATGGCGCCGCCCTCTCCGACGATGACCTTCGGCGAGCCGAGCGCCGCCAACAGCCGGTTGGTCGTCGGCGACTCGATCCGCGTCGCGCTCGACATACCCACCCGCAGCACCGTGCCCATGTCCCCGACGACGAGCGCCTCGCCGCCGCCCAGGTTGGCGGCGCCGTAGAGCGCGCCGACCGCCATCCCGCCGGCCAGCGACGAGACGTCGGTCCAGGTCCGCCCCGACGACCGCAGCATGCGCCCGCCCAGCCCCACGGCGAGGAAGACGTCGGTGTTGATGGCGGTGATCCCCATCAGCTCGGGACCCATCGGCACCTGGTCCTGCGCCAGCGCAGTTCCTGTCCAGCGCAAAACCGCCCCGATCCCCGGGGTGGCCTTGGTGTGGCCGGAGAAGACCGGCCCCGTCGACCCCATGGCGATCGCGGTCAGGTTGAAGCCCTTCGCCGGGATGGCGCTCCAGGTGCTGCCCGTGCGGTGGAGCACCACCTCGTCGCCGGCGATCCACACGTCCGCCGACGAGGTCGCGTCGATGGCGTTGAGCTGCGCCGTCGACGGCACCGTCTCCTGCACCCACGCCGCCGCCGCCATCGGCCCGGCGTCGTCGAGGCGGTGGATGACCGTCCCGTTGTCACCGACGGCCCACAGCTCGGGCGAGGCGCCCGGCCCGATCGACAGCGACACCGACGCGCCGCGGATGGTGCGGCCGATCGCCACCATCGGCGTCGCCTCGACGGACCACAGCGCCTGCGACAGGCCCCCGTCGCCATCGACGGGGCGGTAGCAGGTCCCCTCCTCGCAGGTCTCGCCCGCGGCGCAGCCGTTGCCGCTCATCGGCACCGGGTCGCCCGTCGAGGTGTCGATGAAGGCCGTTCCGCTGTTGCACTGGATGGTGCGCTCCATCCCCGTCACGTAGAGCGGGAGGCGGCGCGAATCGACCGCGGCCGGCTTGCACACGCCCTCGACGCAGCTCTCGGTCGCCTTGCAGTCGCTGCGCGCCTGGCAGCCAGCGACGAGCGCGAGGCGCATGAAGAGCGTCTTCTCGCTGACCAGCGACACGAGCGCGTGGCGCGTGACGATGGGCGAGCCGCGCTTCGAGCCGGTGACCGTGATCTCGACCTGCGGGGTCTCGCCGCTCTCGGAGTAGACGCCGTACGAGCCGGGCAGGATGTAGGGCTGCCCGGGGACACCGCGGATCTGCCACGGCACCTGGAGGACGGGGACGCCCTGGACGGCGGCGTCGAGCTGGACCTCGTCGAGGAGGTCGGGGGCGCGCAGATCGGTGAGCACCCCGAGGACGATCTCGGTGCGGGCGCGGCAGCCGGCGACACCGAGGCCGCCCACCCCGACGAGGGCGGCCATCAAGGCGAAGCGAAGTCGATGTGAACCCATGGGTCACCATGGTAACGCGCTTGCGCGCCGCGTGCACTCGATCGACAGTCGTTCGACAGATGATCGAGGTCGAAGCGCTGCGGCGGGAGGCGGAGACAGTCACGCGGGAGGAGTTCCTCGCGCGCTACCCGCGCCTCTACCTCGTCGTGCTGCAGTCGCGCGACGAGGAGGCGCCCATCGGGTTCCGCACCCTCGTCGGGCGGCGCGATGAGCTCGAGGCCGCCGACGGCGCGACCCGCGGGGGGAGCGCGCCCGACGAGCCCGGCGGGAGCGGCGGCCTCCAGGCGGTGCTGGTCCTCGAGAAGGCGCTCGGGAACCCCTACCCCAACCAGATCTCCGTCGGGCGCGCGCGCAACTGCGACGTGGTCGTGCGCCACGCGTCGGTGTCGAAGCTCCACGCGCACTTCCTCGTGCCGCCGAAAGAAGAGGTGGGGTCGCGCGGGCTGCAGCTCGTCGATCGCGGCTCGGGGAACGGCACGTCGGTGAACGGCTCGAAGCTCGTCGCCGACACGCCGCGCACCGTCGCGCCCGGCGACGTCATCCGCTTCGGCGGCGTGCGCTGCACGCTGTTGCCGGGCGATCGCCTCTACGATCTCCTGCTCTTCGAATAGCTCGCTTCCGCCGTTGATGGATTCTGTCCGACCGGATAAGATTCGGGTCGGGGATTTGTCACGCGTCGCATTGGATACTAGCCGCGGCGTCGTGGGGGGGCTTGGGACGCAGCTCGGGCGATTCCGTCTGGTCCGCCGACTCGCCATCGGTGGAATGGCGGAGCTATTCCTCGCCGAGGTGCAGGGGCTGGGCGGGTTTCAGAAGCAGGTCGTGCTCAAGCGCATCCTGCCGCAGCTCGCCGAGAACGCGCAGTTCGTCCGCATGTTCCTCGACGAGGCGCGGCTGGCGGCGACGCTGCACCACCCGAACATCGCGCAGGTCTACGACATCGGGCGCGACGGGACCTCCTACTTCTTCTCGATGGAGTACGTCGAGGGGCGCGACCTCCGCGACGTGTGCCGCGCCTTCCTCCGTCGGGGAGAGCGGCTGCCGCTCGAGCACGCCTGCACCATCGTGGCGCAGGCGGCGGCGGGGCTGCACTACGCCCACGAGAAGCTCGGCCCCGACGGCGCTCCGCTGAACGTGGTTCACCGCGACGTCTCGCCGGCCAACGTGCTCGTCACCTATGAGGGCGGCGTGAAGATCGTCGACTTCGGCGTGGCCAAGGCGCGCACCCATCAGACGGAGACGCGCGCCGGGACGCTGAAGGGCAAGATCTCGTACATGTCGCCCGAGCAGTGCCGGGGCGAGCCGCTCGATCGGCGCAGCGACGTGTTCGCCCTCGGGATCCTGCTGTTCGAGCTGTCGACGGGGACGCGCCTCTTCCGCGGCGACAGCGAGTTCAAGGTGATGACGCGCATCGTGAGCGAGGACGCGCCCACGCCGTCGTCGCGGCGCGAGGGGGTTCCGCCGGGGCTCGACGCCATCGTGAAGCGGGCGCTGTCGCGCGACCGCGACGGGCGCTACGCGACGGCCGAGGAGCTGCAGCTGGCGATCGAGGAGCTGGCGCGCGAGCTCGGGATGAAGCTCTCGACGGTGGCGCTGGGGCAGTACATGCGCGACCTCTTCCGCGCCGAGATCGACGCCGAGCGCGAGGGGGCGCGGCGTCGGCCGCTGCCGCTCAGCGACGAGGAGCGCGAGGAGCTCGGGGAGCTCGGCGAGGGGGCCGAGGGCGAGCTGGCGGCGCTCGACGAGGCGGTGCCGGAGATCGAGATCGTGAGCGCGGCGGTCGGCGACGCGGTCATGGTGGGCGGGCCGGCGGCGGCGGTGGACGTCGGGCCGGCGGCGGCCTCTCCGTCGGGGAGGCGGCGCAAGCGCTGGCTGATGGCCGGGATCGCGGCGGCCGTGTGCGCGGCGGTCGTCGGCGGCGCGGCGGCGTTCGTGGCGCGCAAGGCGCCCTCCCCTCCCGCGCCCGCGCCGGCGGTGGTGGAGGCGACGCCGCCGCCGAGCATTCCTGTCCAGCAAGAAACCGGCCCGACGAGCGCGCCGCCGGTCGCCGCGCCCGCGAAGCCGACGGCCCAGGCGACATCGCCGTCGACGACGACTTCGCCTCCGACGAAGAAGAAGGCGCGCCGCGCCAAGAAGCGCGGCTGGGACCCCGACTCGCCCGTCCTCCCCGGAGGCTGAGTGCTCCACGTCCGCCTCGCGGTGGTGATGATGATCCTCGTCGCTGGCGCGCACGCGCCGGCCGCCCCGTCGCCGAGCGCCGAGTCGCGCCAGCTCTACGAGCGCGGCCTCTCGCTGTACGGCGCGCGCCAGTATGAAGAGGCCATCGCGGCCTTCCGTCGGGCGTACGACCTCGAGGCGCGGCGCGAGATCCTCTTCGCCTGGGCCCAGGCCGAGCGGCTGAGCGGCGACTGCCCGTCGGCGGTGGTGCTCTATCGGAAGTTCCTGGCGACGTCGCCGGGGCAGCGCGAGGTCGAGGCGGCGCAGCTCAACCTGAAGCGCTGCGAGGGCCACCCGCCCCGAGGGGGCGCCGCCGCTCGACGAGCGCGCCCGCGAGGCCGAGGCGCGCGCCGCCGCCGCCGAGGCCCGCGCCGCCGCCGAGGCCCGCGCCGCCGCCGAGGCCCGCGCCGCCGCCGAGCTCGCCGCGCGCCGGCCCGCCTTCTATCGCGATCGCGTCGGCAGCGCGCTCGTCGGCGCCGGCGCCGGGGTCGCGCTCGTCGGAGTCGGGCTCGCCGGCGGGTCGGCCGCCGTCGAGACGGGCGCGCGCGACGCCGCCACCTACGGCGACTACGTCTCGCGCCTCGACAGCGCCGCCGGGCTGCGCGCAGGCGGGCTGGCGCTGGTCGGCGTCGGCGGCGCGCTGCTCGTCGCCGGCTTCATCCGCTGGGGCGTCGTCGCGCGGAGGGGCCGGTGAGGCGCGCGCTGGGCCTCGCCGCCGCGCTCGCGCTCGTCGCGGTGACCGCCACCTGCGTCGAGCGCGCGCCCTTCCGCTGCAGCGCCGACGCCCAGTGCGCCGGGCTGCTTGACGGAAAATGCACCGGCGGCTCCTGCACGCTCGCCGACGCCACCTGCCCGACGGGGCGCCGCTTCGCGCCGCTCGCCGGCGCCGCCTCGAACCAGTGCGTGGGCGCCGAGGGCGCCCGCTGCGGCAACGGCGTCCCCGACCCCGGCGAGGGCTGCGACGAGGGCAGCGCCAACAGCGACGACCCGACGGTGGCGGCGACCTGCACCAGCGCCTGCCAGCGGCGCGCGCCCTGCGGGACGCTGGTCGGCTCGCAGGCCGCGCGGATCGATCCGGCGACCGGCCACTGCTACGTGGCCTGGCCCGACACGCTGCCCTGGGCGTCGGCGGAGGCGGCCTGCGTCGGGCGCGGCGCGCACCTCGCGGTGATCGGCGGCGCCGACGAGGAGGCGCTGGTGCGCGAGGTCGCCGGGCAGAGCGAGCGCTGGCTCGGGATGTGGGCGCCGCCCGTCGCTGCCGGCGCCGCGCAGCAGTTCCGCTGGGCCAACGGCGACGCCGCCACCTATCGCGCCTTCGCGACGGGCGAGCCGGACAACGCCGGCGGCGCCGAGTCGTGCGTGTCGCTCGACCCGACGGCGAACGGCTGGCGCGATCGCCCGTGCGGCTGGCCGAAGGCGGGGTTCCTGCCCGCCTCGCCGACGCAGGTCCTGTCGTACGTGTGCGAGACGAGCTGCGGCAACGGCGTCGTCGAGGCCGGCGAGGAGTGCGACCCGCCCGGCGACGCCTGCACCACGAGCTGCAAGAGCAAGCGGATGTGCCCGCGCCCCGAGCTCATCGCCGACGAGACCGGGCACTGCTACTTCCTCGTCGACGACGGCGCGCCGATGACCTGGGCCAACGGCAAGACGCGCTGCCGCAGCTTCGGCGCGCACATCGCCACGCTCGACAGCCCGTCGGAGTTCGACGCCGCCGCCCGCGCGCTCGAGACGCTGCCGCTGCCCGACGGCGGCGCGAGCGTGGCGCAGTTCGCCTGGATCGGCCTGAAGGAGGTCGGCAGCGACAACGGCAGCGGGCCGGTGTTCGCGCCGTTCTGGGACGCCGACACGAGCGACGTCTTCGACTCGCGGCGGTACCACCACTACACCGACCCCGATCCCGACGCGTCGCCGACGCCGAAGACGAACAACCCGGCCTGCGTGACGCAGACGCGCAACTACACGCAGTTCGGGACGCCCGACGGGTGGCGCGATCGCCCGTGCGGCGACAGCTACCCGATCATCTGCGAGCGCGAGTAGCCCGCCTCTTCTTTTTCGGCGGCGCCTTTTTGCGAGACGGCTTTTTGCTAGACGGCTTTTTCTTCGGCGGCGCCTTCGCGGCGGCGCGCGCGGCGCGGTGGGCGCGCTCGACCCAGGGGCGGAGCGCGTCGTCGTCGTCGTGGAGCCCCTCGGGGACGAGCGTCCAGCTCCGCATCGTCACCTTGCCGTTCGGCGACCAGGGCTCCGCCCCGTCGAGCCGAGCGAGCGCCTCGCCGCCCGCCTCGGGCGGCACCTTGAGCGCGATGCGCCCGTCCCACACCAGGCCGAAGATCTTGCCGTCGGCGAACAGCGCGTGACAGCCGAACATGAACTTCCGCGCGACGGTCGGGAGCCCCTCGGCCGCGCGCTCGAGCACCTCGAGCAGGTATTCCGCGTCGCTCACTGGTGTACCTCCCATGCCTGAGGGGCTGCGATGCTCCGCACCGCGGTGCCCTCTCTTCCGTGTGCCTCCCACGACAGCCAGCGTCGCTCGCCGCTCGACGGCCCGCATGAGACCCG
>Ga0272446_1003416_pt1 | contig 20046 bp, 15 predicted proteins | sample YNPCB0061_FD_194587 | JGI IMG/M metagenome (GOLD analysis project Ga0272446, IMG submission 194587) | Hot spring microbial mat communities from Yellowstone National Park, WY, United States - YNP-CB-006-1 | ecosystem: Environmental > Aquatic > Thermal springs > Hot (42-90C) > Sediment | place...
GCAGCACCAGGCGCTCGTCCTGGAAGGTGTCGCCAGCGTTCCAGTTGCTGGTGGGAAAGTTGCCGCCGGCGGGGTGCGCGTTGGTTGTGCCCAGCACTTCTGCGTCGCGCCCCAGCACGCTCACGCCAACAGCCAGGGCGTCGGGCGTCTGCTTCAACGCGCGCCAGGTCAATTTCACACGGATGTATTGGCGCAACCCTTCGCGGTCTGGCCGATACACCACCTCTGCATCCACAGCCAGCACTTCTGCCACGTCACCCAGGCGCAACAGGGGAGGCTGGTCAGATGCAGATGTCTGACTGACCGGTGGAGGCGCATAGGCCGGCGCGATCACGGTGAATGGCACGACCAGCGCCCACAGGCCGGCAGCCATGCACAACCCAAGTGTCAAGCCGCCGGCGGCGCGTGATATTGCCGGATCGGGCGGCGCGGAAAAGCGACGCTCGATCGATGCGCCGATCCGCTCGCACCAGTGCGCAATGCCGAAGCCCAACAACGCCGCATAGGCGGTGAGCGCCGGCATGAGGTAGCGGCCGGGGAGCAGGTCGGGATTCTGATAGAAGATGGCGCGATAGCCCGGCAACACCAGCATGGCCAGGCCCATCCCAACCATGAGCAACAGCCCGCGCCGGGTCTGCGCGCTGCTATGGCGCGCGCCGGCTGCGCAGCCGGCCAATCCCGCCGCGCACAGCGCAAGCATCACGGTGTAGGCGAAATCGGGCATCTGCACGTTGCCCCATCCGAACTTGCCCCAGAAGGTGCGGAACGCGTTGACGAACATCTGCGGCAGCCAGCCATCGCGTATGGACACCAGCAACCCCTCGCCGATCAGGCCGGTGGGGGCCTGAGTGATGGGTTCCGATGGGTCGCGGTTGACGATGATCTGCCCGTAGTTCAGATAGTTGCTGGCGTACCAGGGCGCGGCCAGAATGATCAGCGGAATGGCGACCAGCAGCCCGTTGCGCAGAAGCTGTCCCCATGACCAGCGTTGTTGTCGGGCGATGTACACCAGCGCCATCGCAGTGAATGGAACGAAGATCAGCGCGCTGTTCTTCGACAACAGGCTCAACCCCAACACCACGCCGAGGGCGATCATGTGTCGGCGCGCGCGCACTGGCGCTGTCACACCAACCGTGATCAGCAGGCAGGCCAGCGTTGCTCCCATCAGGCTGACTATGATGTCGTTGTTCACCATGCCGGCCATGAACAAAACCGTCGCGTTGGGGAGGGCGCGTTGCAGGACAAGGTGATTGACGTAGGCGAAGTGGCCGGTTTCGTCGTGCGCCTCCCAGGGCGGCACGATGACGCTGAACAGTGCGGCCAGCGCGATGTGCGCAGCGACGATGATGCGCTGGTAGCGCGCAAGATTGCGCGCCAGGTGTGAAGCCGTCATGCTGCGATGGATTGTACTGTCAGGCGCGCGCGCCGCGCTCATGTGGCGATAGGGCGCGCCGGGTCGGTGATCCACTCGCTCCACGAGCCGGCGTACAGGCGCGGCTCGCCGAGGCCGGCCACCTGCATGGCGAGGATGGTTTGCGCTGCCGAGACGCCGGAGCCGCAGTACACAGCGGTCTTTTCGGGCGGCGTGTCGCCCAGCAGGGTTTGATAGCGGGCGCGCAGTTCTGCCGGCGAACGAAACATGCCCTGCGCGTTCAAGTTGTCGGCATAGGGCGCGGAGATGGCGCCGGGGATGTGGCCGGCGACCGGGTCGATGGTCTCTTCGCGCCCATGAAAGCGCGGCGCGGCGCGCGCGTCGAGCACGCGGCAGGATGGGTCCATGCGCATGGCGTCAATCTCCCCGGCGCTCGCCACGCGGTTGGGGCGAGGATGCGCGACGAACGTGGCGGCCGGCCTGGTTTCGATGCCGGCTCGCGTTGGGTAGTTGCCGGCCAGCCATGCCTGCCACCCGCCATCCAGCACGGCGACGCCGTCGTGCCCGAGCCAGCGCAACATCCACCACAGCCGGGCCGCGCCCAGCGCCCCGCCCATGTCGTCGTAGGCGACGACGTTCAGGCCGTTGTGAATGCCCAGCCGGCCAAATGCCTGGGCGGCTGTTTCGGGATCAGGCAGGGGATGTCGCCCTGTGACGCCGGGGATGATGGGGCCAGAGAGATCATCGTTCAGGTGCGCGTAGATCGCGCCGGGGATGTGGTTGTGTTGGTAACGCGCGCGGCCGGCTGAGGGATCGGCCAGCGAGAAACGGCAATCGACCACCAGCCACGCGCTGTCGTCGAGATGGCGCGCAAGGTCGCCTGCTGAGATGATCAGGTGAGGTTGCATGTGTTGAGCCATTGATCCGATTGTAGTGTGGAGGAAGCCGGCCAGTACAATAGCGCGCATGACATTCCTCGACAAACTCGCGCGCGCTCAACAGGCCAATCGCTCTTTTCTGTGCATCGGGCTGGATATTGTCGTCGCCAACACGCCATTGCCGCTGCAACTCGAAGATGAGCCGATGCTGCCCTTCGCGCGCGCCATCATTGAAGCGACGCAGGATTTGGTCTGCGCTTACAAACCCAATCTGGGCTTCTATCTGGCGGAAGGAGCGGCCGGTATGGTGGCGCTGGAACGCATCGTCCGGCTGATACCCGATCACATTCCGATCATTCTGGACGGCAAGTTCGGCGATATTGGCAACACCGCCGAAGCGTATGCGCGCGGCGCCTTTGAGCAGTTTCGCGCCGATGCGGTGACGCTGTCGCCTTACATGGGCGGCGACGCGATCGGGCCGTTTCTGAAATACGCTGATCGCGGCGTCTTTGTGCTCGCGCGCACCAGCAACCCCAATGCCGGCGAATTTCAGAATCTTAAAATCAGATCGGCGGCGGAGGAGCGGCTGCTGCATGAGGAAGTGGCTATAGCGGCGAGTCGATGGCGCGCGCAAGGGCCGGCGGCATGCGGGCTGGTGGTCGGCGCCACGGCGCCGGCGGAGTTGCGGCGCATCCGCGAGATCGCGCCCGACCTGCCGTTCCTGATTCCCGGCGTCGGCGCTCAGGGCGGCGATCTGGAAGCGGCTGTCCGATATGGTCACACGCGCGAGGGGGTAGGGCCGGTCATCAACGTGTCGCGCGCGGTGATTTACGCCTCGCGCACGGCTGCGTTCGCCGAGGATGCGCGCCGGGCCGCGCAGGCGCTGGTTGATACAATGCGGGCAATCAGCCCGATGCGCTGAGCTGGAGGTGGACGTGGCGACAGTCCTGATCAAACCTGAGTTGCAAGCCGGCGCGGCGACGCAGCAACCGCATCCGTCGATTCCGCCGGAGCATCTGCCCGACTACGACGCTTTCGTGACGGAGGATGACCAGCCCGTGGACAACATGATTTCAGAGCGGCAAATGCGGCTGCTGGCGGATGCGTTGTACGCCTCGTGGCAGCGGCCTGGAGAAGACAAACGGTTTGTGGCGTTTGCGAATGTTGGTTTGTTTTACTCGGTGTACAGCCCACCGTTAGTGCCGGACTTTCTGCTGAGTCTGGATGTTGATCCGCCGACCGGCAATCTGATGGAGAAGCGGAAGCGGTCGTACTTCATCTGGGAGTATGGCAAGCCGCCGGACGTGGTGATCGAGATCGTGTCGAACCGGGAGGGGGGCGAAGACACGACGAAGCTGGGGGCGTATGCGCGCATCGGGGTGACGTACTACGTGATCTTCGATCCGGAGGAGGCGTTGCAGGCCGGCGTCTTGCGGGCCTATGAGTTGTCGTCGCGGCGGCGATATGAGATGCTTACAGAGCCGTGGTTGTCAGCGGTGGGGCTGGGGCTGACGCTGTGGGAGGGGGTGTATCAGGATGTGTCGGCGCGGTGGTTGCGCTGGTGTGATCGGCAGGGCAATTTGTTGTTGACCGGTGCAGAGCGCGCCGAGCGGGCGGAGGCGCGCATTCAACGTCTGACGGCGCAACTGCGCGCCGCCGGCATTGAACCCGCCAATGGTGAACCTCATGACTGACAGTCACGCTGAACTGGCCGTTGCTCTGTTCGATATTGGCTGCGTCCGCTTTGGCCAGTTCAAGCTCAAGTCCGGCCTGATCTCCCCGATTTACATTGACCTGCGATTGCTGGTGTCCCATCCGGCGGTGTTGCGCGCAGCGGCGCGCCAGATGGCTGCTTTGATCGACGCGCGCGGCATTGCCTTTGATCGTCTGGCTGCCATTCCCTACGCCGGCCTGCCGATTGGCGTGGCAGTTGCGTTGGAGACGGGGCGTCCACTCATCTACCCGCGCAAAGAAGCCAAAGATTACGGCGCCGCAAAGCTGATCGAAGGAGAACACAATCCGGGCGAAGCGGCGCTGCTTGTCGATGACCTGATTACCAAAGGCACGTCGAAGTTCGAGGCCCTGGCGCCGTTGCTCGACGCCGGTTTGAGCGTGCGTGACGTGTTGGTGTTGATCGACCGCGAGCAGGGTGGAGCGGCTGAACTGGCGTCGCGCGGCGTCGCGTTGCACGCCGTGTTGACGTTGTCCGCCATGCTGGCTGATCTGGTGTCTGCCGGCCGGCTGAGCGCGGCCCGGCGTGATGAGGCGCTGGCGTGGGTGCGAGCCAATTGACTGCCGAGCAGCGCCGGCTGATGCGCCGTGCCCTGATCGATATGGCGCGGCGCCGGCAACAGCCGGGCGCGGGCAGCGCGCGCGTTGCTCGAACAGCGCACCGCCTATCAACCCTGGCCTGACCTGACCCCGGCTGGAGGATCTGGAAAGCCTGATCGCGCTCGGCAAACTGGAGATGCAATGAAGGCGCGCCGGCGCGCCGTGTGTTGATTCATCCGCTCCTATGTCTACTCGCATTGACTCTGACACAGCCCAGGCGAGTCGCTCGCTCGCCTCGACGCTGGCCACCGATAGCGCGCCCGGCCCTGCCGAACCGCGCGCACAGGCTGCCGTGTCGCTCGATGTGACGTTGTGCGGCGTGCGCTTCCGCAATCCGATTGTGCTGGCGTCCGGCATCCTCGGCCTCAGCGAAGAAGTGTTTGTCCGGCTGGCGCGCGCCGGTATCGGCGGCATCACCACAAAGTCGTGCAGCTTGCAACCGCGCGTCGGCTGGCACAATCCCACCATCCTTAACTGGGGACACGGCCTGATTAATGCTGTGGGCCTGAGCAATCCCGGCGTGGAAGTGATGGTCGAGGAAATTCGCGCCGCCAAGCGCCAGCTTCGGCCTTTGGGTGTGCCCATCATTGCCAGCATCTTTGCCACCACCATCTACGACTTTGGCGTGCTGGCGCGCTACATCAGCGAGGCGGAACCGGATTTGATGGAAGTGAATATCTCGTGCCCGAACCTTGACGCGCAGCACGAAGAGATGTTCTCGTCGAACGCCTATGTGTCCGGCCAGGTGACGCGCGCGGTGAAGCGCAATGCGCGCTGCCCCGTGGTGGTCAAGCTGTCGCCCAACGTGGACAGCATTGTGGCCATCGCCCGCGAGGTCGCCAACAACGGCGCGGACGCCATCTGCGCGATCAACTCGCTGGGGCCGGGTATGGTGTTGGATATCGAGTCAGCGAGGCCAGTGCTGTCGAATCGCACCGGCGGCGTGAGCGGGCCGGCCATTCGCCCGATCGCCGTGCGCTGCGTGTACGACATCTGCCGGGCGTTGCGCGGCGCGGGCGTGCAGGTCATCGGCACTGGCGGGGTGACTGACGCGCGCGATGCCATCGAGATGATCCTGGCCGGCGCCACCTGTGTCGGCGTGGGCAGCGCCGTCTCAACGCGCGGCCTTGGCGTGTTTGCTGAGATCACAGCCGGCATCGCGGACTACATGCGGCGGCACGGGTACGCAAGCATCGAGGCGTTTCGAGGCCGGGCGCTATGACGCGCTTTGCACTATAATGCGCGCCATGTTTGCGGCAGTTGCCCTTCGCTCCCGTCGTCCGCGCCGGCTGGACAGTGTGTCCGGTCAGAGCGCGCTGCCGTGTGTGTGAGCAACGCCTGCGGCGTCGTTTGAATCTGAAACTGGCCCCCGACACACTGGGCGTGTTGGGGGCTTTTTTATGGGAAATCCACGATGATCAAAGTTGGCATCTATGGCGCAACGGGGTATACCGGCGTTGAACTGGCGCGCGTGCTCAGCCGGCATTCCAAAGCGATGATCGGCTTCGCGGCGTCGGAGACTTACGCCGGCCAACGCCTGTCTGACGCGCTGCCGTGCCCGTTCGACATACCGCTGGTGAAAACCGAGGATGCCCCGCTCGACAAGGTGGATGTGGTGTTCTCGTGTTTGCCGCACGGCCCGTCGGCGGAACTATGCCGTCAGGCGCTGGCGATGGGAAAGCGCGTGATCGATCTATCCGCAGACTTCCGATTGCGCGATCCGTCTGTGTACGCGCGCGCCTATCAGCATGAGCATCCGTGCCCGGACTTGCTGGCGCAGGCGGTGTACGGCATGCCGGAGGTGTACCGGTCGCTCATTCCCGACGCCGATCTGGTTGCCAATCCCGGCTGCTATCCCACCAGCGTCATCCTCGGCGCGCTGCCTGTGTTGGAACTGGGCGCTCTGGAGGGCAACGTCATCATCGCCGACAGCAAGTCAGGTGTGAGCGGGGCCGGGCGCAAGCCCACCCTGACCACGCATTTTGTCGAAGTCAATGAGAGCCTCGCGCCGTACAACATTGGCCGCGCGCACCGGCATGTGCCGGAGATGGAGCAGGAGCTGAATGCGATTATCAGGAGTCAGGAGGCAGGAGACGGGAGTCAGATTGCGGTGCTGTTCACGCCGCACCTGTTGCCCATCTCGCGCGGCATGTTGAGCGCGCTGTATCTGCGCCTGACGCCGCAGGCCGCGCAGGCGGACTGGCACGCCATCTACACGCGCCGATTCGACGGCGAGCCGTTCGTGCGCGTGCTGCCAAAAGGACAGGTCGCGACGATCGCGCATGCCAATCACACCAACTATGCGGTTATTTCGGTGGGGCCGGTGGTGGGCGCGGAGCAGGGCAGTCCGACGCTGGTGGTCGTGTCGTGCATCGACAATCTGTTGAAGGGCGCGTCGGGGCAGGCGGCGCAGAACATGAACCTGATGTTCGGGTTTGATGAGCGGGAAGGACTGGTGTAGGGATTTTGGATTTTGGATTTTAGATTTTGGATTGATGATTGACGATTGAACGGCAAAGAAGCGCAGATAGCGAGGATCAGGATGATGGAGGGTTTGAGGATTACGCCAGCGGATTCGGCGGCGCAGGTCATGGAAGCGCGCGCGCTGTTTGTTGAGTACGCGCAGTCGCTGGGCTTCAGCCTGTGCTTTCAGGGCTTCGATGATGAGCTGGCCGGCCTGCCCGGCAAGTACGCGCCACCGCAGGGCCGGTTGTTGCTGGCGCGCGTGGCGGGCCATTTAGCCGGTTGTGTGGCGCTGCAGCCGATCGACGCCCGCGCGTGCGAGATGAAACGGCTCTACGTGCGGCCTGAATATCGGGGCAAGGGTGTGGGGCGCGCCTTGACGCAGGCCATTGTTCAGGCCGGGCGCGAGATCGGGTATCGAACCATGCGGCTCGACACGCTGACCTCGATGCCGGAGGCGATTGCGCTGTACCGCTCGCTGGGATTTGTGGATATCGCGCCGTATCGCTTCAACCCGATCGACGGCGCGGTGTACATGGCGCTGCCGCTAGCGCAGGTTGAAGTGTGCAAGGTCAGCGGCAGCGATCTGGATGACCCGTCTTTCAGCCGGCGCTTTGCCCGCTGCATCGCCGATGTGGTTCACGCTGGCGTGAAGCCCATTGTCGTGCATGGCGGCGGCAAGGAGTTGACGGCGCTGCTCGGCGCGCTGCAAATCGAGTCGCGCTTTGTGAATGGCTTGCGCGTGACCGACGCCAAAGCGCGAGATGCGGCCTTGATGGTGCTGGCCGGGCTGGCCAACAAACGGCTGGTCGCGTCATTGCTGGCTGAAGGCGTCGATGCCATGGGCGTGTGCGGCGTGGATCGCGGGCTTGTGCGCGTGCGCCCGCTCGATCCCGAATTGCAGTATGTGGGCAAACCAACGGCGGTGCGCAGCGAGCCGCTGGACGAGTGGCTGCGCCAGAATGTTGTGCCGGTCATCGCGCCGATGTCTGCCGGCGAAGATGGCGGTATCTACAATGTCAACGCCGATCACGTGGCGGCGGCTGTCGCATCGGCCATCGACGCCGACCGGCTGACGTTCGTCACGAACGTGCCGGCGGTGTTGGGCGGCGGCGGGGCGCCAATCTCGAATTTGTCCGTCGAGCAGGCCGAGGCGTTGATCGAGGCCGGCGTCATCTTCGGCGGCATGATTCCAAAGGTGCGCTCGGCGCTGGAGACGCTGGCCAGTGGCGTGAGCCGGGTGCGCATCACCGACCTCGATGGCGTTGTGAGCGGGGCCGGCACGACATTCGTGAACTAGGCTTGCGCGGAGGTCAGGAGTCAGGGGTCAGGAGTCAGAACACAGCACTCAGCACTCGTCACTCAGCACTCTGAACACCCAATACGAAACGCGATAGACACGTCAGGAGCAAAACTATGGGACGCATCATTCAATCACTACCCAAAGGACAAAAGATCGGAATTGCCTACTCCGGCGGCCTGGACACCAGCGCAGCCGTGACATGGATCCGCGAGAAAGGCGGCATTCCGTTCGCCTATACGGCAAACCTGGGACAGGCCGACGAGACCGACTACGAGGATATTCCCAAGCGCGCCATCCGGCACGGCGCGGAGAAGGCGCGGGTCATCGACTGTCGCAAGCAGTTGGCGCAGGAAGGTCTGTCGGCGCTGATGTGCGGCGCGTTTCATATCGGCACAGCCGGACGCAAATACTTCAACACCACGCCGTTGGGACGCGCCGTCACCGGCACCATGCTGGTCAATGCAATGAAGGAAGATGGCGTCAACATCTGGGGCGATGGCTCGACTTACAAAGGCAATGACATCGAGCGGTTTTACCGCTACGGTTTGCTGGTCAACCCCGATCTGCACATTTACAAGCCGTGGCTCGATCCCGATTTCGTCAGTGAGCTGGGCGGGCGCAAGGAGATGAGCGAGTTTCTCGCCGCGCGCGGTTTCCAATACCGCATGAGCGCCGAGAAAGCGTATTCAACCGACGCCAACCTGTGGGGCGCGACGCATGAAGCCAAGCATTTGGAGCAGTTGGAAACCAGCATGTACATCGTGCAGCCGATCATGGGGGTGCGGTTCTGGGATCCCGCTGTGCGAATCGATCCTGAGATCGTGACGGTCACCTTTTTCGAGGGTTTGCCGGTCGAGATCAACGGCCGGCAGTACACCGATCAGGTGGCGCTGGTCATGGAGGCAAATCGCATTGGCGGCAATCACGGCCTGGGCATGTCCGATCAGATCGAGAATCGGGTGATCGAGGCGAAAAGTCGCGGCGTTTACGAGGCGCCCGGCATGGCGCTGCTCCATATCGCGTATGAGCGTTTGGTGACGGCTATACACAACGAAGGCACGCTGGACAACTATTACACGCTGGGCCGCCGGCTGGGCCGGCTGTTGTACGAAGGCCGCTGGTTCGACCCGCAAGCCTTGATGTTGCGGGAAAGTCTGCAACGCTGGGTGGGCAAAGCGGTGACCGGCGCGGTGACACTGGAGCTGCGGCGCGGCGACGATTACACCATTCTTGACACAACCGGTCCCAATCTCACGTACAAGCCGGAGCGCCTGACGATGGAAAGCGGCCAGGGCGAGTTCGGGCCGCTGGATCGCATCGGCCAGCTCACCATGCGCAACCTGGACATCGCCGACTCGCGCGACAAGCTGGCCGTGTATGCCAGGTCCGGCGTCCTGCAAATCGAGAACAGCGCCGACTTCGGGCTGATCGAAGCGCCAAAGCCGGCGACTGCAGAGCCGGAGAAGCCCAGGCCGGCTGCCGGCGAATTGCTGATGGATCTGGAAGGGTAGAGCGCCTTGGAGATTCAGGTTCGCCCGGCCACGCCGGATGACGCGCCGTCGATCGCGCTGCTGGTGGCTGCCAACGCCCGCAAGGGCGGCCTGCTGCCGCGCAGCGAGACCAACATTCGCGCCACTCTCAAAAATTTCGTCGTCGCCGTGGCGCCTGGCGAGGGGGCGCTTGCCAACGACGCGGGCAAGCCGGTCATCGTTGGCTGTGGTTCGCTGGCCCCGATGAACTCGACGCTGGTCGAGTTGCGCTCGCTGGCTGTGGACGAGCGTGTGCGCGGCCTCGGCGTCGGTCAGCTCATTGTCGCCCGGCTGGTCGAACTGGCGCGTCAACGCAAGTTTGGCACGATGTTTGCGTTGACGCGCGCCATGCGCTTCTTTGAGAAGTGCGGATTTGCGCTGGCGCCAAAAGAGTTCTTTCCAGAAAAGGTCTGGCGTGACTGCGTGGCATGCCCGATGCTGGCGAACTGTGACGAAATGGCGATGGTGCTGCCCCTCTCCTCGGAAGACGAGGGTGTGCGAAGCAGTCTGGCCGGCGCCCACGCGCCCGATCCGGCCCGTGAGAAAGCAATTCCCTTGCAAGTCGTCAGCAAGATGCAGTCTGCGAAGGAGACGACTGAAATGAGCATTCGTGAACCCGTCAACCGGGTGGTGTTGGCCTACAGCGGCGGCCTTGACACCGCCTGCGCCGTGCCCTGGCTGCGCGAAAACTACGGTTGCGAGGTGGTGTGCTTCGTGGCCGATGTGGGCCAGGGCGGCGATTTTGACGCCATCAGGCGTCGGGCCATCGCCTCCGGGGCCAGCGACTGCATCATCGAGGATGTGCGCGAGGAGTTCGCCAATGAATATCTATTCCCCCTGATTCAGAGCGGCGCAATCTACGAAGACAAATATCTGCTGGGGGCCAGCATCGTGCGTCCCCTGATTGCCAAACATCAGGTCGATCTGGCGGCGCGGCTTGGCGCAGACGCCGTTGCGCACGCGGCGACCGGCAAAGGCAACGATCAGGTGCGCTTTGAGCTGAGCTACATGGCCCTCAACCCCCGCCTGAAAGTGATCGCGCCCTGGCGCGAGTGGCACATTCGCGGGCGCGACGACGCCATTGCCTATGCGCGCGAGCACAACATCCCCATCAGCCAGTCGCTGGAGCGCATTTACTCCGGCGATCGCAGCCTGTGGCACAAGAGCACCGAGGGCGGCAGTCTGGAAGACCCCTGGCGCGAGCCGGACCCTGGCCTGTACAGCATGACTGTTGCGCCCGAGCAGGCGCCGGACGAGCCGGAGTATGTAGAGATCGAGTTTCTGTGCGGCCTGCCGAAGAAAGTCAATGGCAGGAGTATGGGCGGGGCGGAGTTGATCGCGACGCTGAATGAGATGGGCACCCGGCATGGCGTGGGCCGGGTTGACCTGGTGGAGAACCGGCTGGTGGGCATGAAGTCGCGCGGCGTGTATGAAACGCCGGGCGGCGTCATCCTGCGCGAGGCGCATCAGGGTTTGGAGGAGCTGACGCTTGACCGCGAGACGTTGCACTTCAAACAAATGGTGGCGCTGCGGTTCGCCGAACTGATCTACAACGGCCAGTGGTTCACTCCCCTGCGTGACGCCATCCAGGCGTTTGTGATGGTGACCCAGCGCGATGTGACGGGCACAGCCAGAATCAAGCTGTTCAAGGGCAGCGCCGCGTTGGTCGGGCGAAAAGCGGCGTACTCGCTCTATCGGGAAGATCTGGCGACCTTCCTGCGCGACGATGTGTACAACCACCAGGACGCCGAAGGGTTCATCCGCTTGTATGGTTTGCCGTTGCGGGTCAAGGCCCAGGTTGATCTCAGTCGCGCGGCGCGTGTCGCCCAGCTCGACATGCCGGGCGGCGAAGGGCGGGACTGAACGGTGGCAGGTGTCGGACTCCTTTGAGGAGTGCGACACCTTGTGCGACGTTTAGCGCCGGCGTCGCGGAGCACTGCCGCGCCCCCGGCGCGTCGGCCGCTGATAGGGCTTCTCCGGCGGCGCATCGGGCGCTGCTGCGGCCTCCAGCGCCGGTTCGTCGCCGGCGATGGATTCGCCCATCCGTCGAACCTTTTCCCATTCCGGCGTTTTGTCATCAATGTCGTTGAGCATCTGGCGCAACTCGAATATCTGGTCGCGCAACATGGCGGCTTTCTCGAACTCGAGTTCCCTGGCGGCGGTCTTCATCTGCTTCTCCAGGTCGGCCAGCAGCCGGTGCGCCTCGTGTTTGGGCAGATCGCGCAAGGAGAGTTGCTTGCTATTGCCCGACTCGGCCTGGCCATAGCTGGCCTTTGCCTCGGCAACGACCTTCACCCGGTCGGTCAGGTCGCGGATGGCCTTGTAAATCTGCTGAGGCTCGATGCCGTGAGCCTGGTTGTAGGCGATCTGCTTCGCCCGGCGCCGGTTGGTCTCATCGATCGCTTTTTGCATTGAGTCGGTGACATGGTCGGCGTACATGATGACCTTGCCATGCACACTGCGGGCCGCGCGACCGATCGTCTGGATGAGCGACGTGGCGCTGCGCAGGAATCCCTCTTTGTCGGCGTCGAGGATGGCGACCAGCGACACCTCCGGCAAGTCCAGTCCTTCGCGCAGCAGGTTGATGCCCACCACGACATCGTATTGCCCCAATCGCAGGTCGCGCAGGATTTCCACGCGCTCGACGGTCTGCACTTCACTGTGCAGATATTGCACCTTGATGCCCAGTTCAAGCAGATAGTCGGTCAGGTCTTCGGCCATGCGCTTGGTGAGCGTGGTCACCAGGACGCGCTCGCCGCGCCCCACGCGCTCGCGTATTTGGGCAATCAGGTCGTCGACCTGGCCCTGCACCGGTCGAACCTCAACTTCGGGATCGACGATGCCGGTGGGGCGGATGATCTGTTCGGCCACGACCTGGCTGTGCTGCAATTCGTAGGGGCCGGGGGTGGCGCTGACAAAGATGGCCTGCCGAAATCGCTGCTCGAATTCATCGAAGCGCAGCGGGCGGTTGTCGAGCGCGCTGGGCAGGCGAAAGCCGTAATCGACCAGCACCTGCTTGCGGGCGCGGTCGCCGTTGTACATGCCGTTCAACTGCGGAATGGTCATGTGGCTCTCGTCGATGACCAGCAGGAAGTCGTCTGGGAAGTAGTCGAGCAGGGAGAAGGGCGGCGTTCCTGGCGGCCGGCCGTCCAGGGGGCGCGAGTAGTTCTCAATGCCGCTGGTGTACCCCACTTCCCGCAGCATCTCCAGGTCATATCGCACGCGCTGCTCGATGCGCTGCGCTTCGAGCAATTTGTCGTTGTCCTTGAAGAATTTGATGCGCTCTTCCAGTTCCGCTTCGATGGCGTCGATGGCTGCCTTCAGCTTTTCCTGCGGCGTGATGAAGTGCTTGGCCGGGTAAATCTCGACCTCGCTCATCTCCCGCAGCACCTCGCCGGTGAGGGTGTCGATCTCGGTCAGGCGCTCGACTTCGTCGCCGAAGAACTCGATGCGGTAGGCGGTGTCGGTGTAAGCCGGCTGCACCTCCAGCGTGTCGCCGCGCACGCGGAACTTGCCGCGTGAGAGCGCCTGGTCGTTGCGCTCGTACAGGATGGCGACCAGCATGCGCAGCACGATTTCGCGCCGGCGCACTTCGCCTTTCTGCAGCTTGACGACAAACCGCCCATAGTCCTCCGGGTTGCCGATGCCGTAGATGCAGGACACTGACGCGACGATGATGACATCGCGCCGGCTCATCAGCGCGCTGGTTGCGGCCAGGCGCAGCCGGTCCAGTTCCTCGTTGATCGAGGCGTCCTTCTCGATGAATAGATCGTAGCGCGGGACGTACGCTTCGGGCTGATAGTAGTCGTAGTACGAGACGAAGTATTCAACCGCGTTGTTGGGGAAGAAGTCCTTGAATTCGGCGTACAACTGCGCGGCCAGGGTTTTGTTGTGCGCGATGACCAGCGCCGGGCGCTGCACGCGCTCGATCACTTTGGCGATGGTGTAGGTCTTGCCGGTGCCGGTGGCCCCCAGGAGCGTGGTGTAGCGATGGCCGGCGTTCAGGCTGTTGACGATCGTGTTGATCGCCTCCGGCTGGTCGCCGGTGGGTTGAAAGGGCGAGTGGACGGTAAGCTCTGGCATAGACGCATTATAGAACAGACGTTCAGCCGCGCCTCATGAGAAGGCGCTTAGACTGGCGCGGGGGCAAAAATAGCGTCTTGAGGCGTCTTGACATCGATTCCGGCAACTGTGCTAGAATCCCATAACGGCAAGGGAAGCCGGATGAGTTAAGTCAGGTGATAACTTCGTTCCCGATGCGTCGAGCAACGTATCGCCCTCTTTGGACATCTGTGAGGGTGTCCGTTGATGTCAGCAGCGCACTGGCGCGCTGTTGATCGCTGCTTGTGGAACCCCCGTTTTCACCCGCCTACCTTGAGGAGGAGATGATCAATCGGCCGCAGAACATCTTTCACACCGCGTTCAGCATCACTTGATTCAGATTCGTTGTTCGTAGCTCACAGGTTCGGTTCGTATGCTCCACGTCGAGCGTTAGCATTAGTTTACGGAGATAGATAGAATCATGCCAAGCAGGCTGTATGTTGGCAACTTGTCGTATACAACGACAGACGAGTCATTGCGCGCGTTCTTTGCTGCTGCCGGAGAGGTCAAAGAGACGGAGGTCGTGATGGACCGCCAGATGGGCCGCTCCAAGGGATTCGGATTCGTCGAGATGATGACCGATGAGGAGGCGCAGAAAGCAAAGGACATGCTGGATGGGAAGATGCTGGATTCGCGTCCGTTGCGCATCGACTTCGCCAAGCCGAAGGAGACTCGCCCGCGTATGGGCGCCGGTGTGGGCGCTGCCTCCTCGATGGGCGGAGATCGACCTCGCCGGTTCAATCGCGGCAGCCGGGACGACTTTCGTGACTGAAACTGTCCGGCTCTGAGAGGGAGACACGCAGGCCTTTCCGGCCTCGTTCAACGAATCGCCCCGCACTGGCGGGGCGATTTTTGTTGTCAAGCTCACGGTTCAAAGGCAGAGTTCATTCCTCGCGCAGCACGTATCCTACGCCTCTGACTGTGTGAATGAGCCGGGACTCGCCGTTGGCTTCCGTTTTCTGGCGCAGGTAACGGATGTACACTTCGAGAACGTTGCTCTCGCCCCCAAAGTCGTAGCCCCAGACCCGATCCAGGATTTGTTCTCGAGTGAGAACCTGGCGCGGGTTGCGCATGAGATACTCCAGAAGGTCGTATTCCTTGGCCGTCAGCTCAAAAGTTCGCTCGGCGCGCTTGGCGAGACGGGTGCCCGTGTCCAGAACCAGGTCAGAATAACGCAGGATTTCAGGTTTGGAACTGGGCGCGGCGCGCCGTAGCAGCGCATGCACGCGCGCGAGCAACTCGGGGAAAGCAAACGGTTTGACCAGATAATCGTCGGCGCCAGCCTCCAGTCCCATCACGCGATCTGGCACCGAGTCCTTCGCTGTGAGCATCAGGATGGGCGTGTTGCCGGCTGAGCGCAGCCGCCGGCAGACCTCAAGCCCGTCGAGTCCTGGCATCATCCAGTCGAGGATGACCAGATCGGGCGGATTGTCGCGCGCGGCAGCCAGTCCCCCGGCGCCGTCTGCGGCGACGGTCACCTTGTAGTTTTCGTAGGCCAGCCCTCGGCGCAGCAAGTCGCGTATCGCAGGATCGTCCTCGATCACCAGAATGTGTTCCATCGTAGACATTTCGATCTCCCTATGCCGTGTGGGATAGTGGGCTTTGGGTTGAGTGTCGTCTTGTCGCCCGCTCCGTCCCAGTGTCCGTCTATTATCCGATATTACGACTCAGGGTCGCCAGCGCCAAACGCAATCTGCGCGGGGCTGATGGGCTTGACGAATCTCAGCAGATAAGCAAGCCCATTGCCTGTCCGGCCGGTGAGCTTGAAGCCGGCGTCTTCCAGCCACCTGCGCAGCGTTGCCGGTCGCGCATACACAGGCGCGAACACATCTTCACCGGCGACCAGCGCGCCGCCCGGCTTGAGCACCCGCCGCGCCTCGGCAAGCGCCTCCTGCCGCCGGTTGATTTCCGGCAGCACGGAAATCATCATCACGCAGTCCACGCAGTTGGCCGGGAGCGGGATGCGATAGAGCGGCGCCAGAAGCGGGACGACATTCGAAGCATGTTGTGACTCAACCCGGCGCGCGACAGTGTTGATCATGTTGGCTTGCATGTCCAGCGCATACACGCGACCATTCGGACCGACCCGCGTGGCGGCTTCCAGCGCGTGCGCGCCGGTTCCGCAGCCGGCATCCAAAAGGTGCGCATTGCGATGGACACCTGCGAAATCCACCGTGCGAACAGGGTCGCGGTACATCCGCCGGAACGGGTTGTCCAGCAGCAGGAAAGATAGCTGTGGCGGTGTCGGCGCGTGGGCTGCCTGCAAAGCCAATCGCGCGCCGAAATGAGCGCCAATCATCGCTCCCAGGCTGAAAACGAATGACTGAGTGATCCGTCTGAGCATGGGCCCATTCTAAATCGGGCTTTCGCATCTGGCGTCAACAGCAGGGCTGTCTGCGCGGGGCAGATCGTTGGGAAGGCCGACGTTGTGCTGGTCTGCCGGGATGATATGAAAAACCGGGTCTGCTGGCGCGAGAGCAGACCCGGTTCCGGGAAGGGAGAGCGCAAATCGCCGCGCTTCGATGACAGTTCAGGGCCGGCTCGACGAGATGGACTCGCACTCGATCTGATAGTCACGGGCGAGCAGGGTGTAGTTGAGCCTGTCGTCCTCGCACCGCGTGTTGTCGGCGGCAATCTGGTATTGGACCGCGGCAGCGCAAAAATCGTTGATCTGGTTCTGCACCACCGCGGTCTTGGCAGCGATCAGCGACTTTGTCTCGGCGTCTTGCGCGAGTTTGGCGGCAGATAGCAGATTGAACAGGGCGGCCTCGTAGTTCTCGCGCGCCAGGTGGATGTTGCCCATCATGAGGTATGCGTATGCGGCCAGCGACGGCGCTGAGGGGCTTCGTATCTTGCCGGCTCGATAGTCGTCCAGAAGCTCGGTGATGGCGGCCTCAGCCCTGTCCAGCAGCGCCGCGCTCTCGGCCTGGTTGCTGGTGAACTCGCGCCGGATGATGTGCGCCTGCGCCTGACCGTAGCGAACCTTGTTGTCCAGGATCACTGCCGAGGGCTTGACGCCGGCCGACAGCGCGCTGGCGAAGAACGCTTCGGCCATATCCAGATAACGATGGGCGGCTTGGGCGTTCGCTCCTGACTCGTAGAAGGCGCGCAGATTCATCACGTTTCCGAGGCCGAGATATGCCAGCGCCGCCTGCGGTTCGAAGGACAAGGCGGCCTGGTAGTGGCCGGCGGCTTGTTCGAGAAGGTCGCTGTTCAGGCTGTTGCTGCAATCCCCCGTCGCTGCTTGCAGACTTGCGTTGCCGGCAAATATATGGGCCACGGCCAGGGTCTGATTGTCCGGCGGCGGGTTCAGCAGGGCGATCTGGCCAAAGGCTGCGCTGGCATCGAGGTAGCTGGCATAGGTCTGTCGAGCGAGATGCGCGAGTCCTTGCACCAGCATGGCCAGGGATGCGGCCCGGTTGGCCAACTCACGCCGGATCACGGTGCTTGCGACCGTGTCGTTGGGCTGCATGATGTCGCTTGAGAACGCGCCGAGGTCATAGGTGCCCTGGTATTCTGGCGCGTCCCGCAAGTAGGTTGGCGCAAGATCGAACCGGGGAACTACGGTCAACTGCGCGTCGTTGCAGAACACGGTCGCGTACAGGACGATATCGGCGCCCTGATTGGCGACAAGGTGTTTGGCCTGCGCCGCATAAGCGGCGTCGGTGGTTTCGGCCTGGATGCCGGTTTGACCGGGCGACCACACTTTGACGCTTGATGTTGCGCCTTCGCCTGACGCGTTGCTTTCGAACTGTCTCTGAATGGATGCTGTCAGTTCGACAGGCAATTCGGCGGCCAGCGCGCGGCAGGCGGGATCGTTTGGCGCTGCTGCGCGGAAGGGCATCACCACCAGATCGAGCACGTATGGACTGCCGGCGCTAAAGCGTGGCGCGGCGGAGGTTAGATTCACGCTCTGGATGACCGCAATGGAGCCGGCGATCACGGCAATGGCGAACACTACTGCCAGTGGGATGACCGCCGCCGGCGCCTGCAGGTAGATGTTTCTCGCAGCCACCAGGATGCTGTGGTTGGCCGAGTTTTTCACCACCAGGTTTACATCCCCGTCGCTGTCCGCGCCGGTCGGCTTGCGCTGGCCGCTGATCCGCCCAAACCTGGGGAAGCTGGCCTCCAGCCGGCTCCACCAGCGCGACAGTCTGGTCTTCAGCTTCGACTTCCTGCGCCGCGTTCGACGCTGGGGCTTGCGCGGGTCTGCCATGTTAAATTGCCTTAAATCAATGTAAAAAGATTAGACTGTATTGTTAAATCCTGATTCTAATCGATTCCTAATTATTCCGCAAGCGAATTCTGCGTGGCGCGCAGAGTAGAACGTTTGTTCCGAATTGGCGGGGTGACGGACGCAGCCTCGAATTGGGCGATGGCGCATCCCAGGCGCCGACGCGCGCGATGCGGGAAGCGGCGGGCTGCTCTCTACGGATTGAGCGCGGGGAAAACCAGAGTGGCGTAATAGAACGTGACGGCGCCGGTCCAGAGGAGCGAGTCGATCCGGTCAAAGATGCCGCCATGACCGGGGATCAGATGCCCAGAGTCTTTGACGTTGGCCTGGCGCTTAAACATCGATTCAGCGAGATCGCCGAAAGGGCCAAGCAGGCCGATCAGCAGACCAACCGCCAGCAAGTGCAGGGCGCCCATCGGGGCAAATGTTCCCACCAGGATGCCGGCAAGCAGAGCCGACACGATGCCGCCGATGTAACCTTCCCAGGTCTTCTTCGGGCTGAGGTGCGGCGCGAAGCGGTGCTGGCCGAATAGCTTGCCCGCCGCATATGCGCCGGTGTCTGCGGCCCATGTGAGCAGCACGGCCGACAGCAGCCACCAGCCATCTGCCAGTTGGCGAAGGGCGGCCAGGTGACCTCCCATCCAGCCCAGGTATGCGCCCCCCGCCACGGCGATTGCCCAATCAGCAACAGGTTTGCCGTCCTGGCGCCGCATCTGCCATGACAAAGATGCCAGGATAATGAGCGTCAAAAGCGGGGGAATCGGGAGGCTGGGCAGGCTGACAGCCGCAAATGAAAGCACTGTGATCGTGACTGAGATGCCAAGCGAGGGATTGAACCCGCTGACCCGCATCAAGATCACCATCTCTCGTGTCGCGAGACAGATGGCGGCCAGCACCAGGGCGAAAAACCACCACCCGCCCACAAGGCCCAGCGCGATCGCCGGCGCGGCGAACAAGATGGCGCCGATGAGGCGCATTCGTAACGAATCGGGAGCAGGCGAGGATCCCACGTGCCGCAATGATACGCTGATGCCGGCCAAACGCAACACGGCGCACGGGTGCGCCTATGACGACCCGATCCCGCCGAAGCGTCGCTCGCGGCGCGCGTAGTGGTCAATAGCTTTCTTCAGCTCGTTCTCGTCAAAATCAGGCCAGTAGGTGTCGGTGACGTAATACTCGGAGTAGGCGCTCTGCCAGATCAGGAAGTTGCTCGTGCGGTACTCGCCACTGGTGCGTATGATCAGGTCTGGGTCCGGCAGGCCGCATGTGTACAGGTAGCGACCGATCGTCTGCTCGTCGATGTACTCCGGGTGCAGACCTTCGGCCAGCATCGCTTTGACGGCATCGACAATTTCCGCGCGTCCGCCGTAGTTGAGCGCCACATTGAGGATGAGGCGATCATTGTGCCGGGTGCGCTCCATCGCAGCCCGGATCTTGTGCTGCAATGTGGCGGGGATGCGGTCAAGTCGCCCGATGTGTCGGATTTGCACGCCGTTTTTGTCCAGCTCGTTGAGTTCGCGATCGATGACGGTTTCGAGTAAGCGCATCAGGCCATTCACTTCATCAGCGGGCCGGTTCCAGTTTTCGGTTGAGAAAGCGTACAGGGTGAGGATTTTGATGTTGTTGCGAACGCAGGCTTCGAGGATGCGGCGCAGGTTTTCGGTGCCGGCTCTGTGGCCTGCAACACGAGGCAGATTCCGCTTGCGGGCCCAGCGCCCGTTGCCGTCCATGATAATGGCGACGTGGTGTGGCGTGCGGGCGGTGGCGGCTGCAACTGGCACTGTCGGCGCACGGTTTCGCGTTGCCAAATTGTCAAGAGTCGCAAGTGGGATAGC
>Ga0272446_1003417_pt1 | contig 20037 bp, 13 predicted proteins | sample YNPCB0061_FD_194587 | JGI IMG/M metagenome (GOLD analysis project Ga0272446, IMG submission 194587) | Hot spring microbial mat communities from Yellowstone National Park, WY, United States - YNP-CB-006-1 | ecosystem: Environmental > Aquatic > Thermal springs > Hot (42-90C) > Sediment | place...
AATCAAACGCTCAAACTACCGTTGGATGTGCTGCACCATCCCGACCGCATTCCGGTTAGCCCGGCGGAACTGCTGCACGTGTCATGGTTCAAGCCGCACGAGCTGACGCAACAATTTATGATTGGCACCTTCCAAGAAGTGAATACGAATACGCCCGGCCACCGCTTCCAGCATCGGGCCCAGTGGACGAACAGCGAAACCCGTTTGCTGCGCTTCCTCGATCATGTCAGCTGCGGCACCTATGGTGCGGGCGTCGCGCCCAATGGTCGACTGCCCGGTCGGGTCAACCTCAACACGCTGTGGGATCGCAATGTGTTCGCGGCGCTGGTCGATGCGGCAGCGGCCAACCACTTCACCGCCGCCGAAGTGGACACGATCTTCAACAGCTTCTTCACGACGCGAACACCGGGCGGAGTGCCGGCCTCGACGGACCGCATCGTCTTGCCTAGCAGCGCGATGCAGTTTGCGGCCGCCTCTGCTCTGCTGCCTGCTCCCCAAGGTGTCGATAGCACCTTGTATCGTGCCCTGAGCGGAAGCGGCAGCGATGACCTGATCCCGCGTCTGTTCGAGCCGCCCGCCAACGCTACCTGGACGAACGCGGCTATCGTGGCGCGGCGGCAACGCCTGGAACGCTTTGAGTTGCTGACCAAGATGGCCAACAATGTCACCACCCGCAGCAATGTCTTCGCGCTGTGGGCGACGGTCGGCTTTTTCGAGGTGATCGACGACACTACGCAACCGGTGCGGCTCGGGGCCGAGATGTCCTGGCCCGGCGCGGGCGTTATTCGCCATCGCATGTTTGCCATTCTCGATCGCTCCAGCATGCAAGTCTGGCCGACGCTGCACCCCACCTCGGGCCTGCCGTTGTGCCGACTGGGCAATGCGGTAGCGGTGACTCCGGGCCAGGAATTCAGCGGGACGGCTCAGGCGGTGACCTTGATTGACTCGAACAACAATCCCCTCAGCCTGGCCAATCCGCTGGTCAACCCCAACACCAACCGGCAATGGATTCCGCAGCCGGGCGCGATCATCACGGTCGATCCCAACACCCCCAACGAGGAAACGGTGGTATTGGAACCGGATGGCATGGGGGGGCTGCGTGCCACCTTCCGCCGACCCCATGCCGCCGGTACCATCGTGATCAGCCGGGGCAACCCGGGGCCGTGGCTCCGCTACGACCCGACGATCGACCCCGAGGTCGTGATCTATCGCACCCTCATCGAGTAAGCATCCCTTGTATTGCTTCCAGGCAGGGGTAGCCAGTCAACGGCTACCCCTGCTCTGTTCGCCGACCCAGAAGTCCATCGAGCAGCCAACAGCCGCGACAATGCACCGCTTGCCGACAATGTTCTAACACGCGCGGCTCATCGCAACCCGCATCGAGCAAGGCATCGGCCAGGTAGGGCATCTCCTGCCAGTGGCGTTCGCGGTAGAGGTACTCGGCCAGTTGCTGCACGTCAGCCGTGCGCCACTCAGGCAGCACAGGGACCGGCTCAAAGGGATTGCCCCAGATGTCACGCAACAAATCACAAAAAGAGTGCTGCATCGACGGCTGGCGTGCCGAGGAGGCTGTTTCTGACATCGTGGCCGACTCTGCCGCATCCGGCTGCGGCCCTAGGCCAATCTGCAAACTGATGATGGTGTCGTCGAGTTCTCGCCGGGTCAGCCTCAGACTTTGTGCCGTCCGCAGGGCCATCCAAAACGGCCGATCTTCCGTCAGAGAGGCACGCGAGGCTAGCAATTGCATCAAGGGCAAGAACTGATCGGCAACTTGCTCAAGACGCTCAATCATTTGTAGGTGAATTAAGTCGAATTCCAGCATGCGTTGGTCCATGACCCAACGCAGACAGGCTGCCAGCCACAACCGCCACAGTCGCTGCGGGGCAGGCGAGTCAATCTGATCGAGCATGGCCGCGAGATCGTTCTCATGGAGCCAACGGTAGGCATTCATGCGTTCAGCCGAAAAGGATGTTTTGTTTGGGGTCCGGCAGGCGCGGCGGCGGCACGACGTGCAACGACTCATAGCGTTGTTGTAGCAGTTGGCCGAAGCGTCGGGCATTTTGAGCGGCCTGGGTGGCGACGCAATTGTTAAAGATCACCAACGCCCGCGGTAATTCCTCGGCTCGGGCCAACGCCTCAGCCCATTCGACCAACTCGGCATCGCTATAGAGATAATCGTAACGCTCGTGCCCTGCCAGATGCCATTTGCTGGCGTTGCGGCTGTGGAGTCGCACATAGGCCAAAGGGGTAGAGCGTCGCCAGCCTGCAGGAAAGAGATCGTTCAAGGCGGGCACATCGACCGCCACCAGGGTAAGGGCTTGTTCGGCCAGCCAAGCGGGCAAGCCGGGCCGATCCCAGGAGCGGTGCCGAAATTCCACACATAAAGATACATGATTCAACTCTTTGGCCAGCGTCGTAATCCAAGCACACGCCGAACGCGAACAAGGCAGCGACGGCGGAAACTGTGCTAACACCCCGGCCAATTGCCCGCGCTGTTGCAACCCCTCTACGGCATGGCGAAATCCGGGTAGGTCCAACGGCCGCTGCTCGTGGCTGATGGTCTGAGGCAGCTTGACAACAAACTGAAAGGCAGTTGGGACCTTGTCGGCCAATTTGAGGAGCATGGAACGGGTCGGCGGGCGGTAGAACGTGAAATTGAGTTCCACAACTGGAAAGTGCGTCGCATAGAACGGTAGCATCCGCTCCGGCCGAGTCCCTGCTGGATAGAAGGGGCCGATCCAATCGGGGTAGGAATAACCCGCGGTGCCGATCCATATGTCGCGAGGCATCGTTGGCCTCCCTTTGGGATGGTGAGATGGTTGAGCACAAGCCCGACATTGCATAGCCCCACATGGCCGAGCAGAGATCGTTCATTGAAGCGATGCCGATGTTTTAGTCCGGCCGTTTCCACTTGCCTTGATGGGCAAAAAGCAGCAACAAGGCCCGATCCATGATTTTTTCCCCCGCGCCCAACTCGGCCGGGGCGATGTAGATCTCCGTGCCATAGCCGCCGCGAGCGGCGGCTTCAATGGTGGGGAAGTATTGATGATAATCGTTACAATAACCAATAAAAAACAGATGTTCAAGCTTGGCCCGACGCTTCAGATGCAAGGCATGATCGGCAAAAAATTCCCCTGAAACCCCGACAAAGCCAATCCGGCCATCGAGCAAGGCCGTAGTCAAGCGAGGCTGGACGCCGTCCTTGTACTCTTGGCGAAAGAAGTTGACCAGACGCGGAGGAAAGGCCAACGACATCGTTAGCCGCACGACCGGATCGTCGAGGGAGACACGCGAGCGAAAGGAGAGGCGTTCGTCATGGGTCTGCCAGGGTTGGACGCGATCATGCAGCGGCAGGCGCGGGAGCAGCCCCAGCACCTCGCGGGCCACTCGCCCTCCGTACTTCTCCGGATCGCTTTCCCCGTGGGGCGACAGGTCACCGGCGGCCCCCTGCAAAAACACACACGGGGCGGCCGTCTCTTTCTCCACCGCTGCAGCCATCGCTCCGACCCAGTCGGCCGAGAGTCGCATCTCTTTACTAGGCAACAACGTCGGATGGGCCGCAAACTGGACGAGATGGGCGATGGCCTTGCCTTTGAGGGATTCGGCCCGCAGCACGAGCAGTTGACGATCTACGGAGCCATCGCGTGTGTGGCGATTGCGATTGAGTGGTACTTCCTTGGCCGACACACCTACTCGTGCCGGTTGCAGCGCAGCGACGGCTTGTGCAATCAGTTGGGCGAGTCGATCCGGCAAAGCTTGCACATAACTGGTTTGGGGTGTCGGCCAGGTGTCAATCTCCAGCATCGGACCGTGATGGGTGTGAGAGGCCGCGACAAAGAGCGTCTGGACACCGTGCTTGCGAGCCAGGGCTTGCAGTTGGTCGGCTTGCCGGCGAGGTAGGGCACGACCGAAATCGAGACTAACGAAGGCGACGCGGGTGCCCTGGGTGTCGAGCACCAGACAGCGTGCATACAGCTTGTCGCGCACCGCGGTACTGGGTTTCTCTTGCCGTGCCGCATATCCCCAGAGCGGCCCCCCCACGGGGGGTGTGATCTCCAGGCGTGCGGCTCCAGCTCGGATTTCCCCCACAGCCTGGTTCTCGGCCGAGGGAAGCAACAGGAGCGTCAAAGACAACAAAAAAGTCATAGCAGGCCTCGCCGATCGCGGTTGTTTGGCTCCTACGAGCATGGTAAATCAGAGCTTGGCTTCTCGCAATGCGAAGCCGTGCTGGCACCCGGCCAAGATGGAAAGGACCACCGCCATGATCCGCCCCGCGCGACCGAGTGATACCCCTCGTCTGCTTGATCTAACTGCTGCAACGGGGGTCTTCAAGGCTCAGGAAATCGAAGTTTTGCAGGAGTTGCTACAGGAATATCATGCCGGCTCGCTGGCAGAGGATCATACGGCGATTGTACTGTTGGATGGCCGGGAACACCTAACAGCATCGATTGTCGGCTTTGCCTATTACGCCCCAGACGTGATGACCGACCGGACGTGGTATCTGTACTGGATCGCTATCGAGCGGCGACGCCAAGGGGCGGGCCTGGGCAGTCAGTTGTTGCAATCTGTCGAGGCGGACATTCGGCGTCGGCGGGGCCGGCTGTTGTTCATCGAGGCATCTTCCTTGCCGCATAGTGAAGCCACTCGGCGTTTTTATCTTAAACAGGGATATGAGATCAACGGCCAACTGCGCGATTTTTATAGCGATGGCGACGACATGATTGTTTTTCGTAAACGATTGGGAAGCTGAGTGCGGCCGCGATCACTCAGAACCGGCCAAAAAGCACGAGCAACGCAGCTTGCTCAGCGGCCAGGCAAGAGGTTGGCGAGGCTCCAATTGGTGTCGCTGCTGGAGGGGAGCGAGGCGGATTGAGCGCGGCCCTCGCGGAGCCAGTCACGCAAGCGGTCGATCGTCTCGCGTTGCGAAACGGAGAGCGGAACTTGTTGACGCAAGGCGTGCAAAATATCTTGAGTTGTAAATTCTCGGGCTTCGTTGAAGCCGACATACATCGCATCGAGGATGGCTTGCTCTAGTTCAGCGCCGACGTATCCTTCGCTCTGGTTGCTGAGCAGCTCCAGGTCAAAGCGCTGCGGGTCACGCCGCCTCTTGCGTAGATGCACGGCGAGAATCTCACGTCTTTCGGGCTGCGAGGGCAGATCGAGAAAAAAAATCTCATCGAAGCGGCCCTTGCGTAACAACTCAGGCGGTAGCCGCGAAATGTCGTTGGCGGTGGCCACGACAAATACGGGCGCGATTTTTTCCTGCATCCAGGTCAGGACGGTAGCAAAGACCCGCGCGCTGGTGCCGCTGTCCAGCCCGCCGTGGGATAGGGCTTTTTCCACCTCGTCGATCCACAACAGCGAGGGGGCCGTGGCCTCGGCCAAACGTAAGGCCCGCCGTGTGCGTTCCTCGGATTCGCCCACCAAGCTGCCAAACAACGCTCCGGCATCCAAGCGGAACAAAGGCAATCGCCACATCCCCGCGATCATCTTGGCCACCGTACTTTTCCCCGTGCCGGGAATGCCAATCAGTACGATGCCCCGCGGGGCCGGTAGGCCGTACTCCTGTGCCTCACGGGTAAAGGCTCGCTCACGCAGGCGTAGCCAGGTTTTCAACGCCAGCAGCCCGCCCACCTCTTGGAGGGTTTTGGTGGCTGGAAAAAACTCCAGGGCTTCGCTTTCCTGGATGATCTGGCGTTTTTCTTCGCTAACTAGGTCAATGTCGGCGTCGTCGAGGACACCATCGGCGACGATGGCCCGAGCAAAGACGCGTTGGGCCTGGGCGGCGGAGAGACCCCGGGCGGCCTGGAGGATTTTTTCGCGTCCCTGAGCCGAGAGGTGCACACGCACCCCCGGAGTGCGGGTCAGGTGGTCTAGCACTTGTTCGAGTTCCTGCACCGTGGGAGGCGGCAAAGGGAGGATCACCGCCTCATCGCGCAACTCATCGGGTACGCGGGAACACGGCGTTAAGATCAACAGAGATTTTTTGCAATACTTCAAGCGCGAGGCCAGGTTGCGCAGTTTGCGACGCACCGGTCCCAGATTCCAGCAGTCATGAAAATCTTTGAGAACGAAAAGAATATCCCCTTCGAGGCGGTCGGCCTGCTCTAGCGCCTGCAGAGGATCTCGTGCCGCGGGGATCGCCAGGCACGGAGTCAACGCCTGAAACCCCTCGGCGCTATCCCACACTAGACAGCTGCGGGGCGGACTGTAACTTTGGGCGGTGGCACGGATGGCGGAAAGGGCGCGGTCTTCTTCGGAAGAGACGATTACGATCAGGGTGCAGCGGGCACGCAAGTAGAGATCGAGTTGTTCGGTGAAGGTCATGGTCGGTCCTCGCTGGGGCGTCGTCCCGTAATCCAGACATCACCATTCAAAACAGCAACATTCGATTGAAAAACAACAGCCTCTCGCAACCAATCGACCCCTTTTCCTGCCACGGGTGAAAGCGCTTTTGCTCCCCCCACAATTTTCGCCGCAAGATATACCTCGACTTCATCGATTAAGTTGTTATCAAAAAAAGCCCCGAGCACCCCTGCGCCGCCTTCGACCAAGAGGTTGGTCCAGCGGCGGCGGCCCATCTCGGCGAGCAATCCGGGCACATCGCTGTCGAGTACCTCGCAGCCGGCAGCGAGCCACTGCGGGTTGGGATGGCTGCTGACAATCAGCGTGGGCACTTGGCGGGCCGTGCGTACTACCTGGGCGGTGGCAGGCAAGCGCCCACGCCGATCCAATATCACACGGGTTGCCGTACGGGGGCCAGGGGGCCGCGCCGTCAGAGCGGGGTCATCGGCCAGTGCGGTGCCGCTGCCAATCAGGATGGCATCGACCTGGCCGCGGCGGCGATGGGCGATTGCTCGGGATTGCTCGTTGCTGATCCAACGCGAATCGCCCGTGGCGGTGGCGATGCGGCCATCGAGCGTCATGGCCCATTTGGCGATGATCCACGGTCGGCGTTTGCTCAAGAGGGTCAGGTAGGGGGCGTTGAGTTGCCGTGCTTCCTGTTCGCGGATGCCGACGACCACCTCGACTCCCGCTTGGCGTAGTTGTTGCAAGCCGGCACCGGCGACCTGGGGAAAGGGATCGGCCAGGGCAACCACAACGCGAGCGATGCCAGCAGCAAGTACAGCTTGGGTACAGGGGGGCGTTTTGCCGAAATGGCAGCAGGGTTCGAGGGTGACGTAGAGAGTCGCACCGCGTGCGGCGGCTCCTGCTTGTTGCAAGGCATGAATTTCGGCGTGGGGGCCACCATAACGCTGGTGCCAACCTTCGCCGAGCAAGCGATGGTGATGAACGATGACCGCACCGACTAAGGGGTTGGGTTCGACCGCGCCACGACCACGCTGAGCCAAGCGCAAGGCACGGTCCATCCAGTGTTCATCCCAATCCAGGGGCGTCATGGGTTGCTGACTCCGTTTCGGGAGTTTCTTCGCGGGCGATGCGAGCCACCGACGAAACCGTGTCGCCTTCTTTGAGATTGACTAGCCGCACCCCCTGCGTGTTGCGCCCCGTGACGCGAATCTGATTGACATGAATGCGCGTGACCATTCCCCCGGCCGAAATCAGCATCACGTCGTCATCGCTCCGCACGGCGACGACCCCGACCACCGGGCCGTTGCGCTCGGTGGTGCGAATGTCGCGTATCCCTTTGCCGCCACGCCGCTGCTTGCGGTAATACATGCCGCTGCGGGGTTCCTCGCCTTCGGACTCGCCGCTGCTGTCGCTGCCCACGGGATCGGCACTGCTCTCCTCGGAGCTTTCTTCCTCGCCGATTTCGCCGGCCTGATTGGCCCCAAATGGAGTGCATTTGCCATAGCCGTGGGCACAGACACTCAAGAGCATGGCATCGGGAGCGGTGACCACCACGCCGACGACTTCGTCCTCCTCCGTCAGGGTGATGCCTTTGACGCCATAGGTGCCGCGTCCCATCGGTCGAGCATCGGCTTCATCAAAACGAATAGCCATCCCTTTGCGAGTGCAGAGAATCACTTCATCGCCGGGGCGGACCATCACCACACCGATCAAGCGATCGCCTTCTTCCAAGGCAATGCCGATGATACCGCCTTTTTTGGGTCGGCAATACTGGTCCAGACTGGTCTTTTTGACCAAGCCGCGTTTGGTGGCCATCAGCAGATGCAGGCCTTCGGCGGCGACGGCCTGGGCATCGAGATGGCGCACGGGGATGACGCTGGAGACGTGTTCATCGGGGCGCAATTCGAGGACTTGGTTGATGTGCCGTCCCGCAGCGGTACGCGAGCCTTCGGGGATGTCGATGACCCGCAGCCAGTAGAGTTGTCCCAGGTTGGTGATTAACAAAAGGTAAGCGTGCGTGCTGGCAACGAAGAAGTGTTCGATGAAATCTTCTTCACGCGTGGTGCCGCCACTTACCCCACGGCCACCGCGATTCTGGGCGCGGTAGGTGTTCAAGGGAAGTCGTTTGATGTAGCCCTGGTTGCTGAGGGTGACGACCTGGTCTTCCTCTGGGATCAGGTCCAAACGGGTCAGATGGGCCGTGTCGCCGGTGATCTCCGTCAGGCGGGGCGTGGCATATTTGTCGCGTAATTCGATTAAGTCTTCTTTGATGAGATTGAGAATTTCTTGCTCGCTGGCGAGGATGGCTTCGTATGTGCGAATCTTCTCACGCAAGTCGACATACTCGCGGACCACCTCATCGCGCTGTAACCGGGCTAATTGCCCTAACTGCATGCGGACGACGGCCTCGGCCTGAGCTTCGGTCATGTAGTATTGGGCGGCCCGGCCAATCTCACGCACCAGCGCCTCAAAGTTGGCCTGCCCCAAGGCTCGTTCCAGCAAAGCGGCCGATACCGTCATCCGCTGCAAGGCTTCTTTGGCCGCCTCGCGGCTCTCAGCTTCGCGACAGATGCGAATGACCTCGTCGAGGTTGGAAACGGCGATCAAAAGCCCTTCCAGAACGTGGGAGCGTTTTTTGGCCTCGCGGGAGAGAAATTCAGTGCGACGGCGGATGACTTCCTTGCGATGCTTGAGGAACTCCTCGAGCATCTGCTTGAGGGTGAGAATGCGTGGCTGGTTGTCCACCAGGGCAAGCAGGATGATGCTGACGGTCTTTTCTAGAGGTGAATACTGATAGAGTTGGTTAAGAATCAACTCAGGATTCACTTCTTTGCCTTGTTTGAGATAGACAACAATTTTAACCGGCTCGCCTTTGCGTTCGCTCGATTCATCACGCACGTCCCGCACGCCCTTGATCCGTTCTTCGGTCACGAGATTGGCGATCGCCTCGGTTAGCCGATTCCCTGTCTGTTGGTAGGGAATCTCGCGAATGATGATGCAGCGTTCGCGGCCTTCCTCGACAATCTCAGCACGGGCCCGCAGGGTGATCTTGCCACGCCCGGTTGTGTAGCCGTCCAAGATGCCCTGTCGGCCGTGGATCACCCCGCCTGTGGGGAAGTCGGGTCCGGGCAGATATTCCATCAGTTGGGGGATGGTGGCCTCGGGATGATCGAGCAAGTAAATCAACGCATTGCACACTTCGCCCAGATTGTGTGGCGGAATGTCCGTGGCCATTCCCACTGCGATACCATCGGAGCCGTTGACCAGTAGGTTGGGAAACTTGCTAGGCAGGACGATCGGCTCGCGGTGCTTAGCGTCGTAGCTGTCCATCAGGTCCACGGTGTCGCGTTCGAGATCTTCGAGCATCTCGGCGGCGACGGCGGTCAGGCGGGCCTCGGTGTAACGCATGGCAGCGGCGGGCATGCCGGCACGCGAGCCGAAATTGCCTTGTGGGAAGACGAGGGGCACCCGCATGTTCCACGATTGCGCCATGCGTACCAGAGTGGGATAGATGGCCTGCTCGCCGTGGGGGTGGTAGCGTTTCATCGTTTCGCCGACGATACCGGCACATTTGCTCGTCGGCGCGTTGGGGCCGAGATTCAGGTCGTTCATCGCCACCAGGATGCGTCGTTGCGAGGGTTTGAGTCCATCGCGGACATCCGGCAGGGCGCGACTGATGATCACGCTCATGGCGTAGGTCAGGTAGCTATCGCGCATCTCGTCGGCGATATTGAGTACCTGCACCGAACCATTACTATTTCCAGCGTCACTCGGCGGCGGGTTCTCTCCTGGGGGTAGGTCAGTGGACACGATCGATTTCTCCTGGCCTTATTGCCGGCTGCTCTGATTGCCTTTATTTTACCAAAAGCGCGGGCTTGGAACCATCTTGGACCATGCTCCGTCTGAGGAGGGGATGGCTAGCGATCCCACAAGGAGATACTCGCGATGCGTTTGATCTGCACTTTGTCGTTGCTTGGTTTGGCCTTGATTGGTGCTGGTGCGGTGGCGGCCGATGAGACTCCCGCCGCTCAGAAGACTCGTAAACTGCTCAAGACCAAGATCAAAGACATCTCGTGGAAGGACACCCGTTTGGAGGATGCCGTCAACGAACTCAAGGAAGAAGTGCGCGGGCTGTTCATTCAGCTCGACCGCAAAGGCGGGGTATCGGCCAACTCCAAGGTCAACCTCAAGGTCAAGGACAAGACGGTCGAAGAGATTCTCAACGGCATCTGCGATAATCTGGGGGGCAAAGGTTGGTACGTCCGTTCCAAGAAGGGCGACACCTACGACGGCAATATCTTTATCATCGTCGGCAAAGCGCGGGGTTACGAGGAGCCGAAAAAGGAGTGAGTTGGCTAAGCGAGGCTGTCGCTTCCCTGGTGGCCCAGTTTGGTCTGGCATTCCCCACGGTGCCGACTCTTTTGTACCCCGGTACGCCGTTCCCCGATCCACATTTGGCCGACGAGGAAGGGCTACTGGCCCTGGGCGGCGACCTGAGCGTCGAGCGGTTGTTGGCCGCCTACGGTTCGGGGATTTTTCCGTGGTACAACGAGGACTCACCGATTTTATGGTGGTCGCCGGGCCGGCGGGCCATTTTTGACTTGCAGAGCTTTCGCGCGCCCAAACGGCTAGCACGCACCATCCGCCAGAGGGGCTTTGAGTTTCGCATCAACACCTGCTTTCGAGAGGTGATTCAGGCCTGCGCCGAGCGGGACGAGGGAACCTGGATCTTGCCCGAGATGATCCAGGCCTACCAACAACTCCATCGCTTGGGTTACGCCCATTGCCTGGAAACTTGGCAAAACCACACCCTGGTGGGCGGCATCTATGGCGTCGCGATCGGCGGCTTTTTCGCTGGCGAGTCAATGTTCAGCCGAGTCAGCGACGCCAGCAAAGCGGCCCTGTGCCAATTGGTGGACCATCTGCGAACGCGTGGCTATGTTCTATTTGATACGCAAGTGTTGAACGATCACACGGTGTCTCTGGGGGCCTTCGAGATTCCGCGAGCAGAGTATCTCAAGCGATTGCGCGATGCGATTCAACGTCCGGTGCGTTTTCAGGACTGACACCTTGGGTTTGCCTTGATAAACCTCGGATTTTTCTTCGGCAGAGTCCGATCAACACTCGCCTGCCCAGTGGGACGAGCGGCCGGTCCGAAGCTTGCTGTGCTGGAGTGCTTTGCCCTCCGCCCTCACTGCTCCTTGCCTTTGCTGCCTTGACCTCGCTGCCGCTTCTCCCTAGCAATGGCCCAACTGGCCAAATCAGGCTCAGAGGGATAAGTCATGACCAGACAGAGAGCCCTGAAGTGACTTTTATGATGCGAAAAACCCGGATGTCGGACAGTTCCGTGGACCAAGCGCGAATCGAAGCGGCCGTTCGCGAAATTCTCCTTGCCGTGGGCGAAGATCCAGATCGAGAAGGATTGCAAGAGACACCAGCCCGGGTGGCACGCATGTACGCCGAGATCTTCTCAGGGCTACACAGCGATGCTGCCGCCATCCTGCGTAAGACGTTCACGCAGAAATATGACGAAGTGGTGCTGGTTCGTGACATTCGCTTTTCGTCGATGTGCGAGCATCATCTGCTGCCCTTTTTTGGCAAGGCCCATATCGCCTATCTGCCCAATGGCAAAATTGTCGGTCTGAGCAAGTTAGCCCGTGTGGTCGATGCGGTGGCACGGCGGCCGCAGGTGCAGGAGCGCATCACCGAACAGGTGGCCGATCTGTTGGTGCAGGAGTTGCAGCCGCGTGGGGCCGCGGTGGTCATCGAGGCAACGCATACCTGCATGACGATCCGCGGGGTACGCAAACCCGATAGCCTGTGTACCACCAGTGCCATGCGCGGTTACTTCCGCGATAGCTCGACCTCGCGAGCCGAGGTGATGGCCTTGATCTACGGTGGCAAGAACTGAGCACGACCCCAGGAGCAGGGGCCAAAGACGGCGAGGTTGCTAAACTAGTTCCTCAGAACGCCTAGGAACCCAGGGCCGATGGACCCCGCAACGCGGAAGAATCTCCACGACGACCTACGCGGCATCCTGCGTGGGGAATTGTTGTTTGATGACTGCTCGCGGAGGCTTTATGCTAGCGATGCGTCGCTTTTCGAGGTGGAACCAGTCGGCGTGGTGGTGCCCCACGATGCAGAGGATCTCATCCAACTGGTTCGCTATGCGGCCGATCACCATCTATCCCTGACGGCTCGCGGGGCGGGGACCAGTCGTGCCGGCCAAGCGTTGACTGCGGGGTTGGTGGTGGATCTAAGCGTGCATTTTCGCTCCATCCTGGAAGTCGGCAGTGACACCCTTCGCGCTCAGGTAGGGGTTCCTTGGCGACAGCTGCAGGCGGCCTTAGCCCCTTTGGGAAGACGGCTGGCACCGGACCCCGAAAACCCGGAGGCCAGTCTGGGCGGTGTCTTGGCGACCAATGCGTCGGGACCTCGGGCCTTGGCCTACGGCACTCCCCGCGAGGCGGTTGTCCGCCTGGAGGGGATTCTCGACAGCGGCGAGCGTGTCACGCTGGGGCCTGTCTCCCGTTGGCCCGATTCTTCCAGTAGCCGACTTCAAGACATCATCACTTCTACGGTCACTCTGCTGGAACAAAATGCCGCCCTGATCCAGGCCCATCGTCCCCGCGTAGCCCTAGAGCAGAGCGGTTACCAGCTTCACGATTTGCTCGGGCCGCTCCATCTGGACTTGGCCCGGCTAGTGGTCGGCAGTGAAGGCACGCTGGCGATCCTCACCGAGGCGACCCTACGCACCGTTCCCCTGCCGGCCGATCGGGCCATTGCCTTGCTGGCCTTTGCGCGAATGGAACAAGCGTTGCGTGCGGCTCCGCTGGCTCTGTCCAGTGCGCCTTCGGCTTGCGAAATCCTGGATCGACGCTTGCTGCGGCTGGCTCGGGCTGAAGCGGCTCTAGCCGACTTGGTGCCCGAGGGGGCCGAGGCGGTCCTGCTGGTCGAGTATGAATCGCTGGAGCTTGGCCAAGCTAGCGCGTCCGCTCGTCGTCTCATCGACTGGATCGCTCGTGGCGAACGCTTGGCCGTCTGGAGCAGTTTGGCCACCCAGCCGGCTGCCTGCGACAGCTTTTGGCAACTGCGCCAGGCCGGCCATCGCAGCCTGGGCGTGATACGCGGGGGAGCGCGGCCGGTGCCCCTCGTCGAAGATGTCGCAGTGCCCACCGAAGTTTTGGCCGTTTATCTGCCCCGGGTTCAAGACTTGTTGCGACGGCTGGAGATTTCCGCTTCGTTTCTCATCAGTGTGGGCACAGGCCAAGTGCAGATGTTTCCGATGCTGGATTTCTCCTCTCCTACCGATCGCGACAAACTTTGGAAACTGGCCGACAGCCTCTATCCGCTGGTTTGGCAACATCAAGGCACCATTTGCTCGCGACAAGGCAGCGGCCTAGCCCGGATGCCTTGGCTGGGTCGGCAGCTGGGTCCTCTAGCCACCGTTTGTCGCGATCTGAAAACCATTTTTGATCCACGCTATCTGTTTAATCCAGGAAAAATCGTGCCGCAACCGACCAGTCCGCCGACTTGGCCGTTGCGTCGTCACCAGGCTCGGGCGGTGCCCTTGACGCTCCTGTGGGATGGTTCCGATTCCCTTGTTGCAGAAGCGGCCGCTTGCACGGGATGTGGCGAATGTCGCACGGAAGCAAGCGGTATGCGGATGTGCCCGAGTTTTCGTGCCACGCAGGAAGAGGCCGCCACCCCGCGAGCCAAAGCCAACCTGCTGCGCTATTTGCTGGACCCGGGCACCGATCCTTCGGCTCTGACCAGCGACGAAGCTCGGCAAGTGGCTGAATGGTGTGTGAATTGCAAGATGTGCGGCTTGGAGTGTCCCTCCCGGGTGCAGATTCCTCGATTGATGCTCGAGATACGAGCGGCCTACGTGGCCAAGCACGGGCTTGGTCGGGATGATTGGGTTTTTGCTCGCACGGAAAGTTTTGCTTGGCTTGGCAGTGCGTTGGCTCCCATCACCCATGCGTTGCTTTCGGGGCCTTTGAGTCGTTGGTTATTAGAACGGCTCTTTGGCGTCTCGAGGCAGCGACGATTGCCACGCTTCGCCCGGCAATCGTTCCTACGGCTAGCACAGCGACGGGGTTGGACACGCAAACCCACGGGGAATCGGCCGCGTGTCGCTTACTTTGTCGATGTTTTTGCTAATTACAACGATCCGCTTTTGGCCGAGTGTGTCGTTGAGGTTCTACATCACAACGGCGTGGAGGTTTACGTTCCACCGGGGCAAGTCGGGTGTGGCATGGCGGCCCTGGCGTGCGGGGATGTGGACACGGCTCGCGAGGCGGTACGTCAAAATATTCGTATCTTTGCGGACCTGGCTCGTGAAGGGTTCCCCATCATTTGCTCTGAGCCGACGGCTGCCGTGATGCTCAAGCAGGATGCCCTGTCGCTTGTCGAAGATGCTGATGCGCGGATGGTGGCGAGCCAGACCGTCGAGTGGACGACTTTTCTGGCCGACCTTCATGCTCAGGGTCGGCTCCGTACCGATTTCGCCCCCTTGCGAGCCAGTGTGGGCCATCATGTTCCCTGTCATCTGAAGGCCTTGGGACAACCCCCTGCCGCACCCCGTTTGTTGCGACTCATCCCTGAGTTTCAGGTGCAGATGATCGACGTTTCCTGTTCAGGCATGGCCGGCACGTTTGGCTTGCGGGCCGATCGCTACCCACTCTCCCTGCGAGCGGGTGCAGCGATGCTCCAGGAGTTGGCCCGACCGCGTTATTTGTTTGGCTCCACCGAGTGCAGCGCGTGCCGCCTCCAGATGCAAGAAGGAACACAGAAACGTACCCTACATCCCGCACAGTATTTGGCTTTGGCCTACGGCCTGGTACCCCGTGTAGCAGAGCGACTACGCGAACCGGTGAGCGAAGGATTATTGGATTAGTCCCCCGCTAGCCCCCGAGCGAGCTGGTGTGCTAGCCGCAATGAACCCCAGAGTGGCGGAACAACGGGGGAGCTTTCCCGCGACGAAAATCGCTCTTGCGTCGGGAAGGCGGGTTGCGGTAGGTATGGCATCAATCAACCAAACCTGGACCGCCCAGTGCGGCCCCTTTCAAGAGAAAGAAAGGGTATCTTCCCGTGTCCTACTCTGCTGCGGATTTAGCTGCGCTTGTGCAGGGCACTCTCCACGGCGATGCCGAACGGCGTGTACGTGCAGCCGGCCCTTTGCATGAAGCAAGCCCTGAAATGATTTCATTTCTGGAGCACGAACGCAACCTACACTGTGTCGAGGGGTGTTGTGCGGGGGTTCTGGTCGTACCCCAAGGGCTTGCCGCTAGCCTGCTGCCGCGCGGCTTCACCCTGATCGAAGTGGCCGACCCGCTGCTGGCATTTGTAAAAGTGGTGACGCATCTGCAAGGTCCGCCGCCCGCTTTGCCTGAGGGGATCTCGCCGTTGGCGAGTGTCCATCCCAGTGCCCAGATTGGTCCGGGTTGTCGCATTTTGCCCTTTGCCGTGGTAGACGAAGGAGCCATCCTGGGGCCCAACTGTGTGTTGCATCCCGGGGCCGTGGTCGGGGCGTATTGCGTGCTGGGAGCCGAGGTCGTCCTGCATCCGCATGCCGTGCTGTATGAACGTACCAAGCTAGGCAATCGGGTCATCATCCATGCCGGGGCCGTCCTCGGGGCCGACGGCTTTGGCTATCGCTTCCTCCAAGGCCGGCATGTCAAGGTACCACAATTAGGGCATGTCGAGATTGGCGACGAGGTCGAGATCGGGGCCAATACCACCATCGACCGGGGCACGTTCCAGGCGACACGCATCGGCACCGGAACGAAAATTGATAATTTAGTCATGATCGCCCATAATTGTCGCATTGGTGAGCATAATTTGATTGTCTCTCAGGTCGGCATCGCTGGTTCCACCACTACAGGCAAATATGTGGTGATGGCCGGACAAGTGGGGGTGGCCGATCATGTGACCATCGGCGATGAGGTGCAGATAGCGGCCAGCTCGAAGGTACCCAACGATGTGCCCGCGGGGCAAAAGCTTCTGGGCACGCCGGCTTTGCCTGTGAATGAAGCTCGACGCATGCTTGTGAGTATGCCCAAGCTGCCCGACTTGATTAAAGACATGCGTGAAGTGAAAAAACGCTTGGGAATGAATCTGAAGGAGGCGGGATGATTCGTCCCGAGGAGCCGGTTGGTCTGCTCGCCGGCGCGGGCCGCTTCCCCCTGGCGTTTGCCCGCAAAGCACGCGAAACGGGGCTGCGCGTCGTCGCTATCGCCATCCAAGACCACGCCGATGCCCAACTCGCCCCTCATTGCTGGCAATATCACGAAGTCGGACCTTTTCAAATGGGTCGGATGATCCGCTTGCTCAAACGGGCCGGCGTTCGCCAAGTGGTGATGGCCGGCAAACTGCACAAGGCCGACTTGATGTATCGCCCCTGGCGGTGGCTGCACTGGTTGCCCGACTGGCGAACGCTGAGTTGGTACTATTTTCGCCATCGCCGCGATAACCGAGACGACACGGTGTTGTTGAGTGTCATCGAAGAATGGCAGCGTGATGGTTTGTCGTTCGCCTCGGCCCTGGAGATTTGCCCGGAGTTGCTCGTGAAACCTGGAGTCCTTACCCGCCGCATCCCCACCGCCGCCGAACTAGCCGACATCGACTTTGGCTGGAAACTGGCCAAGGCGATGGGGGGGCTGGATGTAGGCCAATCGGTCATGATCAAGGACCAGGTGGCCCTGGCGGTCGAGGCGATCGAGGGCACCGATCGCGCCATTACCCGGGCCGGCGAGTTGTGCCGCAAGGGCGGCTTCACCGTCGTGAAGGTGGCTAAACCCTCCCAAGACATGCGCTTTGATGTTCCCACGGTTGGCATGCAAACCATCGAAACCCTAGCCAAGGCTGGCGGCAAAGTCTTGGCCATCGAAGCTGACAAAACCATTCTGCTTGACCAGGACGAAACCATCGCCTTGGCCGACAAACTGGGGCTAAGCATTGTCTGCCTGGCGCGTGAGGCTCAGCCGGCCACCACCAAGTAGCTTCTTGAAACCGCAAGCCCCGCGCCTAGGTTAAATCTCCAAGCCGTACTCTTCGCTCGTGTTGCACACCGGGCTTCTTCGTTTCTTGTTCTAATCATTCTTCAGATCCGGTGGCGTGCCCAGAGGACGGTCTGGGAGGATTCTTTCATGCCTATTATTTGTCCTCATTGCGGGCATTCGATGAATGCCAAAAATCTTCGTCCCGGCAAATTCAAACCCAAATGTACCAAGTGCGGCGGGGTGTTTGTGTTGGAGATCAGCGAGGATCCCACCCCCCTGATCCGAACCAGTTTGCCAACGACAGAACCTTCCAAAGAAACTTCCAAACCTAGCTTCAACCCCGATGCGACCGAGGCGGCGTTACCGGGTTCGGCTCGCTTCAACCCCGATGTGACCGAGGCGGCGTTGCCGGGTTCGGCTCGCTTCAACCCCGATGTGACCGAGGCGGCGTTGCCGGGTTCGGCTCGCTTCAACCCCGATGTGACCGAGGCATTGCTTCCCGCTGCCTCGGCGGCTTCGGCCGCGGATGCTACGGTGGCTCCAGAGGAAGCTTCCGCCTGGCAGCAGCCCAACGCTGATTTCTCCGTGGCGGCCTCGGCAGTGGTATCGCGTCCAGCCTCCGCGGACATCTCTCCCGATAGGACCGTAGCTTTGGATCAAACCACCGCACCGACCCCTCGGGTCGATCTGGATGCTACCGAATTCGACGCCTCGGCTTCGTCCTCGGCCGCACGGTCAGCAGCTTCGTCGGCGGACTCGAAAGAGGCCAAGAGTGAGGAGAAGATGCCCAGCCAGTTGGGAGGATATCAGATTCTCAAGGAACTGGGCCGAGGTGGCATGGGGGCGGTCTTTTTGGCTAGGCAAGTGAGCCTGGATCGGCCGGTCGCCCTGAAAGTGATGAACCCGCAATGGGCCAAGAACCCCAACTTTTTGGTCCGCTTCACGCGCGAGGCGTACGCGGCCGCCCAGCTGATTCATCACAATATTGTTCAGGTTTATGATATAGGCGAAGATCACGGCATTCACTTCTTTAGCATGGAGTTCGTCGAGGGCCAATCGCTGGGCGACCTGGTGAAGAAAGAGGGCAAACTCGCGCCCGAGGTGGCCGCAGGCTACATCTTGCAGGCGGCGCGGGGTTTACAATTTGCCCACGAACGCGGCATGATCCATCGCGACATCAAACCCGACAATCTGATGCTCAACAACCAGGGCGTGGTCAAAGTTGCGGACCTGGGCCTTGTCCGCACCCCTGGCATGAGCGAAGAACCCGTCGGACTGAGCGTGACGCCAGCCATCGAAACCCCCGCTGCGTCAGTGCCCCTAGGCCGCAGTCTCTCCAGCCTCAGTGGTGTGACCATGGCTGGTCAGGCGATGGGCACGCCGTCGTATATGGCTCCGGAGCAAGCCCGCGATGCCACGGCGGTCGATGGTCGAGCCGACATTTACTCGCTGGGATGTACCTTGTTTGTGCTGTTGACTGGCCAGCCGGTTTACAAGGGCCAGACAGCGATGGAGATCATGACTCGCCATGCCAGCGATCCGATTCCCCGGCCGGAAGCGATTGTGCCGGACATCCCGCGTGCTTTGGGTGACATTGTCGTCCGCATGTTGGCCAAACGACCTGAGGATCGCTACGCGGACATGCGTGAACTGATTTTGGCTCTTGAAGATTTTTTAGGGGTGCAAGCCGACAAAGCCAGCACAAATGAACAACATCTCAATATATTGGAGCAAGCGGTTCGGGCGTTCGCGGATTCCTTCTGGGTCCGCGTGCGCAACCTGGCCCTGATGGGCTTTTCGGCCGCGTGTTTGTTCTTTTTCGTGGTGTTGCTGTTCACCTCGTGGTGGCGGATGGGCACCTTCTTCCTCGCTTTGGGTGCTTCGACCCTGCTCTCGTATTTTCTGGTGCGCGGTTCTGCCGAGCGCGGCTACTTGTTCCAACGCACGCGCGATTTGCTCCTGGGCAGTTCCTGGCTGGACTGGTTGAAGATCGTCAGCGGGGCGGTTGTCTTCACGCTCATCTTGTTCTTCCTCGGCTTGCTCGGGCTGTGGCTTCTGGCCGTTGCCCTGGGAGTGGCTTTGGCATTTGGCCTGTATCTCGGCTTGGATAAATGCATCGACGAACAACGCCGCGAACCCCTACTCCAAGTCGAACACATGTTGAAAACGTTGCGTCTGCGTGGCTTGAGCGAGGAAGCCCTTCAGGAATTCGTGGCTAACTATGCCGGTGATGCCTGGGAGGAGTTCTTCGAAGCGCTGTTCGGCTACGAGGCCAAGATGGCCCTGCGACCACGCTTTGCCGGCAAGCCGCGCCGCAAGCATGCCGCCTGGCGTGAGCCGATCTTGGCCTGGATCGACCGGGTAAACAAGGCGCGACAAGAAGCGCGAGAAAAAGCACACCTGCAACGCATCGAGCAGAAAAACCTCGAGGCTCAAGGGATCTCGGCTAGTGAAGCCAAGGCCCGCGCGGAGCAAGTCGCCCAAGCGATGGTGGCAGCTGCGGCCGAGATCAAAAAAGCTCCGCAGGTCGAGCCGCACGATGTGACCTTGACGGCGGTCGAGGTTCCTGGGGCGAAAGTCAAGAAGGCCCCCCCGCCGCGTCGCGTCAATGTGGCGCATTTGCTAGAGGTGGTCGAGCAACCGCGTCCGGTGGCACCGGCCAAAACGTTGCGTTTCGATCACCTTTTGGCCGCTCCGTTCGGCGGCGGGCCTCGTTTCCTGT
>Ga0272446_1003418_pt1 | contig 20025 bp, 23 predicted proteins | sample YNPCB0061_FD_194587 | JGI IMG/M metagenome (GOLD analysis project Ga0272446, IMG submission 194587) | Hot spring microbial mat communities from Yellowstone National Park, WY, United States - YNP-CB-006-1 | ecosystem: Environmental > Aquatic > Thermal springs > Hot (42-90C) > Sediment | place...
CGTTCCAGTAGACTCGTGGTCTGTCAAGACTGTTTTGAGGGGCAAAGCCTCCTCAAAACACCCTAAAAAAATGGTTTTTGTAGATTTGAGCTATTCCTCCAACCTATCCTGACAGACTACTATAGCGGTTCTTGATCGGATAAGGTACACCAGAAGCCTTGTCGGTCAAGCGTTACAGACATCGCCATGTACCTCACACCAGCGAAAACCGCTATAGTGTTCTGTCAAACCCTAATTTTAAGGTGAACCCATTGGCTCGTAGTCGGCGCTTTAGCGCTGAAGCGCTGACTACAAACCCTAATTTCTAGAGTTGACGCTGCACTAGGCTAAAACAGGCTGTAGCAGAAACGGTAACCGTCCTCCCTAACGCGATCGCCTACCGTAGGCTTAAAGTATCCTCATGCATTGGGCAGCCATTCGGCTGCTTTTTCATGTCAACCAGTAGGGCAACAGGAAACGGCTTGCCCACCCCAACAGCAAGCCAGCCAGGGAAACCGACATTAGAATCCAGAAGGCATGAAATTCATTCAGCCCCATCACCTGAATGTCGATCCTGGCTAGGGCTTCCGCGGCCAGAATGGTTAAAATCTGCAGAAACACATGCAGAAAGAACAACATCAGGGCTGCCATTCCAGCAATCATACAGATCACCAGAAAGGCGACCGCATCAGATTGGAACCAGCGATTCACAAAGCGACTAAAGTTGGTGAGCGGGGTCATAAAGGCAGCGGACGCCAGACAAATCCATACGATCGCCAGCAGGATTCCCGGTAATTTGTACTGGATCATTACGTCACAGACTGCCGCCACGGCTGGCAACTGTCTGTTTGAGCTGAATGAGTCAGCCATGGTGGGTAAGGCTGGTTGAGTTGACTCTGGCTGCGTTGGTTTTGGTCTATTGGTTTCGGCGACTGGCGAAGACTTCGAAGTGTTCCTAGATAAAAATTCCGGCGAAGTTGCAGCATGGGGTAGGGGAGACTCTACCGCCCTGTCAGGGCTAGCCGAGCGTTCGGGTGCACTGGTTGCTTCAGGCGCTGGGTGTTCGGATTGGCTGCTTTTGCCAGGCACGGAGGGTTGTGTCCCCGGTTCGGGGGCATGGGTGGAAGCGACCTGGGTCTCGCTGAGCGATCGCTCCAGTTGGGGAATGCAGAAACCCAGCATGTGTTCGATCTTGGGTAAGTCAGACCCAGTCACAACCCAGCCCAGACTGACATAGGCCAGGAACAGTAAGGCGAACGAAACCCAGGACTTGATCTTGACAACGGTCATGCAGCTTGACAGCAGGTTGGGAACGAGGAGCGGATGAAAGTCAACCAGGCGAGCGAGATCGACAATGCCGGTCTATTATCCGGCGGGCTACCAACAGCTTTTTTAATGGAGATGGACGGGAAACATGCGTTCCAGACAGAGACCGGAGGCAACTTGGGCTAGTTTGCTGCGGTCTGTCGGGTCCAACAGATAGGGAAGTATGCCCAAAACTGGGACGTTCGTTAGACTTTCAATCAAATCTGGCGGGGTCCAATCGGCAATTTCAGCCTCCGTGCGGGGTTGCGTACAGTTCAGCACAATGCCTTTTAAGTAGATTCTGGCTTGCCGGGACAGGGCCACATTGGCGACCGCCTGTCCGATCGCCCCCAGTTGGACCGGCACTACCAACACCGCTGGTAATCGCCAGTCCCAGGCCAGATCAGCTACCGTCAGTTCCCGTGTGACCGGCGAGCCCAGCCCACCCAGTCCCTCTACCAGGACAAAGTCGCGCTCTCGACGCAGGTGTTCAAACGCTTGCCAGGCCCGTTCCAGTTCAATGCGGCGACCTTCTTTGGCTGCGGCCAGGGGTGGCGCCAGGGGCGCCAGGAAATGAATGGGATTGACCTCCTGGGTATTGAGGCCAAACAGACGGTGATACAATTCGCGATCGCCAACTCCGGTTTGGAGTGGTTTCAGAACACCCAACCGATGCGGCTGACAGAACTGTTGCCAATAGGCCATTAGGGCTGTGGTCAAAACCGTCTTACCGGCATCCGTGTCTGTGGCGGTGATCAATAAAGCGTTAACAGGTGCAGTCATTTAGACAGTGTAAGAAAAGTAAAGAGCGATGGAAACAGGCTTGATTTTGGCCAAATTGCTCTTGGCCCATGTAGTCTCAGCTCATGACAGCGAATGACTTCATCGGGCACTAGAGCGATCCGATCAGGATTGTGAAAGGTTTCCGCAGGAAATCCTTCTCACAAAGCCCTTTCACCATCCAGTCGTTCATAAACCATTTAGAATTACCATAGAGCATTGAGCTATTAGCCAACTTAACAGGAATGTGTCTGTTGCCAAAAGGCAATCTACTCAATCTCAGATCTTGCATCATTCTCAAGAAGACGTATTTCCAGCATTTCTGACTATATCCTTGCCCCGCCCTGAACTAAAAGTTCGGGCTAATAGAGGCAAGTCCACTGAAGTAGACTGGAAAACCCAAGTTGTGGAGCGTCAGTCCGTTTAAACGGGCTTAGTTCTGTTAGCCCGCAATTCATTGCAGGGCGGGTTGTTGCCAGAGGTGCAAGATCTCAGCTATCTCAACCTTTAATCGCTTCAAAATCTGTCAAGCTGGCCAAAGTTTGTTGACTCAGGTCGTTCGTTACAATCACGCCCCTTAGCGCAGTAAGGTTTCCAGCCGAATATCAAGCTGGAAATCCACCTCGCGATTGGCCACCACATCAATTTGATAGTCGCCACTGCGGGTTAACTTGGACTCCCACTCCAGAACCCCTGAAGCATCTTCGACCAGTTTGCCATTGGGATAGCGGATATCTAGCCGCACCCCATCCCTGGGATAGACCCGCACTCCTAAAACCTCACCTTTGTCTGCACTGACCAGATAGCGCTTGATCACCTGAGGAGTGGCCCGACCATAAATGCTGGTCTGATTTGATTCTGGTGGGAAGGTGATTTGGGCTGTCTCAATGCCTGGCGGAGTGGGGCTGGGCGAGGGGATAGGGCTGGGACTAGGACTGGGGGGAGCCGGACTCTTCAGTGTCACATCCAGTTGGTAGCTAGCCTGGGACAAACCTCTGACTGGGCTGAGCTGAATGATGTAATCACCAGTGTAAGGCAGCACCCCTTGCCAGAAGGACACCCGTTGGGCCCGATCACCCACCGGCTCTTGATTGGGCCCCAATACACTCATCAGCACCCCCTCGCCGGAAAGGGCCGCACTCAGTAACTGCTCCTGTGCTCCGGAGAGGATGTAGTTAACTGTTTCGTTGGCCTTCAGCGATCCGGACCGACTGACCTTGGTATCCGCTGGGATATCTAACCGCTGGCTGAAAACAACTGGCTCGGTTGGTTTGGGTGAAGGAGAAGGCGTGACGGTGGCGGTTGGGCTAGGAGTCGGCGTGGGTGATTCCACAATCACCGGTGGAGAAGGAGTTGGGGTTTGATTCAAAACCATCCGCACAATAGCCCAGGACCCAATACCGGTTAACAAAATTAAGGCCAGACCAATCAGGGCAACGGCCCACGGCTCATCCCAAACGGAAACCCGAGGGGGCTCAATCGTGGGATTGGCCGGGTTGGTAGCCGCAGCCACCATCGGTTCATCGGCCCGCCGTCCCACCGCTATGGTCTGGGAAGCTGTATGGGTGGTAGTAGGCGGAGCGGCGACGGGGGCAGACACTGGAGCCGGAGTCGGAACTGGCACCTGGGGAGACTGCAGAGCCTGTAACACTTCGCCCGCCGATTGATAGCGATCGCCCGGACGATAGCTCAACATCCGATTTAAGACCTGGGCAAATAGGGGACTGGTGGTTGTCCACCGTTCCCAATGCCAGGTCAACGTGGAATTGTCAAATAGTTCCTGGGGTTCTCGGCCAGTCAGCAACACCACCACCGTCACCGCCAGGGAATACAGATCGCTACAGGGAAACGCCTGGCCAGTCTGCATCTGCTCAATCGGAGCATAGCCCGGTTTGCCCACCGTCGTTGGTTGGGAAACGGAGGTCATGGATTGGAACCGGGTTGCCAGTTCTTTCACCACACCGAAGTCGATCAGAACTGGCTTCTTGTCTAACTCCCGCAGAATAATATTGTCAGGAGCAATATCCCGGTGGATGATGCCCTTACTGTGAATATGGGCCAGTACCGGCAGCAGTTGCTGCAACAACCACTTCACTTCCCCTTCGGAAAAGGTTTGTCCCTGGGTTTTGCGATAGTCCAGTAAGCGACGGTAAGTAGGCCCTTCCACAAAGTCCTGCACCAGAAACAGGCGCTGATCCTCCTCAAACGTGGCCCGGAACTGGGGGATTTGGGGATGCTGAATCTGATAAAGAATTTGTGCCTCTCGTTGGAAAAGCTCCTTTGACTTTTCCAGGGCATATTCTCCTCCCTGGGCCGGAATCAACTCTTTCAGGGCGCACAGTTCATTAAATCGACCCTGATCTTCCGCCAGATAGGTGCGGCCAAACCCTCCCTGCCCCAAAATACTGAGCAAATGATAGCGGTTTTGCAAAACCGTCCCGTTGGCTAACGGCAGTCGCATTGTCATAGTCTATTCCTGTCCTAAGGCCGCTTTCACCAGTTCTTGTACTTTTTTGCCATCCGCCTGGCCTTTCAGGCGCTGCATTGCCGGTCCCATCACTTTACCCATGTCTTTGGGGGATGTTGCACCTACCTGACTAACAATTTCTTGGATCACCTGGCGAATTTCTGCTTCAGACAACTGTGCAGGCAAATACGCTTCCAGGATGGCCAATTCCTGAGCTTCCTGATCGGCCAGATCGGTGCGACCGGCCTGCTGATACTGGGCGATCGCGTCTCGCCGTTGTTTCGCTAACTGCACCAAAACCTCTATTTCCTGGGCTTCGGTCAAACTGTCCTGGCCGGATGGCCGCACACTCACTTCCTTTTCTAAAATCGCCTTCTTGATGCTGCGGACTGTTTCCAGGCGCAACTTGTCCTGCGCCTTCATGGCAGTCTTAATGTCTTCCGTAATGCGATCTTTCAAACTCATGGTAATCAACCTTTTGCCAACGCTCCTACATGGTAGTCGAACCGCATCCACAACCCCAAAAAAACGGACGGTTTTGCCACTGGAGTCGCTATGCTAAACGCTATCAGGTATTCGCTTCCAGCGGTTAGCCAGCGGTTATCAGCTTGGAGTGTTACCCACAGGCTATGCACTATTGTAAGGATGCCTGAATGACCTGATAACAGACGGCACTAATTGCTTGACTGACCACTGATCGCGAATATGAATCTGGATCTGCCAGTTCTTCAAACCCCCCGATTAATCTTGAGGCTGTTTTTCCACCAGGACGTGCCTTCCATCCTTGATTACTACTTGCAGAACAAGGACTTTTTAACGCATGTCGAACCAACTCGTCCGCCTGGCTTTTACACGCAAGAGTTCTGGCAGGAACAGGTACAAAAAGGGGTGTTGGAGTTTGAGTGGGGGGAATCGGTCAAACTTGGCCTGTTCAAGCAAGCAGACCCAGAAATTTTGATCGGTAAGGTGAATCTCACCCAAATCTGTTGGGGAGCTTCCTATTCCTGCGCCTTGGGCTACAGTCTGGCAGAACGGGAACAAGGCCGGGGCTATATGACCGAAGCACTGACCGCTGCCATTCGATACAGCTTTGAGGATTTAAATTTGCACCGTATCATGGCCAGTTACATGCCCCGCAACGAACGGAGCGGCCTGTTATTGAAGCGACTGGGCTTTGTGGTGGAAGGCTATGCTCGCAACTACCTGATGATTAATGGCCAGTGGGAAGATCACATCCTCACCAGTCTGCTCAATTCCAACTGGCGGAGCAACTCAGACTAGCAGCTTGGCAGGATAGATTGGATCGGTAACTCAAATTTGCTAAAACCCTTTTCTCAGTATTTTGAACAGGTTTTGCTGCCCAAATACAGTCTTGACAGACCCCTAGGTATGAAATTTCCTGTCATCCCCCACTGTTATAACAGGAAAAGCCGCTATGGCCATCCGATCAGGATTGTGAAAGGCTTCTGCAGGAAATCCTTGTCACAAAGCCCTTTTACCATCCAGTCGTTCACAAGTCATTTAGGATTGCTATATGACAAAAGATCAGCAGACTATTGGCTATCTGGTTGAACGGGGGTGGAGTTGGTTGCAGGGGGAAATCGCAGTTCCTTCAATTGTCCTTTCTTGCCCATGAGTTCGGCCAACCCGTTGTTGTAGGACACCTCAACCCCTCCGGCGTTTCCGGTGAAAACTACCAAGGACTTCTCGGCCGACCAATTGCGCTGCTCGCCCTGGCGTAGCATGCCAGAAAACTCTGTTTTGCCATCGGCTACGATCTCTACCCAGGCGTCTCCAACCAGATTCAGCGAAACTTGAACTGGGCCACCCGTTGTTGTTGTGGGGGAAACAGTGGGTTGGGGGGAAGCACTGGCCTCTGGCGAACTGGTCGGACGAATGGTCGAACTTGGACTGGCTTCTGTGGGAGAGGGACTAATGGCAGGAGAGGCACTGGGGGAAGCCGCAGTCGGTTCAGGAACAGTGGTTGCTGGCGGAGAAGCGGGTGGGGAGGTGGGACGGTTCAGAGAACTGGCGATCGCCCAGCCCAGCAGCAATACGGCAGTTCCACCAGCGATCGCCCAGGGGAGCAGGGAGTTACGAGAAGTAGAATCCAGCTTGACAGGGGTTGGAGCAACCGGTTGAACCGGTTCAACCGTAGGCGGCTGTTGGGACGCCACAGCAGATGGATCATCAGTAGTTGCAGGGGGTTCAGAAGTTCTAATCGGCGACACCAACGGCGAAGGCTCCACTGAAAACCGCTTAGAGACTTCCAGCCCATCCAGGCCCAGGGTATCTGCATAGCGACGAATAAAGCCCTGAACAAACACAGGTTCTGGCAGCCGCTCCAACTGTCCGGTTTCCAGCGCTTGCAGTAACCGCAAGGGAATATAAGTTTTCAGCGCCACTTCTTCCAGGGTCACTCCCTGTTGTTGACGCTCCTGGCCCAGATACTCCCCAATTTGCTTGAGCTGATCTGCTTGTTTATGCTTCAGATTACTCATTGCAAATGTTTCTTTTTTTTTACTCTGCACCATTCTACTGCTGATGGGATTCAAACGGGTTGATGCGATCCAAACAACTAATGGAATCCAACCAAGTCGGTTCTCCGCTCCGTTGTCAGGGCTCGGAGGAACACTCCCCTTCGGTTCCCATTAAACTGTAAAGAATCACAAAGAATATACAAGATTGGGTCACCCTTTTAGTCCTGGGCTAGAACAACAATGACATTGTTCAGAACTCAACTGTTGGGGCGAACCACGGCGATCCGGAGATTAGGATGAAGGTTGACCATATCCGCTTTTACGTTGAGGATGCGGCCGCCTGTCGCAATTGGCTGGTCGAGAAATTGGGCTTTCGCGCGATCGCCCGTGAACAAACTAACGACAGTTATCTAGAGGTTGTCCAGGCTGGTACGGCCTGTCTAGTTCTTGGTTCACCGAAAACGAACCAGGGGGACATTGCCACTTTTCTGCAACATCATCCGCCTGGTGTTGCAGACCTGGCTTTCGGGGTACCGGATTTGGCGGCGGCAATCCGTCGGGCTGAGGCTAATGCCGCCAGACTGCTTCAGCCAGTCCAGACAGTCGCTCTGCCAAATGGCAGGATAAGCTGGGTCACCATTGCAGCCTGTGGCGACCTGACCCATACCCTGATTGAGCGGACTGGCCCAACCTTCCTGCTACCATCGAATCTTGCCAGAACCGAACCATCGGCTGTCGTACCCTTGGAACAGGCGGTAGAATCGGGGACCGTTGTCGGCTCCCATTCCCCTCGACGATCGCCGATTCATCCCCAGGAAGCCCTGCTTGGCATCGACCACATTGTGCTGAATGTGGCGGCAGGTAGCCTGGATCAGACGGTTGCCTGGTATGAAGCCGTCCTGGGCTTGCAACCGGATCAGGAATTTCAGATCGAAACGGCCCACTCCGCCCTGCGCAGTCGGGTCATGCGTCATCCATCAGGCAATTTACAACTGCCCATCAATGAGCCAACTTCTGCCACGTCCCAAATTCAAGAATTTCTAGAATGGAATGGTGGTCCCGGTATTCAGCATCTGGCTCTCGAAGTCAGGGACTTACCCCATACAATTGGCTATTTTCATAGCCAGGGATTATCTACCCTGCCAGTTCCTTCTGCCTATTACGCCCAATTACGGCAACAAGCTGCCCTGGTTCTGCCAGAGGACTTTTTGCAGCAGTTGGAAGCGAATCAGCTTTTAATCGACTGGCAGGATAGCCCGGCCACTGCTGTCCTGCTCCAGACCTTCACGCAACCAATTTTTCCTCAGCCAACATTTTTCTTTGAACTGATTGAACGGCAGGTTGATCTGGCTGATGGGGTCCGCTGTCGGGCCCAAGGCTTTGGGGAACGAAATTTCCGAGCTTTATTTGAAGCCATTGAGCGGGAGCAAATGAAACGAGGCAGCCTGCTCCAAGGCGATCGGGCAGGGCAAGAGCTGAAATAATTCCGAATTCAGGCTGAAATTGCCATCCATCCATGGCAGGTAATAGGAGGCAACCAAACGAAACGTTAGCGCAGGAAACTGCTAATTAGCCAAAGCACAATAAAGGTGCCAATCGTTGTGAAAACGGTTGGCTCAAGCCCCACCTGGGTCAATTGGGTTTTGAGCAGTGCACTGAGCAGCCCACCCAGGACAAAGCCCAAAACCAGACCGGAAAACCCTAGAAGAACAGTTCTGCCCAATTTACGTTCCTTGCGAAACAGGAAGTAAAGGGAAGACCCGACACCCAGAATTAAAGCAAGTTGCAGAATATCAGAGGTTGGCTGATACAGAACCAGCCCCGATAAGATGGCCATGATCAAGGCTGGCAGCCAAATGTCCTGCGGGGATGGACTGTCCAGTAACCGCTTCAACCAGTCTGGCGTCTCTCTGGCTGGACTGGAAACCGGTTCTGGGGGAGGAGCAACCAGCTTTTCAGGGAAGCGGATACGGTCTGGAACCTTGATCTTACCTTCCTGTCGCAGCCGCAAGCGATCCATCAATACGGCATCGTAGGCTGCTTCAATGGTCTCTAATTGTTTGCGATCGCCTTGGTGCTCCGCACACAGTCGAGTACGAGCAGCCTGAATTTCATCAAAGCTGGAAGACTCCGTCACTCCCAACTGTTCGTATGGATTTAGGTTACTCATTGCCCGTTACTTCACCTCCCTTCAAACCTAACATTAGTCTGTTCTTGCTGCATAAGCATCCAATCAAAAGTCTAGATTTAGGATATAGAGATCGGTTCTCAATAAACTGGGGCATACTAGCAATTAGTAAATTCGGACACAGGCAGCCCGCTTCTAAGCATTATGGAACCGGGGATACAATATCCCCCCACCCCCGAGAGATTGCGGCTGAGTTAACCCGTGGAGTCATGATGCCAAATCCAGACACGGTCGCTGCCATTCTGATTTTGATCATAGGAGCAGATGGAAACTAGGTATTCCTGTTAACCAGGATTTTTGATTAGCTTCATACTGTATCCTTAATTCTGACTGCTGAACCTGACTTACTCCTCTAACTGTTTGCTTCTCGTAACAAGGCTGAAGGTTATGGCTACGGCTCCTGCCAATAAAATTCTTGTAGTTGACGATGATCCCGCTGTCCGGAATCTGATTCACCGATTCCTTGCCAAGCAGGACTATCAAATGGAATCAGCCGAGGATGGCAAAACTGCCATGGCAATGTTTGAGCAGTTCAATCCTGATTTGGTGATTCTGGATGTTAACCTTCCTGATGCCAACGGCTACAACCTTTGTCAGGAAATGCAGAGCCGCACAGGAGTGTTTGTTCTGATGCTGACCAGCCGAACTGATGAAGCCGATAAGATTCGCGGCTTTACTCAAGGGGCTGATGATTACATTACCAAGCCTTTCAGTTTGGGCGAGTTAGGTATGAGGGTCGGGGCCATCCTGAAACGGCAGCGGGTTGTCACCGCCACGGAGCAGCAATGCTTGGTGTTCAACAACCTGATGATTGATCCGGTGCGCCGGGAGGTGAAGGTAAATGATGAATTCATTCCGCTGACGGCACTCGAATTTGACCTGCTGCACTTCCTAGCCAGCCATCCAGGGCGGGTGTGGCGACGCTCCGAGTTGATCCAGGAAGTCTGGGATTATGAATATGTCGGGGATCAACGGGTGGTGGATGTCCACATTGGCCAGATCCGCAAGAAAATTGAGATTGACACCAGCCAACCTGCTTTGATTCAGACGGTACGCGGAGTGGGTTACAAGTTTGAAGCGCCGCAGGAAGCAGAGTAGCGCCTTTACCAACTAGGATCGGTGTAGAGGTGAATGGTCAGGTGCGATCGCCCAGTTGGCACAGATGAAATGCAACTACAGATCGTCTCTCCATCATCCAGTTCAACTTCACAAGCATGGCAGGAACCCATCAAGCATCCGGTTGGAATGGCAATACCTGCCCGCCTAGCTACTTCTAACAACGGTTCTCCTGGCTGAGCGTCCAGTTGAACATCTTCGGGAAGAAAGCGAATACGTATACTCATAGCAGGATTCTAAAAAATATCTAAACGTCCTGGGATTTTTTAAACTTTAACCTTACTGTAAAAAGCAAGGACAAACGGGTACGTTGCACCGAAAGGGTTAGGGATATTAAGCGCGCCGGATCAGTTGATCCACTTAAGGTGCGCTTATTTTATTTTGGATGGGATTTCCGGGAAAGGGCTGTTCGTGAGAGTTTGCTAGCGACTGGGCAACAGGGGCGTAAGATCGAGATAGGGTTCAACCGCGCTGGCCAGCGCATCCAGAGCCTGCTCCCGTTGTTCTCGATAGTTAGCCACGCCAGTCGGCAACGCCTTCAAACCCCGCTGTTGACGCAAGCGATTCAGCCAGGCCCGCCGCCAGGGACCATTATCAAACAGCCCATGCAGGTAGGTGCCCCAAAGGGATTGGGAATCGTCCACTAGTCCCAGACCGGCGTCATCAAACAAATTTTGCATGCCTTCTGCCTCTTCCATTAATCGGGTCCGGCCCTGGTGGATCTCGTAGCCAGCCACGGGCAACCCACTCTGGGGAAAGTTGGAGGTGACATGCCGTTGTCGTGCTATTTTTTGCCCCGCAATCACGGTTTTGAGTGGCAGCAATCCTAGCCCTTTAAAGCGCCCTTCCTGACCCTCTACCCCTTCTGGGTCGGCCAGCATCTTGCCCATCATCTGATAGCCGCCGCAGATGCCCAGGATTGTACCTCCCGCTGCGGCATACGCTTGTAATGCTTGAGCCATGCCCGTCTTATGCAGCACGATTAGATCGGCAATGGTGGTTTTGGAGCCGGGAATAATCACCGCATCGGGATGGCCTAAGGGCGACTTGGGGCTGATGTATTTCAGAGAGACGGTGGGTTCTGCTTCCAGTGGGTCAAAGTCAGTAAAGTTAGAAATGCGTGGCAACCGAATTACAGAAATATTCAGTTCGGCTGTGGTGGAGGTTTCGGAGGGACGATCAAATAAACTGAGGGAATCCTCTGCCGGAAAAGCCTGATCCAGCCAAGGAATGACCCCAATGACTGGAATGCCAGTCCGTTCCTGGAGCCAATCAATGCCAGGTTGCAACAGGGCTTTCTGTCCGCGGAACTTATTGATGACGATACCGCGAATCAGCGCCCGCTCGTCTGGTTCTAGTAATTCCAGGGTGCCAATCACATGGGCAAACGCTCCGCCCCGATCAATATCCACCACTAACAGGGTTGGCGCATTCAGGTGCTTAGCCACCCGCATGTTGGTCAGGTCACGGTGTTTGAGATTGATCTCGGCTGGACTGCCAGCCCCTTCACAAACCAGCAGATCAAATTCTTCGCCTAACCGTCTGAGTGATTCTTCGATCGCTTGCCAGCCTGGCTCAAAGAACTGTTCATAATACTCAGCGGCATTGACTCGGCCAACGGCTTTCCCCTTCAACACCACCTGGGAGGTCATATCTCCCTGGGGTTTCAACAAAATAGGGTTCATTTCTACAGTGGGGGCCACACCCGCGGCCCATGCCTGGACTGCCTGGGCATGACCAATTTCGCCGCCACTCGTGGTCACGTAGGCATTGAGCGCCATGTTTTGACCTTTGAAAGGGGCAACCCGCCATCCCCGACGGCTCAAAATCCGGCAAATGGCAGTGACCAGTAGGGACTTACCTGCGTGGGATGTCGTTCCCACAACCATAATGGCTTTCATCCAAACCCTCGTTTACCTGCTGGGAAGAACACCTAAGCTGGGAAGAACACCTAAAACGTTAAAGCAGTAACCGTAGCCAACGACTCAATGCATTATAGATGCGATCGCGGAGAGTGGGGGCGAAGCTAACCCCTGGCCCGCGTTCCTGCCATTTCTGGGTGAGTTGCCGCCCTAGAGGCGTGACGCGAAAGCTATCCGTCAACCCCTGTCCATCCACTTCCCGACGCAACAAGCCGACCTGAATCAACCACAGTAGTTCATTCTCTGCCGTCAACTCAGACAGCGGCCGGTGCGTATAGCCATTCTGAAGCCCAGAAGTAGTGGCGATCGCCTTAACGGGAACACTCTGTTGAACCATCTCCACAAACAAGGGCAATTTGAACGGAGAACAGCGCATGGCCCGCTCGGCCCGGATCATTGTGCGGACCGGATAATGGATGGTTCGACCGGACCGGGGAACTGAAGTCATGGAGGATGTAAGCAGCGATTTGGGCAAAATGGTCAAGAAATATGAATGTTCCTTTTAGCCTATTTTAAGGCTTTTCCTGGTCCCAGGCGTCTCTGCCAGGGCAGTCCTGGTAAAACTGGCGTTGTTCAACGAAAAACGGTAGTCTTCAATACTTTTTTTCCTGGATGGCATTGATAGAAATGGCTCAAGGTTGACTATAAAAATTGTTTCTAGGGTTCCGGTCTGGCTGTGAGTGCGGTCAGATGTCTGGACCAAGAGAAGCAGGCTGGTACTGAGGATTCGATTATTGGAATTGCTGGTACGGCTACACGGCGGGATAAAAGCCCGGGAGGAATCCATAACCTGGAGTGGGTTATCGGTCTCTTGGGCTTTGTCTTGTGGTGCTTCATCAGAAGACAGTGGGTCAATGGACCGATGATCAAAAGAAGCCATTCGGGTTCAATGGTGGAGCGACCTTGCTCTGCAATTATCTCGACATAGAGAATAATTGACGGTCATCTGTCCAGTTTTGTTTGTGAGTACCTCTATGACTGATATTCCCGCCTTTCAGAGTCCAGATGCAATTCCCCCCTCCTCGACCCAGGCGAATCGGGCGCTAGAGCGGGAAGCTCAACTTCCCTTAACCGGCTGGCAACAGGAGGTTGACCATGGCCTGGAGTATGGTTTGGAAGCTGCGGCCAGCATTCGCGATCGCTCAATTCCAACCTTCTCTCGAGGAGAACTGCCCCATTACGCTGGCATCAACACCTTCCTGAAGGCTCCTTATCTGGAAGATGTGCGCCGGGTGGGGGAATTTGATGTAGCCGTAGTGGGGGTGCCCCATGATTCCGGCACCACCTATCGGCCGGGAACCCGCTTCGGGCCGCAAGGCATCCGCCGCATTTCAGCTCTCTACACCCCCTACAACTTTGAGTACGGTGTGGATCTGCGGGAACAAATCACCCTCTGCGATGTGGGGGATATCTTTACTATCCCGGCCAATAACGAAAAATCCTTTGACCAGATCTCCAAAGGGGTTGCCCATATCTTCAGTTCGGGTGCCTTTCCCATTATTTTGGGTGGCGATCATTCGATTGGCTTCCCCACGGTTCGAGGCGTCTGCCGCCATCTGGGGGACAAAAAAGTCGGCATCATCCACTTCGATCGCCATGTGGATACCCAAGAAACCGACCTGGATGAACGGATGCACACCTGCCCCTGGTTCCATGCCACCAATATGGCCAATGCACCGGCCCACAACTTGGTGCAGCTCGGCATCGGCGGCTGGCAGGTGCCCCGTCAAGGGGTGAAGGTCTGTCGGGAGCGGGCCACCAATATCCTCACCGTCACAGACATCGTAGACATGGGAATTGATGCAGCCGCAGACTATGCCCTGGAGCGAGCCTTGGATGGAACGGACTGCGTTTATATCAGTTTTGATATTGATTGTATCGATGCCGGATTTGTTCCGGGTACAGGCTGGCCGGAGCCAGGCGGGCTGCTGCCCCGGGAAGCCCTGGCACTCTTGGGTAAAATTGTCCAAAGGGCTCCAGTTTGCGGCCTAGAGGTGGTGGAAGTTTCCCCGCCCTATGACATCAGCGACATCACAGCCCTGCTGGCCACTCGAGTGATCTGCGACACCATGGCCCACCTGGTCCTGTCCGGTCAGTTGCCCCGCCGAGACAAACCGGCCTACATCCACGCCGAAGCCAACATGGCTGTCGATCAGGCCTGGACCTGAGGGAGTTACTATGCACGAAACAGACATGACCAAAGCCCTGATCCTGACCATTCGTGACTGGTGGGAAGCCCAACCGGAACGGCCAGCCGTGACCCAGGTGCATTTGACTGTGGGCCAGTTTACCTGTGTGGAGCCAGATAGTCTGCGGTTTGCCTTCCAGGTGCAGACCCGCGATACCTTCCTGGCTGGAGCCGACCTGATCATTCGGGAAACCCCCTTGATTGCCTACTGTCACCCCTGTCAGCAGGAATATCAGCCGGATATTGGTCTGCGCTATAGCTGCCCCCAGTGCCACTCACCGATGGAAGATATTCGCTCCGGTCGGGAGCTGAAGATCGACCGGGTGGAATATGCCCAGCCGGTGTCAGTGAGTTAGGTCCACCGACGCGATCGCCCCCGTAACGAGCCCCCCTCTTTGCCCCTGAATCGTTTCTCCTTGCCGCTTCTTCCCTTATCCCTTGTCCGGTTGCTATGCATCAAACTTTCGACGCCGCCCTTGGCATCAACCTGCTCCATGCCAATCAGGAAGGAGCTGATCATAACCGAGCCCACTTTGATGCCTGGGGAATTACCTGCCTGAACCTAATGAGCAGTCCAGGAGCAGGCAAAACCGCCGTCTTGGAACGCACCCTAGCCACCCTCAGCCCTGAACTCACTATCGCCGTAATCGAAGGTGATATGACCACCGAACTGGATGCCGATCGCCTGCGAGCCTATGGCGTTCCTGTGATTGCCATCAACACTGGTCGATCCTGTCATCTAGACTCCAAGATGGTCGCTGGAGGCATCCATCGACTGAAACAGGACCATCAGCCGACTGACTTTGATCTGGTACTGGTAGAGAATGTGGGCAATTTGGTCTGTCCCGCCGAATTCGAGGTCGGAGAGCACGCGAAAGTGGCCCTGCTCAGTGTCACAGAAGGGGAGGACAAACCACTCAAGTATCCCATCATGTTTCGGGAAGCCGATTGTCTGCTGATCACTAAGATGGACCTGGCTCCACACCTGGATCTGGATCTAGATCAACTGGTGACTAATGTCCGGCAGATTAACCCCCATGTCACCCTGCTGCCGGTCTCCGCCAAAACAGGAGAAGGTCTGAATGCCTGGTTTACCTGGATTCGTCAGACTGTTGGCGCTGCCAAGTTAACCCCTCAACTGAAGTGAGAGACAACTGTGAAATTCCCTGCGTTTTTCAAATGGTTCGCAATTTTTCTAGTAGCTCTGGTGGTCACAGCCAGTTGTGCCCCCAATCAGACTTCTACCGTTACAACCTCCCCCACGGCCACCGCCACGCCAGTCCGGTTAGGGTTCAGTGCCTGGCCCGGCTGGTTTCCCTGGCAGGTCTCGCAGGAACAAAAGCTATTTGAAGCGAACAAGGTTCCGGTTGATCTGAAATGGTTTGATGGCTATCTGGATTCGATCAACGCTCTGACAGCCGGTCAACTGGAGGCCAACTCCCAAACCCTCAACGACACGATCGCCCCCCTGGCGGCTGGTGCGCAACTGGTGGTGGTGCTGACCAATGACAACTCCGCTGGCAATGACCAGATTATTGTGCGGGAGGGAATTAATTCCATTGCTGACCTGAAAGGCAAGAAAGTGGCGGCTGAGGAAGGCGTCGTCGATCATTTCCTGCTGCTCCTGGGGCTGGAAAAGGCGGGCATGACCCAAAAGGATATTGAGTTTGTGCCCCTGGAAACCGGCAAGGCCGCAGCGGCCTTTGTGGCCGGTCAGGTGGATGCTGTTGGTGTTTTTGCGCCCTTTACCACCCAGGCTCTCAAGCGCCCTGGCAGTAAGACCCTGTTTAGCTCTAAAGACTTTCCAGGCGCCATTTCGGATCACCTGGTGTTGAACCGCAAGTTTGTCGAGGAAAATCCCGAGAAGGTTCAAGCCATGGTGGATACCTGGTTTGCCACCCTCGACTTCATCCAGAAGAACAAAGAACAAGCTTACGAAATCATGGCCAAACGGGCTGGGGTTTCCGTGAAAGAATATGAGGCTTACAGTGCCGGAACCCGCATTTTTTCGGTGGAAGATAACTTGAAAGCCTTTCAGCCTGGAGATGATATGACCCATCTGCCCCATGCGGCCAAAGCGATCAGCAAATTCCTGGTGGAAGTCGGACTGGCCAAAAAAGAACCGGATCTGTCCAAGCTGTTCGACGATCGCTTTGTCAAAGCCTACGCTGAGAAAACTAAAAAGTCCTGAGGAACCGCAGTTCTGGCGGAAATGAAGGTTTAAGGTTTTGCTTCACCTGTCTGTGTTACTGCCCCGCCTGAATTGATTGAGTCTACTGATCCCTAGCAGCCAACCATTGAGTAGAATCCCCTATGACCCAAACCGCTGACCTACCAGACTTTCCCCCTGCTTCGCAAGCGCACAAAACGTTACGGGCTAGTACCTTCTGGCGATTAGCAGAGGAGATCCCCAAACCCCTGAACTGGACCTTGATGGGAATCTCGATCGCTCTACCTGTGTTGCTCTGGTCGATCGCCACAATGGTGTTCAAAGTAGATGCCAAATTCTTGCCATCACCAGGGCAGGTTTGGGAGGCTGGTCAGCGGCTCTGGAGCAGTGGCGAATTGTGGAAAGACACAACCGCCAGTCTCTATCGAGTTCTAGTGGGCTTTTTGTTGGCGATTGTCATTTCCGTGCCCCTGGGGACTTTGATGGGCAGCTTTGCCAGTCTGCGAGCTTTATTTGAACCCATGATTGGCCTGCTACGGTATATGCCAGCGCCGGCCTTTATTCCGTTGTTGATCCTCTATCTGGGCATTGATGAACAGCCGAAAATCGTCCTGATTTTTATCGGTACGTTGTTTTTCAATACCTTGATGGTGATGGATGCGGTGAAATTTGTACCCAAGGAATTGATTGAAACTTCCTACACCCTGGGTGGGAATCGTCTCCAGGTGCTGCTGCGCGTTATTTTTCCTTACATCATGCCCAGCGTGATTGATGCCAGTCGGGTCAATATTGCCGCTGCCTGGCAACTGGTCATCGTTTCAGAATTAATTGCCGCAACCGAAGGACTGGGCCGTCGCATCAGCGTAGCTGGTCGGTTTCTCCGCACCGATGAGATTTTTGTCGGCCTGCTCGTTATTGGCCTGATTGGCTTAGCCATTGACCTGCTATTTCGTTTATTGCTGCGGTTCTCCTGTCGCTGGGCGGTCGATTGAAATGGCTAAAGTCAGACCTGATGAGGCGTTTGGCATTGTTCCGATCTGGTCGGAAGCCACTCTCTGCCAATATCTGTTGGTACAGCAGCACCAGGGACATTGGGGCTTTCCCAAAGGGCATGCCGAGCCTGGTGAAACAGCTATGCAAACTGCCTGTCGGGAATTTGTGGAAGAGACTGGCATTCAGGACTATACCTTGTTGTACAAGAGCAGTTTTTCTGAAACCTATATCTTTCACCACAAAAAACAAACAATTCACAAAACGGTGCTCTACTACCCAGCATTGGTCCATAACCCCAGCGTTAAATATCAAACAGATGAGATTTTGGATTACACCTGGGTCGAGTTTGGGGCTGCTATTTCCCTGCTGACCTACGACAGCACCAAGCGCATTCTGACAGACGTGCATCACTATTTGACTGCCTATCTTGCCGATCACCCATCTCCTACAACCTATGCATCTGGAAGTTCGTCGCCTTTATAAGCAATTCATCACCCGTAATGGTCCGGTCACTGCACTGAAAGACATTAACCTTCACATTGAAGAGGGTGAATTTGTCTGTGCGGTTGGGGCCTCCGGTTCCGGTAAATCAACCCTACTCCGTTTAATTGCCGGACTGGATCAGCCGACTGCCGGAGAAGTTACCGTGGACGGAGCAATCGTGACGGGGCCTGGGTCCGATCGCGGCATGGTGTTCCAGAACTATACCCTCTATCCCTGGATGACCGTGGCCCAGAATGTGGAATTTGGCTTAAAGCTGCGGGGTATGCCAGCGTTTGAGCGGCGGCAACAGGTGAGTTACTACCTGGAAATGGTGGGATTGTCCAGGTTTGCCCATGCCTTGCCCAAACAACTGTCGGGCGGCATGAAACAGCGCGTGGCGATCGCCCGGGCCCTGGCTTCTCGGCCCAAAATCCTGCTGATGGACGAACCTTTCGGGGCTTTGGATGTTCAGACCAAAGAAACCATGCAACAGTTTCTGCTGGAAGTCTGGCAGAAGACCCGCAAGACGATTTTGATGATTACCCACGATGTGGAAGAGGCTATCTTTCTGTCCCAACGGGTGTATGTTCTCAGTTCCCAACCTGGCACCGTCAAGCAGGAATTAACCATCAACCTGCCAGACGACCGTTGCTACGCAATGAAACGACAATCGCGCTTCCAGAACTATCGGGACGAGGTGATGGATCTGCTGAGAAATGAGGCATCAGCCCTGGCACTTTAACCCGTTGACCATCCTACGATGCTGAGATCCCCCACATCGGTTCATCCGTAACTCCATGCAAGTTATTCCACAAATTACGGCACTTCAGGCGCAGGCGTTGGTCAATCAGTTTCTGAGCGATCGCTTGCCTGATCGGTTTACGGCTAATCAGCCGGAATTGGTAACGGAAGTAGAATGGCGAGTGCCTGTGATCCTGGCGTACCCCCATGTTGGGTCAGTACCCAAACAACTTCGGCCACAACGATGGATGTCACCTTGAGGGTAATCTCACCCTGTTCTGCTCGATTCGCTAAACGAGCAGCTCGCTCAGCCAAATCTGGAGGATCGTTTGTAATTAATCGCAATAGAATGTTGGCATCTACCCAATAGGCACTCATGACTCTGACGCAGAGAGCTTTTGGGCAAGGGATTCAGCTACGACTTCGCGGATAGCTACTTTACCTGGGTAAGGTCGGGTGGCGGGTAAGATTCCTCGGAATTCACTCAGGCGTCTTGGCTTAACAGGACGCAATCGGATCTCGTTGTCAATGATAATAAACAGCAACTCATCGCCCTCTTGCAGCCCCAATCGATGCCGAACCTCAGATGGAATGGTGATTTGCCAATCTTTTGAGAGCTGTGTTTTCATGAGCCGGTGTTTCTCAGCTTTCTTATATTCAGATTTATTTTATACCTGAACCTAGTAGGGCAGGGGATTTCAGCTGCAAGTGTTTCTGGAGATGCTGCTCTGAGAAGTGGAAATCAGGTCTCAGGCTTAGATCCTACGCCTGGATTGCCTATGGCGGTTTTTCCTGGTGTGAGGTACTTGGGGATACCTATAATGCTTGTCCAGCAAAGCTTCTGGTGTACCTCGTTCGATCAGGAACCGCTATAGACTGGACACGAATACGTTAATTCGTTCTATTCAAGATTTAACTGCTAATGTCCCGTTGACTTCTATGATCGACAAGGGGCAGCTAGCTGCGGCTGCGTTGAGCGCTACTCAGCAAGCGATGTGGCAACAGGGCCAAACCCCCTACCTGTGGGCTGCCTTTACCCTGCAAGGGGAATGGCGCTAAACTGGCAATGCCCTGGCATAGAGGAAGTACTACAAACGATGGGCTTACTCATGCTGAAATGATTAATTTGACAATACCCAAGCCTCAGATTAAGCATTCACTTATACAGATATTTCGTCACATTGATGGTCGGTAGACTCGAATTAATTCTCCG
>Ga0272446_1003419_pt1 | contig 20017 bp, 16 predicted proteins | sample YNPCB0061_FD_194587 | JGI IMG/M metagenome (GOLD analysis project Ga0272446, IMG submission 194587) | Hot spring microbial mat communities from Yellowstone National Park, WY, United States - YNP-CB-006-1 | ecosystem: Environmental > Aquatic > Thermal springs > Hot (42-90C) > Sediment | place...
AGTGCCGACCCGGCGGCGGCGATCGAGGCGCTCGCGCCCGCCACACCGACCTATCGCGCGCTGCGGCAGGCGATGCGCGAGCCCCTCCGCGGGGCCGCCCCGCCCGGCCGGGCGCGGGCGGCCGAGGAGCGCCGGCGCATGATCGAGGTCAATCTCGAGCGCGAGAGGTGGCTGCCGCGATCGCTCCCGGCCGATCGGGTCTGGGTCAACATCCCCGACCAGCAGCTCGTGCTGTTCCAGGAGGGCGAGCCCGAGTTCATGAGCCGCGTCGTCGTCGGTCAGGCGACGCCCCAGCACCAGAGCCCCGAATTCGACGCGCTGATCGAGGCGAGTTTCTTCAACCCGCCCTGGGTCATCCCGCGCGACATCGTCGAGGCCGAGATCCTGCCCCGGCTCGAGCGCGAGCCGGACTTCCTCGAGCGGAACAACATGGTCCTGCGCGCGAACGGGGAGGTGGAGCAGCTGCCGGGGCCCGAGGCCGGCCTCGGCCGGGTGCTGTTCGACATGCCGAACCGCTTCGACGTCTATCTGCACGACACGCCGCACCGCTACATCTTCCGCCGCGGCGACCGCCGCATGAGCCGCGGCTGCATCCGGGTCGAGAAGCCGCGCGAACTCGCCGCGCTGCTGATGAAGCAGCCGCTCGAGGCGATCGAGGAGAAGATCGCCGCCGGCACCACCACGCGCAGCACGCTGCCCGAGCCGGTGCCGGTCTTCGTGACCTACCAGACGGCCTTCCTCGACACCGAGGGGAGGCTGCAGTTCCGCGACGACTTCTACGACCGGGACGAGGATTTGCACCGGCGGCTGCGCGCGCGGGCGCATCCGCAGGCGTAGCGCGCACCCCGCCCGCGCCGGCGCCTGGCGGCGGCCACGCCGCGCCCGGCTCAGGGCAGCGGCGCGGTGCGGAACAGCGTCACGCGCAGCCCGCCATGCGGCACGGGCGGGCCGGGCGGCAGGAAGGGCAGGCCGGTCGCCTCAGCGAGGCGATGGTCGGTGGCCAGGATGCCGACCCGCCAGCCGCGGAAGCGGCTCAGCAGCGTCGCCCCGAGCGCCTGGTAGAGCGGCAGGAGGCTGCGCCCCTGCCCGAGGCGCGCGCCATAGGGCGGGTTGGTGATGACGAGGCCCGGCGGCCCCTCGGGCGGGTGGGCGGCGGAGACCGGCCCCTCGGTGAACACGGTGAAGGCCGCAACACCGGCCCGTTGGGCATTGGCGCGGCTGATGGCGATGGCCCCCGCATCGCGGTCGCGGCCCCAGAAGCGCACCGCCGGCACGCGGGGGCGGCCGGCGGCGCGCATCCGCGCCCAGGCCGCGGCGTCGAAGGTGGCGAGTCTTTCGAAGGCGAAGGAGCGGCCGCGGCCAGGGTTGAGGCGGGCGGCGATCTCGGCCGCTTCGATGACGAAGGTGCCCGAGCCGCACATCGGGTCGAACACCGGCTCCTCCCCGGTAAAGCCGCAGTGGCGGAGGAACAGGGCGGCCAGCGTCTCGCGCAGCGGGGCGGCGTTGACCTCCTGCTTGAAGCCGCGGCGGTGCAGCGGCTCGCCGGAGGTGTCGAGGCTGAGGGTGCAGAGGTCGCGCTCGATCCGCGCCATCACCGCGACCTCCGCCTGCGGGTCCTCGGGCGCGCCGGTCGTGGCCGCGATGGCGGCGGCGATGCGCTCGGCGACCGCGCCAGAATGGTAGAGGCGGGACTTCGTGCAGGCGGCCTCGACGCGGAAGGGGATGTCGGGACGGAGCAGCCCGGCCCAGGGCACGCGCCGCGCCAGCGCTTCGAGATGCGCGAGGTGGGTGACGCGGAAGGCCGCGACGCGCGCGAGCACGCGGCTCGCCCCGCGGATCCAGAGATTGGCGCGCCAGACCTCCGGCCAGCGGCCGCGGGTGAGGACGCCGCCGGGCACGATGCGCGGGCGCTTGAAGCCCTTGGCGGCCACCTCCTCGGCCAGGATGGGTTCGAGGCCCGGGGCGGTGGCGAGGAAGATCTCGAAATCCTGGTCCTGGGTCATCGGGTCCGTGGCGGCCTCGCCTCCCGCCTGCCGCAGGGCGGGCGGGGCGGTGTAGCGGCGGGCGCGGCGGCGCGCCATCGCAGCCCTTCGGCTTGCCTCGGCGGGGCGGGCATGGCTCAAGATCGGTCCATGCGCGCGCGTCCCCTGATCGGCCTCACCCTCGATGCGGAACCGGCCGGCGGCTGGTCGAAACTGCCCTGGTATGCGCTCAGGCAGAACTACTTCGACGCGGTGGCGGCGGCGGGCGGGCTGCCGGTTGCGCTCCCGCACCGCCCGGACCTCGCCGAGACCTACCTCGAGGAGGTGGACGGGCTGCTCGTCACCGGCGGGGCCTTCGACGTCGATCCCGCCCTCTGGGGCGGCGGCCCGCCGCATCCGAAGGTGACGCTGAAGCCGGGGCGGACGGATTTCGAACTGGCGGCGACGCGCGCGGCGCTGGCGCGCGACAAGCCGGTGCTCGGCATCTGCGGCGGGCAGCAGCTCCTCGCGGTCGTCTTCGGCGGCACGCTGATCCAGCACATCCCGGACGAGGTCGCCGGCGCGCTCGCGCATGAGCAGCCGAACCCGCGCACCGAGCCGGGGCACGAGGTGACGATCGCGCCGGGCACGCTGCTCGCGCGCATCGTCGGCACCGCGCGCATGGCGGTGAACTCGGCGCATCACCAGGCGGTGGCGACGGCGGGCCGGGGCGTGGTGAACGCCATCGCGCCCGACGGCGTCATCGAGGGCGTGGAGCATCCCGGCCACCGCTTCGCCCTCGGCGTGCAGTGGCACCCGGAATACGGGGTGGACCCGCGCGATGGCGCGATCTTCGCCGCCTTCGTGGAGGCCTGCCGGTGAGCGGGGAGGAGGAAGGGGGGCGCAAGCGCGGCGAGCGCATCGCGAAATGGCTGGCGCGCGCGGGTGTTGCCTCCCGCCGCGACGCGGAGAGGATGATCGCCGAGGGGCGGGTCCGGCTCGGCGGCAAGGTGGTCGAGTCGCCGGCGACCTTCGTCGCGCCGGGCGACCATGTGACCGTGGACGGCAAGCCGGTCGTCGCGCCAGAGCGCACGCGGCTGTTCCGCTACCACAAGCCGCCCGGGCTGGTGACGACGCATCGCGACCCGGAGGGTCGGCCGACGGTGTTCGAGCGGCTGCCGCCCGGACTGCCGCGCCTCGTCTCGGTCGGGCGGCTCGACCTCACCAGCGAGGGGCTGCTGCTGCTGACCAATGACGGGGCGCTGGCGCGCCGCCTCGAACTGCCCTCGAATGGCTGGCTCCGGCGCTATCGCGTGCGCGTCCACGGGCGGGTGGAGGAGAAGGCGCTCGCCGCGCTCGCCCGCGGCGTCACCATCGACGGCGTGCAGTACGGGCCGATCGAGGCCGGGCTCGATGCGCGCCAGGGCAGCAATGCCTGGCTCACCGTCTCCCTCCGCGAGGGCAGGAACCGCGAGATCCGGCGCGTGATGGCGCATCTCGGGCTCGAGGTGACGCGGCTGATCCGCACCGCCTACGGCCCCTTCCAGCTCGGCGCGCTGCCGCGCGGGGCGGTGGAGGAGGTGAACGCCAAGGTGCTGCGCGACCAGTTGGGGCTGGATGCGCCGAAGCGGCTGCGGGAGATGGCGGCCGCGCCGCTCGTGGAGGCGCCGCCCGAGCCGCCGCGCCGCCCCCCCCGCGCGCGCAGCGCGACCATGGGGCCGCGGCGGCCGGTGCGCGGGCGCGAGGCGCCGCGGGGACGGGGCGGGTGAGACCCGCGCGGCCGCTTGCCGCGCCGCGGCGCGCCGCGGGGGATGGCGGCCTCCGCCCGCCGGGGGCGGGCTGAGATGCGCATCATCGCCGGACGGCATCGCGGGCGGGTGCTGCGCGCGCCGGAGGGCGAGGCGACGCGCCCCACCGCCGACCGCGTGCGCCAGGCGCTGTTCGACATGCTCTGGCACGCGGCCTGGGGCGGGCGGATGGCGGTGCAGGACCAGCTCGTGCTCGACGCCTTCGCCGGCACCGGCGCGCTCGGGCTCGAGGCGCTCTCGCGCGGGGCCGACCACTGCACCTTCTTCGAGCGGGACCGCGCCGCGCTCGCCGTGCTCAGGGCCAACATCGCCCTCTGCCGCGAGGAGCCGCGGACCGCGGTGCTGGCCGCCGACGTCCTGCGGCCGCCGCCGGCGCATGTGCCCTGCGGGCTCATCTTCCTCGACCCGCCCTATGGTCAGGGGCTGGTGCCGCGGGCGATCGCGGCGCTCGACGCCGCGGGCTGGATCGCCGCAGGCGCGCTGGTGGTGGCCGAGACCGGCCAGGGGGAGGCGCTCGAGGTGCCGGCGGGCTTCGCGAGGCTGGCCGAACGCAGCCACGGGGCGGCGAGCCTGCACTTCGTGCGCGCGCCCGAGCCGGGCTGCTGAAGGGCGCGGCCGCCGGCGCCCCGCTCAGCGGCGGCCGAACATCCGCTCGAGCGCCGCGGCATCGAGGCGCAGCACGGTCGGGCGGCCGTGGCTGCAGGTCGCCGCGCGCGGGGTGGCCTCCATCGCGCGCAGCAGCGCGTCCATCTCGGCCGGGCTGAGGCGGCGGCCCGCGCGCACGCTGCCATGGCAGGCGAGCCGCGCCAGCGCGGCGTCGAGCCGGCGCTCAAGCGCCGCCGCCTCCCCCAGTTCGGCCAGTTCCTCCGCGAGATCCTTGAGCAGCGGCGCCGGATCGGGCGCGCCGAGCAGGGCCGGGAGGGCGCGCACCAGGACCGCGCTGCCGCCGAAGGCCTCGATCTCGAGCCCGAGCCGCGCCAGCTCCGCGGCATGGTCGAGCAGCCGGACCGCGTCCCGCGGCGGCAGGTCCACCACCGCCGGCAGCAGCAGCGGCTGCGCGCGGACCCCGCCCGCGAGCAGTTGCGCCCGCAGCGCCTCATGCGTCAGGCGCTCATGCGCGGCGTGCTGATCGACCAGCACCAGCGCCCCGTCCGGCGCCTCGGCCAGGACATAGGTGTCGAGGATCTGCGCCAGCGCGCGGCCGAGCGGATGCGCCTCCGGCGCGCGCTCCTCGGCCGGGGCGGGCGGAGGCGGCGGCGCGGGCACGAGGCCGAGGGCCCGCTGCAGCGGCGGCGCCGGCGGGGCGGGGATGGCGGGCAGCGCCTCGGCGAAGCCCGGGGAGGTGAAGGCGGCGGCGGTGCGGCCGCACGCCTGGGGCTCGGCCTGCGCGGTGGTCGCGAAGACCGGCGCCGCCACCGCCACCCCCGCCCCCGCCGCCAGCGCCCGGCGCAGCGCGTTGATCACCGCCCCGCGCACCGCCTCGCCCTCGCGGAAGCGCAGTTCCGTCTTCATCGGGTGGACGTTCACGTCCACGCTCTCGGGCGGGATGTCGAGGAAGAGCGCGGCGGCGGGATGGCGCCCGGCCTCGATCACGTCGCGGTAGGCGAGGCGCAGCGCGATGCGCAGCAGCGGGTCGCGCACGGGGCGGCGGTTCACGACCAAATGCTGCTCCCGGGTGGTCGGCCGGGTGTAGGAGGGCAGCGCGATCAGGCCGCGCAGGTCGAGCGCCATGCCCACCGCCTCGACCGGGACGGCGGCGGCGGCGAAATCGGGGCCGAGGACCTGGCGGATGCGGCTCTCCCAGTCGGTCGCGGGCAGGTTCAGCGCCTCCCGCCCCTCGCTCTCGACGCGGAAGGCGACGCCGGGCCAGGCGAGGGCGAGGCGGCGCACCGCCTCGATGGCGTGCTCGGCCTCGGTGCGCGGATGGCGGAGGAACTTGCGCCGCGCGGGGGTGGCGAAGAAGAGGTCGCGCACCTCGACCCGGGTGCCGGGGGCGCCGGCGGCCGGGGTGACGGCGCCGACGCGGCCGCCTTCGACGGTGATGCGGTGCGCCGCCCCGCCCGGCGGGCGGGAGGTGATGACGAGCCGCGCCACGGCGCCGATCGAGGGCAGCGCCTCGCCGCGGAAGCCGAGGGTGGCGATGCGGAAGAGCGTCGCCTCCTCCGGCAGTTTCGAGGTGGCGTGCCGTTCGACGGCAAGCGCGAGGTCCGCCGGCCCCATGCCGCAGCCGTCATCCTCGACGAGGATGCGGTCCATCCCGCCCCCTTCGAGCACGACAAGGACGCGGCCCGCCCCGGCATCGAGCGCGTTCTCGACCAGTTCCTTCACCGCCGCGGCGGGCCGTTCCACCACCTCGCCGGCGGCGATGCGGTTGGCGGTGGTCTCGGGCAGACGGCGGATCAGGGGCCGGGTGGGCGACTCGGCCGCGGCGGCGGACATGGGCGGACCATACCACGCGCGCCCGGGCGCGCCGCGCCCTCAGCCCTGCAGCCGCCGGATCTCGGCGACCAGCGCCGCCGCCGCCGGGCCGAGCGGCATCTCCCGCCCCTCGAGCGCGGCGAGCGTGCCGCCCGCGACCTGCTTGCCGAGTTCCACCCCCCACTGGTCGAAGGGATTGATCCCCCACAGCGCGCCGAGGCAGGCGACCTTGTGCTCGTAGAGGGCGACGAGCTGGCCGAGGGTGGAGGCGTCGAGGCGCGGCAGCAGCAGGATCGTGCTCGGCCGGTCGCCACTGCAGGCGCGATGCGGGGCGAGGCGCGCGATCTCGGCCTCGCTCGCCCCGGCGGCGCGCATCTCGGCGGCGACCGTCTCGGCGCTGCGCCCGGCCATCAGCGCCTCGGCCTGGGCGAGCCCGTTGGCGAGCAGTTTGCGGTGGCTGTCGGCGTGCGGGTGGTCGGGCCTTGCGACCAGGATGATGTCCACCGGCACCGGCACCGGGCCCTGGTGGATGAGCTGCATTAAGGAATGCTGCGCGTTGGTCCCCGGCTCCCCGAACACCACCGGCCCGGTCGCCCGCGGCACGGGCGTGCCGTCCGCGCGCACGCCCTTGCCGAGGCTCTCCATCTCGAGCTGCTGCAGATGGGCGGGGAGGCGGGAGAGGCGCTCGTCATAGGGCAGCACGGCGCGCGCCGGATAGCCGAGGCCGTTGACATGCCAGACCTCGGCGAGCGCGAGCAGCACCGGCAGGTTCTCGGCCAGCGGGGCGGCGAGGAAATGCTCGTCCATCGCCCGCGCGCCGGCGAGCAGCCGGGCGAAGGCGTCCCAGCCGAGGGCGAGGGCGAGGGAGAGGCCGATCGCGCTCCACATCGAAAAACGCCCGCCCACCCAGTCGCGGAAGCCGAAGACGCGCTCGGGCGCGATGCCGAAGGCCGCGGTCGCCCTCAGGTTGGTCGAGAGCGCGACGAGATGCGCGCGCGCCCCCGCCTCGCCCAGCGCGGCGGCGAGCCAGGCGCGGGCGAGCGCCGCGTTGGCCATCGTCTCCTGGGTGGTGAAGGTCTTGGACGCGACGAGGACGAGCGTGCGCGCCGGATCGAGGCGGGCGCGCACCTCCTCCCACGCATGGGCGTCCACATTGGCGAGGAAATGCGGTCTGAGCGGCGCGGCCGGCGTCCACAGCGCGCGCGCGGCCATGGCGGGGCCGAGATCGGAGCCGCCGATGCCGATGTTCAGCACGTCGGTGAAGCGTTCCCCGCTCGCCCCGCGCAGCGTCCCGTCATGGATGCGGGCGGTGAAGGCCCGCATCGCGGCGAGCGTCGCCTGGACCTCGGCGGCGGCGTCCTCCTCCCCCGCGCGGAAGGGCACGCCGGGCGGCGCGCGCAGCGCCATGTGCAGGGCGGCGCGGCGCTCGGTGGCGTTGACCGCCTCCCCGCGCGCCATGCGGTCGCGGAAGCCGGCGACGTCGGTGGCGCGGGCGAGCGCGAGCAGCGCGGCGAGCACCTCGGCCGAGATCGCGGTGCGCGAGAGGTCGAGCAGGATCTCCGCGCCGCGCCGCGTCATGCGCGCGGCGCGGGCGGGGTCGGCGGCGAAGAGAGGGCGGATCGCCGCCGCCCCGGGCCGGCGGGCGAGGGCGTCGAGCGCCGCCCAGGCCGCCGCCGCGGCGGTCTCGGTGCTGGTGTCCGGCATGGCACTTCCCTTCTCGCCCGCCATCCTGCCATGCCGTCGGCGGGGCCGCATCCCGCCCGCGCGAGGCGGCGCGGGCGTTCAGAGGCCTTGCGGCTCTCCCGCCACCGTCACCGCCAGCGCCTCCGGCCGCAGCAGGGCGGCGGCCACCCGGGCGGCGTCGGCGCGGCCGATCGCCTCGAGCCGGGCCTTGCGCCCGTCCAGCCAGTCGAGCGGCCGGCCGTTGCGCCGCAGGGCGAGCAGCGTCCCGGCGATGCGCCGGCTGTCGGTGAACTGCAGCGGCAGCGAGCCGGTCAGGTAGGCGACCGCCTCCTCGAGCTCGGCCGCGCTCGGGCCATGGGCCGCGAGATCGGCCCAGACCTCCCGCACCACCGCCAGCGCCTCGGCGACGCGGGCGTTCTCGGTGGCGAAACCGCCGGTGACGACGCCGCCGCCGAAGAGGGTGTCGAGCCCGACGCCGATGCCGTAGGTCAGGCCGCGGCGCACCCGCACCGCCTCCATCAGCCGGGAGGAGAATCCGCCCCCGCCGAGGATGCGCAGGACCACCTGCGCCGCCTCCCAGTCGGGGTGCCGGGGGGGGATGCCGGCATGGCCGAGCACCACCTGCGACTGCGGCGCGGGCACCGGCACCACGCGGCGGCCGAAGGCGGCGAAGGGCGGCAGCGGGGGCGGCGCCGGCGGCGCCCCGGCCGGCAGCGGCCCGAACAGCTCCGCGATCAGGGCGGCGAGGTCCTGCGGCCGGATCGCCCCGGCGGCGGCGATCAGCACGCCGTCGCGCCGGAGCTGCGCGGCGAGGCTGGCGCGCAGCGCCTCCTCCGGGATGGCGGCGAGGCTTTCCGCGGTGCCGGTGGCCGGGCGTCCCGCCGGATGGTCGGGGAAGGCCGCCGCCCAGAAGGCGCGTGTGGCCTGGCCGCGCGGCGTCTCGAGCGCGGTGCGCGCCTGGGCGATCGCCCGCGCGCGCACCCGGGCCACGGCGTCGGGGTCGAGCCGTGGGGCGGACATGGCGAGGCGGGCGAGGCGCAGCGCCTCGGGCAGCGCGTCGGTCAGGCAGCGGAAGCCGCCCTCGAAACTGTCCCGCCCGGCCGAGAAGGTGAGCTGGATGGCCGCATCGCGCAGCGCATCGGCGAAGGCGAGGGCGCGCATCTCCCCCGCGCCTTCGGTGAGCAGCGCGGCGGCCATGGCGGCAGTCCCCTCCTGCCCCGGGGCGTCGGTGGCCGCACCGCCGGGCCAGGACCAGGCGAGGGAGACGACGGGCACGGCATGGTCCTCGACCAGCCAGGCGGTCAGGGGGCCGGCCTCGACAGGGCGGATCGGCAGGCGGAAGGGCGCGGCCATCACGCTGCCCCCGGCAGCAGCCAGCCGGTGGCGTCCGGTGCGGCGCCGAGCACCGCGCGCGCGGCGGCCTCCACCTGCCTCCGCGTCACGGCGCGCAGCCGGTCGGGCCAGAACTCCACCACCTCGGCCGGCAGGCCGATGGCGAGCACGCCGCCCAGCATGCGCGGGGCGGCGCCGAAACTGTCGAGGGCGAGCAGCGCGCCGGCCGAGAGCTGGCGGATGGAGCGGGCGACCTCGGCCTCGCTCGGCCCCTCCTCGAGCAGCCGCGCGATGACGGCGGCGGCCTCCTGCTCGAGGCGTTCGGGCGCGACCCCGCGGCGGGGTGCGGCGAAGAGGCTGAACTCCGTCACCCCGGCCGCCTCCCCGTCATAGGAGGCGCCGGCCGAGACGGCGAGCCCGGTCTCGACCAGCGCGGCGTGCAGCCGCGAGCCCTGGCCGCCGCCGAGGAGATGGGCCAGCACTTCGAGCGGCAGGGCGTGCTCGGCCTGCGCGGTGGTCAGGGAGGGGGCCATCCAGGCGCGCATGAAGAGCGCCTCGCGCGCCTCGGGCTCGTGGCGGACGAGGCGCGGCTGATGCGCCGCGGCGGGCGGCGGGGCGCGCTCCCGGCCCCGCGTGGCGCGGGCGGGGACGTGGCCGTAATGCTCCTCGGCGAGGCGGCGGGCCTCGGCCTCGGAGACGGCGCCGGCGATGACGAGCGTGGCGTTGGCCGGCGCGTAGAAGCGTTCGTAGAAGGCCACGAGGTCGTCGCGGGTGATGGCGCGGATCTCCTCCGCCCAGCCGATGATCGGCCGGCCGGGCCAGGATTGCGGGCCCCAGAGCGCGGCGCGGAAGGCCTCCCCGAAGCGGCTTCGCGGGCTCGATTCGGTGCGCTGGCGGCGTTCCTCCAGCACCACGTTCCGCTCGCTCTCGACCTCCTCGGCGGGGATCAGGGCGGCGGCGAAGCGGTCGGCCTCCATTGCCATCACCAGCGGCAGGCGCGAGGCTTCAACCTGCTGGAAATAGGCGGTGACGTCGCGGGAGGTGAAGGCGTTGTCGGTGCCGCCTTCCCGCGCGACGCGGCGGGAGAGCGCCCCCGAGGGCACATTTGCGCTGCCCTTGAACATCATGTGCTCGAGGAAATGCGCCAACCCCGAGCGGCCGGGCGGATCCTCGGCCCCGCCCGCGGCATAATAGAGGTACTGCGCGACCACGGGGGCGCGCCGGTTCTCGACGAAGGCGACCGAGAGGCCGTTGGCGAGCCGCCAGAGGCTGGCGCCGAAGAGCGGGCGGGCCTCGGCGCGCGGGCGGCTGCGGCCTTCGGACGCGGCGCGGCCGAGCGGCGTGGCGGCGAGCGCCGCGGCGGCGGCGCAGAGCGTGTGGCGGCGGGTGATGCGAGGCATGCCCCTCAGATGGGGCCGCCACTGGGTGAGGGGAAGCGGCCCCGTGGCGGCGCGAGGCCGGCGCTCAGAGACCCAGCCATTCGAACAGGCCGCGCCGGCGCGGCTGGACCACCGCCGTCTGCCCGGCCGAGGGGTCGCGCCCGAGGGCGGCGTTCTCCCGCAGGCGCTGGGCTTCCCGCTGCGGGTCCACGGCGACGCCCGGGGGCGGCGGGTCGCGCCAGAAGATCAGCCGGTCGGCGAGGCTGCGGCCCGGCTGATCGAGGCGCAGGCTCTCCTCGTCCACCCGGCGGCGGATGTCCTCGGGCGCGCCGGGGCCGGCGCTCTGGAGCAGGGCGGCTTCGCCGAGGCTCGGCCGCACGCCCGGGGCGCGGCGCGGATCATCGAGCGAGAGGCCGGGGACGAGCAGCGCCTCGGCCTGCTCGCGGGCGGAGCGCTCCTGCGGGCGCGGCGCGCCGGGGCGCGGCGTCGGCAGGGTGGTCATGTCCGGCGGCATGGACAGCGGCGCGCGGGTGGTGACCTGGAACTCGTCCGGCGCGTCCCGCACGAGGCCGAGCGTGCGGGTGGTGTTCTCGCCGCAGGCCGGCAGCAGCGCGGCCAGGGCGAGCGTGGCAAGGGCGGGGGGGAGGCGCTTCCTCATGCCGCATCCTTAGGCCCGGGTCTCTGCCGGAACAAGGCATCCGCGACCAGGGCGGCGACGCCGCAGACGATGGCCGCATCCGCCACGTTGAAGACGTACCAGTGCCAGCCCCAGGCATGGGCGTCCACGAAGTCCACGACCGCGCCGAAACGGATCCGGTCGATCACGTTGCCGACCGCCCCCCCGACCACCGCGCCGAGCGCGACGGCGGTGAGCCGGTTCTCCGCCCGCGCCATCCAGCGCAGCAGGAAGGTGGCGATGGCGGCGGCGAGCAGGGCGAGGGCGAGGTGATGCCACGGTCCGTCCCCCGCCAGCAGCCCGAAGGTGACGCCGCGGTTCCAGACCATGGTCAGGTCGAGACCGAAGGGCCCGGCGGCGAGCAGCGGGATGTGCTGGACCTCCGGCAGGCGGGCGACCTCGAGGATCCACCACTTGCTCGCCTGGTCGGCGATGAGGAGGCCGCCCGCGACCGGCAGGCCGAGGCGCAGGCTCATGCCGGGCGCGGCGCGAGGGCGGCGTGCGCGGTCACGGCCCGGCCTCCACCGCCTCCTCGCAGCGCCGGCAGAGCGCCGGATGGCGGGCGGAGGCGCCAACCTCGGGCAGGACGCGCCAGCAGCGCGCGCATTTCGCCCCCGGGGCGGGGGCGAAGCGGGCGGCGGGTGCTGCCGCCTCCTCGATCGCGAAGCCGGAGGTGATGCAGATCTCGGCCCATTGCTCGGGCGGGAGCAGCGCCGCCTCGGCCGGCGGCAGGGCGAGCGCGGGGGCGGCCTGCAGGCTCGAGCCGATGACGCCCGCGACGCGCGCCTTCTCCAACTCCGCCGTCACCAGGCCGCGCAGGTCCCGGATGCGCGCCCACTTCGCCGCCAGCGCCTCGTCCTTCCAGCCTTCGGGGATGAACATGAAGTCGAGCAGGTGGACGCTGCCCTCCTCGTCCGGGAAGCGGGCGAGCCAGGCTTCCTCGGCCGAGAAGACGAGAACCGGCGCGAGCCACGTGCAGAGGCAGCGATGCAGGATGTCGAGCACGGTGCGGCAGGCGCGGCGGCGCGGGCTGTCCGCATGGTCGCAGTAGAGCGCGTCCTTGCGGATGTCGAAGTAGAAGGCACTGAGGTCGGCGGCGCAGAAATGGTGGATCTCGGGATAGACGCCGGTCCAGTCGTGGCTCTCCACCGCGGTGCGGATGCGCCGGTCGAGTTCGGTCAGGCGGTGCAGCACCCAGCGTTCGAGTTCCGGCAGTTCGCCGTAGGGGAGCGTCTCGGCCTCGGTGAAGCCGTCCAGGCTGCCGAGGAGCCAGCGCAGCGTGTTGCGGATGCGGCGATAGAGTTCGGCCTGCTGCTTCAGGATCTCGGGGCCGATGCGCAGGTCGAGCGCGGTGTCGGAGTTCATCACCCACAGGCGCAGGATGTCGGCGCCGTACTGCCTCAGCACGTCCTGCGGCGCGGTGACGTTGCCGAGCGACTTCGACATCTTCCGCCCCTGCTCATCCAGGACGAAGCCATGGGTGAGAACGGCCTTGAAGGGGGCGACGCCGTTGGTGCCGACCGATTCCAGCAGGGAGGAGTGGAACCAGCCGCGATGCTGGTCCGAGCCTTCGAGGTAGAGATCGGCCGGGAAGGGCAGGCCGCGCGGGGGCAGGACGAAGGCGTGGGTCGACCCGCTCTCGAACCACACATCCACGATGTCCATCACCTGCTCATACTGCGCGGGGTCGCGGCCGGGCCCGAGGAAGCGCGCGGCCGCGCCCGGCTTGTACCAGGCGTCCGCGCCCTCGGCGCGGAAGGCCTCGACCACGCGCTCGATGATGGCCGGGTCGCGCAGCGGCTCGCCGGACTGCTTCGAGACGAAGACCGGGATCGGCACGCCCCAGGCGCGCTGGCGGGAGATGCACCAGTCGGGGCGCGCGGCGATCATGGAGGCGAGGCGGTTGCGCCCGGCCTCGGGGACGAAGCGCGTCTTCGCGATGGCGTCCAGCGCCTTGGCGCGGATGGCGTTGGCATCGTCCATCGCGATGAACCATTGCGGCGTGGCGCGGAAGATGACGGGCTTCTTCGAGCGCCAGGAATGCGGGTAGGAATGCGTGAGCCTGCCGGTCGCCGCGAGCGTGCCGCAGCCGCGCATCGCCTCGTAGATCGCGGTGTGCGCCTTGAAGACGTGCAGCCCCTCGAAGCCCGGCGCGTGACGGGTGAAGGTGCCGTCGTCATTGACCGTCTCGGGGATCGGCAGGCCGTGCGCGCGGCCGAGGTTGAAGTCGTCCTCGCCATGGCCGGGCGCGATGTGCACGAAGCCGGTGCCGGCCTCGGTGGTGACGAAATCCCCCGCAAGCAGCGGCACATCGAAGTCATAGCCCGCCCCGCGCAGCGGATGGGCGGCGATGGCGCCGGCGAGTTCGGCGCCCTTGAGCACGCGCCTGATGCTGTGCGCGCCGAGGCCGGCCTCCTTCTCGAAGGCGGGCAGCAGCGCCAGCGCGACGAGCAGCCGGTCGCCGACCTTGAGCAGCGAGCCCTCGCTCACCCCCTCCACATGCACGAGCGCGTAGTCGATCTCAGGCCCATAGGCGACGGCGCGGTTGCCGGGGATGGTCCAGGGCGTGGTGGTCCAGATGACCACATCGGCGCCGACGAGGTCCGCCGCCCCGGCCTTCAGCAGGCGGAACTTCGCGTGCAGCGTCGGGCTGACATGGTCGTGGTACTCGATCTCGGCCTCGGCCAGCGCGGTCTTCTCGACCGGGGACCACATCACGGGCCTGAGGCCGCGGTAGAGCGAGCCGTTGAGGAGGAACTTGCCGATCTCGCCCGCGATCGCCGCCTCGGACTCGAAATCCATGGTCGCGTAGCGGTTCGTCCAGTCCCCGGCGACGCCGAGGCGGATGAACTCCTCCCGCTGCACCTCGAGCCAGTGGGTGGCATAGGCGCGGCACTCGGCGCGGAAGTCGAGGACCGGGACCGCATCCTTGTCGCGGCCGCGGGCGCGGTATTCCTCCTCGACCTTCCATTCGATCGGCAGGCCGTGGCAGTCCCAGCCGGGGACGTAGTCGGCGTCCTTGCCGGCCATCTGGGCGGCGCGGTTGATCACGTCCTTGAGGATCTTGTTCAGCGCGTGGCCGATATGGAGGTGGCCATTGGCATAGGGCGGGCCGTCATGCAGGACGAAGGGCTCGCGCCCCTTCGACTGCGCGCGCAGCCGCCGCCAGAGGTCGAGCCGCGCCCAGCGCTCGAGCATGGCGGGTTCGCGCTTCGGCAGGTCCCCCTTCATCGGGAAGGTGGTCTTCGGCAGGAAGACTGTGCCGCGGTAGTCGCGAGGCTCGGCGGGGCTGTCGGTCATCGGTGCCTGTCTCGGGGCGCCCGGCCGCGGGGCGGGCGCGGGAAGGGGGAGTGCGCGCGGAAGGGCCCGGCCCTCAGCGGAGGGCCGGGGAGGTAATTCGCGCGGGCGCGGTCCAGGCCATGTCCGGCTTATGCGGAGCGCGGCGCGGGGGCGTCAAGCGGGCGGACGGGGCGGGCGGCATCAGCCGAGGATGGCGCGGGCCTGGCGGGCATCCTCGGCGATGGCGGCCTTGAGCGCCTCGAGCCCGTCGAACTTCGCGTCCGGGCGCAGGAAGCGGACGAGGCGGACGCCGATCTCCTGCCCGTAGAGGTCGCCCGCGAAGTCGAAGACGTGGGTCTCGAGCCGCGTCGCGGGATCCCCGCCGAGGGTGGGGCGGCGGCCGACATTGGCCACGCCCTTGGCCTCCCGCCCGTCCGGCAGGGCGACCGTCACGGCATAGACGCCGCGGGCCGGTTCGAGATGGCGGCCGAGCCAGATGTTCGCGGTGGGCCAGCCGAGCACGCGGCCGAGCTTGTCCCCGTGCACGACCGTGCCGCGGATCTCCCACGGGCGGCCGAGCTTGGCCGCGGCCCGCTCGGGGTAGCCATCCTGCAGCAGCCGGCGGATCGCCGAGGAGGAGATCGCCTCCCCCTCATGCAGGAGCGGCGGCACGACGGACAGGCCGATGCCGCGCTGTTCGGCCGCCTGCGCGAGGAAGGCGACGTCGCCGCCGCGGCGGTGGCCGAAGGCGAAGTCGGGCCCGCAGGCGAGGTGCCTCGCGCCGAGGCCGCGATGCAGCACCTCCTCGACGAAGGCTTCGGCGCTCATGGCGGCGAAGGCGTCGTCGAAGGGCAGGACGAAGACGAGGGCGGCGCCGGCGGCGTGCAGCGCCGCCGTCTTCGCCGGCGGCAACGTCAGGCGGAAGGGCGGATCGTCGGGGCGGAAATGCTCGCGCGGGTGGGGTTCGAAGGTCAGGGCGGCGAGGGGGAGGTCCGGGCGCGCGGCGTGCGCGGCGCGCAGCACCGCGCGATGGCCGAGATGCACGCCGTCGAAATTGCCGAGCGCGACGCTCGCGCCGCGGGCCTCCTTCGGGATGTGGCGCCAAGTGGTCACGATCATGGGCCCGCCCGCGGACGCTTCCCCGGCCCCGGGGCCGTCCTTGCCCCTTGGATGCCTCGCGCCGACCACCGCCGTCATGTCACCCCCGGCGAAGACGGTTGGGCGGGGGCGGGGCCGGGGCCGCCGTTGCGCCTCCGTCTCATGCCTGGCCCGGCCGCAGCCATGCCGGCACCTCGGGCGGGGTGAAGGCCGCAAGCGCGTCGAGCGCCGCCTCCGGCCCGGGGGCGAGGATCGCGAGCGCGCGCGTCTCGGGGCGGAGGAAGCCCTCCGCCACCATGTGGTCGAGCGCCGCCATCTGCCGGGCCCAGAAGCCGAGCGTGTCGACGAACACCACCCCCTTGCGGTGGATGCCGAGCTGCAGCCAGGTCAGGGCCTCGACCGCCTCCTCGAGCGTGCCGAAGCCGCCGGGCAGCACCACGAAACCGTCCGCGAGCTCCGCCATCAGCGCCTTGCGTTCATGCATGGAATCGACCACGCGCAGATCGGGCAGGTCGCGGTTGCCGGCCTCGCGCATCACGAGGCCGTGGGGGATGATGCCGGTGACCTCGGCCCCGGCGGCGAGCGCGGCGCGGGAGAGGACGCCCATCAGCCCCACCGCGCCGCCGCCGAAGACGAGGCCGAGGCCGCGGGCGGCGATGGCTCGGCCGAGCGCCTCGGCCGCCGCCGCGTAGTCCGGCCGCGCGCCCGGAGAGGAGCCGCAGAAGACGCAGACGCGGCGCATGCCCTCAGTCCGCCGCCGCCTTGGCGCGGGCGGCGCGGGAGGGGACGGAGACATAGGCCTCCCCCTCGAGCACCGGTTCGCCGCGCACGGTGCAGACCGTGCGCAGCGTGGCGCGGTGCTTTTCCGGGTGCAGCGCCGTCACCTCGACGGTGGCGGTGACGGTCTCGCCGATCTTGACGGGGGCGCGGAAGCGGAGCGACTGCGACATGTAGATGGTGCCGGGGCCGGGCAATTGCGTCCCCAGCACCTTGGTGATCAGGCCGGCGGCGAGCATGCCATGCGCGATCCGCTCCTTGAAGATGCCCTGCGCGGCGTATTCGGCGTCGAGATGCATCGGGTTGGTGTCGCCGGTGACGGCGGCGAAGAGCACGATGTCGGCCTCGGTGATCGTCTTGGAGAACTTGGCGGTCAGGCCGACCTTGAGGTCCTCGAAGAAGTAGAGCTCGTACATGGGCGGCGCGGCTCCCGTGCTGCGGTGCGGCAGGGTCGTTACCGGCGCCGCGCGGGATGGACAAGGGAAAACCCTGCTGCCAGAAGCCGGACGACTGCCCGGAAGGACACGCCCCATGCCGCAGACCGAGATCGGAACGTCGCGACGCCTGCTCGAGGAACTCCGGACCTGGGTGGAGCACGAGACGCCGACCACCGATGCGGCAGCGGTGAACGGGCTTCTCGGCCGCGCGGAGGCGGAGCTGCGCGCCGCCGGCGCGGCGATCGAGCGGATCCCCGGCCGCGACGGCTTCGGCGACACGCTCATCGCCCGCACCCCGGGGGAGGGGCCGCCGGTGGTCGTGGCCGGGCACCTCGACACGGTGTGGGACCACGGGACGCTGGCGGGGCCGATGCCGTTCCGCATCGAGGGGGAGCGGGCCTATGGCCCCGGCATCTACGACATGAAGGCGGGCTCCTTCTTCGCCTTCCACGCGGTGCGCGAGATCCTGCGCCAGAAGGTGCCGACGCGGCGGCCCATCATCCTGCTGCTGACGCCGGATGAGGAGGTGGGCAGCCCGACCTCCCGCGCGCCGATCGAGCGAGCGGCGCGGGGCGCGCGCGCCGTGCTGATCCCGGAACCGGCCGGCGCGGGCGGGTCCTGCGTCACCGCGCGCAAGGGCGTCGGGCGCTTCGTGATGCGGGTGCATGGCGTCTCGGCCCATGCCGGCGGCAACTGGCAGGAGGGGCGCTCGGCGGTGGTGGCGCTGGCGCGCAGGATCCTGGAGATCCACGCCCTCACCGACCTCGCCGGCGGGACGACGACCAATGTCGCCCCCATCTGGGGCGGCACGCGGCCGAACGTGGTCCCGCGCGAGGCCGGCTGCGAGATCGACTGCCGTGTGACCTCCATCCCCGAGGGCGAGCGCATCGAGCGCCTCATCCTCGGCATGGCGGGGGAGGAAGATGGCATCCGCATCGAGGTCGAGGGCGGCATGAACCGCCCGCCCATGGTCGAGACGCCGGCGATCACGGCGCTCTATGAGATGGCGCGGGCCATCGCGGCGAAGCACGGCTACGACCTGCCCAAGGCGCATCGCGGCGGCGGCTCGGATGGCAACTTCACCGCGGCGATGGGGGTGCCGACGCTGGACGGGCTCGGCTGCACGGGGGCGGGCGCGCATGCGCCGCACGAGCACATCCTCTGGCCCGATCTCGCGCCGCGCTGCGCGACGCTGTGCGAGCTGCTGGAGACGATCGAATAGCGATTGCAGACGGGGCGAACGCCTGCGCTCGTGCGAGGGCCACGCCGTGCTGTTCCAGAGCCAGGGATTCATCCTCCTCTTCCTGCCGCTCACGCTCGCCCTCTACTACGCGGCGGCCGGCAGCCGGAGGCTGCGGCAGGGGGTGGCGGTGGCGGCCTCGCTCGTCTTCTACGCGGCGTGGGATGTGCGCTTCGTGCCGCCGCTGGTCGGCCTGACCTTCGCGAACTGGCTGTTCGCGCGCTGGCACATCGCCGACCCGCGGCGGGATTGGGCGGCGATCGGGATCGCGCTCAACCTCCTCGCCCTTGGCGTCTTCAAGTTCACCAACTTCTTCGCCGGGACCTTCGCCGCGCTGCTCGGCATCCCCTTCTCCCCCTGGGACATCGTGCTGCCGCTCGGCATCTCCTTCTTCGTGTTCCAGAAGATCTCCTACCTCGCGGATGTGCGGCGGGGCGACAGGCACGCCTACGGGCTGCTCGACTTCTTCATGTTCGTCACCTTCTTCCCGCAGCTCGTGGCCGGGCCGATCGTGCGGCACAACGAGATCATCGCCCAGTTCGCCGCCGACCCGCGGCGCGAGGAGGTGTGGGAGAACCTCTCGCGCGGGCTCGTGCTGTTCGCCATCGGGGCGGCGAAGAAGCTCGGCATCGCGGACCACGTCTCGGAGGTGGCGGACCGCCTCTTCGCCGCCGCCGGGGCCGGCGCGCTCTCGGCCGCCGAGGCTTGGGGCGCGGCCGGCGCCTTCACGCTGCAGATCTATTTCGACTTCTCCGGCTATTCCGACATGGCGATCGGGCTCGCGCTGATGTTCGGCCTGCGCATGCCCTACAATTTCGACGCGCCCTACCGCGCCACCTCGATCCGCGACTTCTGGCGGCGGTGGCACATGACGCTCTCGCGCTTCCTGCGCGACTACCTCTACATCCCGCTGGGCGGCAATCGCGGCGGGGCTCTGGCCCAGGCCCGCAACGTGATCGTCACCATGCTGCTCGCGGGCCTCTGGCACGGGGCGAACTGGACCTTCGTCGCCTGGGGCGGGCTGCATGGCGCCGCACTTGCGCTCAACGCCGCCTGGGCGCGGGCGGGGCTCAGAATGCCGCCGCTCATCGGCTGGGCGCTGACGCTGCTCTTCGTCATGGCAGGCTGGGTGCTGTTCCGCGCCCCCGATTTCACGACCGCGGTCACGGTCTGGCGCGGCATGATCGGGCTCGAGGGGCTGGGCGGCGTGAAGCTCGACCACGCGCTGGCCTTCGTGGCTGGCGCGGCCGCCGCGCTGTTCGGCCCGACCAGCCAGCAGGTCGCGCTGATGCGTCTGCGGCCTCTCACCTGGCTCGCGGTGCCGGTGGGTGTTGCGCTGCTCCTCCTCCTCCTGCAGTCCGGGACCAGGACGCCCAGTGAGTTCATCTACTTCCAGTTCTGAGCCGGCCGCCTGGCGGCGCTTCTTCCTGCGCGCGGTGGCGAGTGCGGCGGCGGGCTCAGCCGCGCTCTACGCCTTCGTCGTGCTGGTCGATCCCTGGGGCGTGCTGCCCTTCCACATCCCGGCCGAGCGGGCGCCGGTCTCGACCAATGCCCGCTACGCCTTCGCGGGGCTGGCGCGCGAGCGGCGCTTCGACGCGGCGATCATCGGCACCTCCACCAGCCGCATGCTGCGCCCGGCCGCGCTGAACGAGGCCTTCGGGGCGCGCTTCGTGAACCTCGCGATGAATGCGGCGACAGCCTACGAGCAGTCGCGGGTCTTCGAGGTGTTCCTGCGCGCCCATCCCCAGCCGCGCGCGGTGGTCATCGGCCTCGACCATGTGTGGTGCGAACCGGGCCCGCTGCGGCGCTACACGCCGCGGCCCTTCCCCGAGGCCTTCTACGAGCCTTCCCCCTGGCCCGCCTATCGGGAGATGTTCTCCTTCTACGCCATCCAGGAGGCGGCCAAGCAGGCGGTGGTGCTCGCGGGGC
>Ga0272446_1003420_pt1 | contig 20009 bp, 19 predicted proteins | sample YNPCB0061_FD_194587 | JGI IMG/M metagenome (GOLD analysis project Ga0272446, IMG submission 194587) | Hot spring microbial mat communities from Yellowstone National Park, WY, United States - YNP-CB-006-1 | ecosystem: Environmental > Aquatic > Thermal springs > Hot (42-90C) > Sediment | place...
CGCCTCTGCCCTCGCAGGCAGCGACGCATGACTCGGGGTCAACGTGGATAGCTATTCCTTTCGTTGTTTGGACTTTCACCATTTCACCTCGCCGGCTTTGACCGGCGCACAGGAGGTCTCATGGCTGAAACACCAGCTGCAGACGACCTGAGCGCGCAGGTCCGCGAGGTCGACGCGCTCTGGCGTCGCACCGAGGACGTCGTCGCCGAGCTGATGCGGCGCGTCTCCGGCGGCGTCTCGCAGGCCAAGAGCGCGGCGTCGCGCGTGCGGGCGATCCCGTCGCGGCTGCGCGACCATCGCGGCGCGCTGATCGGGATCGGCGTCGGTGTCGTCGCCACGGCGGGCCTCGGCATTACCTTCGCGGTGGTGCGCGCGCGGCGGGCGCGGCGGCCATCGGCGGTCTGGCGTCGACGGGTGGACGGCTATCGCGCGATCCTCGCCGACCCGAACCGCGTGCTGCGGCCGCGCGTGCCGATCTGGCGCAAGGTCCTCGGCGCGGTGCTGGTGACGGCGTCGACGGTGGTGGTGCGCGGCGCGCTCAAGCGCTGGCTGCTGCCCTACGTCGAGCGGCTCCTCCCCGTCGAGAGCATCATTCGTTAGACGTGGAACCCTGAGAGGGTTCCACACCTCCCGCTCCGCGGACCGGCAGAGCCGGCTCCGCTCCGCGACGGATGTGCACCAGCGCGGAGTAGACTGCGCGGCATGGATCTCCAGCTCCGCGGGAAGCTCGCGCTCGTCACCGGCTCCAGCCGCGGCATCGGCCGCGCCATCGCGCTCGCGCTCGTCGACGAGGGGTGCCGCGTGGCCTTCTCGTCGCGCGGCGGCGCCGATCTCGACGGCGCGGTCGCGCAGGCGCACGCACGCGGCGGCGCCGAGGCCGCCGTCGCGGCGCCGGGCGACGTGACCACCGCCGAGGGCGCCGCTGCCGTCGTCGCCGCGGCGGCGCGCGCGCTCGGCGGGCTCGACGTCGTCGTCAACAACGTCGGCGGCTCGGGCGCGCGCACCTTCGAGGCGATGGACGACGCCGATCTGGAGTTAGCGCTGGACAGGAATCTCTGGTCGGCGTTCCGCGTGTCGCGCGCGGCCATCCCGCGCCTGCGCGAGCGCGGCGGCGGCGCCATCGTCCACATCTCCAGCATCTGGGGGCGCGAGGGCGGCGGCGGCCCCAGCTACAACGTCGCCAAGGCGGCCGAGATCAGCCTCGGCAAGGCGATGGCGCGCGACCTCGCCCGCGACGGGATTCGCGTCAACACCGTCGCGCCCGGATCGATCCTCTTCCCCGGCGGCGGCTGGGAACGGCGCCAGAACGCCGACCCCGCGGGCATCGCCGCCTTCGTCGAGCGCGAGCTCCCCTTCGGCCGCTTCGGCACGCCCGAGGAGGTCGCGGCCGTCGTCGCCTTCCTGGTGTCACCGCGCGCCTCGTGGGTGTCGGGCGCCTGCGTGGTCGTCGATGGTTGCCAGTCGAAGATGTTCTGAGTAGCATGCGCCGTGATGCACCGCGTTATCAGACTCCTGGTGCTCACTGCCTGCGGGTGTAGCTTCTCCGTCGCCGGGCTCGGCGCCGACACGCGCTCCTCCGACGGGAGCGGCGCGGGCGGCCGCGTCGATCTCGGCGCGCCCGTCGATCTGGCCGGCCTCGCCACCGTCGTCGATCTCGCGCCGCCGCCGGATCTCGCGCCCGAGCCGGCGCTCGTCGTCGACGTGCGCCCGCTGCCGTCGTCGAAGGTCGATCTGACGGCCGAGGGCGCGGCCGACTGGCTGCACGCGGGGCGCTACCTCGCCTCGGCGCGCAACCGCAAGCGGGGCGGCACCGAGAACATCACCCTCGGCGCCTCGAAGAGCATCCAGCAGTGGTACTCGATGCCGCTCACCTTCGCCTGGAGCGACGGCGACCCGACCTCGAGCGAGAGCGGCACCGACGACGGCGTCTGGATCGACAACGGCGGCGCCTTCACGGTGACCGCGCGGGCCGGCGGCACGCTCCGCACGATGCGCCTCTACGTCGGCGGCTCGAGCTCGCGCGGGCGGCTGCGCGTGACGGTGCCGGGGCTCCCCACCGTCGAGGACACCTCGACGGGCGGCGACGGCGACTGGGCGGCGCTGTTCGAGATCAAGTATCGCGCCGCCGCCGAGGGGCAGACGATCACCGTCACATGGGAGCGCGCCGCCGACACCGGCAGCAACCACATGCACCTGCAGGCGGTGTCGATTTTCTGATTGACGATTAACGGTTAGAGCGAGGCGGCGAGGTCGGCGGCCAGGTGGCCGACGGCGATCTCCTGCGCGAAGCCGACCTGCTCGAGGCGCCAGTCGTCGTGGACGACGACGTCGAGGGTGCCGCCCGGCATCACCACCTGCACCGTCCGATCGACGAGCCCGGCGCGCACGCAGGCGGAGGCGACCGCGCACGAGCTCGACCCCGACGAGAGCGTCCAGCCGGCGCCGCGCTCCCAGATCAGCGCCTCGACGGCGCCGCGGTCGCGCACGCGCACGAACTGGACGTTGGTGCGGCGCGGGAAGCGCGGGTGGTTCTCGAGGAGCGGCCCGAGCGTGCGCGCGGTCTCCTCGCTGAAGGGGGCGCCCCCCGCGTCGAGCACCACGCAGTGCGGGTTGCCGACGGAGAGGCAGGTCACCGTGAGGCGGTGGCCGCCGACCTCGAGCGGCCGCGCGACCCACTCGTCGTCGGCGCCGAGGCCCGCGTCGGGGCTCATCGGCAGATCGCGCATGCGGAAGCTCACGCGCCCCATCGACACGCGCAGGACCGAGCGATCGGCGGGGCGATCGAGGAGCACCGCCTCGACGGGGCCGCCGAGGGTGTGGATGGCGAGCGGCTTCGTCGCGTCGGCGTAGCCGTGATCGAAGCAGAACTTGGCGAAGATGCGGACGCCGTTGCCGCTCTTCTCCGCCTCGCTGCCGTCGGGGTTGTAGATGCGGACCGCCGCGCCGAAGCCGGCGGGGGCGGGGACGACCTCGAGGATGCCGTCGGAGCCGACGCCGCTGTGGCGATCGCAGATGCGGCGGATGCGCTCGGGCGTGAGCTCGATGCCGAAGGTCGCGCCGTCGACGACGAGGTAGTCGTTCCCGAGGCCGTGGGAGCGGACGAATTCGCGGGGACCGAGTCGAGAAGGCTGCATGGTCGTGCGCGGCATCCTACACTCGCGGCGTGGAGATCGGCGCGGCGATCCTGACCGGCGGACGCGGTCGGCGCATGGGCGAGCTCGACAAGGGCCTCCTCGACGTCGGCGGGCGGGCCATCGCCGCGCGCGAGGCCGAGGCGCTGCGGGCCGCCGGGGCGGGCGAGGTGCTGCTCGTCGGCGGTGATCGCGCGCGCTACGCGCCGCTCGGGCTGACGCATGTCGACGACCAGACGCCCGGGGCGGGGCCGGTGGCGGGGCTGGCGACGGCGCTGCGGGCGAGCCGCGCGACGCGCGCGGTGCTGGTCGTGGGGTGCGATCTGCCGCTCGTCGAGCCGGCGCTGCTGGCGGCGCTGGCGGCGGCGCTCACCGGCGACATCGACGCCGTCGTGCCGCGCGTCGACGGGCGCGCGCAGCCGCTGTGCGCCGCCTACGCGCCGCGGGTGGCGGCGATCGCCGAGGCGCGCCTGGCGGCGGCCGACCCGCGCCTGGTCGCGCTCGTCGAGTCCCTGCGCGTCCGCTGGCTCGACGAGCCCGCCCTCCGCGCCGTCGACCCGACGCTGCGCTCGTTCGTCAACGTGAACACGCCCGACGATCTCCGCCGGGCGCGCTCGCTGCTGTAGATGATTGATAGACGGTAAGGATCAGGCGGTGCGCTTCGAGAGCGGCGGGGAGGCCTTCTCGTCGGCGTCGTCCTCGTCGGCGACGACGGTGCGCTTGGGCATCGAGGGATCCTCGGCCGGCTCCTCCGAGTCGAGCGGGACGCCGTGCATCGTGCCACCGACGGCGCCGCCGGGCTCGTAGCCCTGCTCGCCGTGGTAGACGACGTCGAGCCCCTCGCGCTCGTCGTCCTTCGTCGCGCGCAGCCCGACGGTGACGTCGACGAGCTTGAGCAGCACGAAGCTGACGAGCGCCGAGTAGAGCGCCGCCGCGCCGACGCCGAGCGCCTGCACGCCGAGGACCTTCCAGTTCCCGTCGAGGACGCCGTCGACCGCCGAGCCGTAGACCTTCTTGGCGAAGACGCCGGTGAGGAGCGCGCCGAGCGCGCCGCCGACGCCGTGGACGCCGAACGCGTCGAGCGCGTCGTCGTACTTGAACTTCGACTTGAGCAGCACGCCGCCGTAGCAGACCAGGCCCGCGGCGACGCCGATGGCGATCGAGCCCATCGGCCCGACGAAGCCGGCGGCCGGCGTGATGCCGACGAGACCAGCGACGAGGCCCGAGGCGACGCCGAGCATCGTCACCTTGCCGACGCGCATCATCTCGACGAGGCCCCAGCCGATGGCGCCGGCGGCCGCCGCGATGTGCGTGTTCACCAGCGCCAGCGACGCCTGCTCACCGGCGGTGAGCGCCGAGCCGGCGTTGAAGCCGAACCAGCCGAACCAGAGGAGGCCCGCGCCGAGGACGGTCATCGTCAGGTTGTGCGGCGGGCGGCGCAGGTTCGGGTAGCCGAGGCGCGGGCCGATCACCATCGCGGCGACGAGCGCGGCGACGCCAGACGAGACGTGGACGACGGTGCCGCCGGCGAAGTCGAGCGCCTTCATCTCGGCGAGCCAGCCGCCCGGGCCCCACACCCAGTGGGCGATCGGGTCGTAGACCAGCGTCGTCCAGAGCAGCGTGAAGAGCACGTAGGCGGAGAACTTCATGCGCTCCGCGTAGGCGCCCGAGATCAGCGCCGGGGTGATGATCGCGAACATCCCCTGGTAGGCCATGAAGAGGATGTGCGGGACCGTCATCCCCTCCTTCGCCGCCGTCCCCACGCCCTTCAGCGCGAAGAAGTCGAACCCGCCGATGACGCCGCCGTGCGTGGCGCCGAACGACAGCGAGTACCCGAGCACCACCCACTGAATGGTGACGATGCCGAGGGCGAAGAAGCTGTGCATGAACGTCGACAGCACGTTCCGCTGCTGCACCATGCCGCCATAGAAGAGCGCGAGCCCTGGCGTCATCAGCATGACCAGCGCCGTCGAGACCAGGAGCCAAGCGGTGTCGCCCGAGTTGATTGCGGTCTGCATCGCACAGGATGCTACGGGCGTCGTGTTTCCGAGCGGTTGCGGCGCCGCAAATTGGCGGTAACCCGGCCGCAGTGCGTCGCGGGGAACTTCCGCGCCCGCCAGCGTATCTAAGTGGCGGAGGTCCGATGATCGTCGCGCTCGTCCTCGCCTCGATGGTGTTCGCCGCGATCCTCCCCTACCTCCTCGTCGAGCGGCGCTGGCGCTGGCGCTGGCGCGAGGTCGAGATCGGACGTCTGCCGGTCGTGTCCGACGGCGGTCTCTATCGCGGCGGCGGCAGCGTGCCCGACTTCCTGACGCGCGCGCCGGGGATGATGCGCGCCGCGGCCCTCTCCTGCCTGCTCTTCGGGCAGATGGTCATCCCCGGGCTCTGCCTCGGCGCCTTCGGGCTCGTCGCGGGCGGCCTCGGCGTCGTGTCGATCCCCGGCCTCATCACGGCGGCCAAGCTCTACGGCGCGGGGCTGGCGCTCTTGCGACGCGAGCCGCACGCCGCCTACCACAAGGCGAAGAGCGCGGCGCTGTGGGCGCTGTGGCTGAACGGCGTCATCGCCGCGCTGTCGATCTTCGTCGCTGGCGTGTCGGTCATCAAGGGCGCGTGGGGCGTGTGCGCGTTCGTGGGCGTCGTCAACCTGTATGGGCTGCTGTCGGCGGGGCAGGCGCTGTTCTTGTTGACGGCGATCCGTCGCTGCGAGGACGCGCTCTTCCAGCCGGGCTCTTCCGCCGTGCGGCTATGATGGGGCGATGATCGGACGCGTCGCGCGCCTGGCCGCGCTCCTGCTCGTCGCCTCGCCCGCCTTCGCCGACACCACCAGCGATCCGACCCCCGAGGTGAAGCGGCTCGTCGACGCCTGGCTGGCGGCGCAGAACCGCGGCGACTTCGCGGCCTACGAGCAGCTCTACGCGACGCGCTTCACCGGAGTGCGGCGCTCGGGGCCGCGCACGGTGAAGCTCGACCGCAAGGGGTGGCTCGCCGACCGCAAGCGCATGTTCGGCAAGAAGATGGAGGTGGCGGTCGACAAGCTCGCCATCACCGCCGCGCCGTCGGCGTCGCGCGTGACCTTCGTGCAGACGTGGTCGTCGGGGAGCTACAAGGACGTCGGCGACAAGCAGCTCGTCGTCGTGCGCGAGGGCGCCGCTCTGAAGATCGGGCGCGAGGAGATGCTGCGCTCGGACATCCTCGCCTCGGGGGCGAAGACGGGGGCGCGCGCGCTCGGGCTGGCGCTGTTGCCGATGTTGTCGGCGACGGCGCTGGTGGTCGCCCCGAACGGCGACGAGGAGGCCGGCACCGGCAGGCGCACGCTCGACGACGGGGACCCGATCGCCGTGCACCAGAAGGCGGCGCTCGCCAAGCTGACGCCGGAGCAGCGCGCGCTGCGCGGGCGCAAGTTGTTTGCGCTAGACGAGAAATTCGCGGTGTGCGAGCTGCAGCTCGGCGACGCGGAGATCGTGTCGACCTTCACGCCGCACTTCGGGATGCGGCAGGAGTGGCAGGAGGCGCCGAAGGAGCGCGTGGTGCGCGAGGCGTGGGCGCAGGGGAAGAAGCTGCTCGTCTTCGAGACGAGCGGCTGCAAGGCGGCGACGTGGGCGCTGCCGATGTCGAAGGAGCGCCCGACGGTGGCGGTGGCGACGGCGGCCAAGGGCCCGCTCGAGGCGCAGGCGCTGGCGGCGTTCCGCAAGTTGCCCGCGTGGGTGGCGCTGCAGAAGACGTGGAGGGAGGAGGAGGGGTCGAAGGGGCGCTGGGACGAGGCGGAGGACGCCACGCTCGAGGTGAACGTCGTCGACGCGCTCGCGGGCGGAAAGCCGGTGAAGCTGCTGTCGGTGTCGGCGAACGCCGGCGTGGGCTGCGGGCGCTTCGAGGGGTCGCTGTTCGCGCTCTTCGCCGTGCGCGGCGCGGCGCTCGAGCTCGTCAGCACCCCCGGCGAGACCTACTTCTCCGTCGGTGCGGCGGTCGACGTCGACGGCGACGGCACCTCGGAGCTCTTCCCGACGCCGGGCGCGGCCGCGCGCGAATTCGGCACGCACCAGAAGGCGCTCCGCGGCAAGAACGGAAAATGGGACGAGGTCGAGCGACTGGAGATCCCCTTCCTCGACTGTCCGTGCTAGATCGGCGGTCCCGAGCTCGGAACCACACACGGCACCATGCGCATCATCGCTCCACAGGGCGTCCTCGCGGTCTCGCCCGACGTCGTCCTCGCCCCGATGGCGGCCGTCACCGATCTGCCCTTCCGCACCATCTGCGAGGAGCTGGGCGTCGGGCTGACGGTCACCGAGTTCCTCTCGGCGAACGCGCTCACCAACGGCGCCGACAAGACGCTGGCGAAGATGACCGCGTCGCTCGACGGGCGGCCGTTCGGCGTGCAGATCTTCGGGCGCGAGCCGGAGCTGATGGCGCGCGCGGCGCAGATGGCGGTCTCGATCGGCGCGCACCTCGTCGACATCAACATGGGCTGCCCCGCCAAGCGCGTCGTCGCGGGCGCGTGCGGCTCGGCGCTGATGAAGGAGCCGAAGCTCGCCGAGGAGCTGGTGCGCGCCGTGCGCGCGGCGGTGCCGGCGCACCTGCCCGTCAGCGTGAAGCACCGCGCGGGCTGGGACGACGAGCACCTCAACGCGCCGGAGTTCGCCTGCGCGATGGTCGAGGCGGGCGCGTCGATGATCACGGTGCACGGGCGCACGCGCGAGCAGGGCTTCTCGGGGAAGAGCGATCGCGGCATCATCGCCGCCGTTCGGCGTGCGCTGCCGGCGTGGGTGCCGCTCGTGGGGAACGGTGACGTCGTCACCGTCGAGGACTACTTCGCGATGCGCGAAGAGACGGGGTGTGAGGCGGTCATGATTGGGCGTGGGGCGATGGGGAATCCGTGGCTGTTTCGTTCGATCGCCGCGCGACTGCGCGGCGAGGTGGATCCGGGCGCGCCGGCGCTCGACGAGCGCGCGCGCGTCTTCACACGGCACATCGATCTGCTCGAGCGGCACACGCCGCCGAAGAAGATCGTGCACGAGCTGCGCAAGGCGGTGGGCTGGTACACCAAGGGGCTGCGTCATTCCGCGATCTTGCGTGAAAAGACCTGCCACATGACCGATCCGCAAGCTGTGCGCGCGTTGGCGCTCGAATACTTTGCGCAGCTTTCTCCGACGAGAATCGTTGACATCACGCCGACGGCGGCAGCGTAATACGAGCCCCGATGCCACTCGTCCTTCGAGACCAGCTCCTCGGGAGCTCGGCGGCGATGATGGATCTCCGCGATCGCGTGAAGGAGGCGGCGTTCGTCGACGCCCCCGTCCTGATCGAGGGAGAGCGTGGAACGGGTCGCGAGCGCGTCGCGCGGCTCCTGCACGAGCTCGGGCCGCGCAAGAACGCGGGCTTCGTGCGCGTCGATCCCGACGACGAGGATGATCCGCCTCGCGTCGACGACGAGCTGGTGCGCGCCGTCGGCGGCACGCTGCTCGTGAAGGAGATCGCGCACGTCGGGCGCGGGCCGCAGAAGCGCCTCCTGCGCGCGATCCGGCGCACCGGCAGCGCCGGGCGGCGCGAGGGCTCGGGCGAGTTCCTCGACGTGCGCGTGGTGGCGGCGACGGGCGTCGACCTGTCGCGCGCCGTCGCCGACGAGCTCTTCGACGCCGAGCTCTACGAGCGGCTGGGCGCGATGCGCATCGTGGTGCCGCCGCTCAGGCGGCGCTCCGAGGACGTGCCGGTGCTGCTCGATCACTTCGGGCGCACCGAGGCGCGCGACCTCGGGCTCGACGCGCTGTCGTATACGCCGCGCGCCGTCGACAAGCTGCTCGCCTACTCGTGGCCGGGGAACGTCGCCGAGCTGCGCGACGTGGTGCGGCGGCTGTGCCTCAGGCGGCGGCGCGGGCCGATCGAGCTCTCGGACGTCGAGGTGGTGCTGCCGCCGATCGTCGAGCGCGTGCCGATCGAGCAGCTCTCGTTCGAGGAGATGGTGCGCGCCAAGATCTCGGCGCTCCTCCAGCGCATGGAGGGGTACGCGATGGAGGACCTCTACGACGAGGTCATCTCGCGCGTCGAGCGGCCGCTCATCGAGCTGGTGCTCGAGCGCACCGGGAACAACCAGCTGAAGGCGGCGGAGATCCTCGGGCTCAACCGGAACACGCTCCGGAAGAAGATCGCCGAGCGGCAGGTCAAGGTCAGCGAGACCCCGCCGAAGAAGAAGTGATTTTCGCTAGACAGATTTTTGAACAGGCGGACGGAGGACGGAGATCGAATCATGATCTCTGACTCCCAGCTCCCCCCTCCTGTTTACCCTTCCGATCCGTAGTCGACGAAGTAGTTGTCGTCGCTGCCTGCGACGGGGATGTCGAGCTTGCGGAACGAGATGCCGCCGAAGCCGTCGAGCGCGGCGCGCGCCTGCGCGGTCACGAGGATCTCGCGCGACTTGGCGGTGTCCTCGCCGAGCTTGGAGGCGGCGTTGACCTCCTGGCCATAGACGTCGACGTCGCCGATGCGGAGGATGCGGCCGTAGCCGATGCCGACGCAGAGGAGGACCTGCTCCTCGGGCGGACGGCCGATGTTGTGCACCTCGCAGGCGCGCTGCATCTCGATGGCGCAGCGGAGCGCGCTGTCGGGGCGCTTGAAGATGATCATGAAGCTGTCGGCTTCGATCTTGATGAGGATCCCGTCGTGCGCCTGCACGATCGGGAGGAGCAGGCGCTTGTGCTCGAAGATCACCTGCAGGAAGTGGATGATCCCGAAGGCGGCGACCTGGCGGGAGAAGCCCGACAGATCGGTGAACATGATCGCCCACTCTTCGCCGAAGAGATCCCAGATGCGGCGATCGATCGCCGCGTGATCGGCGCCCGGCTGGGTGCGCTGCTCGATGAGGGACCAGAGGCGGGTTTCGGACCCCTTCAGATCCTCGTTGCTCATTGGGACGAGGGTACCACCGGCGCGGTCAGCGCGAGAGGATGGCGCGGACGCGGTCCTTCGACGACGAGAAGGTGAAGGTGTTGTAGAGGACGAAGGCGTTGCCGCGGTCGATGATGCGCGAGGCGACGATCTCGACGGCGCTCACCTTGGAGTCGTCGAAGGTGAGCTTCCCGAGGAGCTGCGCGACCTGGTTGCAGGTGAACCAGTTCGACGTGGCGGTGCGGATGACGTTCAGCTTCGAGGAGTCGAAGGACTCGTTGCCGACGGTGGAGAGGAGCTGGCCGAAGGAGCCCGCGTCCATCGGCTGCGGGCCGACGGGCTGCGCGGGCTGCGCCCAGGGGTCGACGGTGACGGTCGGCGCGGGCGGTGGCGGCGCGTAGACGGGCGCGGGCGGCGGCGGCGCGTACCCGGGCGCGGGCGGCGGCGGCGCGTACCCGGGCGCGGGCGGCGGCGGCGCCCAGCCGGGCGGGCGACGACGGCCGAACGGCGCGGCGGCGATGAAGTTGACGAGGTCCTCGCCCCACGGCGCGACGGCGTCGGCCCACTGCGTGACCGCTGGGTCATTGCGCAGCGAGGTGACGAGGCCCATCGCCCAGCGGATGTTCGCGATGAAGCCGTCGCGATCGATGATGACCGCGGTCGCGCCGTAGTCGGCGGGCGGGGCGGCGCCGAGAGAGCCCTGGAGCTCCTGGAGCTTGCGCTGCGCCTGGTGGATGCGCGGGGCGTACTGCGGGAAGCCGTCGCGCATCGTGCGGAGCTGCCCGATGAGGTAGCCCAGCTTCTGTTCGGCGGTGGCGCGGTCGACGGCGGCGGGGCGACCGGCGTGGGCCGGGGCGGCGACGACGACCGCGCCAGCGAGGACGAAGGCGGCGAACAACGAGCGCATTGGTCAACTCCTCCGCAAATGGACGGAGGAGTCAAGCCGAATGTTCCCGAGATGTGAGGAGAATCACCCCGCGGTGGCGGCGGCGATCGTCGAGAGCCAGTCGGGGAGGATGCCGAAGCCGAGGACCGCGAGGACGCAGATCAGGATGGCGGCCTGCATGGTGCGGGACTGCGTCGGCTGCGGCTCCTTGCCGACCTCGCGGAAGTACATCGCGGTGACGACGCGCAGGTAGTAGGCGAACGACACCACGCTGTTGAGGACGGCGATGACGACGTAGGGCTCGAGGCCGTGCTTCCCGAGGGCGGCGCGGAAGACGTAGAACTTCCCGAAGAAGCCCGCCGTCGGCGGCACGCCGCCGAGCGAGAGCAGGAAGATGGTCATCGCCAGCGCCATCGCCGGGTGACGCGAGCCGAGGCCGGCCCAGTCGTCGAGCGAGAGGCGCTCGTCCTTGCGGCTGCCCAGCCACGCGACGACGCCGAACGAGCCGACCGTCGTGAAGGTGTAGGCGAGGAGGTAGTACAGCATCGGCCCGCGCGCCTCGTTGCCGACGAAGGCGAGCGCCGCGACGCCGATCAACAGATAGCCGGCGTGCGCGATCGAGGAGTAGGCGAGGAGGCGCTTGATGTTGTCCTGCTTGAGCGCGGCGAGGTTCCCGACGGTCATCGTGATGACGGCGATGATCGCGAGGACCTGCGCCCAGCCCGAGGCGCCGAAGGCGAGCTCGGGGCGCGCGTAGGCGCCGCCGAAGATGCGCAGCAGCGTCACGAACGCCGCCGCCTTCACGCCCGCCGCCATGAAGGCGGTGACCGGCGTCGGCGCGCCCTCGTACGCGTCGGGGGCCCACATGTGGAAGGGGACCGCCGCGATCTTGAAGGCGAAGCCGACGAGGATGAGCAGCATGCCGATGATGAACAGCGGCTGCCCGGCGACGCGCGGGGCCTCGCGCGCGATGACGTCGAGGCTGGTCGAGCCGACCGCGCCGTAGGTGAGCGCGATGCCGTACATGAGGATGCCCGAGGCGAAGGCGCCGGCGAGGAAGTACTTCATCGCGCCCTCGGACGAGCGCGGGTTGCGACGCCACGCGCCCGTGAGGACGTAGACCGCGATCGACATCGTCTCGACGCCGAGGAAGACGGTCACGAAGTCCGTCGCCGCGCCGAGGATCATCATGCCGCCGGTGCCGAAGAGGAGCAGCGAGTAGAACTCACCGAACTCGAAGCGGCGCTCGCGCATGTAGGCGGGCGCGAGCAGCGCCGAGAGCGCGGCGCCGACGAGGAAGGTGCAGTCGGCGAAGATGCTCAGGCGGTCGACGCGGAGCATGCCCGAGAAGACCGAGCGCGACGAGGCGTCGGCCGCCTCCGGCCAGGCGAGCACCTCGAACGACAGCGCGGCGGCGATGATGCCGAGCGTGATGCCGAGGAGGTAGCCGCGGTTGCGGCCGCCGGCGAAGGCCTCGAGGAGCAGCAGGAGCACGCCGCCCGCGAGGATGATGTTGAGCGGCGCGGTGAGCGCGAGCTGCGACAGGTCGAAGGTCACTTGTCACCTCCGCCCGCCGGAGCGCCGCTGAGGAAGTTCGCGTCGGAGACGAGGCGCGGCGCCGAGTCCGACGCGCCCGCGGTCTGGCTCTCTTTGTACTTCGTCTGGAAGGCCTGCATGGTGCGCTTGACGGCGGGGTCGATGCCCCGGAGGAACGTCGCCGGGTAGATGCCGAGCCAGAAGGCCATCGCCACGATCGGGACGAAGACCGCGATCTCGCGGTTCGTCAGGTCGGGGAGGTCGCGGTTCCGCGGGTTCGTCAGCGGGCCGAACATGACCTTCTGGAAGAGGTACAGCATGTAGACCGCCGACAGGATCACGCCGGTCGTGGCGATGGTCGCCAGGACTTTCGGATGGACAAAAAACGACGGCAGGCCGGCCGACGACCAGCTCTGGTAGGCGTTGAAGCTGCCGTTCAGGATCAGGAACTCACCGACGAAGCCCGAGAGGCCGGGGAGGCCGATCGAGGCCAGCGTGATGATGAGGAAGATGGCGAAGTACTTCGGCATCACCGAGGCGACGCCGCCGTACTCGTCGATGCGGCGGGTGTGGCGGCGCTCGTAGAGGACGCCGACGCAGAGGAAGAGGCCGCCCGTCGAGATGCCGTGCGCGAGCATCTGGTAGACCGCGCCGACGATCGCCTTCTGGTTCCACATCGCCAGGCCGAGGACGACGAAGGCGAGGTGGGCCACCGACGAGTAGGCGATGAGCTTCTTGATGTCCTTCTGCGCGAAGGCGACCAGCGACCCGTAGACGATGCCGATCGTCGCGAGGATGGCGAGGAGCGGCGCCGTCTTGATGACCGCGTCGGGGAAGAGCGGCATCGCGAAGCGGAGCAGCGAGTAGGTGCCGAACTTGAGGAGGACGGCGGCGAGGATGACCGAGCCCGCCGTCGGCGCCTCGACGTGCGCGTCGGGCAGCCAGGTGTGCAGCGGGAAGAGCGGCACCTTGATGCAGAAGGCGAGCGCGAAGGCGCCGTAGCAGAAGAGCTGCTCGCGCGGCGTGAGGATCACGCGGCCGAGGTCGAAGTAGCTGAACGACCAGGCCGAGGCGGCGTCGTGGTGCTTCACGTAGAGGTAGAGGATCGCGACCAGCATGAGCAGCGACCCGACCAGCGTGTAGAGCACGAACTTGATCGACGCGTAGAGCCGGCGATCACCGCCCCAGATCCCGATGATGAAGTACATCGGGATGAGCATGATTTCCCAGAAGACATAAAAGACGAACAGGTCGAGGGCGAGGAAGGTGCCGATCATGCCGGTCTCGAGGACCAGCATGGCGACGACGAACTCGCGCACCTTCTTGCTGATCGACGAGTAGGTCGAGAGCAGCACGATGGGCATGAGGAAGGTCGTCAGCATGACCAGCCACAGCGACAGGCCGTCGACGCCGAGGCGGAAGTGGATGCCGAGCGACTTCACCCACTCCCAGTCGACCATCAGGCTGTAGCCGCCCTCGTCGGCGCCCGAGAGCAGCGGCAGCGACAGGGCGAACGTCACGATGGTGATGGCGAGCGCGAGCCCGCGGAGGAGGCCCTCCTCCTCGCGCGGGATCGCCATGAGGACGAGCGCGCCGAGGAGCGGCAGGAAGGTCAAACCGACGAGAATCATGGCAGGGTCACCGTGTGCGACTCGCGGCTCTTCGTGCCCCAGCGGGGGTCGAACGCCTCGACGAGGATCTTCTTTTTGCCGCCCGAGTCGTAGGTGTGCTGGAAGATCGGCGACGTCTGGCTCGACGAGAACTTCTTCTCGTCGCCGTCCCACGACACGCGGTACTGGAGGCGCTGGCCGCTCGAGCCCGCCGCGCCGTGCGCCGACACCGTGACGGTGCGCTGCTCGGCCTTCGGGACGAAGTCCGAGGCGCCCTTCACCGTCCAGTTCGCCGCCATCCACACCATCACCGCCGCGCCGACGAGGATGCCGACGAGGTAGCGCTGCGGGTCGCCGTTCTGCACGTAGCGGACGAGCTTGCCGACGGAGGTCGCCAGCACGCCGACGCCGTTCACGAACAGCCCGTCGATGATCAGCATGTCGAACGCGCGCCAGAGGACGACGGCGATCCAGCGGAGGGGCTTGACGATGAGCGCGTCGTACAGCTCGTCGATCTTGTACTTGTTGAGGACGAGCTTGTAGAGGCCGGGGAACTTCGCGACGAAGCTCTTCACCGTCTCGGAGAAGCCGTTCCGGTAGAGCGCCCGCGCCGAGAGGATGCCGAAGAGCGCGGCGCCGGTGGCGACGGCGGCGAAGATGACGAAGTGCTTCACGTCCTCCTCGCGCGGCTGCTCGCGGACGATCGGCTCGAGCCACTCGCCGAAGACGTCGAGGCCATGGTGGAAGGCGTTGGGCATCCCGAGGAAGCCGACGCCGATCGTGCCGAGGGCCAGCGCCCAGAGGACGCCGGTCATCGCCGGCGGCGACTCGTGGATGTGGTGGAGCTGCTCATCGGTGCCGCGGAACTCGCCCTCGAAGACGAGGTAGTAGAGGCGGAACATGTAGAACGCCGTGCAGGTCGCGGCGACGAGGAGCACGCCGTAGAGGAGGTGCCCCAGGTGGTGCGCGAAGAAGAGCTCGAGCCCGCCCGCGTTCGGATCGGGCGGCCACTGCGCGGCGAAGGCGCCGGCGAGGATCGCGTCCTTCGACCAGAAGCCGGCGAAGGGCGGGATGCCGGCAATCGCTAGACAGTAAATCAGGAAGGTCCAGCGGGTGTGCGGCAGGTACTTCTTGAGGCCGCCCATCCGCGTGACGTCGCCCTCGCCGCCCATCGCATGCATCACCGAGCCGGCGCCGAGGAAGAGGCCGGCCTTGAAGAACGCGTGCGTGACGAGGTGGAAGATGCCGGCCTGGTAGTTCGACGACGCGTGCGGGTCGCCGATCTGGTGCTGCATCCAGGAGCCGACGCCGACGAACATGAAGCCGAGCTGCGAGATCGTCGAGTAGGCGAGGACCTTCTTGAGGTCCTTCTGCGCGAAGCCGATGGTCGCGGCGAAGAGCGCCGTCAGCGCGCCGACGACTGCGACGACGGCCAGCGTGACGGGCGCGATCTGGAAGACGACGTGCATGCGGGCGACGACGTAGACGCCCGCGGTGACCATCGTGGCGGCGTGGATGAGGGCCGAGACTGGCGTGGGGCCGGCCATCGCGTCGGGGAGCCACACGTACAGCGGGATCTGCGCCGACTTGCCGGTCGCACCGACGAGGATGAAGAGGCCGACGAAGAGCGCGATCGGCTGGTTGAGCCAGTGGTGCTGCGCCAGCCCCTGCGCCGCGCCTCCTGGGACGTCGAGGGCGGCATAGTTCAGCGTGCCAGCGGCGCCGAACACCAGGAAGATGGCGATGAGGAAGCCGAAGTCGCCGACGCGATTGACGACAAAGGCCTTCCGGCCGGCGTAGGCGTAGGCCTCCTTGTCGAACCAGAAGCCGATGAGGAGGTACGAGCAGAGGCCGACGCCCTCCCACCCGACGAAGGTGACCAGCAGCGAGTCACCGAGGACGAGGATGAGCATCGAGCCCATGAAGAGGTTCAGGAAGCCGAAGAACTTCGTGAACCCTTCGTCGTGCTCCATGTAGGCCGTCGAGTAGATGTGGATGAGGAAGCCGATCCACGTGACGACCAGGACCATCACCGCCGAGAGGTGATCGAGCATCAGGCTGGCGCCGACCTCGAGGTCGCCGGCCTTGATCCAGGGTGCGGTGAAGAAGCTGTCGACGAGGCGCCCCGCCGGCGGCAGCTCGGTGCCGAGGCGGTAGACGGCCATCGTGGCGATGGCGGCGGCGAGGAGGACCACGCCGCTCGAGAGGATGCCGATGAGCTGCTTGCCCAGCTTCTTGCCGAAGAGCAGCGCAATCGCGGCGCCGATGAACGGCAGGAGCGGAATCAGATGAAGCGGATAGGATTGAGTCATCGCGCGTCTCGCCTAGTGCTTCATCAGCGTCAGCTCGTCGACGTTCACGCTGCGACGGCTGCGGAAGATACCGACGACGATGGCGAGCCCGACGGCGGCCTCGGCGGCGGCGATGGCCATCACGATGAGCGCGAAGGCGTGCGCCCTGCCGTCGTGATAGCTGCGAGCGAAGGCGACGAGCGCGAGGTTCGCCGCGTTCAGCATCAGCTCGACCGACATGAGCACGATGAGGACGTTGCGGCGCAGGAGCGCGCCGACGATCCCCAGCGCGAAGAGGACGCCGCTCACCAGGAGGAAGTCGCTGAGAGGGATCTGGTTCATGGGTGTCCTAGTGGCCCCCGCCGTGACCGTGGCCGTGATCGTCGCCGTGCCCGCCGTGCCCGTGCCCAGCGCGCTCGACCGTCGCCGGACCGCCGACGCCGTGGCCGGGCTCGTTGGCCAGCTCGGAGCCGAGGTTCTGCTCCTCCGTCGGCTCGGGGTGCGTGACCTCGGGCCGCATCGTGCGCGCGACGACGACCGCCGCGATCACCGCGATGAGGAGGAGGATCGACACCGCCTCGAAGACGAACAGGTAGTCGGTGAAGAGGATGGTCCCGATCTGCGCCAGCGTGCCGAACTCCGCCGGCGGCTCACCGCGGTGCACCGGCTCGAGCGTCGCCGTGTGCGTCCACAATCTGTAAATCAGATATCCGACGGCGACGACGATGATCGGCGCGCGCGTCCAGATGTTGCGGAAGTTGTAGGGCTCGGGCTCGTCGCGGTTGAGCACCATGACGACGAAGACGAACAGCGTCATGATCGCGCCCGCGTAGACCAGCACTTGCAGCGCGGCGAGGAAGTGCGCCGACAGCAGCGCGTACGTTCCCGCTAGACAGAAAAACGTCCCCACCAGCCACATGACGGCCGAGATGGGGTTGCGCCGCGTGATCGTCATCGCCGCACCGACGATGGCGAGCACGGCGATGATGGCGAAGGCGCCGCGCGGTGCCGAGAAGGCCCCGATGGTCTTGGGGTCGGCGAGCGCGGCCTTCGCCGAGTCGGGGGCCGCAGCCAGAAGGGCGAGCACTAGTGTCCTCCGCCGTGGTGTTGGTGCGCGCCGCGGCCGATCTGGATGAGGCCGCCGGTGCCGTAGCCCTCCGGCGTGCGACGGCCGCTGTCGGGCTTGCGCTCGGGCGCGAGGCCCGGCTTGATGCGCTTCTCGAAGTCGGCGCGGAACTTGGTGAGGAAGCCCAGCATCGGCCAGGCCGCCGCCTCGCCGAGCGGGCAGATGGTGTTGCCGGCGATGCCGTGCGCGATCGAGGCGCAGAGGTCGACGTCGCCGGGGCGCCCCTCGCCGCGCGCCAGCCGCGCGGTGATGCGCGCCAGCCAGCCGGTGCCCTCGCGGCAGGGCGTGCACTGACCGCACGACTCGTGCGCGTAGAACTTCATGATGCGCGCGACGACCGCGACGATGTCGGTGTCCTCGTCCATGACGATGACGCCGCCCGAGCCGGCCATGGTGCGGAGGATCTTGCCGCCGCCCATGTCGAAGTTGACGCCCGGCTTCACCTGCACCGGCTTGATGCGCTCGTCGGACATGAGCGCGTCGAACTCCATCGGGATGTCGAGCTCGCTCTCGTCGAGCGGAGGCATCGACGAGCCGCCGGGGATGACCGCCTTCACACGCTTGCCGCCGGGGACGCCGCCGCAGATCTTGTCAATCACCTCGCGCAGCGGGATGCCCATCGGCAGCTCGTACACGCCGGGCTTGTTGAGGTGCCCCGACATGCAGAGGATGCGGGTGCCGCCCGAGCGCGGCGTGCCGAGGTCGGCGAACCACTGCCCGCCGTGCTCGATGATCGCCGGGATGTTGGCGATGGTCTCGACGTTGTTGACGATCGTCGGCTGACCGAAGACGCCCTTCACCGCCGGGAACGGCGGCTTGAGGCGCGGCCAGCCGCGACGGCCCTCGAGCGAGTTGAGCAGCGACGTCTCCTCGCCGCAGATGTACGCGCCCGCGCCGCGGTGGACGGTGATGTCGACCTTGTACGGCCCGCGCCCCGACGGGAGCTCCTTGCCGAGGAAGCCCTTGGCGTAGGCCTCGTCGACGGCGCGCTGGAGCACCGCCGCCTCGCGGATCATCTCGCCGCGGATGTAGACGTAGGCGTGGGTGCAGCCGAGCGTGTACGAGGCGAGGATCATCCCCTCGATGAGGAGGTGCGGATCCCAGAAGAGGATCTCGCGATCCTTGCAGGTGCCCGGCTCGGACTCGTCGGCGTTCACGACGAGGTAGACCTGCTTGGCGTCCTTCGGGACGAAGGTCCACTTGAGGCCCGTCGGGAAGCCCGCGCCGCCGCGGCCGCGCAGGTTCGACTTCTTGACCTCGTCGACGATTGCCGCCGGCGCCATCGCCATGCCCTTGCCGAGCTGCGAATAGGCGCCGCGCCGCATGGCCTCGTCGATCCGGTTGGCGCCCTCGACGCCTTTGAACCGGAAGACGATCTTCGGCATGTTCTCGAGAGTGACGGGCATGGGCTAGGCCCCGCCTTTCTTCTTCAGCGAGAGGGGGACGTGATCGGGCGGCATCGCCTTGATCTCGTCGAGCATCCGCACCGCCGTCTCGGGCGTGAGGTTGAGGAAGTACTTCTCGCCGGCGATGACGCAGGGGGCGTCGGCGCAGGCGGCGAGGCACTCCTCCTCGATGATGGTGAACTCGCCGTCGGACGAGGTCTCGCCCGCCTTGCAGCCGAGCGTCTTCTCGAGGGCGCCGAGGACGTCGTAGGCCCCGCGGAGCATGCAGCTGACGTTCGTGCAGACCATCAGCGTGTGCTTCCCCGTCGGGTGACGGTGATACATCGTGTAGAACGTCGCGACGCCCCAGACGTGCGCCTGCGACAGCCCCAGCGTCGAGGCCACGAGGTCGATGGCCGCGTCGCTGATGTAGCCGAACTCGTCCTGCGCGAGGTGGAGGACCGGCAAACAGGCGGCCTGCGCGTTGGGGTATCGGGCGCGGAGAGCGGCGACGCGCTCGAGCGCCTCGGAGGAGAAGGCGAGCCGATCGCCTGGGGAGGGCGCTGGTTCTGACATGGGATTGGTGGCGAAGGATTACGAGGATGGGCGCGTGATGTCAAGCACGCGCCCGACGGAGGGTGACACGCGTCAGCGACAGGCGAGCTGACGACGGTTTGGGGCGCTCGTCGTCGCTAGAAGATCGGGGTCGTGGCGCAGCCCTGGACGATGTCGATGCGGCCCATCGGGTCGGCCTTCACGGCGTTGCACGAGGTCGGGCAGAGGATGACCTTGGTCGGCGTGCCCGACATCGGGTTGACGTCGTAGTACCAGCCGCCCCGCGTCGGATCGCACATCGCCTGCGAGCCGGCGTAGCCGATGACCGCCGAATTTCCGCCAGACGTAAATTGCACGTTGACCGCGCTGTAGTCGGGCGTCCCGGAGGCGGGGACCGGCAGGGTGTACTCGCACGGCAGCGACGAGCCGCGGATCTGATTGAGCGCGGTCAGGAACTGCTGCGCGACGTTCTGCGAGGTGTTGATGATGAAGGCCTGGTTGGTGCCGCCCGACGAGGCGATCTGGTTGAGGTTGGTGGTCGCCTGCTGCTGCTCGGCCTGGGTGAAGACGCCGATCACGAAGGTCTTCACGCTCGGCGAGCTCGAGACGCCGG
>Ga0272446_1003421_pt1 | contig 20006 bp, 19 predicted proteins | sample YNPCB0061_FD_194587 | JGI IMG/M metagenome (GOLD analysis project Ga0272446, IMG submission 194587) | Hot spring microbial mat communities from Yellowstone National Park, WY, United States - YNP-CB-006-1 | ecosystem: Environmental > Aquatic > Thermal springs > Hot (42-90C) > Sediment | place...
GCCATCCGCGCCTACCTCGACGCTCACAACGCCGACCCGAAGCCCTTCCGCTGGACCGCCCCCGCCGACACCATCATCAGCAAGCACCAGCGAGGGAAACGTCTACTGGAATCACTCCACTAGGTCATCAGGCCTTGGACATGCCGCTCCATATCGGTCCGCCATCTCGGATCGCAGTAAAGCGAACCGGCCGCGTCCACCAGGGACAGGCACAGGCGCTCCAACGCTGATCCGGGCACGAACCCGTTCGGATATTCCTCCTCCACCCAGGCCAGCCCGGCTTCTGCCAGCGCTGCCGCCTCTCAACGACCGTCTGGCCAGATGAAGAAGACCCCCCTGCCCTCCGGTCGCACGAGGGCGCCGCCCTGCGCATCGCGGCGACGCGGATCGACCCCGCCCGGCCGTTCGGGCTCGCCCTCGAGGCCGGCTTCAAGGCCCTCGACCGGCTGTGCTGGCGGCACTACGATCCGGTGGTGGCGATCAGCGACAAGGTCCGGCAGAGGATCGTCCGCGGCCGCCTCTGCCCGCACGAACGGGTCGAGGTGCTCCATCCGGGCATCGCCGCGGCACGCATCGCCCCGGGCCGGAGGCCGGAGCCCTATGTCCTGATCGCGGGGCGCATCATGTGGACCAAGGATCTCCGCCTCGGCCTCGAGGCCTTCGCCCTCGTCCGAGCGCGGCTGCCCGGGTGGCGGCTTGTCATCGCCGGCGTGGTGGACGAAAAGAGCCGGGAGTACGCCTCCGAACTGATGGCGCGGGCGGAGAAGGTCAGCGCCGTCGCGTTCCGGACCAACCCCACGGATCACCAGCTGCCGGACCTCTATGAAGGCTGCACCGCCCTCCTCTTCACCGCCTTCAACGAGGACTCGGGTCTGACCCCGCTTGAGGCCATGGCCGCCGGCCGTGCGGTCATCGCCGTCAACCGCGGCGGCCCGCGCGAGAGCGTGGCGGATGGTGCGACTGGCCGAGGACCCGGCGCTGGCGCGCCGGGTCGGCGAAGCGGCGCTCGAACGTGCCCGCCGCTTCACTTGGGAGGCCTTCGTGGACGGATTCGATGACGCCGTGGACCGCATGGCGGCGCAGGAGAGGGAGATCAGGCAGGCATGATGTCGCGCAAGCGCGTGCTGGTGACCGGTGGGGCCGGCTTCATCGGCTCCCACCTCTGCGAAAGGCTGCTCGCGCAGGGGCACAACGTCCTCTGCGTGGACAACTACTTCACCGGCACGCGGGACAACATCGCCCACCTGCTCTCGCATCCGCGCTTCGAGGCGATGCGCCACGACATCACCTTCCCCCTCTATGTCGAAGTGGACGAGATCTACAACCTCGCCTGCCCCGCCTCTCCCGTGCATTACCAGTTCGATCCGGTGCAGACGACCAAGACCTCGATCTCGGGCGCGCTCAACATGCTCGGCCTCGCCAAGCGCCTGAAGGCCAAGGTGCTGCAGGCCTCGACCTCCGAGGTCTATGGCGACCCCGAGGTGCATCCGCAGGCCGAGGACTACCGCGGCAGCGTCAACCCGCTCGGGCCGCGGGCCTGCTACGATGAGGGCAAGCGCTGCGCCGAGACGCTCTTCTTCGACTATCGCCGCCAGCACAATGTCCGCATCAAGGTGGCGCGGATCTTCAACACCTATGGTCCGCGCATGCACCCCAATGACGGGCGCGTCGTCTCCAACTTCATCGTCCAGGCCCTGCAGGGAAAGCCGGTCACGATCTACGGGGAGGGAACCCAGACCCGGGCCTTCTGCTATGTGGACGACATGGTGGACGGGCTGATGCGGCTGATGGACACGCCCGACGAGGTGACCGGGCCCGTCAACCTCGGCAACCCGCACGAGATCACGGTGCGCGAGCTGGCCGAACGCATCATCGCGCTGTGCGGAGAGGGCGCGCGGATCGAGAAGCGCCCCCTGCCGCAGGACGACCCGACGCGGCGCTGCCCCGACATCACGCTCGCGCGGCGCCTGCTCGGCTGGGAGCCGAAGGTCCCGCTCGAGGACGGGCTGCGTCGCACCGTGGCCTATTTCGATGCGCTGCTGCGCGCGCCCGCGACCGGGGGGTGATGGCGGAGGGCGCGCGGCCTCCGGCAACGCAGCGCGGGGGCGGCGGCGCCGCGCGTCAGCACCCGGACACGATCCAGCGTTCCATGTCCACCGACGGCGGGCTTAGCCGCTCGGCGAGCGTCCCGCACCGCGGGCGGGGGCGGACGCGCGATCGGCCAGACCGCGCCGACGCCGCGCAGCCGGTCGGAGAGTCCCTCCCCCGTCACGCGCGCTTCCGGCGCGAGCAGCGCGGCGGAGCGCGTCTCGAGCAGCGAGAGCGCAGGCACGACCAGCAGCGGCGGCGGCCTTTCGCCCTCCGCCTCGAAGCGCCGGCAGAGCGAGATCGCCCCGAAGACGCTGTCGGTGACGACGATGGCCTCGCCCGGTCGGTGGCGCTCCCGCAGCGTCGCGACCACGCGGTGCCATTCCTCCTTGTGCGCTCGTCGATCCGGACGGGATCGGCGAAGAGGCGCAGGCAGCGCAGCAGGAAGGCGGCCAGCACCAGCGCGGCCAGCAGGATGAACGGACGCGACACCGCCGCGCCCATCCCGGAGAGAGCCACCCCGGACGAGACTGATGCGTTCCGCAAGAGCCTCGGGACGACACTCGGTCGCCCCGGCCGGCCCGGGGAAGGCGCCGCGTCACATCCGCGCCGGGCGCCGCGGCGGGCTCAGCGCAGAGGGAAGCCGAGGCCGATCAGCGCCTCCTTCAACCGGTCGCGCCCGTTCAGCGCCCGCAGCGTGCCCAGGCGGGCGATGACGCGCTTCGTCCAGGTGTCGTCGGCCATCTCGTTGCGGCGGGAGAACTCGGCCATGCGCGGGTCGTAGGCGGCGCGGTGGGCCGCGTCGTCGGCGTCATAGGTCTCATGGTGCAGCACGGCCGCCTGGGGCAGGCGCGGCTTCACCTCGCCCTCCCGCCCCGGCAGGGCGTGGCCGACGCAGAGGCCGAAGACCGGCGCCGCGCCGGGCGGCAGGCCGAGCAGCCTCGCCACCCGCGTGACGTCGTTGCGCAGCGCGCCGATATAGACCGTGCCGAGGCCAAGGCTCTCGGCCGCCACCACCGCGTTCTGCGCGGCGAGCGCGGCGTCGATGGCGGCGACGAGGAAGGACTCGAGGAAGGGCAGCCCCGCCAGTTCCCTCCCCGCCTCGGCCGCGAGGCGCGCATTGCGGGAGAGGTCGGCGAGGAACACGAGGAAGAGCGGGCACTGCTCGATGTGCTTCTGGCCGCCCGCGATCGCGGCCAGTTCCCGTCGCGTCGCCGGGTCATTGACCGCGACCGCCGACCAGGTCTGCAGATTGGAGGAGGTGGCGGCCGACTGCGCGGCGGCGATCAGCGTCTCGAGCGTGCCCTCGGGCAGGGGGTCGGGGCGGAAGCCGCGCACCGAGCGATGCGAGAGCAGCAGCGCGATGGTGTCGTTCCATGGGCCGGGCTTCGCTTCCGCCGCGCAGCCGTAGCGCGCCGCGAAGGCCGCCGCGGCCGCCGGCGTCTCAGTTCCATCCATGTCGGTCGATCCCTGGAGTTTGCACGAAGGTAGCGCCGCCGCGCCGGCCGGCAAGTCAGCGGGCGCGGGCGGCCGCAGGATGCGGTGGCGCGAGCCGGGGTCCCGCGCCGAACAGCTTCTCCCGGTAGGTGCCGGGCGCATAGGCGCGCTTGAAGCGCCCGCGCTCCTGCAGCGCCGGCACCAGCAGCGCGACGACATCCTCGAGGCACTCCGGAATGACGGTGCGGGAGAGGTTGAAGCCGTCGAGGTCGGCCTCCTCCACCCAGGCGATCAGCGTCTGCGCCACCTCCTCGGCGGTGCCGAGGATGGGCGGCTGGCGGCTGCCGAGGATCATGCGGTCGATGAGCGCCCGCTTGGTCGCGCGCGGGGCGGCGGCGCGCAGCGCCTCCACATTGGAGCGGATCGCCTCGGAGGGCGCGGCGGGCAGCTCGTCGTCAAGATCGAGTTTCGCGAGGTCGATCCCGAGCGAGGCCGAGGCATGCACCAACGCCGCCTCGACGCTGGCCGAGCGGCGGTAGTCCTCGAGCTTCTCGCGCGCCTCGGCCGCGCTGCGGCCGAGGACCAGCGTCGCGCCCATGAACACCTTGATCGGACGCGCGCCCGCCCGCGCGCGCAAGTCGCGCACCAGCGCCGCCACATGCGCCTTCGGCCCGCCATTGAGGAAGACGCATTCGGCGTGCCGGGCGGCGAAGGCACGGCCGCGGTCGGAGGCCCCGGCCTGGTAGAGCACCGGCGTGCGCTGCGGGGAGGGTTCCACGAGATGCGGCGCGTCCAGCCGGAAGTGGCGCCCTTCGTGCCGGATGCGCGCCACGCGCGCGGGATCGGCATAGACGCCGCCCGCGCGGTCGCGCTTGACCGCATCCGCGGCCCAGGATTCCTCCCACAGGCGATAGACGACCTGCATGAACTCGTCGGCCATGTCGTAGCGGTCGTCATGCGCCATCTGGCGGTCGAGTCCCATCGCCCGCGCCGCGCTGTCGAGGTAGCCGGTGACGATGTTCCACCCGATCCGCCCCCGCGTCAGGTGGTCGAGGGTGGAGAAGCGCCGCGCGAGCAGGGCCGGCGGCTCCCAGGCGAGATTGACCGTGACCCCGAAGCCGAGATGCCGCGTCACCGCCGCCATGGCGGGCACCAGCAGCATCGGGTCGAGGAGGGGCACCTGCACCGCATGGCGGATCGCCGCATCGGCCGAGCCGCCATGCACGTCGTAGATGCCGAGCACGTCGGCGAGGAACAGCCCGTCGAAGAGCCCGCGTTCCAGCAACCGCGCGAGGCCGGTCCAGTGCTCGAGCAAGAGGTAGTCGGTCGCGCGGTCGCGCGGGTGGGTCCAGAGGCCCTGCTGGATATGGCCGACGCAGGCCATGTCGAAGGCGTTGAGGCGGATCTCGCGCATCGGCGCAGCCTGCCAGGACGGCGGCGGGCGGGAAACCTTCCGCCCCGCGGTTACAGCCCGATCCCCGGCACCAGGAGCGCCGCGAGCGCCGCCCGCCGATCGGGCGGGATCGGGACCGCCCTGCGGGCCGCGAGGTCGAAGGCGACGCCGACCGCCTGCGCCGCCGCCACCGGGGCGCCCGTCTCGCCGTCATGCAGGAGGTGGGTCCAGGTGGTCGTCTTCTCCCCGAGCGCGCTGAGGCCGCTCGTGACCGTGACGAGTTGCCCGGCGGCAAGGGGCGCGAGGTGGACGAGCCGGTATTCCAGCGCGGCGCTGCCGAGGCCCTCCTCCCTCACGCCGATGCCGCCGCCGCGGTTGCGGAGGTTGGGCACGCCGTCCCAGACCCGGGCGATGACGCCCTCCGGGCGCATGCGGCCCGAGGGCTCGCATTCCTGGGCGCGGACCGCGCCGCGATAGGCTTCGGCAAGCCCCATGGCGAGGGCCTCGGCGCGCCCGGGCAGCGGGCGGGGCGGGTCGAAGGCGAGGCCGCGGGGGCCGCGTGGTCGGGCAGGACGACGCGCAGCGGATCGAGGACGAGGCCCGCGGGCAGCGGGCCTTGCGCGGCGGCGAGGTCGGTCACGAAGGTCGCCGTCGGCGCGCCGGTGGCGCTGTTGCGGATCTCGGCGAAGGTCCTGAGCCGCCGCCCCCGCGCGAGGGCGGCAGCCCCGCCTCGAGCAGCAGCCAGGAGAGCGCATCCGTCACCCGCGCGACGTAGTGGCGCACATTCATGTGCCCCATGACGTCGCATTCCTCCTGCTGCACGCTGCCCCGACCGATGACGATCACGCGCACCGCTCCCCGGGTGTTCCGGCGCAGATCAGCGCGACCGGCGGCCGGGGGCAAGCCGGGCGGGCTTGCGCGCCGCAGCCGGTTCGCGGGAGCATGGCCGCACGAGTGGAGGGGAACGCGCCATGGATGTCGGATTGTTCTGCCTGATGGGCTACCGCAGGCGCGGCACGGAGACGGCCGCGATCTACGACACCGCGGTGGCGCAGGTGAAGGCGGCCGAGCGCGCCGGCTTCGCCATCGCCTGGTTCGCCGAGCACCATTTCTCGAACTACTGCGTCTGCCCCTCCCCGCTGATGATGGTGGCGCACATGGCGGCGCACACCTCGCGCATCCGGCTCGGCTCGGGGGTGGTGATCGTGCCCCTCTACCACCCCGCCCGGCTGATCGCCGAGGTCGGCATGGTCGACTCTCTCACCCATGGGCGGCTCGTCCTCGGCATCGGCAGCGGTTACCAACCCTACGAGTTCGAACGGTTCGGCCAGGAGCTGGCGGAGGCGCCGGCCCGGCTGCTCGAGGTGATGCGCATGATGGAGGCGGCCTTCGCGGCCGAGACCTTCAGCCATGAGGGCGCGCATTACCGCATGCCGCCTTCCCACATCGCGCCGCGGCCGGTGCGCGGCATGCCCGACATCTATGTCGCCGGGGACAATGCGGACCTCCACCGCTATGCGGCCGAGCGCGACTGCGTGGTGATGGTGACGCCGCGCCACTTCACCCCGGCCATGCTCGCGGCGGCGCGGGCGCGCTTCGAGGCGATCCGCGCCGCCGCCGGCAGGCCGCCCGAGACGCTGCGCTTCGGCGCCATGCGCCCCTTCTGCGTCACCGACGACCGGGAGGAGGCGGCGCGCTTCCTCGAGAATGCGCGCTGGCAGATCCGCCTCTCCCAATCCCTCCGCCGGCGGGAGCAGGAGATGGACGGGGGCATGCTGGTCGAGAAGCCCTGGGAGGGCGAGCCGAGCCTCGAGGAGATGGCCGAGCACATGCTGGTGGGCGATGCGGCGACGGTCGCCGCCCGCATGGCGGCCGAGATCCGCGCCGCCAACCCCTGCCACTACCTGCTGCAGACGCAGGTGGGGGACATGCCGCCCGCCACCGCGCTGCGCTCCATCGCCGCCTGGCAGGAGCAGGTGCGGCCGCTGCTCGAGCGGGAGTTCGGCCCGCTCGAGCGCCTCGGGACGCCCGCCGCCGCGGCGGCGTGAGGCGGCGCCGCGACGGGGCCGGCGCGCGCACGGCAGGGCCGGATCGCGTCCGCTTCCCCGCCTACAGGAACCCGACCGGATCGACGTCCACCTGGACGCGGACATTCCCCGGCACGGCCACCTTGGCGAGCCACGCGCGCAAGAGCGGCTGCACCGCGATGTCCCGCCGCGTCTTGAGCAGCAGCCGGCGGCGGTGCCGCCCGCGCAGGATGGCAAGCGGGGCCGGGGCGGGGCCGAGCACCTCCACCCCCTCCCCCCCCGGGGCGGCGAGGCCGAGGTCGCGCGCCGTACGCTCGGCGGCGCGCTCGTCCTCGGAACTGACGATGAGCGCGGCGAGCCGGCCGAAGGGCGGCCAGTGGCCGGGGCGGCGCGCCTCCGCCTCGGCGGCCATGAAGGCGTCACTGTCGCCCGAGACGAGCGCCCGCATCACCGGATGCTCGGGCGCGAAGGACTGCACCAGCACGCGGCCCCGATGCTCCTCCCGCCCCGCCCGGCCGGCGACCTGGTGCAGGAGCTGGAAGGTGCGTTCCGAGGCGCGCAGATCCCCCCCGGCGAGGCCGAGATCGGCATCGACCACGCCGACCAGCGTCAGGTGCGGGAAATGCCAGCCCTTGGCGACGATCTGAGTGCCGATGATGAGGTCCACCTCCCGCTCCCGGATCGACCGCGCCGCGGCCGCGGCCGCGGCCGGGCCGGGGAGGGTGTCGGAGGCCATTACCAGCACCCGCGCCTCGGGCCAGAGGGCCTTCGCCTCCTCGAGCACGCGCTCCACGCCCGGCCCGATGGGCACGGTCGCCTGCGGGGCGCCGCACTCGGGGCAGGCTTCGGGCGGCGGCTCGGCATGGCCGCAATGGTGGCACTGCAGGCGGCGCTGCGCGCGGTGCTCGACCAGCCAGGCGGTGCAGTTCGGGCAGCGCAGCCGGTGCCCGCAGGCGCGGCAGAGCGTCATCGGCGCATAGCCGCGCCGGTTCAGGAACAGCATCGCCTGCTCCCCGCGCGCGAGCGTCTGCCCCACCGCCGCGACGAGCGGCGGGGAGAGGAAGCGGCCGCGCTCGGGCGGGGTGCGGCGGAGGTCCACGAGCGCGACCTCCGGCAGTTCCGCCCCGCCGTGCCGCGCCGGCAGGTGCAGGCTGGCATAGCGGCCGGTCGCGGCATTGGTGACGCTCTCGAGGGAGGGTGTGGCGCTGGCCAGCACGCAGGCCGCGCCCGCGAGCCGCGCCCGCACCACCGCCATGTCGCGCGCGTGGTAGACGACGCCCTCCTCCTGCTTGAACGCTGTTTCGTGCTCCTCGTCCACCACGATCAGGCCGAGGTCGGGAAAGGGCAGGAAGAGCGCCGAGCGCGCGCCGACCAGCACCGGCGCCTCGCCCTCGGCCACGGCCCGCCAGGTGTCGCGCCGCGTGCGGGAGGTCAGTTCCGAATGCCACAGCGCCGGCGCGACGCCGAAGCGGGCGCGGAAGCGTTCGAGCCACTGGGTCGAGAGCGCGATCTCCGGCAGCAGCACCAGCGCCTGGCGGCCCTGGCGCAGCGTCTCGGCGACCGCCTCGAAATAGACCTCGGTCTTGCCCGAGCCGGTCACGCCGGTCAGCAGCGTGGTCGAGAAGGCCCGCCGCGCCACCGCCGCGCTGAGCGCGGCTGCCGCCGCCGCCTGCTCGCGGCCGAGGACGGGGCCGGGGTGGTCCGGCGCGGGCATGGCGAAGCGCGGGGCGCGCGGCAGCAGCGACGGGACGATCAGCCCGGCCGCGGCCATGGCGCGCAGCACCGCGGGCGCGACGCCGGCCGCGGCCGCGATCTCCGCCCCCGCCCGCGCGCGGCCATCGGCGAGCAGTTCGAGAACGCGCCGGCGCGGCGGCGTCAGCCTGGCCCCCTCCGGCCATGCGGGGGCGCGGCGCCAGCCGGCCTGCGGGGCGGGGGGGGCGAGGGCGGCCGGCGCGCTCATGGCCATGCGCAGCACGGCGCCCGGCGGGCTCAGCGTATAGGCGGCGACCCAGTCCACGAAGCGGCGCAGCGCCGCGGTCATGGGCGGCGCGTCGAGCACGGCGATCACCTCGCGCAGGCGCGATTCGGGCAGGGACGGATCCGGCGGGCCATCCCAGACCACGCCGGTCGCCTGCCGCCCCCCGAGGGGCACGGTCACGAAACTGCCGGGCGGCGGCGCGCCCGATGCGGGCGCGCGGTAGTCGTAGGCGTCGGCGAGCGGGAGCGGCAGCAGCACGCGCAGCCGTGCCCCGGGCGCAACAGTCGCGCCCGCCCCGCGCGGCCGCGTGTCCTTCGGCCTGGCCATCGGCTAGATAGTGACCTGACGCACCGCCGGCCGCCATCTCCGGCCGCAGACTGACGTTGGAAGGTTCCCCCGCATGAAGTTCTTCGTCGACACCGCCGAGGTCGCCGAGATCCGCTCCCTCGCCGAGGCCGGCCTCGTGGACGGCGTGACCACCAACCCCTCGCTGATCGCCAAATCCGGCCGCGACATGAAGGCCGTCATCGCCGAGATCTGCGCCCTCACCCCCGGACCGGTCAGCGCCGAGGTCACCGCCACCGACGCCGCGGGCATGATCGCGGAAGGCCGGGTGCTGCGCGCCATCGCCCCGAATGTCGCGGTGAAGGTCCCGCTGACCGAGGCGGGACTCGTCGCCTGCCGCACGCTCGCGGCCGAGGGCGCGATGGTCAACGTCACCCTCTGCTTCAGCCCCGCGCAGGCGCTGCTCGCCGCCAAGGCGGGGGCGACCTTCATCTCTCCCTTCGTGGGCCGGCTCGACGACATCTCGACCGACGGCATGCGGCTGATCGCGGACATCGTCCAGATCTACCGCAACTACCCGGCGCTGAAGACCGAGGTGCTGGTCGCCTCGGTCCGTCATCCGATCCATCTGGTCGAGGCGGCCAAGCTCGGCGCGCATGTCGCGACCCTGCCGCCGGCGGTGATCCGGATGCTGCTCAGGCATCCGCTCACCGACCGCGGGCTCGAGGCCTTCCTCGCCGACTGGAAGAAGACGGGTCAATCCATCCTGTGAGACGTCCCCTCCCCCTTCCGGCTCGCGCGCCCGCCGCACTCCGGGAGGAGGAGGTCGAAGCCTTCCTGCGCGCCCATCCGAGCTTCCTCGCGGAACGGCCGGACCTCTATCGCGCCCTCGCGCCGCCGCGGCGCGTGCACGGGGAGCGCATGGCCGACCACATGGCGGCGATGCTGGAGGCCGAGCGCGCCCGTGCCCGCGCCCTCGAGACGGAGATGCGCGCGGCGGTCGAGGCCGGGCGGGCCGGCGCGCGGCTGACGGTGCGCATCCGCCTCGCGGTGCTCGCGCTGATGCGCGCGCAGGACGTGCTCGAGACGGTGACGCAGGAGGTCCCGGCGCTGCTCGGCGTCGAGAGCTGCACCCTCGCCGCCGAACCGCCCTCGGCGCCGCTCGCCGCCGGCCCGCCGCTGGGCGTCCGGCCGCTGCCGCAAGGGGCCGTGGCGGGGCTGATCGGGCGCGGGCGGGATGCGGTGGTGCGCGCCCAGCCCACCGAGACCGCCCTCCTGCACGGCGAGGCCGCGCCGCTCGTGGTGCGCGACGCGCTGGCGCGGGTGCCGCTGCCGGCCGGGCCGCCCATGCTGATCGCGCTCGGGGCGCGCGAGGCGGCGGCGCTGCCGGCGCGGCAGTCGGTCCCGGTTCTGGCCTTTCTCGGCCGCGCGGTGGCGGCCGCGCTGTCGCGCTGAGATGACGGCCGAGGAGGCGCGGCGCGCCTGGCTCGAGTGGCTCGCGCGCGAGCGCCGCGCGAGCCCCCACACGCTCGAGGCCTATGGCCGCGACGTCGCGGAGTTCCTCGGCTTCCTCGCCGGCCACCTGGGCGGGGAGCCCGATCTCGCCGCCCTTGGCGCGCTGCGGCCGGCCGATCTCCGCGCCTTCCTCGCGGCCCGCGCGGCGGCGGGGGATGCGAACGCGACGCGGGCGCGGCGGCTCGCCGCCATCCGCGGCTTCCTCCGCCACCTCAGCCGGCGGCACGGCATGGCGCCGCTCGCGCTCGGCGCCATCCGCGGGCCGCGGCCGAAGCCGCCCATTCCGCGGGCCCTGACGGCGGCCGAGGCGCGCGCGGTGGCGACCGGGGCGGGCGAGACCTATGCCGCCGGCCGCCATGAGCGGCCCGACTTCCAGGCCGCCCGCGACCGGGCGCTGTTCGCGCTCCTCTACGGCGCCGGGCTGCGCATCGGGGAGGCGCTGGCGCTGAACCTTGCGGACGCGCCGCTGCCGGAAGAGGAGGCGCCGCTGCGCGTCACCGGCAAGGGCGGCAAGGCGCGGATCGTGCCGGTCCTGCCCGTGGTGCGCGCCGCGATGGCGGACTATCTCCGCCACCGCGGGCCGGGCGCGCCGGCCGAGCCGCTGTTCCTCGGTGCGCGCGGGGCGCGGCTCGACGCCGCGGTCGCGCAACGGGCGATGCGCGCCTTCCGCCGCCTTGCCGGCCTGCCCGAGCATGCGACGCCGCATGCGCTGCGCCATTCCTTCGCCACCCATCTCCTCGGCGCGGGGGCGGATCTGCGCGCGATCCAGGACCTGCTCGGCCATGCGAGCCTGTCCACCACCCAGCGCTATACGGCAGTGGACGCGGCGGGGCTGCTCGCGACCTGGCGGAAGGCGCATCCGCGCGCGCGGTAGCCGCGGCGCTACCGCGGCGGCACCGCCTCGGGCATCATGACCCCTCCGAGAGGCGCGCGGCGCGCGCCGCCCGGCGGGAAGGAAGCGCATGTTCGAAGCGGCCGAACTCGAGCACGAGGTCAGCAAGGCGGACTTCAAGAGGGAGGCGGCCGAACTGCGCCGCGCCCTGCTGCAGGCGCAGCGCGATCTCGGGGCGCAGCGGCGCTTCCCGGTCCTGATCCTGATCGAGGGGGTGGAGGGGGCGGGCAAGAGCGAGACCGTCCACCTCCTCAACGAATGGATGGATCCGCGCTTCATCGAGGTCTTGGGCTTCGCCGTCCCGACCGAGGAGGAGGCGGCGCATCCGCCGATGTGGCGCTTCTGGCGCGCGCTGCCGCCGAAAGGGCGGATCGGCGTCTTCTTCGGCGCCTGGCACACCATGCCGATCCTCGAACGCGTCCTGGGCGGGCTTTCCGCGGGCGACTTCGCGGCGCGCATGGAGGAGATCATCCGCCTCGAGCGCATGCTGGCGCAGGAGGGCGTGCTGCTGGTCAAGTACTGGTTCCACCTGTCCAAGGCGCAGCAGAAGAAGCGCATCCGGAGGCTCGAGAAGGACAGGGAAACCTCCTGGAAGGTCACCCGCTACGACCGCAAGCTGCTCGAGCACCACGACGACTTCATCAAGGTCTGCGAACCCTTCCTGCGGGAGACCTCGACCGGCGAGGCGCCCTGGACCCTGGTCCCGGCGGCGGAGGAGCGATACCGCGCGCTGTTCGTCGGCCGGCACCTGCTGGCGACGATCCGCGCGCGCCTCGATGCGCCGGAGCGTGGGGCGGCCAAGCCCGCGACGCCGCCCCCCGCCCTGCCCGAGGCGGTCAACGTCATCCGCGCCCTCAGGCTGCGGCAGGAGATGTCGCGCGAGGCCTACGACAGGGCGCTCGCCGAGGCGCAGGGCCGCCTCGCGCGCGCCACGCGGCACAAGAGATACGGCAGGATCAGCGTCATCGCGGTGTTCGAGGGCAATGACGCGGCCGGCAAGGGGGGCGCGATCCGGCGCCTCGCCGCCGCGCTCGATCCGCGCGCCTGTCGCATCGTCCCGGTCGCGGCGCCGACCGAGGAGGAGCGCGCGCAGCCCTATCTCTGGCGCTTCTGGCGGCATGTGCCGCGGCCGGGGCGGCTCGCCGTCTTCGACCGGTCCTGGTACGGGCGCGTGCTGGTCGAGCGCGTGGAGGGCTTCGCCGCCGAGGCCGACTGGCGCCGCGCCTATGCCGAGATCAACGACTTCGAGGCGCAGCTCGTCGCCCATGGGGCGGTGGTGGCGAAGTTCTGGCTCGCCATCAGCAAGGAGGAGCAGCTCCGCCGCTTCCGGGAACGCGAGGCGACCCCCTTCAAGCAGCACAAGATCACGCCGGAGGACTGGCGCAACCGCGAGAAGTGGGACGCCTACGAGGCCGCGGTGTGCGAGATGGTGGAACGGACCTCGACCGGCCTCGCCCCCTGGACGCTGGTGGAGGCGGACAACAAGCTGCATGCGCGGGTGAAGGTGGTCTCCACCCTTGCCGACAGGGTCGAGGCGGCGCTCAGGGAGGCGAAGTAGCGGCCCGCCGCGCCGCGTTCGCCGCCGCATGCGCCGCGCGGATGGGCAGGGGAAGACGGCGGCCCCCTGTGGCGGCGAGCACGATGGCGAGGGCGGTCGACAGCGAGACGCGATGGCCGACCGAGACATAGAGCGGGCGCGCCCCGCGCCGGGTGCGCAGCGCGGCGCCAACCACCTCCCCCTTCCAGAGGATGGGCGCGGTCGCGCCCGGTTCGGGGCCGGGCTCACCCTCCCCGACCAGGAGGGACTTCGCGACGCCGATCGTCGGCGTGTCGAGCACGAGGCCGAGATGGCAGGCGAGGCCGAGGCGGCGCGGATGCGCGAGGCCGTGCCCGTCCACCAGGATGACATCCGGCTTGGGATCGAGCCGGGCCCAGCAGGCGAGCAGCGCCGGCACCTCCCGGAAGCCGAGATAGCCGGGGATGTAGGGGAAGCCGGCGGCGCGGCTGTCGCAGGCGGTCGCCGCCACCGCGCCCGCCTCGTCGAGCGTGACCAGCGCCGCATGGACGCGCCGGGAGGGGTCGAAGCGCGTGTTCGACACATCCGCCCCACCGAGGCGCAGAGCGCCGGCGGGCAGCTCGTCGCGGGCGACGAGGCGCGCGGCCATCTCCTGCTGGGCGCGGCGGGCGGCGGCGATGTCCGGCGGGTGCAGCCAGTGGTCCGGGATGGCGATGGGCATGGCCGGAATCTGCCACGGATCCGGCCCATCTGCGGCGCGGCGGCATCGCACCCGGCCGCCCGCCGCTCAGAAGCCGCCGCTGTAGCCGAGCCTGACCAGCACCGCATGGGCGGTGCCGAGCCGGCCCGCCTCCTCGCGCGCGTAGCGCGCATGCTGGTAGCCGACATCGAGGCCGAAGCCGGCGCCGAGGTCCCGTCCGAGCGAGACTTCCACGACGTTCTCCGTGGGCAGGGTGTCGGCACTGCGCTTGCGCTGGTCGCGCTGCCAGGCGAGCGTGCCGCGCCAGGCGCCCCAACGGTGCTGGAGGCCGAGGGTGGTGAAGGTCCGCCGCTCGGAGACGGTGGTCTCCACCGTCTCCTCCAGGCTGTCGCCGGTGTCGGGGTCGGTGCCGAGGAGCGTCACTTCGGTGCGCGGCCGGCCGCCGGCGGCGCGGAACTGCACGGCCTCGACGAAAAGGAGGGTGCTGTGCGCGGCCGTCCAGCGGTGCCGATAGCGCAGCGCGGCGGCATACCCCCATTCCCGCGCCGTGCCGTCCACGCCGGGGCCACGGCTGACGAGCCCGAGGTGGTAGGAAAGGCCGGGCGCCCAGGAAAAGCCGTCCCCGTCGAGGGCGAGCGCGAGATTGTCGAGCTGGCCCGTATTGCCCGGCCCGCCCTGGGCGCGCGTGTTGCGGTCGAAGCGCTCGTAGCGCTCCTCGCAGCAGCGCCGGCGCGTGATCCAGGTCGAGGAGAGGAAGGTCCGATCGAGGGTGAAGACGGCAGCCGAGATGTCGTGCTCGCCGAGGTCGGGATGGGAGAGGAAGGTGTAGGTGCCGCCGATGCCAAGCGCATCGCCCACCATCGTCACCTCATGCGCGCGGATGCGGGTCAGGATACCGGGCAGGTCGTGATGGCCGCGGGCGAAGGGCGCGATGAAGCGACCGCCCTGAAGGGTGAGCGTCTCGCTCGGTTTCCACTCGAGGAACAGCGTATGCAGATAGGACGCCTGGCGGCGGAAGCCGATCAGCCCGTCGGCCGGGGTGCCGCCGGTCGCATCGCCTTCGCCGATCGGCTCGAAGGCGATGACGCCCTGCAGCGACAGGCCGGGGGCGACGTGCAGCCCGGCCGCGATCTCCCCCCAGAGGAAGAGGCTGCTGCCCCGGCGCTCCCCATCGCTCGCCGCGGTGGTCGAGACCGCATAGAGCCCGAGATCGGTCTCGACGGCGAGCTGGGGATAGTCCTGTGCGGCGGCGGGAAGGGCAAGGAGCAGCGCGCCGGCCAGCAGGCCGCGCGAGGGCATCACGCTGCCCCCCGCATGGCCGGGACCAGCAGGCCGACATTGTGGCGGAACATCGCCTCATAGCTCGGCGCCGGCCCGTCCGGGGGCGAGAGGGCATCGGCATAGAGGCGGCCGCCAATCGCCACCCCGGCCTCGGCGGCGAGGCGGCGCAGGGTTGCCGGATTGCTCATGTTCTCGAGGAAGACGGCGGTGATCCCCTCCTCCCGGATCTGGCGGATCAGGCGGGCGACCTGCGCGGCGCTGGGCTCGGCCTCGGTCGAGACGCCCTGGGGGCTGAGGAAGGTGATGCCGTAGGCATCGCCGAAATAGCCGAAGGCATCGTGGCTGGTGACGACGCGGCGGCGCGCTTCGGGCACGGTCGCGATCTGGGCGCGCACCCAGGCGTCAAGGGCGGCGAGGCGGGCGAGATACGCCTCGGCATGGGCGGCGTAGAGGGCGGCGCCGGCGGGGTCGGCGGCGGCAAGGGCGGCGGCGATGGTCCGCACATAGGCCTGGCCGTGGCGGAGATCCTGCCACGCATGCGGGTCGGGCACGCGGCGGGGCCCGACGCTGTGCGGCTGGCGTCGCCCCGCGCCATGGTCGTGGCCATGACCGTGCCCGTGATGGTGGTTCCCCTCGATCATGCGGGGCGTGAGGCCGCTTGTCGTCGTCACGACCGGGCCGCGGTAGCCCGCCGCGCGGATCATGCGGTCGATCCAGGCATCGAAGCCGAGGCCGTTGCGGATGACGAGCCGGGCGCCGCGCAGCGCGGCCGCGTCGGAGGGGCGCGGCTGGAAACCATGGGCGTCGGCATTCGGCCCGGCGATCACGGTCAGCGCGATCCGGTCTCCGCCGATGCGCGCGGTCATGTCGCCAAGAATGGAGAAGGAGGCGACGACCGGCACGCGCCCGCCCTCCTGGGCGGCGGCGCGGCCGACGGCGAGCAGGGCCGGCAGGGCGAGACAGGTGCGACGGAACACGGCGCGGACTCCCGTAATGTTATGTTATAACTTTACGCGGCCGCTGCCCGGGTCAAGCGCGGCCGCGGCAGGCTCACCCGCGGCCGAAAAGGCGCCTGAGCCACGCGAAGAGCCCGCCGCCCCCGAGATCCCGGCGCCGTTGGCTCGCATGCGGCCGCCGCGCCGGCGGCGGCAGGGCGCTCGCGACCGTGTGCCGGCCGGGATCCCGCGCGGCGATCAGCCGCCGCTCGAGCGCGATGACCTGGGCGACCGGCTCGGGCGGGTGCTGACCGGCAAGCTCGGCCGCGGTCGCCTCGGCATCCTCCCAGGCCTCGGCCCGGCGCAGAGCGTCCACCACCCGGACGGTCTGCTCGGCATCGAGCGGCGGACCGGAGCGCCACAGCGCCACCGCCTCCCGCCGCCAGGCGCGCGCGAGGTCCGGCCGGTTGGCGTCGTCGGCGACCCAGGCCGCCTGCAGCGTCGCCTCCGCCGCCGCATGCAGGGCCCCCGTCTCCTCCAGCACATGGGCATAGGCAAGGAAGCGGCGCGCGAGCGGGGGATGGGAGGCATCCTGCAGCAGGGCGCGGAAGGGGGCCGCGGACACCGCGGCGGCGGCGGCGGGATGGGCCTCGGCGATCAGGGGCGCGGCATAGCCGCAATGCGGGCATTGCTGCAGCCAGCGCGCCATGGTCGAGCGCACCGGCTCGCCCGGCCGCAGGTCGAGGTCCGGCGCCTGTTCGGGCGGAGGAGGACGGAACGGCCGCTGGCGGCTCTCGCGCCCGCAGACCCCGCAGGTGACGTCACCGACGGCGGCGGAGCGGGAGGAGGTGGAGGGCGTCTCTGCCATGGAAGCGTCAGGATAGACCGGATGCGGCCGCGCCGGAATCGGTGATCCGGTCTCGACCGTTGCAGTGCGCCGCGGCCTTGGGCACATCTCTGCCCATGCCGCGCGGCGACCTCTTTCCCGATATCGCGCCCTATGAGACCGGCCTGCTGCCGCTCTCGGGCGGCCATGTCATGTATTGGGAGCAGGTCGGCAACCCGCGCGGGCAGCCGGTGCTGTTCCTGCATGGCGGGCCGGGCGCGGGGGCGGGGGCGGTGCATCGCCGCTTCTTCGACCCGGCGCACTGGCGCGTGGTGATCTTCGACCAGCGCGGGGCGGGGCGGTCCCGGCCGCTCGGGGAACTGCGCGAGAACACCACGCCCCACCTCGTGCAGGACATCGAGACGCTGCGCCGCTTCCTCGGCATCGAGCGCTGGCTGCTCTTCGGTGGGTCCTGGGGCTCCACCCTCGCGCTCGCCTATGCGCAGGAGCATCCCGAGCGGGTGACGGGCTGTGTCCTGCGCGGCGTGTTCCTCGGACGCCGGTCCGAGGTGGAGTGGTTCCTCACCGGGCTGAAGAGGATCTTCCCCGACGCCTGGGCGGCCTTCGCCGAGCACCTCCCGCCCGAGGAGCGGCACGATCTGCTCGGCGGCTACCTGAAGCGGCTCTGCGACCCCGATCCGGCGGTGCACCTGCCGGCGGCGCGCGCCTGGAGCCAGTACGAGGGCTCCTGCTCGACGCTGCTGCCCTCGCCCGAGACCGTCGCCTCCTTCGCGCAGGACCGCACCGCGCTCGGGCTTGCGCGGATCGAGGCGCATTACTTCGCGCACGACCTGTTCCTGCCCGAGGAGGGGCTGCTCGGGCGGATCGGACGGATCAGCGGCATTCCGGCCGAGATCGTGCAAGGGCGCTACGACATGGTCTGCCCGCCGGAGACCGCCTTCGAACTGGCCGCGGCCTGGCCCGGGGCGCGGCTGACGGTGGTGCCCGACGCCGGGCATTCCGCGCTCGAGCCCGGGGTGCGGACGGCGCTGGTCGCGGCGGTGGAGCGGTTCCGGCGGCGCTGACCGCGTGCTATGAGGTTTCCGGCGGGTCCCCGTAGCTCAGCAGGATAGAGCACAGGATTCCTAATCCTGGGGTCGGAGGTTCGAATCCTCTCGGGGACGCCACTCCCTCGCACCAACCCGTTGATATCCCTAGGCTTTGCTCATGGGACGCCAGCGCGGTTCCCACATTCGATCCCACACTCGGCGCGCGCTTGCCTGACGCGGAATGATCCCGATTGCGCAGCGAGCGCGGCGGGCAGCGCGTCTCCTCCCGTGGCGCTGGCAACCGGAAAAACGGGCCTGACGCTAGCGCGTTAACGCGCCTCCGCCCCCGCATATGAACCGCCCAGGAAGGACCCTCGAGTTCAATGGCTTAGCGCCCCTCTCCGTGAAACACTCCGTGAAACGCTCAGGATTCCGCTATTTTGTCCATGGCGGCCCTAGGAAGCCCGTAGAGGCCGGTCGGCGGGTCGGCCGCAGGTTAGGGTAGCGGCCACGGCGGCGGAGGGCTTCCAGCGGCCTTCCTGCGGGCGCGGCGGGGCAGGTGCCGGAGTCTCGCGGGCGGCGGCGGAGGGCTTCCAGCGGCCTCAGGCCAGCGGCAGGGCGGCTTGTCGCGGGTCCGGCCCGGCGCGGCGGCGGCGCGGAGGGCGCGAGGCAGAGGCGAGCAAGCGCCGATGGCGTGCCACCTCGGCAGCGGCGTGGCGTAGCAGGGCATGGGCGCGGCGCAGGCGGTCGCGCAGGGCAGCGGCCGGGCATTGGGCGCAGGGCGCGGCGGCGGCGCGGAGGCAGGCCAGCGCCTCGGCCCGGCGCAGGTAGAACGCTTCCGCGTCGCGCCAGTCGGGGCGCAGGCCAGCCACCAGGCGGGCGGCACGCGCGAGGGGCGCTTGCTCGGTCGTCACGTCCGCACCCGCTCGGCGGCCGCGCTCGCCAGGCGCTCGCCCAGCGCGGGCGGGAGGGAGCGCAGGCCGGTCGGCGTCAGTTGCATTGCGCAGCCGTCCGCCGCCGTCAGGGCAAACGCGCCGTCGTCCCGGCGCACCTCGGCCCCGGCGGCCAGGAGGGCCTCCACCCGGCGCGCGAGGGCGGGCCAAATCTCCCGCGCGGCGGCGGGGGTCTCGGCCCTCCCCCGTCCCGCCAGGTGTCCCGCTTCGGGGATCGTTCCGCATCCGAGTGGGACACCTGAAGGCCGCAGATTTCTGCGGGTTTCCGCCAAGTGTCCCGCTGTCCCACTCCTAGGGGGCGGGACAGTGGGACACCTTGGGACGGGGTGTCCCGGCGGGACAAGACAACGGCGGCCAGGGCGGCCCAATCAGCTGCGGGCATTTACCGCCCCCGCCTGCTTCATGCGATGGACCACCGAGCGCGACAGGCCGGTTTCCTCGCCAACGTCCCGAATGCTCATGCCCGCCGCCAGCAGCTCGACCGCCCGCTCGCGCTGCGCGGCGGCGAGGTCGGCCCAAGACCATGTGAGACCGCCGTCGGGAGTTTCGATCAGGGATGCCGAGAACGGGGCGGCGGCCGGTCCCGCCGCGAGGCCGCGGGCTTTTTCAATGTGGCACTCGAAACAAGCGCCTTGCGTCGGGACGTATTCGCCCGGACGGCGCAGCGCGATGACAGTATCAAGTGCATCTTCGCGCCGCGAGGTTCCGCGCTGCTGCCCGGCCTTCCCGGCATGGTGAACCAGGATCACGCCTTTGCCGAGACGGCGCAGCCGCAGAAGCCAGGCCTGTAACTCCCCCCAATCGTCGCCTTCGTTTTCTCGCAGCCCGGCGGCCAGCGTCGAGAGATTGTCAAGAATGACCACTTCGGCCCCCGTGGCGGCCATCTCGGCCTCGAGCGCCCGCTGCGTCTCGGGCCGCGCGATGCTCGGCAGCCCCTCCGGCGCGAGGTCGGCCGCGATGAAGCGGAGGAAGTCCTCTTCGGGCGGGTGTGTGGAGGCGCCGCGCAGCAGCCGCGCCAGCCTCTCTTGGATTTGCGCCGCGGGCATTTCGCCATCCACGTAGAGAACGCGCCTCGGCGCGGGCGCGCGCCATTTCAGCGCGGCACCGCCCGACGCGATGGCGAGCGCGATG
>Ga0272446_1003422_pt1 | contig 20003 bp, 18 predicted proteins | sample YNPCB0061_FD_194587 | JGI IMG/M metagenome (GOLD analysis project Ga0272446, IMG submission 194587) | Hot spring microbial mat communities from Yellowstone National Park, WY, United States - YNP-CB-006-1 | ecosystem: Environmental > Aquatic > Thermal springs > Hot (42-90C) > Sediment | place...
CCTCTGCCAGTCGCTTCTCAAACCCCTCGGCGCTGGCGTACCTTGCGCTTCTGGTTCCTGGGCCTGCTTGCAGCACAATATGCGCTCTTTCAGGTGCTTACCGGCGTCCAGTACTGGGATAGCCCGCGTAATCTGCACTGGGGAATCGTCGTCCAGGAGACGCCGCGTTTTCTGCTGGATACCGAAGATCCCTACGACCGGGTCAATGGATTCGCACCGGAACCGGCCGTGCTGGCGCCGGCAGGGCTGGCGCATGGTCGCAGCGCACCGCTCCATCCCTGGTGGGGGCCGCTCTACCTGCTGCTGTTCGGTACCGTGTGGCGCCTCACAGGTTCGTATGCGCTGCTCCAGCTGATCGTTCCGCTGGCGGCGGGTGCGGTCGTCCTTCTGACCTACACGTTCGGGGTGCGCCACTTCGGGCGAAATGGTGGGATGCTGGCCGCGGTTCTGCTGGCGCTCTTTCCGCTGTTTCGCGAGCACGGCCCGCTCTCGTTCGTGGAGCCGCTTTCGGCGCTGCTCCTGTTTGCTGCGCTCAACGCCTTCCTGGAGCGGCGCGCCTGGCTTGCCGCTCTCCTGGGATCGCTGGCAATGTATGGCAAGATTGACCTGATCTTTCTCTATCTTGGCACGGGAGGGGTGACCTGGCTGCTCAGCCTGCGCAGTGACCGCCCGCTCGCGCTGCGGCATGCGCTGATCGGGCTGCCATCCCGGCGCTTTGCCTGTTGCCCTGGCTGGTGCTGGTGTACGGCGTTGTGGGGCGGCCAACGACGGTCGGCGGCGGTGCACGCTGGGAAGTGTTCCTGGCCCTCACGCCGCACATGCTGGAGCAGTTGTTTATGCTGCCGCTTGCGCTGACAGTGCCGGCGGCGGCCTTGCTGCTCGTGCCGGCAGGCCTGGCGTTGTGGCATCGCGCAGCGGGCGCGCCCACGATCATGCTGGGCACATGGCTGGCGCTCGGCGTTATTGTGCTGCTGGTCTACGCAGCAATGCCCGGAGCAAGCAATAACCCGCGGGTCTTCATTCCAACCCTGCCGGCGCTCTGTCTGCTGGCGGCCGCGGGGTTCGCACGGTCTGGCCGCCGATTGCGCACATACGCGCTGGCGACGCTCCTGTCGCTCTTCGTGGTCGTGAATAGCGCCGGTATTTTCTATCAGATATTGCAGGCGCGCGCCACAGGCGGCGCAATGCCGGCCTGGGAAGCGTTGCGGAACGCGCCACATGGCGTTGTGCTCACCGAATGGTACTGGCATGCCGCGTTGTATGCGCGCCAGCCGGTCACATGGTTCGAACATGACCCGGCGTTCCAGCGCAACATCATGCACAGCGCGCCCAATTTCAAGCGCTACCTGGCAACCACGCCGATCCGCTACGTGGTGCTGCCACGCGACCAGGATGCCGGCCTGCGGCGACTGCAATCACCGGAAGCGAAGCTGTACCGCGCGCTACCAGTTGGCCGGGAACTTGACTGGAGCACGGAGCCGGTGGTATCGGATGAGGTGCGCGCATTCCTGAACGCAACGTTTGCGCAGCAGGTGATCGGGGAGTATATCATCTACACCGTTCGCCGGCCGTAACGGCGCACATACGGCGCGTGACGCCGGGGGAACACCCGGAGTGATCTGGCTCAACGATCGCGAGAGCGAGTTTCCGCGAAGCTGTGCTACTCGCCGGTTGCGTGCTTGCGCTCTTTTTCGTCGCCCACCCACTCGGCCTCACCATCAGCCCAGTATTCCTTCTTCCAGATGGGCGCGACTTCTTTGATGCGATCCATGATCCACTCAGCAGCAGCAAATGCTTCGCGGCGGTGCGGCGCAGCAACCACGACCAGCACTGCCATTGCGCCGATCTCGAGACGACCGATACGATGATGAATGGCAATTGCGCCGGTTTGCCAGCGATTGCGCGCCTCGGCAGCGATCTGCTCCAGCACCGTCTCGGCCATGGGGGTATACGCCTCGTACTCAAGATACGCCGTCGTCCGTCCAGCGAAATTGTCGCGCACGACGCCCGCAAACGTCACCACCGCGCCCATATCGGGCGCCTGCACCAGCGCGACCAGCGGCGCCGGGTCGAGCACGCCGGTCGTCACGACGAATGCGCGGGCAGCGCCGCCACTGACCGGTGGGATGAGTGCGACCTCGTCGCCCGGCTGCAGCGCCTGATCCAGCGTGGCAAATTCCTGGTTCACGGCGAACAGCAACCGCCCGTCGAAGCCGGCCAGTCGCGGATAGCGCGCGGTGAGTAGGCGCCACAGCGCACCGACCGTCGCGCCCGGCGCGAGAGCGATCGTTTCCTCGCTGCACCCGGTAATATCGCGATGCGCCGCGAAGTAGCGCACGATGATCTCGATGGAAGGTGGTCGGGTCATATCATCGCACCGGGACGCCGCGCTCTGCCAGATAGTGCTTGACATCCTGAATGGTGTATGCGCCAAAGTGAAAAATTGACGCCGCCAGCACCGCATCGGCATGCCCCTCAACAAGACCGGCATACATATGCTCAGGCGCGCCGACTCCGCCGGATGCAATCACCGGGACGCCGACCACGGTAGAAATCGTGCGCAGCAATTCCAGATCATATCCGCCGCCGGTGCCATCAGCGTCCATACTATTGATCACAATCTCGCCTGCGCCGAGCTCCACGCCACGGCGCGCCCACTCAATCGCGTCCAGACCGGTCGGGCGCGGGTCGCGGCCGGTATGGGTAAAGACCGCCCAGCGCGGCGGCTCACCCGGCTCGCTAACGCGGCGGGCATCGATAGACAGAACGATACACTGGCTACCGAAACGCCGGGCGCCATCTGCGATCAATTGTGGATTGAGCACGGCAGCGGTGTTGATCGACACTTTATCGGCGCCAGCGCGCAGCATGCGGTACATATCATCAACCGTGCGCAGGCCACCGCCGACCGTCAGTGGGATAAAGACCTGCGCCGCCGTTCGCTCCACGACATCCACCATGATCGCACGTTCATCACTGCTTGCGGTGATATCATAGAACACGAGTTCATCTGCGCCGCCCGCATCATAGGCTGCGGCGAGCGCGACCGGATCGCCGGCATCGCGGTGGTTAACAAAGGCGACGCCCTTCACCACCCGGCCGGCCTTCACATCGAGGCAGGGAATAATACGGCGTTTCAACATCTCGTCCCCCCGGCCATGCACCATCACACACGACCGCGATCGACCTGCTCGGCATGGATCTCCTCGGCCTGCGTACGCAGCGCGGCGAGCAACGTCTCGATCAGGCGCACATCGCGCCGTTCCAGGTCGGCAAGGTAGATCAGGCTTTCGCGCTGTACCGTATCAATATGGCTGGCAGTATGGTTCTGGCGCTGTTCGAGTTCGCGCAGCCAGCCGTCGATCCGCTCGAGCCAGGCGTTCAACTGGCGCAGATGCTGGTCTTCCGCCTCTTCAATCGAAGCGATCCTGGTTTCCTGCTGCTGGCGCACCTCTTCCAGCCGTTCCTGGTTCATCAAGAAGCGTTCGGTGGAGATACGCTCGACGCGCTTGACATCGCCCGCCACACCGGAAATGCGTTCGTCGAGTGCAGCAATCTGCCCCGGCAACTGCTCACTGAACAACTCAATATGCTGACGAATCTCATCGAGGCGACCGATCCGGCTGGCATGGGCCTCGAGCGTCGGATGAATATCGGCGACCAGTTGCTGCGCCTCGACGGCCTGGCGGCGTATGCTCTGCTTCTCGATCTGCATATCTTCGTTCAGGCGGCGCATATCATCGCGCAGCGCCTCATCGGCGGCAGTGAATTCGTTCAACCGGGCGGCAAGCGTACGGTGGCGCTCCTCCGCTTCCCTGACCTGCGCGTTCCATGCAGCCACACGTTGCTCAAGTTCATCCAGGCGCGTAAACAGCGGTGCAACAGCATCGCGATCCTGGCGGCGGGCCTCGCCGAGTCGCTGGATCTGCGCCTGCATCTCGCGGATCGGGCGCACACCCTCGTCAATCTTTACCATCGCGCCGGCCACTTCTTTGCGCAGCGCGGCGATATCGCGCCGATAACCATCGAGCGTCTGTGCCAGTTCCTGGCGCTGGCGATCGAGCAACCCTTCAATCTGCACAACGCTGGCCTCCACCTTGCGCACCTGCTCCATCGCCCAGCTATATTTGTTTGACTGCTCCTTGAGAAGGCGGCGCAACTCATCGATCTGGCCCTGCAGGTACACGATCTGCGACTGCTCGGCGGCACGGAGGCGTTCCTCATCATATTTGCTGGCGGCGCCAGGGGCCTTATTGGGATTGGTCATGGATGCTCCTCACTGCAGCGCTGCAAGCGCCTCCGGCAACGACAGATCGCCCGTATAGAGGGCGCGCCCGATGATGGCACCCTCGACACCAACCGCAGCCAGGCGGCGCAGGTGATCGATCGCGCTGATGCCGCCCGAAGCGATGATTGCCGGGCCGCCGGGGCGAACAAGCGCGGCGGTTGCCGCGACATTCGGTTCAGAGAGAGTACCGTCGCGCGAGATATCGGTATAGATCACGCGCCGCACACCCAGCGCCGCCACCTGTTCGACAAGATCGGCAGCGCGCAGCGCGGCAACGTCGGTCCATCCCTCTGTCGCTACCCGGCCATCGCGCGCATCAACGCCGACCACGATCGCATCGCCAAAGCGCTGCACCAGACGAGCCACCAGGTCTGGTTCATTGACCGCCGCAGTACCAAGAATGACGCGCGCCACACCCAGCGCCAGCGCGCTGGCGACTGCGGCTTCAGTCCGCAGGCCGCCGCCAAGCTGGACCGGAACCTGTACTGACCGCACGATCGCGCCAATAACGTCGGCATGCACCGGTCGCCCGCTGCGCGCGCCATCAAGATCAACCAGGTGCAATCGCGACGCGCCCTGTTCCACCCAGCGGCGCGCCACGGCCACTGGATCATCATCATAGACCGTGGCGCGCTGAAAGTTGCCCTGATACAGGCGCACGCAGCGCCCATCTTTTATGTCAATCGCTGGAATGATCTGCATCACGACACATGTGCCCAGGCGACAAAGTTGGTCAACAATTGAAGGCCGCAGCGACCGCTCTTTTCGGGATGGAACTGCACTGCCGCCAGGTTGTCGCGCACGAGCACACTCGGAAACGCGACGCCGTACTCTGTGGTTGCAGCAATGTCGCGTGCATCGCTCAGATCGCAGTAGTACGAGTGAACGAAATAGAAATCGCTGCCGTCAGCGATGGAACCAAACAGGGGATGACCCGCCGCATGCGGGGCATAGTACACCTGGTTCCAGCCGATCTGCGGCACTTTGCGGCCAGCGGGGAAACGACGCACCGCACCGCCAACGATGCCGAGGCACGGATGCGGGCCAAACTCTTCGCTCTGCTCACAGAGTACCTGCATACCGACACAGATACCGAGGAACGGCGTGCCGGACGCAACCACATCACGAATCGCCGGCACCAGGCCGAGGCGTTCAAGGCTCTGCATCGTATCCAGCGTCGCACCGACGCCGGGCAGGACGACTGCCGGCGCAGCACGGACGACAGCGGGATCGCTGGTAATGGTGAGTGGCGCACCAATATGCTGCAACGCCCGCACGACGCTGCGCAGATTGCCAGCACCATAGTCAATGACTGCAATACTCATAGTAGGGTTCCCGATCACACTGCCAGCAACGGATGACCATGTTGCAGCCGGGCGATCAGCGCCGACACATCAGGTTCGGGTTCACCCGACGGGCCAAACGGGTCGGGGCCCGGTTCGCGGCGACACAGGACATGCAGCGACGCCATGACGCAGGCGGCAAGTGCCTTGAGGTTATACCCGCCTTCGAGCACCAGGGCGATGCGCCCGTTGCAGACATCCTCGGCCAGCGCCACCAGGCGCGCGGTCAGCGCAGTATACCCGGCAACCGAGAGCGTCAGCGGGCCGAGCGGGTCGGCCCAGTGGCCATCGTAGCCGGCGGAGACGAGGATGAGATCCGGGCGATACCGCCGGATGGCCGGCACGATAAGCTCATCGAACACGCGGGCAAACCCCGCATCGCCGACACCGTGCGGCAATGGCAGGTTCAGCGTCGTGCCATGACCCGGGCCCATGCCAATCTCGCGCTCCGCGCCGGTGCCGGGGTAGAGCGGCGAGGCATGGGTCGAACAGAAAAGCACCCGATCGTCGGCGAAGAAGATATCCTGCGTTCCGTTCCCGTGATGAACATCATAATCAACGATCGCGACGCGCCCGACCCCCAGACCATCGAGCGCGTGACGTGCCGCCACGGCGATATTGTTGAAGAGGCAGAAACCCATGGAAGCGCCCGGGGTCGCGTGGTGGCCGGGTGGGCGCACCAGGGCAAACGCATTGCGCACGCTCCCGCCGACCACCGCGTCAACCACCGTAATCGCCGTGCCTGCCGCCATGGTTGCAGCATCCCACGTGGCCGGGGTGGTATAGGTATCGTGGTCGATCCACGAACTGGCACGGTTAGCCGACCAGCGCACGAGCTCAACCATACGTTCGCGGTGAACCGCGCACAGTTGCGCGTCGGTGGCTGCACGCACAGGAAGTTCGACAAGCGAGGGCCGGAGGCCGCTGCTGTCAAGCGCGGCAATGATTGCGCGCAGGCGGGCGGCCTGCTCGACATGGCGCGGCTCATCGTGAGCGGCATGACGCGGGTTAATAGCAATGGCTGTGCTCATTGGTCCGCAAGAGGCATCTCTTGCCCTATGGCGGTAAAACCAGGGATATACCGGCACGGCATTATAACACAGCGCCGGGCCAGGCAACAGGGCGACAAGAAACATGCGCTGGCACCGGCGGCAGCGGCACAACCTGATCAGCGGCAACGGCGCTACCGGTGGGGCGTGCCTTATTCGGGCAACCGCACGACGCCACCGTCAAACAGCAGCAGGCCATCGCGAACCAGGCCCTCGATCAATGCAACCAGCCAGCCTTCGTCATCTCCGGCATACTCAGGGCGAACTTGCGGCCCGAGTTCGGCGAGGGTCAACGCGGCACCAGGCGGAAGGGTACGTAGCGCGGCGACGATACGCCCGCGAAAGTAGCGGCTCGACCCGGCAAAGGGCCGTTCCCGGCGTTCGGCGATGCGCCGCCGCGATACCGGCGATTGTGTTGCGAGGAGTTCATCCGCAGCGCGGCGTGCCGCGTAGTCGCGACAGGTGTCGCGTACCGGGCAGCGCCAGCATGCCGGCGCATCAGCGGTACAGATGAGTGCTCCCAGCTCCATGACCCCCTGGTTCCAGGCCCAGCCCTGGCCAGGCGGAACCGCCGCACGCGCCAGCGCAAGTAGTTCTGCATCCCCCGGCTCGGTTGCAGGATCGGCCAGCGCCCGCCGGAGCACGCGCCGGATGTTAGTGTCCATAAACGCCACATCCTGCTCGAAGGCGAAACAGGCGACCGCGCCCGCAGTATACGGCCCGATCCCGGGAAGTGCGGCGAGCGCGGCGACATCACGCGGAAAGACGCCACCGTGCCGGTCGAGCACGTCGCGCGCCGCGCGCTGCAGGTTCACGGCACGGCGGTTGTACCCGAGACCCGCCCAGAAACGAATGACCTCGGCGGTGGGCGCCTCAGCCAGCGCCTGCACCGTCGGGAAGCGTTCAATGAACGACTGGTACTTTGGTACAACCCGGTCAACCTGCGTCTGCTGCAGCATAACCTCCGACACCAGAATACGGTACGGATCACGAGTGCGTCGCCAGGGTAAATCGCGCGCCTCCGCGGCGAACCATGCCAGCAGCCGCGCTTGCATGCCAGCGAGTTGGAGCGAATCTGCACCAACCATGATTCTCCTACAGTCTGTCATAGCGTTATCTCATGTACAGGCGACCGCCGGTCGCACGAACAATGCCGTCAGCGACACCACATCCAGACGGGCCCAAGCCGCCCTCAGGCAGACGCCGGCCAGACGCGCCGCGCGTCCTGATGGGCTGGCCGGCGGCTGCGGCTGCCTCACCGGTGGTGCTTCTGGCCGCCCAGGACCTCCCCACCCTTGATGGAACGTTCGTCGCCGGGCCGGGCCTCTATCTGCTCATCGTCAGCAACGCCGCCGTCCTGGCGACAGTCGCCGCGCTGATTATTGTGCGCGCGGCACGGCAGGCGCGCGACGGGCGTGCCTCTACCATTGGCATGGGATTATTGAGCAATGCGGCAGGCATACTGATCCATCTGGGCGTCACATTTGCTCTGCCTGGTGCGTCATTACAGGACACACCCTTGAGCCTGCCGGCCGCGAGCCCGGCCATCGGCAGCATCTTCTTTGCATGGAGCGTACTTGACCTGGCACCCGACGCAAATGAACGCCTGCTGCGCCATACGCGACGGCTCTGGGCATTGCAGGGCATCACGCTGCTGACCACCCTTGCATGGGAGCTCGCATCCTCACCCCTGTTCGCTGAGGGCCGGTTGCCGGGCGAGTTCGCCGCGGGTGCGCCGGTACGCCTTGGGGCAGCACTTGTCTACGCATTCGCAACCTGGCGGCAGTATCTATTATACCGGCGGTCGCCCGGTCGCGCCGGGATCGCGACCACGATCGGCTATGCCTTGCAGGGCGCGGCGCTGCTGGCGCAACTCTTCGCCGCTGGAAACCATACCGTTCCATTCTGGATCGATCATGCGTTTGGATTCGGAGGGGTCGCGCTCATCACCGTTGCGTTGCTTGCCGGCAACGAACCATTGGCCGGCCTGACGTTGCGCGCCGCCCGCGAACGGCTGCGTCCCCAGATTGCAGCAACCGCAGATGCGCTTGTGATGGCGCTTATGCGCGGTGAGCCACTCGCGCCAGGGCTGCGCGCCGATCTGCGCGACTATGCCGGCCTATCGGAGACACAGATTGACGCGCTGGAACAGGCATCGGCGGCGATGGCAGAGGAACGCCGCCAGCGAAAAGAACTGGAGCGGCTCAATGCTATCGTGCGACAAACAGGGCGCGACTCGCTCTTCCTGGCCCAGATGGTCATCCACGACCTGAAAAACCCGTTGACGGCGCTCATCGGATTCCTCGATCTCCTGGCAATGGGCGAATTGAGCGACTCGCAGCGATTGTTGCTCGAAAGTGCGGCGCGCAGCGGGCGCAACCTTGCCGGCCTGGTGAATGACTTGCTTGACCTGGCGCGATACAGCGAGGGGCGGCTCACCCTCAATATCAGTAACGTGCCGTTGCAGGCACTGTGCGCTGAATGCGCCGCCGAACTCGCCGCATGGCTGGCCTACGAGTCGAAGGTCCTGGTGCTGGATATACCAGACGAGCTGCCCGAAGTACGCGCCGATGCCCGTATGCTGCAGCGCATCTTGCTCAATCTCCTCTCCAATGCACTCAAGCATACCCCGGCCGGCACCACGATCACTCTGCGATGCTGGCGCGAGATGGGCGCGGAAGGCGGCGAAGAAACGGTGATCGAAGTCGCAGATAATGGCCCTGGCATCCCGCCCGAACAGATCGAGCGCATCTTTGAACGGTTCAGCGCGGAAGGCGAGAGCCGCACGGCGCGCCAGACCAGTACCGGCCTGGGCCTCACCTTCTGCAGAATGGCGGTCGCGGCGCACGGCGGCACTATCGAGGTGAGCAGCTTCCCTGGCGACGGCGCTTCCTTCCGCATCAGGCTGCCGGACCGCTGACCCGGAAGATTCGACTGGCACACGCTCCTTGTCGCGCCACGCCTCATCGGGTACAATGCCGCTGTTCCTGAATCGCTCGCAGGGCAGACCTCACGACAAGTGTGAAGGTCACCCGTACCATGGAATCGAATCTCCCGTGGGATCAAGCATTGACGCCGTGCGCGGTATGCGCGACGTGTTACCAGCCGACATGGCGCCGCAGACAGCGATCGCGACCTCGATTGAGCGCACCCTGGCCGCGTATGGGTATGAACCTGTAGACCTGCCGATTATTGAGCAGCGCGACCTCTACCTGCGCAAGCTTGGCGAAGAACTGGTCGGGAAAGTCTACGAGTTCAGTTTCAATGGCCGCGAACTGGCGCTGCGCCCTGAGTGGACGGCGTCGGTCCTGCGCGCCTATGTGGGGCGGATGCAGGATCAGCCGTTGCCGTTGCGCCTGCGCTATGCCGGCCCTGTGTTTCGCAACGAACGCCCGCAACGCGCCACCTTTCGCCAGTTCACCCAGATTGGCATCGAGTTGATCGGCGGCCCACCGCCCCGCGCGGATGCCGAGTGCCTGGCACTGGCATGCGAAGGGTTGCTCGCCGCAGGTGTGCCGCGCTTCACAGTACGTATCGGCCATATCGGGCTCATCCGTTCGTTGCTTGCCGCTCTGGGACTGAGTGAGCGGACACAGGGCACGCTGATCTGGAGCCTGGAGCGTCTGCGCGAACAGGGCATTGCGGCGGTGCAATCGAAACTCGATACGCATCCGGCAACGGTGCCGGTCGATCCAGCACTGCTCGATGCGATAGACGATCCGCAGGCTGAGGCGCTCCTGCTCCACGCGCTACGCGAGATCGGGGTCAACTTGCGCTTCGGCACCCGACCACCCGAGGCGATTGTTGGCCGGCTGGTGCGCAAACTCCGCCGCGGTGAATCGCAGGTGCAGGTGGAGCAGGCACTGGAACTCCTCGATCAGCTCTGCCGGATCGAAGGAGGGCCGGAGATTGCACTGCCTGCTGCTGAAGTGTTGTTGCATCCGTATCGTGTGACCGGCCTCGACGAATTGCGCGCGATCCTGCTGCTGGCGGCGGCCCATGGGCTGCCAACGGAACGGATCGTGCTCGACTTCGGGCTGGGACGCGGGTTGCACTACTATACCGGCATGATTTTCGAGATCTATGCCGACGATGGCCTGCAACTCTGTGGCGGCGGCCGTTACGACGACCTGGTAAGCGCGCTCGGCGGGCGCCAGTCTACACCGGCAGTCGGCTTTGCATACGGCCTGGAACGTGTCGTGGCCGCTGTACCGCAGGAGGGGGCGGCACCTCGGGCGCCAGCGGTACTGGTGGTCGCCACCGATGATGACAGCTATCCGTATGCGCTGGAAGTAGCGCGAGGGCTGCGCGGGCGCGGCTATACAACCATGACCGACGTGCGTATGCGTGGCCTGGCAGGTAATCTGCGCGACGCTGCGCGCCGCGAGATACGTTTTGTTGCGGTTGTCGGGGCCGATGAGCGCACCCATGGGCAGGTCTACTGGCGCGACCTGGCGCGTCGCGAGGAACGCCGGATGGCGCTGGCCGACATCCCACGCGCCGGGGCATAGGGCCAACCACACCGCCGATGCGCGGCTTGTCAACCGCATGGATGCTTCCCGCAGGATATGAAGGCTGGACGCGCGATGTCACAGCGCGAACGATGGACCCTGGCGATACTGCTGACGATAGCGATCGCGGCGCTGGCACTCCTGGCGGCGGCACTGCCGTCGGTACGACTGGCGCCGGGGAAACCGTTTCCACTGGATCTGTTCGTGCCGGCGCCGCAGACAACACCGTCGCCGGGCGGTTCCATCGGGTTCAACTGGCTCGGCGTCCTGCTGCTGGTACTGGCGTCGTTCGCCGTCCTCGTCGCGGTGTTCTCGCCGGATTTCCGGCGGTGGCTGGTGCGCACACTGCCCGGCTATCTATTGTTCGCATTCGTGCTTTACCTGTTTCTGGCCAACCTGCGCCAGTGTACGGGCGAACTGCGTGGGCCCGCCACGGGGCCAGGAGCATTCGGTCCGGAACGACCGGCCCCCGGTGAGGCGGCGGCCGTCACACCGCCCGAGCTGGTCTCGAACCCGCCGGACTGGCTGATCACGATCATCAGCCTGGTGCTGGCGACCGGCCTGATCTGGCTGGCATTTCGGCTGGCACGACTGCAGCCAGCACGCAGAGCGGCAGGCGATCAGGGCGCGGAGATTGCTGCCGAGGCGCGCGCGGCGTTGCGCGATCTGGAGGCCGGCGCCGATGTGCGTGATGCGGTGACGCGCTGCTATATCGAGATGGTGCGGGTTCTGCGCGCAGAACGCGGCATTGCGCGCGATCCCGACATGACAGCGCGTGAATTCGAGCAGCGACTGGCGCGCACCGGGCTCGGCGATGCGCACATCCGGCGCCTGACGCGACTGTTCGAAGTGGTACGATACAGCCCGCACACGCCCGGGCCGCGCGAGACACGCGAGGCTGAGGCATGTCTGCACGCGATTATTGAGGCCTATAGCGAGCAGCCAGCCTCCCGGTGAGTGACCGTTCACCGCCGGGGGCAACGATGGCCCTGGTGACAAGATAGCGGTTGTGAGGAGCACGGCAGGCCATGTGGATGCGCCGTATCACTCTGGTGCTGCTGCTGGTGGCTGCGGTGGAGATCGTGGCGCTGGGCATTCGCGGCCTGCTGGGGGATACACTGATTTCGCCGCTCCTCTATGTCATCTGGGGAGGGGTGCGGATCTTTGAGAGCGTGCCGCAGGGCGTTGTCTGGCTGGCGTTTGTGCTTGCCATGGCCGTCATTGGCATCGCAAGTCTGTGGGCCGAGAGTGGAGACGCCATCCGGCATCGGATGGAGAGCGCGCCGCGCGGGCGTGTGTTTGACTGGCTGCGACTGGTAACGCTGGCACAGCGGCACGACTACTCGCGCTGGCGGCTGGCGCAGCGGCTGGCGTTGCTGCTGGCCGAAACGATCGCCGAACGCGATCGGGTTGAACTGCGCGTCGCCCGGCAGCGGCTTGCGACCAGCACCATTGATGCGCCGCCGCAGGTAGTGGCATTCTTGCGCGCCGGCCTGGAAGGCTATCGCCAACGGCAGGGCCTGTTTGCCAGGCGCCGCCAGCCTTCGCCGCTCGATGCCGACCTGGAAGAGGTCGTTGCCGCTGTGGAACGCCTCATAGCATAAGCGAAATGCGATGACACACAGCTACTCTGACGTTGCCGAGCTTGGTCGGCGCGTTGTCAACCAGGTGGAGCGCGCCATCGTCGGCAAGCGCGCGGTACTCGAACAGATCATGGCGGCAACGCTCGCCGGCGGCCATGTCTTGCTGGAAGACTACCCCGGGCTGGCGAAAACACTCATTGCACGCAGTTTCGCCGCCGCGCTCGGTCTTGAGTTTCGCCGGATCCAGTTCACGCCGGACCTCTTGCCGGGTGACATCACCGGCGGTTATGTCTATAACCGCGCCACCGAACGTTTCGAGCTTCGCCGTGGGCCGGTTTTCGCCAATATTGTGCTGGCGGACGAGATCAACCGCGCTTCGCCCAAGACGCAGTCGGCATTACTGGAGGCCATGCAGGAGCGCCAGGTGACGCTGGAAGGCGAAACCATGCCGTTACCTGAGCCGTTTCTGGTACTGGCAACCCAGAATCCGATTGAGTATGAAGGCACCTTCCCGCTCCCGGAAGCGCAACTTGACCGCTTTCTGATGAAACTCACCGTCGGCTATCCGTCGCTCGATGAGGAAGTTGAGATCCTGCGCCGCCGCCGAGAACGGCGCAGCGATGACACCGTCATTGAACAGGTGACCGATGCGCAGGAGCTGCTGGCGATGCGTGCCGCCATCGAAGATGTGTATGTGGATGCCGATATTGAGCAGTATATTGTGCGGCTGGTGGCAGCCACACGTAACGACGCGCGTGTGGCGGTCGGCGCCAGTCCGCGCGGATCGCTGGCGTTGCTGAAACTGGCGCGGGTACGCGCCGCGCTCGATGGGCGTGATTTCGTCATTCCTGACGATGTCAAAGTATTCGTGCAGCCGGCGCTGGCGCACCGCCTGATCCTCACACCGGATCTGTGGATGCAGCGGCGCGCCGCCGGCGACATCCTGGCGGCGGTGGTGCAGGCGGCCCCTGCGCCGGTGCTGAGATAGCTGATGAGCAGGGTGATCGTACTGGGTGCGCTGGCGCTCGTCCTGGCCGTTCTGGGCATGGCAACGCTGAACGGCGCAGTGATCGCGCTGGCAATTGCGCCTGCGATCTTTATTGGCGCAGCATTGCTCGATGCGCCGGGTGAGCTACGCCTGCGCGCCGAGCGCGTATTGAGCGCCGAACGCGCCGGGGCCGGCGCGCCGGTGACCGTGCGCGTTACGGTCAGCAACGACAGCGCGCAGGAGGTCCAGGCGCTGATCGAAGACCGCGTACCCGGCACGCTGAAGCTGGTTGAAGGGCAGCCGGCGCTGCTCGTCAGGCTGGTGCCTGGCGCAACGGCCACACTGGAATACACGATCCAGGGGTCGCGCGGCTTTCACCATTTCAACCGCCTCCACGTCACGGCTACCGACCGCCTGGGTATCGTTCAGCTGCGCACGTCTGTAGCGGCGCCGGGCAAGCTCCTGATTGTGCCTGAGGTCATGCGGCTGGCCCGCCTGGGTATTCGCCCGCGACGTACACGCGTCTACTCAGGCATGATACCGGCGCGCCAGGGCGGGCCGGGGGTTGAGTTCTTCGGTGTGCGCGATTATCAGCCGGGCGACCCGGTGCGCTGGATCAATGAACGCGCCAGTGCGCGCTTCCCCGGCTCGCTCTATGTCAATGAGTTCGAGCAGGAGCGTGTCGCCGACATTGGTATTATTCTGGATGCGCGGCGCAGCAGCGATGTTCAGGGCGATGGGCAGACGCTCTTTGAGTATGGCGTGCAGGCCGCTGCTGCGTTCGCCGACGCACTGATCGGCCAGGGGAACCGTGTTGGCTTGCTGATCTATGGTAATGCGATCGAATGGACGTTCCCGGGATACGGCAAGATGCAGCGCGAGAAGCTGCTGCGCGCGCTGGCGCGGGCCCGAACCGGTGACCGGGCCGCACTGGCCAGCCTTGGCGACGTTCCGACACGTCTTTTCCCTGCCCGCTCGCAGATTGTGCTGGTGAGCCCACTCCAGCCAGGAGATGCGCCAGCCATCATCGGGATGCGCGCCCACGGTTACGAGGTGCTGATCGTCAGTCCTGACCCGGTTGCGTTCGAAATGGCGCACCTGGGCGCAATGGCGGCGCTGGCGACACGCATCGCGCGTGTTGAGCGCAACTCGTTGCTTCGCCGCCTACGCCATGCCGGCGCACGAGTGGTAGACTGGCAGGTTGAGGTGTCGCTGGCGCAGGTGTGTAACGCGGCGCTGACCGACCGGCGGTAGTGCACCAGGCTCTGGTGCATACAAGTCCGATGGCTCGCGCCAGGCCACAGAGGTGCGAGCCAACTCCAGGCTCATTTGCAGCGTATTGGATCTAGTTATCATCGTGCGCCCGCAGGTTGTATGGCGTCCGAAACGGCGGCCTGGTAACCTCGAGGAGGCTCAGTGCGACTGGTTATCGGTCTGATTGTGCTGACGGCAGCGATCCTGGCCATCGGGCTGTTCGTCGCCGGCCATGCACTGGTTGCGCTGGCGCCCGTCGTGCTGGGCGGCGCATGGATTGCAGGCACACTCTACCAGCGGCGCGATGTGGGTACACTTGCATTGCCCGGGCTGGCAGCGATTGCAGTCATCGCGGTGTTCGCGAGTGTCTCGCCGCTGATCGCCCTGGCCGGACTGGTGGCAGCCCTGGCGGCGTGGAGCCTTCATGACATGGAACAACGTATCACTCTGGCCGGTGCTGTTGAGGGCGAGGCTGCGATCCGGCGGGTGCACCGCATGCGCCTGCTGATCGTTGCAGCGCTCAGCCTTGGCATTGGTGGCCTGGCGACAACGTTGCGCTTCGATACCGGCACCATAGGGGCACTACTTGTTGCGCTGCCGGCGATCCTCGGGTTGAGCCGGGTGACGGCGGCGTTGCGCCGCGCCATGCAGCGGCGCGCGAACGACGAGCCCGCTGCGTTCCAGGAGAAGATCAGACAATGACGCTGCGCTTTGCAATACCGTCGAAGGGTAGCCTGTACGATGGCACGGTCGCTTTTCTCGATAGCGCGGGGCTACGCGTGACGCGACCGAACCCACGCCGCTATACCGCCTCGATTCGCACACTTCCGGAGACTGAAGTGTTGCTCCACCGGCCGGCCGACATCGTTGAGAAAGTGGCATCCGGCGAGATTGACCTGGGCATTAGCGGCCTCGACCTGGTGGAAGAGTTACGCGGCGATCGCGACGAACTGCTGGTCGTGTTCGATAACCTGGGGTATGGGAACGCCGAACTGGTTGTCGCGGCACCTGAAACCTGGATTGACGTGACAACATGGCATGACCTGGCGGACCTGGCAGTGGAATTGCACGCGCAGGGACGGCCATTGCGCATCGCAACAAAATACCCGGCGCTTACCCGGCGCTTCTGCTACGCCAACGGCATCAACTACTTCCGGCTCGTCGACTCCCAGGGGGCGACCGAGGCGGCACCTGGCCTTGGTTATGCGGATATTATTGTTGACATTACCGAGACGGGCACAACCCTGCGCGACAACCAGTTGAAGATTGTCGGCGAGCCAATCCTGCGCACGCAGGCGTGCCTGATCGCCAGTCGCCGTTGCCTGCGCGCCAGTCCAGCCGCGCTGGCGCTGACCCGCTCCATCCTCGAACTGGTTGAGGCGCGCCGCCGCGCGCGCCGGTTTGTCCAGGTCACCGCGAATATCGCCGGCGCATCGGCTGAAGAGGTCGGGCGCCGTGTCGTCGCACGACCCGACCTGGCCGGTGTCCAGGGGCCGACGATCGCGCCGGTCTGGCCCGGTACTCCACGCGCAGAAGGCGCACCCGGCTGGCACATGGTGACGGTAATCGTGCCCCAGGAGCGTGTGCTCGATCTGGTGGCGCACCTGCGTGACCTGGGCGGCGACACGATCGCCGTCATGCCGACGCAGTACGTCTTTGAGGCGAACTGCGACAGTTATGATCGCCTGCTTGTACAACTGGAGGCATGAATGCGCCATGACCATTCCGATATTCAATGACCCTGCCGTCGCTCGCCGCACCGTGTTACGGCGCGTCCCGTTCGATGAAATTGCCGTGCCGGAAACACTTCTTGACGCCATCGAACAGCGCTTCGGCGCGCGGCTGGCGCCGGCTGAAGCCGTCGACCGCGTGTTGCGCGATGTGCGCGCTCGCGGCGATGCCGCGCTTCACGATTGGGCACGGCGCATCGACGGGTATACCGGCCCGCTGGAAATTGCACCGGAAGCGTGCGCGGCAGCGCTGGCTGCACTTGATCCTGCGTTGCGCAGCGCGATCAACCTGGCGATCCATGAGCTTACCCGGTTCCATCAGCGCCAGGCGCGCACGTCGTGGATCGACTTTGGTATCGAAGGCGCACTGGGCCAGATCGTCACGCCGCTGCGGCGCGTCGGCATCTATGTGCCGGGTGGCGCCGCGCCTCTCCCGTCGTCGCTGTTGCACGCCGCCATCCCTGCGCGTGTGGCGGGTGTTGAGGAGCTGATCGTCTGTACGCCGCCGCAACGTGACGGCCAGGTGGATCGCACGGTCCTCGCCGCCGCCACGGCCGCCGGCATCACCCGCGTGTTCGCGCTTGGCGGCGCTCAGGCGATTGCGGCAATGGCCTACGGCACGGAGCACGTGCCGCAGGTGGATAAGATCGTCGGGCCAGGGAACCTCTTTGTGGTGCTGGCAAAGCGTGCCGTGTTCGGCGTGGTTGATATCGAGTCGCTCCCCGGGCCAACCGAGACGCTGATCATTGCTGACGACCGCGCCGAACCGCGCCTGGTCGCCGCCGACCTGCTGGCGCAGGCCGAACACGTGCTGGCGTCGGCGATCTTGCTGACACCCGACGAGACGCTTGCGGCGCGGGTGCAGGCGGAAGTGATGCATCAACTCGAAACGTTGCCAAAACAGAGTGCAACCGCTGCTGCCGAAGCGGTCACCGGGCGCGGCGGTATCGTGCTGGTACGCGATCTGGATGAGGCGTTCGACATCGCCAATGAGTACGCACCCGAGCATCTGTGCCTGCTGCTTGACGACCCGTGGCGCTATGTCGGCAGGGTGCGCAATGCTGGCGGGGTGTTTCTCGGCGAACGCTCATTCGAAGTACTGGGTGATTATACTGCGGGGCCATCGCATATTATGCCGACGGGCGGAACGGCACGTTTTGCCTCGCCGGTCAATGTGGATCATTTCCGCAAGGTGATCTCGCTCGTCGGATTGAATGAGGCGGCGCTACGCCGGATTGGCCCGGCTGCGGCGCGTCTGGCCGATGCGGAGGGATTGGCGGCACACGCTGCTGCCGTGCGGGCGCGACTGCGGGATGCATAGTTGTCTGGTATAATACCGCCATCCAGAACAGATGCTGCGCGAGGAGGCGGCCAGGTTCTATGCCATCCAACTTTGTCGAAAGCTTTGTCGTTCTTCTGTTTGAAGTACTATCACTGACCATTCTTGGTCGGGTATTGCTCTCGTGGGTTGACCCGATGGGCAACATGCGGATCACGCGGGTGTTGCATGAGCTTACCGAGCCGATGCTGGCGCCGATTCGCAGCATCCTGCCGGCCACCTCGATGTTCGACTTTTCGCCGATTATCGCAATGTTGCTGCTGCAAGCCATCAGCCTGTTGATCCGCTCTGCATTGTAGCTCCAGAGGCGGGCGAACATTACAGAGGTGGGCCCGTCTCTCATGCGCTACGGCGGTGCGCAGCAATCGTGATCCGCAGACGCGCCTCTGTTCCTGCGCGCCGCGCGCCCCACCGGGGCACCAGGTTGTCGCATGTTGCTCTAGAAAGCCCGGTTGATGAACCAGGAGGCCGCGGTTCCGCCGCAGGAAGCCTCTGCGACGTCCGGTGTATCCATCCGCCCGGCGCGCTTTCTGCTGGCTGTCGTGTTCATATGTGGCGTCGGGACACTTGGCGTCGAGATGATCGCCTCGCGTTTGCTGGCGCCCTACTTCGGTACGTCGCAACCCATCTGGGCAGCGGTGATCGGTCTGACCCTGGTCTATCTCGCAATCGGCTATCACTCTGGCGGGCGCCTGGCCGACCGTCGCCCCGATGAGCGTCTGCTGTACCACATCGTGCTGCTGGCAGGTGTCGCCACGGCGCTCATACCGCCGCTTGCAGCGCCAATCCTCGGGTTCGCGCGCAACGCGGTGGCCACCCTGGCCATCGGTGGGTTTCTCGGCGCATTGTCTGGCGTCCTGGCGCTCTTTGCCATTCCTGTCACTCTGCTGGCCATGGTTGGGCCGTTCGCGGTACGGTTGCAGTTGCACCGTGCCTCCGCCGGCGTGGCGATCGCCGGCGCAACCGCCGGAACAATCTCGGCTATCTCGACGATCGGGTCAATCGCCGGTACGTTTCTGACCGTACTCGTCCTCATTCCTGGCCTTGGCACGGCGCTGACGACCTATGTGTATGCCGGCGTGCTGGCCGCGCTTGGCGCGGCAGGCGCTCGTAGTCGCGGCGCGCTGGCCGCGCTCGCGCTGGTGGCGGCGCTGGCCGGATACACCTTGCTCACCGCCGGGCCGGTCAAGGCTGCCGGCTGCGGCGGTTGCACACTGATCGCCGAGTATGAGTCGCCCTACAATTACATTCAGGTCGCCGCACGCCAGGACCCGGAGTATGGTCAGCAGGTCGTCCTGATGCTGAACGAAGGGCTGGCGATCCATTCAATCCATAACACAGCCTACGACGGTAACCCGCTCGACACTCTGACCGGAGGCGGGCCATGGGACTACTTCGCTATCGCGCCATTTGTCACGCCGGGGCGCGATCCGGCAAGTGTGCGCAGCCTGGCGATGCTTGGCGCAGCCGCGGGCACCACGCCAGCACAGTTCCTGGCAATCTATGGCGCTGATACCCACATCGACGCCGTGGAGATCGATCCGCAGATTATTGATGTCGGGCGACGGTTCTTCGGCATGCGTGATGCGCTGGTTGCGCCCGAGCACCCGAATTATCGTGTGTATGCGGAGGACGCACGCTACTGGCTGGCGACTCAGGGCGGCGTGTATGATGTGATCGGCATGGACGCCTACCACCAGCCGTATATCCCGTTTCACCTGACGACCGTCGAGTTCTTCCAGCTGGTACGGCAACACCTGGCGCCCGATGGTGTGGCGGTTGTGAATGCCGGCCTTGGCCCCGACGGTGACGACCGCCTCGGACGGGCGATTGTGGCAACCATGCAGCAGGTATTTCCGCAGGTGATCGTGATTGAAACCGAACGGCTGAGCAACCAGATCATTATCGCCACCAACGC
>Ga0272446_1003423_pt1 | contig 19983 bp, 12 predicted proteins | sample YNPCB0061_FD_194587 | JGI IMG/M metagenome (GOLD analysis project Ga0272446, IMG submission 194587) | Hot spring microbial mat communities from Yellowstone National Park, WY, United States - YNP-CB-006-1 | ecosystem: Environmental > Aquatic > Thermal springs > Hot (42-90C) > Sediment | place...
GTTCTGTTAAAATGCATTATTGGATTAATGCATTTTGAAAGTGGTCAAATTCTGATTAATGGCAAAGATATTTCTAAACTAACAGTGAAAGAATTAAATGAAGTTAGAAAAAATATCGGATTTCTATTTCAAGGTGCTGCTCTTTATGATTCAATGACTGTAAAAGAAAATTTGGAATTTCCATTGAAGAAACATTTTCCCGATAAATCGCAAAAAGAGATAGATGAAAAAATTCATTATACATTAGAATTAGTTTCATTAGAAGAAGCAATTGATAAAATGCCTTCAGAACTTTCTGGTGGAATGAAAAAAAGAATTGGCTTGGCTCGTTCTATTATTACCGATCCCGAATTAATGCTTTATGATGAACCAACAACTGGATTAGATCCAATAACAACTAAAGAAATTAGTGAGCTGATTATTAATCTTCAGAAAAAATTAAACATGACATCAATTGCAGTAACACATGATTTGATGTGTGCAGAAATAATTGCCGATCGTGCAATCTTTTTGAAAGATGCAAAAATTGCTTACGAAGGAAAACTTGAAGAATTAACTTCTTCATCAGATCCATTTTTAAGAAATTTCTTTAGTCATGAATTAGTAAAAGAATAGGAGTTTTAAATGCTTAAACATTTAGAAGGTGCAAGATTAGGAATCTTTATTTTTCTAGGAACTGTGTTTCTTGTTATTTCTATTTTCTTACTTGGAAACAAAGGTAAATTATTTTCTCAAACTATTGAAATAAAAACATACTTCGATCAAATTGAAGGATTAAAACCCGGTGCACCTGTTAGATTAAGCGGTTATGATATCGGTAGCGTGAAAAGTATTTCGCTAACAGAAGGAAAAACTGGTCGCGTAGAAGTTGTAATGATTATAGATATTGCACTGAAAAAATTTATTCGAATCGATAGCCAAGCCGCAGTTGAAACTGAAGGTTTAGTTGGTAAAAAAATCGTTACGATTACTGCTGGCTCTCCAGATGCTGCAGAAGTTGTTGATGGGGCAAAGATTCCTTCTAAAAATCCAATTAACATTGCAGCAATTATTGATGAAACACAATCAATTATGCATAACATAAATTCATTGTCTAAAGATTTCTCTGATATTTTTAATCGCATAAACAAAGGTGAAGGTTCGATCGGTAAACTTGTTAACGATGATGCTCTTTATAACTCAACTGTTTCGGTTACTCAATCTGCAGATAAAAGTTTAAATCTTATTACAAAAAGAATGGATGAAATTTCTGACATTATTGTTGATGCAACTGCAGGAATAAAAAGAATAATAATCAATGTTGACACTACTTTAGTTGATATTAAAAATCTTGTTAACAGCGTTGAAAATGGTAACGGTGCTCTCGGTAAATTGGTTGCAGATAAAAAAATGGCTGACTCAGTTCAATCGATTTTAACTAATCTTGCTAAAACGAGTGAGTATGCAAGAATATCAACTGTTAGTTTTGCAGAAAACATGGAAGCATTAAAACATAATTGGTTATTCAAAGGATATTTTGAACAGCGTGGTTATTGGAATCAAAGTGAATATGAAAAAGCGATTGATGCACAATTAATCGAATTAAAAAAGCAGCAGGAAATTCTTGATCAAAAAATTAAAGAACTCAAAGAATTAGAAAACAAGCTGAACATCAAAGGTAATTAGTATTTGATATAACAAAGTTAGAAGCCATTTTATGAAAAAAAGTATTTCAGTTGTAATTCCAAATTATAATGGCTCTAATCTATTAAGAGAAAACCTTCCTTATGTTTTTCTTGCTCTAAAATCTTCCGGAATTGATGATTATGAAATCATTGTTGCTGATGATGCATCTACTGATGATTCAATTCCATTCTTACAAAATAATTACCCGGAAATTATCGTTGTTCAAAACAAAACTAATCAAGGATTTAGCGGAAATACTAATTCAGGAATTTATAAAGCAACAAAAGATTTAATTCTAATTTTAAACTCTGACGTTCAATTACAGGAAAATTATTTTATTCCATTGCTAAAATATTTTGATGATGACAAAACTTTTGGAGTAATGGGAAGAATAATTTCAATGAGTGGCGATAAAATTCAAGATGGGGCTAAATTTCCATCATATAGTTTTGCAAAAATTATTTCTACAAAAAATTATTTAGTCGAAAAAAGAAATTCACTTTATTCTTTCTTCCTTTCTGGTGCTGACGCTTTGATTGAAAGAAAAAAACTTTTGCAACTCGGTGGCTTCAATGAATTATTTAATCCATATTATGGTGAAGATGTTGATTTAGGTATTTCTGCTTGGAGAGCAGGTTATAAATTATATTATGAACACAATGCGATTTGTCGTCATCCGAATTCTGCAACAATACAAAAGGAATCTTCTAAAAAAGTCAAATTGATTTCCAAAAGGAATAAACTAATTTTACATTATCTACATCTTGAAAACTTTGAATTATTCATTTTCTTTTTAATTACAATTTTTAAGATCATTCTAAAATTATTTTTGTTGGATTTCACATACTTAAAAGCTTTCTTTACTTTTTTGAAAATGAGAAGAGAAATCAAAGAAAGAAAAATTAACTACTCGAAAATTTGGAAATTAAATCTTCATCGGGTGAAAAGTTTTATAATAGACAATATCAAAAATGATGTTGTGATTAAATTCTAATATGGAAAAATTCAATCGCACTACGATTTTTAAAGTACACTTGCCCTTGATTATTGTTCAGGTTTCATTTGGTGCATTGCCACCATTTAGCAAACTTGCTTTAAATTATTTTCCACCAATGAGCATTGTGTTTTTTAGAATCGTGGCATCTGCCATTTTGTTTTCCACAATATTTTTTCTTTTCAAGCAAGAGAAAGTTAAAGAAACAAAACATTACTATTGGTTCATGCTCTATGCTTTTTTTGGCGTTGCTGGTAATCAACTTTTTTATTTGACTGGTTTATCAATGACAAATGCTGTAAATGCTGGAATTCTTGTTACAACCATTCCAATATTCACATTAATTGTTGCAGTACTTCTAAAACGTGAAGAGATGAGTTTTGTAAAAATAATTGGAATTTTAATCGCAATTAGTGGCGTTGCAATATTGATTGATTTCGGAAGATTTCAATTCAATAAAAATTTCATTGGAGATTTATTTATAATTTCAAATTCCCTTTTCTACGCAATTTATTTAGTCATATCAAAAAAAATGTTGAAGCTTTATAATTCATTCACTGTGATAACTTATGTTTTTGTCTTTGCTTCATTTATGATTTTACCTTTTACAGTAAATAGTCTATTTGTAATAAATTACAATTCAATTCCATCAAGCGGTTATTTATCATTGTTATTAGTTTTAATTGTTGGAACATTTATTCCCTATCTTGTAGTTACATTTGCATTGCAAAACACTCAATCATCATCAGTTGCAGTTTACAGCTACTTACAGCCATTAATTGCAACAATTCTTTCTTCATTAATTGTTGGTGAACATATTACATTAAGATTATTGATTAGTGCTTTAATAATATTAGTTGGAGTTTCTTTTGTAACTTTTGCTGAAGTATTTAAGTTTAATAAAATGATGAAAAAACTAATTAGAGAATCAGTTAAATAATAAAATGGCAAAGAAGAAATTAACATTAGATAATAAAAAGATAATTGTTCAAGGTGCACGACAACATAATTTGAAAAACATTTCTTTAGAAATACCAAGAAATAAATTAGTTGTCTTCACTGGTGTAAGCGGAAGTGGAAAATCATCATTAGTCTTTGATACAATTTATGCCGAAGGACAACGAAGATATGTTGAAAGTCTATCCTCTTATTCACGACAATTTTTAGAAAGAATGAACAAGCCGGATGTTGATTATATTTTAGGAATTTCTCCTGCGGTTGCTATTGAACAAAAAACAAGCTCAAAAAATTCTCGTTCTACTGTTGGAACTGTAACAGAAATTTATGACTACCTGCGTTTATTATTTTCAAGAATAGGAAAAACTTATTGTGTGGTTTGTGGTAATGTTGTTAAAAAAGATTCTGTAACAACTGTATCTTCTTGGCTTGAAGAACAAAATGAAGAACATAAATTTTATCTCGGATTTCCAATTCACTCGCACGAAGGAAGAACTGTTAAAGAAGAATTTGAACTTTTAAAAAAGAAAGGTTTCTTTAGAATTTTTATCAAAGATCAAATACACGATTTAAATTCGCTTGAATCAATTCCTAAATCCAAAGAAAATATTTTTGTTGTTATCGATCGGTTCAAAATAAAAAAAGGAAAAGTAAGAGAATCACTTGCAGATTCTTTAGAAACTGGTTTCAAAGAAGGTGAAGGAAGATTAACAATCATTAATGCAGACACAAACGAAATAAAACATTTCACAAAATTTTATGAATGCTGTGGAATTAAATATGAAGAACCCGAACCAAGATTTTTTTCTTTTAACAATCCATATGGTGCTTGCCCTGTCTGTCAAGGATTCGGAAAAACAATGGATTACGAAATTGATTTAATTGTTCCGAATCATAATTTGAGTTTAAGTGAAGGTGCAATTGCTCCTTGGAGAACTATAAAGTATAGTAAATACTTGAGAGATTTAATTAAGAATAACAATGGCAGAATTCCTTTATCCGTTCCATATAAAGATTTAACAGATGAGCAAAAAAAATTAATCTGGGATGGCTTTGGAAGTTTTCATGGTTTGAAAGGATTTTTCAAACATCTTGAAGAAAAGACTTACAAAATGGGAATTCGAATTCTCTTGAGTAAATACAGAGGTTACACAACTTGCCATGCTTGTAAAGGTTCACGCTTAAGAAGAGAAGCTCTTTATGTTAAAATTGACAATCGATCAATTGGTGATGTTGTTGCAATGTCTATTGAACGAGCCTTAATGTTTTTCAAGTTGATTCAACTTACTGAATATGAAAAAGCAATTGCTCATCAAATTCATATAGAGATAATTAAACGTTTGACATTCTTAAATGATGTTGGTCTTGGCTATTTAACATTAGATAGATTAAGTAGCACACTTTCTGGCGGTGAGACACAAAGAATTAATCTTGCAACTTCTTTAGGGTCAGCTTTGATGGGAACTCTTTATGTTCTTGATGAACCATCAATTGGTTTACATCCACGCGATAATGCAAAATTGATTAACATATTAAAATCACTAAGAGATTTAGGAAATACTGTATTAGTTGTTGAACACGATCCAGAAATGATGAGAGAAGCAGATTTAATTTTTGACATGGGACCAAAAGCCGGAATTCATGGTGGTGAAATTGTTGCAAGTGGAACTTATGAAGAAATCATTAATAATGATAATTCGTTAACGGGAAAATATTTGAGTAAGAAATTAGAAATTCCGGTTCCAGAAAAACGTCATCTTACCGAAACAAAATCAATAAAAATTATTGGTGCAAGAGAAAATAATCTCAAAAATATTGATGTTGAAATTCCACTTAAGAAATTAGTTGTAATAACCGGAGTTAGTGGCTCTGGAAAATCAACATTAGTTCATGACATTCTTTACGGTGGAATTGTAAAATTAAATGGTGGCAATCCTCCTAAAATCGGAAAACATGATTCGATTGAAGGTGCAAAATATATCGACGAAATAGAAATTGTTGATCAATCTCCAATTGGAAAATCTTCACGATCAAATCCGATTAGTTATGTAAAAGGATATGAATTAATACGTGAACTATTTGCAAATACTCCTCAAGCAAGAGCACGCGGATACAAACCCGGCTTTTTTTCTTTCAATGTTCCAGGTGGAAGATGCGAAACTTGTCAAGGTGAAGGTTATGTTACAATTGAAATGCAATTTCTCGCTGATCTTTATTTAGAATGTGAGGATTGCAAAGGAACTCGTTTCAAAAAAGAAACCAGAGAAATTACTTATAAGGGGAAAAATATTGTCGACGTTTTAAACATGACAGTTGACGAAGCAATTGAGTTTTTTAAAACAAATGAAAAAATATTAAACTTACTTCAAGTTCTTTCTGATGTTGGTTTAGGATACATTAAACTTGGTCAACCTTCAACAACACTTTCCGGCGGAGAAGCACAAAGAGTAAAACTCGCTTATCATCTTGCTCAAAGAAAATCATCTCAACATACTTTATTTATTTTTGATGAACCAACAACAGGTTTACATTTCGACGACATCAGGAAACTTTTAAATTGTTTTCAAATGTTATTAAAGCAAAATAATTCAGTGGTTATAATTGAACATAACCTTGATGTAATTAAATGTGCAGATTGGATAATTGATTTGGGCCCTGAAGCTGGTGAAAAAGGTGGAGAAATTGTTGCTGTTGGAACTCCTGAAGATATTGCGAGAAGTGAAAATTCATATACAGGAAAATATTTAAAAGAGTATTTGAAAATTTAGCTTTAACTGCAACTCAATTTGAAATAATTAAAAGGAATTTTTTATGAAATACTGGTTAATGAAATCAGAACCGGAAGTTTTCTCAATTGATGATTTAATCAACGCTAAAAATCAAACAACATTTTGGGATGGTGTAAGAAACTATCAAGCGAGAAATTATATTCGAGATGAAATGAAAGTTGGTGATAAAGTAATATTTTATCACAGCAATTCAGAACCACCATCTGCAGTTGGCGTTTGCGAAATTGTAAAAGAAGCATATCCAGATTTCACAGCATTCGATCCTGAAAATCCTCATTACGATCCTAAAAGCAAAAAGGATTCACCAACTTGGTTCATGGTTGATATTAAATTTGTTAAAAAATTTTCTCACTTTGTTTCTATTAATGAAATGCGAGAAAACAAAAAACTTCAAAATATGAAATTATTGCAAAGAGGGAACAGACTTTCTGTAATGCCACTTTCCAAAGATGAATTTAATGAAATTATCAAAATGGGTAAATGAACAATAAACGATTACGAATATTGAAAGATGGAAAGCTCTCCAATGCACCAGTTGTTTATTGGATGCAAAGAGATCAACGAGTTCATGATAACTGGGCTTTAATTTATGCTCAAGAGATTGCAATTAAAATTGAGCAGCCACTTTATGTTTTATTCAATCTTGTTCCAAAATTTTTAGATGCAACATTTCGCCAATATGATTTCATGATAAAAGGTTTGAAAGAGATTGAGGATGAGTTAAAAAAGTTTAACATCAATTTTATTTTAACAATTGGAAATCCCGAAGAAGAAATTCCAAATTTCATTTCAAAAATTAATGCCTCGATTTTAGTAGCTGATTTTAATCCATTAAAAATTATTCGAAGATGGAAAAAGGCAGTTGCTGATAAAATTAATGTTCCACTGCATGAAATAGATGCACATAATATCGTTCCATTTCACCAAGTATCTGATAAGCAAGAATTTGCTGCATATACAATTCGTCCCAAGATTCAAAAATTACTACCTGAATTTCTTGATGAATTTCCTAAACTGAAAAAAATGAAAAATGAAATTCATTCAAAAAAAATTAATTGGGAAAAAGTTTATTCTTCTTTGCAAATTAATTTTGATATAAAAGGGATTGATTGGTTGCAACCTGGAGAAAAAGCCGCACATAAAATTTTACAAGATTTCATTGATAATAAATTTCATTTATATGAAACTGATAGAAATTTACCAACTCACGATGCACAATCAAATCTTTCACCATATTTTCATTTTGGACAAATTGCACCGCAACGAGTTGCTCTCGTCATACAGCATTTAACTGATTGTGATAACTCTCAAAAAGCATTTTTAGAAGAGATGATTGTAAGAAGAGAACTCTCTGATAATTTTTGCTATTACAATAAAAACTATGATTCGTTCGATGGATTTCCTCAATGGGCAAAGGATTCACTTAATCTTCACAGAAAAGATAAAAGAGAATATGTTTATTCAGCTGAAGAATTTGAATTTGCAAAAACGCACGATGAACTTTGGAACGCAGCTCAACTTGAAATGATAAAAAAAGGAAAGATGCATGGATATATGCGAATGTATTGGGCAAAAAAAATTCTTGAGTGGTCAAATTCTCCCGAAGAAGCGTTATCCATCGCTATTTATTTGAATGACAAATATGAACTCGATGGTCGAGACCCAAATGGCTACACTGGAATAGCTTGGTCAATCGGCGGCTTGCATGATCGTGCTTGGTTTGAAAGACCAGTCTATGGCAAAATTCGTTATATGAATTATAACGGTTGCGCAAAAAAATTTGATGTGAAGAAATATATTTCAATGAACTCTCAATAATTCTTTTCATATCTTTAAATATCAATTAACTATTCATAATAAATTCATGAAATTATTTGCTGTATATTTTTTGCTGACATTTGAAATAATTTTCTCACAATCTCTCAAAGAAAAAATTGGGCAAATGGTTTGGGTCGGTTTCTCCGGCACTAAGTTAAACGACACAATCAAAGTTGATTTAGCAAAAAGAAATATTGGCGGTGTTATTTTATTTGCAAACAACATTAGTAATCCGACACAAATTAAATTACTAAATGACACAATTAAACTATTTGCAAAAACTCCACCTTTCATTGCTGTTGATCAAGAAGGAGGAAAAGTTGCAAGATTAAATAGCAGCAATGGGTTTTCAGATACTTACACTGCTTATCAACTTGGATCTGTTTTTAATTCAGAAGATTCAACCAGAAAAACTGCAAGAACAATGGCTAATTGGCTAAAGCAAACTGGCTTCAATGTTAATTTAGCTCCTGTTGCTGATGTTAATGTTAATCCGAACAGCCCTGCAATTGGCAAACTTGAAAGAAGTTTTTCAAGCATACCAATTAATGTTTTTTATCATGTTAATTGGTTTGTTGATGAATTTAATAAAATGAATATCATTACTTGTTTAAAACATTTTCCAGGTCATGGAAGTGCTTTGCAAGATTCTCATCTTGGATTTACTGATATAACAAATACTTGGACTGAAAACGAACTACTTCCCTATCAATATTTAATTAATAGTAATTACAACAACCTTGTAATGATTGGACATTTATATAATTCAAAATTAGATCAAGTTTATCCAGCATCTCTTTCTAAAAAAGTTACGACTGATTTACTAAGAACATCTCTTGGTTTCAATGGAGTTACAATTACTGATGGAATGTCGATGCAAGCAATAACAGCAAACTATACTTTCGATCAATCGATTGAATTAGCAGTTAATGCAGGTAATGATATTCTTCTATTTACAGGCACATTAAGATTAGGAACTTCACTCGCATCACAAATTATCGATATAATTGAAAGCAAAGTAATTCAAGGCAAAATATCACCAAATAGAATCGAAGAATCTTATCAAAGAATTAAAAGTTTGAAAATGAAGAATGGAATTATAACTTCCAATGAAATTGCTAATGAAATTCCAAATGATTTTGTTTTATATCAGAATTATCCAAACCCATTCAATCCATCAACAGTAATCAGCTATCAGATTTCATATTACAGTCATGTAATTTTAAAAGTTTATGATGTTTTAGGAAGAGAAGTTGCAACACTTTTGGATGAATATAAACAGCCGGGCTTGTACAATTATCAATTTTCAATTATGAATTATCAATTAACTACCGGTGTTTACTTTTATCAAATGAGAGCGGGTAATTTTGTCCAGACAAAGAAAATGATTTTACTTCGTTAGTTTTTTTTATCAAGCAATCCATTTTCAAGTGCATAAAGAGCAATCTGTGTGTTGGATTTGAGTCCAAGTTTTTCAAGAATTCTTGCGCGATAAGTATTAACCGTGTTTACACTTAAAAAAAGTTGTTCAGCAATTTCACTTACCGATTTCCCTTTAGCAAGATGAATCATTACTTCCATTTCTCGGTCAGATAATTTTTCATACAAAGGTTTATCTGAGGAAAGATCTACTTGATTTGCAAGAGCTTCTGCCAGTGAAGGAGTAATATATTTTTTACCGCCTTTAATTTTTCTTATTGCCTCAACTATAGTTTTTCTATCTTCTTCTTTTGAAAGATATGCATTTGCGCCAGCTTGCAATGCTCTTATTCCATATTTTTGCTCATCGTAAGCACTTAAAATCAAAACTGGAAGATTTCCTATTTCACTTCTTATTTCTTTTAGTACATCAATTCCATTTCTTCCGGGCATATCAATATCAATAATCGCCACATCAAAAGATTCTTCTCTTAATTTTGCTAACATTTCTTCACCGCTTTGACATTCGGCTGTAACTTTAATATCAACTTCTTTGTTGATTGACTGAACAAGTCCAGCGCGTAACATTGGATGGTCGTCAGCAATTATTACTTTAATCATAGTTTTTAAATTTATTATTGACTAAACTAATAAATTTTACATTATCATGTTGAATGTTGAATGTTTATATTTCGTTTGAAATATTAATCCAATTATGAATAAAAATTTTCTGAATAAAATTCCCTGGCAGTTTAAACTTCTGGTTTTGATTCTTGTATTAGGAATTGGACCAAGCATTGTAATTAGTTTTAAAGTTGTTCAATTCGTAAAAGATGAATTTAAGAGCAGTATCAATAGCCAATTAATTTTTTCAACCAAAGCAATTGTTTCTAATATTGATGCTACATTTCAGCGAAATAAAGAAACATCTGAAATCTTAAGACAGTCAATTGAAAATCCAGAAATTAGTCCTGAGCAAAAAGTAAATTTTATTTCTGCTTTTGTAAGAGAAAGTAATAATATTTTATCTGCTAAATTGTTTTTTTATGACAACAATAAATTTGTCGATATTATTTCTTCCACAAAAGATTCTATCAAGGAAAGTAATATTAATCTCTTCGACTTAATTCAAAATAAATCTATTCAAGATGATATTCTTCAAAACAAGATATTAATCACTTCACCAAAATTTGATAGAAATATTTCAATCTGGTATAACTGGATAATTCTTCCAGTTGTACTACCAAACAAACTAAAAGCATTTCTTGCCGTACAAATAAACTTGACTCCAATTGCAAACGACATAGAGAACCATTTGTTAAGTAAGATTGGCAAACTTTTTATTCTTGATGAAAGAAAAGAAATTTTTTTAACAAAAGAATTTACCAACAATGTGCCCACAATTATTCTGGAAGATGCTGTTTCTCAGCTTCAAAAGGAAAACAGAGTTAGTTTAATAAACAATTACAAATTGCAAGATTCGAAAAGTATCGTATCATCTTTTGGGTATCCAAAAGAAGTGAATTGGGTTGTTGTTTGTAATATTGAAGAAGATGCTGCTTATGCTACCGTAAACGATTTTATAATTTTCATAAGTTTATTTATCAGCATTGCAACTTTGCTTGCAATTATTATTTCATTAATCTTTTCAAAATTTGTAATTAGTAAGCCAATAGAAAATCTTGCTACCGCTTCCCAAAAAATTGCTCGAGGAAATTTTGATGTTCCAATTAATTATTTAGCTAAAGACTCAATTGGTGTTTTAAATTCTTCTTTGAATCAAATGGGTTTACAGTTGCAAAAGAATTTTCAAGAGATTGAAAAGCAAAAGAAAGAACTTGAAGATTACAGCAAAAATTTGGAAATAAAAGTTCAAGAAAGAACATTTGAATTGCATGAAGCAAATCAGGAGCTAAAAAAAGCTTATCAACGAGTGCTTGAGCTGAATGAAGAAAAAAATGAATTTTTAGGAATAGCAGCTCACGACTTAAAAAATCCTCTAACAGCTGTAAGTGCATTTGCCGATATTTTAATTAATGATAAAGATTTGTCAAAAGAGCAACACGATGATTTCCTAAATGAAATTATCAAAGCTTCAGAGAGAATGTTTTTTATTGTAAAAAATCTTTTGGATGTTAATGCAATTGAGCAAGGTAAATTGAACACAAAGCTCGAAAAAATTTCATTGATTTCAGTTGTTGAAGAATTGCATTCTCAATTTAAAGATGCACTGCAAAAGAAAAATATAACTCTTAATATTAAAAATGAAATAGAAGAATCATTTGTTTTGGCTGATTACAACTTATCATTACAAGTTGTTCAAAATATTTTATCTAACGCAATTAAATTCTCACAAAAAGATAAAAATATTTTTTTGACTTTAAGAAATTCAAAAGATAATGAATACATTGAATTATCAATAAAAGATGAAGGTCCTGGATTTACAGAAGAGGATAAGAAAAAATTATTCAAAAAATTTGCAAGACTTTCTGCTCGACCGACTGCTGGTGAACATTCAACTGGACTTGGATTATCCATTGTTAAAAAATTAATCGAAATGATGAATGGTAAAATTGAATTAGTCAGTGAAGCAGGAAAAGGTGCTGAATTTATTATTTCATTTGTAAAAGCAAGTTAAATTAAAAATGAGTTCACTATCGAAAATATTGATTCTTTTCATTTTATCAACAATTGTGTTTGCACAATCAAACGAAAAAACAATAATTGTTGATGAACATTTTAATTTGAGAGAAATTGCGGCGAAAGAATTTGGCGATGCTAATCTTTGGCCTTATATCTTAAAGTATAATCGCTATGAACCAAATGCCTCTCTGCAAAAAGGCAGTTCACTTATTATTCCAACAAAAAAAGTTAAAGATGCACTAAGCAAATTATCTGAAGCTGAACAAAGTGTAAAGAATGCAATTGAAATTGGGGCAAAAGTATTAGCTGAGGAACAAATAAATTCTGCAATTAATAATTTGAATACCGCATACAAACTAAAAAAAGAATTTGAGATTGATAAACTTTCTAATATTTCTCTTGAAGTAATCAAAGAAGCAAATGCTGCATATAAGAAGACAAAAGAAATTCGAGAAAAAACAGTTGATGCAATTCTATCTTACAAAATTGGCACAGTTCAAAAATTGTTTCCGAGTTCAATTAGATGGAACAATATTGAATTAATGGAGAACTTAAGAGAAAATGACTGGGCAAGAACTTTATCAACATCACTCGCAAAAATTACATTTTATGATTTGAATCAAATAAGACTAAATGAAAATTCACAGGCAATAATTCAGCATTCAAAATTCGATCCGCTTTTGAATAAAGCTTCAACCAAAGTTAAAATTGAAAAAGGTGATGCGTATGCAATGCTTGTTAATAGTCCCAAAAAGAAATTTGATTTAGATATTAAAGGAGTAAAAACTAAAATCAATTCAAAATATTTTTGGGTTGAAAAAAATAATAACAGTGCAAAATTTGCTAATTACAATGGTGAAATTGAAATTAGTGCGAAAGATTCTATTGTATCAATTAAAAAAAATCAAGGCTCAGTTATTCCAGAAAATGGTTTACCAACACCAGCAAAAAATTTATTACCACCACCTAATTTGATTACTCCAAATCCAACTGAAAAATTCTCAAACACATCGATTGATTTCACCTGGACAAAAGTTGACGGCGCAAGTAATTATTGGTTAGAAATAGGATTAGATGAAAATTTTAAAAATGTTTTTCTGCAACAGAAATCAATTGAAGAAAATTCTTTCACTGTTAATAATATCAGTGAAGGAATTAAATATTGGCGAGTTTGTTCTGTGGATGAACTTGGTTTGCCGGGACCTTTTTCTGAAGTAAGAAGATTTGTAATTGTGAAAGATAATTCTCTTCCATTTTTGTTGGTTGAAAAACCGCAAAATAATTTTGTTACTAAGGAACAGCACATTACTCTTTCTGGCAAGTCTGATGTTAATTGTGATATCTTCATCAACAACTCTAAGGTTATAAACAACAACGGTTTTTTTGAATACAATTTAAATCTAAGCAACGGATGGAATAGAATATTGATTGAAGCGATTAACAAATCGAATAAAAAAAATCATGTTACATTGAATATTTATTACGAAGCGAGCCCAATCGTTGATTTATTTTATCATGATCAAAAAGTTGAGAATGTATTATCAATATTAACCAATCAAAACAAAATTAAGTTAGACTTCCAAACACGTCCATTTACATTTATTTATCTATTCGATGATGCAGGTAAAAAAGAACAAGTTAGTTATGCTGATTCAACCGGTAATTTTTCTCTTCATGTAAATTTGGATAAGAATCTTGAAAAGAAATCCCTTGAACTACATTCAAAAGCTGGATTTAAAAGACAAATTGAATTGCAATTTAAAAAAGACAATGAACCGCCACGAATAATTTTGGAAAACGATTTACCTTCATTCACAAATAAAAACAAAGTTGAAATAAATGGTGTAGTTTCTGATGCTGACGAATTATTTATAAACGGCAATAAATTAATTTTGACAAATGATGGTAAATTCAAATATCAGCTTGAATTACTGAATCTAAATAACGAGTTAAAAATTGAAGCAAAAGATAAAGCGGGAAATTCTTCGGTAGTTGTAAAAAATATCATCTTTGATGATCAGCCACCGATTTATATTGAAACTAAAATTTATAAGCTTGATTACAAAACAAATATTTATTCAGTTGATATTTTTGCAAAAGATGAAACCAAATTAAACAATTTCGCAAAAGCAGAATTAATAATTGATTCAAAAATTTTAACTGAGATTTTATCATACGATGAAACTAAAAAATGTTATTCCACAAAAATCTTGAACACATCAAGTGAAGCACCGAAGATCATTTCAGTCACACTTGAAGATGCAGCAAAAAACATAAAAACATATAAACTGAATTGAGTAAAACCATGAAACGAATAATTTTAATTCTGGTTTTAATTTTTACACATTTATCTGCACAAAGCAATATTAGATTTGTAAATTATGGACCAAAAGCTGAGAAAAGCGAAGGTGACGATAATGGAATTCAAGTAATTAATTTTGAATTACCAAAAGATTATATGGGAAAAATTTCACTTCAAATATTTGATCCTGATTGCGTCGGTAATAATGACTCTCGAGTTCAGGATTTTAATTCTGAGTTTCGTTTTTCTCTTTACAAAGGAGAAGTAATTGAAGATTTAAAAAGTGATTTGAATATAAAATCGAAACTTAAATCTCAGTTAATAACAACAAAAACTTTTGGACAAAATGTTGAGTATGATAACCAATGGTTTGATTTTGCAATATTCTCTGCTGATTCATTGATTGATAATAAATTTTCTCTTGTCTGCGCTGCAACAAGTGGTGATGATGCAAATTCTTTCGAGGTAAAAGTTGTTAATGCAGAGACAGGTGTTGAAATTAAGAACACTAAAATTTATTCTTACCAACCAACACTTCGATTATTAAATAGTGTGGATATCTATTCTTTCAAAATAAATCCTAATAATAATTCAAGCATAAAAATTCATACATTTGATTCTGATGGTGACAAAATTTTTCTTAGTACAATATTAAAAGATAAGATTCGAATAGAAGAAAATAATCCTCGCGATTGGAATGAAGCCATTTTTCTTCTTAATGAATTTGAGAGAAGAAATTTGATAGCGTTCGAATTCCAACCAAAAAATCTCGTGTTTAATGATTTCACATTTTTCGTCACCGATTCTATGGATAACAAAATTCCAATTGATTTGACATCATATCAAAAAATTCAACCGACTATACCATCAGCAAATTATCAAATAAAATATTTGAGTTGTGATAATTTGGAATTTACAGTTGATCTTTCTTCAAGTTCAACTTGCATTTGGAAATTTCATGATGGTTCAGTTTATAACACTACTTCATTTACAAAAGATTTTTATGCAAAAGGAAAATACTCTGCAAGTTTATTTGTTGAAGAGAAAAGTGATGCTGTTACTCGAGCCAAATTAATTCCTTTTGATTTCAAAATTAATCAACTTCCAAAAGCTGATGCTGGAATAGATAAAATTGCTGCACCAAATGAGCAAATTACTTTCGATGCTTCAATGTCTTACGACAATGATGGAACTATTCGTTCTTTTATTTGGGATTTTGGTAATGGTAATATCAAAGAAGGAAAAGTTGTAAAACATTCATTCACAAGCTCTGGAAAATATTTAGTAACTTTAAAAGTGGTGGATGATTTTAAGGAAGGATGCAATTCTTCAATTGATAGTTTATATGTAACTGTAAATTCATCTCCAATTATAAAGACAAATGAATTAATAACTGGTTCGCCAAATCAATCAATAACTTTTGATGCAAGTAAGAGTTATGATTCAGATGGTGAAATAAAAAATATTGTCTGGGATTTTGGAAATCTTGGAAGAAAAGAGGGTTCAGTTGTTACACAATCATTTCCTCAGCCCGGTATTTATTCGGTTGAACTTTTCGTTCAAGATGGTTCACCAGCAAGTAATAACACTTCTTCAGCAAAGATAAAAGTCATAATAAATTCTAAACCCTTAGCTGTTGCTGTTAGTAATAAAATTATTGCAGAAAATGAAGAACTCATCCTTGATGGTAGCAACTCAAAAGATCAAGATGGAAAAATTATTTCCTATAAATGGATTATTGAAAATAATATTTATGAGGGGATGAACGTTAAGCATACTTTTCAATCGCACGGTAAGTATGATGTTAAATTAATTGTGAAAGATAATTCACAAACAATGAATGATAGTGATACAACTTCAATATTGATAACAGTGAATGAACGACCAAAAGCAAGAATTGAAAACGATAAATATTTAATTAATGGGATTGCAAAATTTGATGGTTCAAAATCATTTGATAACGATGGCAGAATTACAAAATATCTTTGGGATTTTGGTGATGGATCAACTGGAATTGGTGAATTTGTAACTCATAACTATCAAATACCCGGCAAATATACTGTCACTCTAAAAGTGTTTGATGATACAAATGTTTCAAATAATTTTTCGATTGACACAAGTTTTGTAATAATAAATAAAAGACCAATTGCTGATGCAGGAATTGATTATATAATCTCTCCGCGAAAAAGATTAGAATTTAGTAGCGAGAAATCTATCGATCCAGATGGAAGAATTGCTAAAGTCAAATGGTACATAAATGATAAACTTGTTAGCGAAAATTCATCATTCAGTTACACTTTTAATGAAGCGGGAAAATATATCATTGGGCTTGAAGTTATTGATGATTTTGTAAAACCACTTTCTTCTTACGATGAGGCAATAATAATTGTTAATAAACCTCCTGTTGCAAAAATTAATTGCATAACAAAAGCGATTCCAAATCAAAAAATAAAATTTGATGCATCTAATTCTTTTGATGAAGATGGAAAAATAATAAACTACAAATGGCAAATTGATAACGAAACTAAGTCATTCAACAAAACATTTGATTATTCATTTCCAAAGGGCGGAACTTATCAAGTTATTCTTTCAGTTGATGATGATTCCAAAGTTGAAAATTCAACAAGCAGTGATACAGTGTTTGTTAAAATTAATAGCTCGCCAATAATTAAAACTGATCATCAAATTGTCACTTGCGAAAAAATAATTCAGTTTGACGCTTCATCATCTTTTGATCCCGATGGTGATGATATTCTTTTTAGCTGGAAATTTCCTGAAAGTGAAGAGAAATTTTATGGACCGAAATTATTTCATGAATTTAAAGAATTTGGAATCTTTCCTGTTGTTTTAACCCTTGATGATCAGCAAGGATTATCAAATTCAATTATTCAAAAAACTTTATTGATTAAAATACATCAACCACCAATTGCAAATGCTGGAAATGATACAACCGTCTGCGCTGAAGATATAATTATTTTAAGTGGATTAAAATCAAAAGCATCCGATAGCGGCGCATTATCTTATGAATGGACATTCGATGATTCAACCAAAATTTTTGGAAGTACCGCTGTAAAAACATTTAAACGTGGTGGTATTTACAAAGTGGTTTTAAAAGTTATTGATGATTCCGGTTTACCCTGTAACTCAAGTTTAGATTCAAAAATAATTAAAGTGATTGATTCGCCACACGCAAATGCCGGAGAAGATATAAACACGTGCGTTGGAACTCCTATCAAATTTGATGGAACAAAATCAACAGATATCGATGGAATTGTTAATTCATTTACATGGGATTTTGGTGATCAAGAATTTGGAGGAGGCGCAACACCTATTCATATTTATGAAAAACCGGGCAAATACAAAGTAACTTTAACAATAACGGGAGATTTGAAAGGTAATTGTGATAATGTCTCTCAAGATGATTTAATTGTAAATGTTTTTGATGGACCAGTTGCAAATTTCACTTCAATTGACTCCACAGATGAAAACACAAGTATAACGTTTGATGCTTCTAAAAGCGTTACTAATGATGGAAAAATTATTTCTTACACTTGGGATTTTGGTGATGGTTCTAAAGGTAGTGGAAAAATTGTTAATCATTCATACACACACTTTGGTGAATATAATGTCACGCTCGAAATAATGACCGATTCAAAATCTGAATGCAATTCAGCAACATCTTCTCGTTCAATTTATATCAACGCGAAACCAATGGCTAAAATAAAAGCTGTTAATCATGCTGCTGAAAATGAAAATATAATTTTCGATGCATCTGAATCTTATGATCCAAATGGTAAAATTTCTAAATTCATTTGGAATTTTGGTGATGGAGAAGTCGCTGAAGGAATTCAAGTTTTTCATAGCTATAAAAAAAGTGGGAATTACAAAGTTCATCTTAAAGTATTTGATGATACGAACACTCGGCAAAACTTTGATGAAGAATCGTTTGATATAAAAATTAATGCTTCACCAAGTTCATACTTCAACATAAAGGATAAATATTTTATTAATGAAAAAATCCTGCTTGATGGAAGTAAATCTAATGATGTTGATGGGAAAGTAATAAACTATTTTTGGTATGTTAACGATAGTTTATATTCAACAAAAAAAATTGATGAAATCAAATTTGAGAAGAGTGGTTTATATAATATCAAATTAGTAATTCAAGATGATTCTAACGATAAAAATAAATTTGGTTTTTCTTCAGCTTCAATTTCAGTGCTTGATTATCCAAAAATCGAAATTGCAAAAAACATTTATTTGTGTGTTAACCAATCATCAACAATAACTGCTAAGTTCGATCCAAAATTCAAGGATAAAATAAATTTCAAGTGGCTTCTTGATAACAAAATTTTAAGTGAAGAGACTTATTGCAATCTTTCATTCACTAATAGCGGCACTAAAAATATCATAATGAAGGTTTATGATTATTCTGGAAAATTATTTTTGGAAGACACGATTAAATGTTTTATCAACGATAATATTAAGGTCAAAGAAAATTATCCAAAATTATTTAATGTTGGCTCAGCTAACGATGAAATTACATTTGATGCAAATGACTTTTTTGAAAATTTAAAACCATATTATAAAATTAATTGGACCATCGAAGGAAATCATTTCAAAGACGTTCGAAAAGTTTTATATCGTTTCAAAAAAATGGGTAACTACAAAATTTCAATTGAAATTGATGACATGAAAAACACAGATTGCTCGAAAAATAAATTTGATTTCAATTTGACTGTCCATAATCTCATCGAATAGTTGTAGCATTTTATGTTACAAATTCTCATTTATTTTACTACAAGATTTTCATCTTATCTATTATAATAATCCTCTGCTCCTTTTCTGATTTTTACATCAGAAATTAAAGGAGTAAAAAAATGAGTTTAACAATAATTGCTTTAGAACTTTTTAGCTTAGTTGCTTTGATGTCGATGCTAATGTTTTATGCTGGAGTTAATTATAGAAAATTTAAAACATCAAATTCTTCCTTTGACCTCTTTTTACCTGAATCATCATATTATTTTGGAAAAACCGGAAGATCAAAAAAATCAATTAACATCATTGAAATTAAAGATGCTATACAAAGAGAAAATCCAGAAACAAAAACAACTAATGCTAACACTTCAACATCACAAAAGAGAATAACGAAAGTTCCTGTAACTCCACGTATGACGATTTATAAAACTATTGATGAGGATTAAAATTATGTCTTCATTGAAAGAACATGTAAAAAATAAGAATATTAAATTGTGTGATCTTGAAAGTCAAACATTAGTTCAACTATTTAAAGAGCTGGACTATTCTAACATTCATGAAAAAAAAATACTTGTAGAAATTGCAAAAGAATTATCTAATAGAAAGGAATATAATTTTTTGAATCTCGATAGTTATTT
>Ga0272446_1003424_pt1 | contig 19974 bp, 15 predicted proteins | sample YNPCB0061_FD_194587 | JGI IMG/M metagenome (GOLD analysis project Ga0272446, IMG submission 194587) | Hot spring microbial mat communities from Yellowstone National Park, WY, United States - YNP-CB-006-1 | ecosystem: Environmental > Aquatic > Thermal springs > Hot (42-90C) > Sediment | place...
GCCGATGCCAGAGATTCTCCAAGGGTATCCCGTCCTCACAGGGCAGTTCCCGGGTGAAGTCTTCCGTGAAGTCCAACGCCTGCCCCACGGCTTCCACAGGTCCAGCTTCCACAGATACGGCTTCCACCGGTGATGTCATAACCTACCCTCCCCCACGGCAACCCGGTCCGGCCGGGCAGAACCAGGTAGGTTGCCGTGTGATCCGTCAGAAACCGCCGGTGGTTGTGAGTGCACGGCTGCGGCAATTACAAGCGGGGCTTACAATCGTCCCTGAGCTGCGGCAATAAACGTCTGGGCGTTTTCCACCGGCGTTGGCGGCAGGATACCATGCCCCAGGTTCATGATATGACCCGGCGCATCCTTGGCTTTGGCACGGATGTCTTCGACGCCACGCAGGATACCCTCGCGCGGCCCAAGCAGGCGGCAGGGATCGAGATTCCCCTGCAGCGCGACCCGTCCCTGAGTACGCCGTACCGCCTCGGCCAGGTCAGTCCGCCAGTCAATGCTGAGCACCTCGGCGCCTGAAGCGGCCATGCCTTCGAGCAGGTGGGCGCTGCCGTTGACATAGAGGATGCGCGGCACAGCCGACCCGACCTGCTCAAAGACCCGCTGAATGTAGGGCAGGGCAAAGGTGGCAAAATCTTCCGGCGACAGTTCGCCCGCCCACGAGTCAAAGAGTTGCAGGGCGTCAATTCCAGCTTCAATCTGGGCTTTCAGATAGAGTGCCTGCGTGTCGGCCAGCTTTTCCATAAGCCGGTGAAAGATGGCCGGCTCGCTGTACATCAGGCTCTTGATAATGTGGTAGTTCTTCGAGCTGCCGCCTTCGATCATGTAGGCCGCAAGCGTCCATGGCGCGCCGGCAAACCCAAGCAGCGGAACGGCATCGGCAATCTCGCGCTTGAGCGTCCGAATGATGTCATAGACAAACGGCATCGTTTCGACCGGGTCCGGGACGCGCAGGGCTTCCACATCGGCGGCCGAGCGTACCGGATGCGGCATTTTGGGCCCGATTTTTTCCGTCAACTGCACCTCCAGCCCCATCGCCTCGACCGGAATGAGGATGTCGGAAAACATGATGACGGCATCCACTCCCAGAATGCGGAGTGGTTGCAGGGAAACTTCGACGGCCAGATCAACTGTTTTGCACAGGGTCAGAAACGGCAGGTCCTTGCGTACGGCGCGGTACTCCGGCAGGTAGCGTCCGGCCTGGCGCATCATCCAGACGGGCGTACGTTCAACGGGCTGGCAGCGCGCAGCGCGAACCAACAGGTCATTTTTGAGAGGCATGGGCGTGAGACTCGCAGGTGGCGAAAGAGTTGTCGCCGCGCAGGGGCGACCTTGAAGGCAATCTACATTGCCCGTCCGACGAAAGTCATTGTCGAATTGGCCCGCCCAGGCATGCTACGAATAGGGTGCTGCGCCCGAAACCGGCCGCACTGCCGACGGAAGCCATCCCAAAGGACACCCAACACCATGCCTGCGGTTGCCACCAACCACGCCAAAACCATTGAACTGATCTATCAACTCCTGTGCGACGACGTGCGGCTCGAAGTCGGCAACAAACTGAGCTTCATGGGGGTGTTCCAGGAAATTCACGTGCCGGAAGTACCCTTCGGTCTCCCACGCATAGCCGTCTGCAATCACTGGCGTGGCACCGGGGATTATCTGGCCGAAGTGCGCATTCTCTATCCGGGACGCCAGCAGGCGCTGGCCGCTTCGACACCTTCCCAACTGTCTCTGCCGGCGGCCGGCGGGTTCAACACCAACATCACCTTTTTCTTCAACCTGCACTTCACGCGACCCGGCGATTACATTGTGCAGACCCTGCTCGATTCCAACCTCTTCTGTGAAGCCATCCTGCCTGTGCGTTGTGCCAAGTCGCCAGACGATGGTTACGCCAATCCACTGCTCAACTAGCCGCCCACGCCTGTCTTTGGTGCCACGCTCCGGCAGAAACCTGTGTCGCTGGCGTCCCGTTTGCACGCAGGTTTGGGCTGTGCTACAGACCGGGACGCACCTTGTAACGCCTTATTTTTCAGGGAACATCCCGTGACCCGATCAACCAGCGCCTACTCCCCGACACGCCCCCGGATTCGCAGCACAACCGTGCTGGCCGTCCGGCGCGATGGGAAAGTCGTCATGGCGGCCGATGGGCAGGTGACCATGGGAGCCAACGTGGTCAAAGGCAACGCCCGCAAGATTCGTCGGCTGTACAATGACAAGATTCTGGCCGGATTTGCCGGCGCCACGGCCGATGCGTTTTCACTCTTTACGCGCTTCGAGGCCAAACTCGACCAGTACCACGGCCAGCTCCAGCGGGCAGCCGTCGAGCTGGCCAAGGACTGGCGCACCGACCGCATGCTGCGCCACCTGGAAGCCCTGCTCCTGGTGGCCGATGAGAAAGCCACTCTGCTGCTTTCCGGCACCGGCGACATCATCGAGCCGGATGCCGACTGCATGGCCATTGGTTCAGGTGGGCCGTACGCGGAAGCGGCAGCGCGCGCCCTGCTGCGGCACACGGACTTTCCGGCCCGGCGGGTGGCCGAAGAAGCCATGCAGATTGCCGCCCGGATATGTATCTACACCAACGACACGATTGTGTATGAAGAACTGTGACCTGACCGCTTCGGCCGGGTAACGGGGCAAGCCATGGCCCGCGAGCACGACTTCATCGAGCGCCGGCGCGCAAGCTGGCAACGGCTGGAAAGTCTCCTCTCCACAGTGCAGAAGGGCGGTCTGCATCGCCTGCAGCGGGAGGAAGTCCGGGAGTTCGGGCGGCTTTACCAGCGGACGGCGGCTGACCTGGCCATTGCCCGGCAGGAAGTCCGTGATGCCCAGCTCGTCAACTATCTCAATCACCTGGCCGTGCGGGCGCACGGGGCGATCTACCGCACCGAAAGCGGAAGCTGGCGCAAGCTCTGGCACTTTTACCGCTACGACGCACCGGCGCTCTTCCGCGCCTACCGGGGCTACGTGCTGGCGGCCTTTCTGGTCTTTGCCGGCTTTGCCCTCGGCGGCGGTCTGTTTGTGTGCTACGACGAAGCCTTTGCGTCTGTGATCGGGCTGTCCGGTGCGCTGGAGCAAATCAAACGCGGGCAGGACTGGACGGCGAATATCAATGGTGAAAACCAGCTTGTGGCTTCGCTCATTATGACCAACAACCTGCAGGTGGCCCTGGGTGCGTTTGCCTTCGGCATCTTTGCCGGTCTGGGCACGTTCTACATTCTGGCGTTCAACGGTCTCCACATCGGCGGCATTCTGGCGCTGGCCGTGAAATACAGCTTTACGCCGCTGCTGGTCTTCGTCTGCGCCCATGGCGTTTTCGAGCTGATGGCCATTTTCATTGCCGGGGGAGCCGGTTTTCTGATGGGAGGCGCGCTGATTGCACCCGGCGACCGAACACGCGGCGAGGCGCTGCTGGAGCGCGGCATCGCCGCGATCAAGCTCCTTTCCCTGTGCTTTCCGCTGCTCGTCGTGGCCGGTCTCATCGAGGGCTTTCTCTCGCCGGCCAATGTGCCCGGCGTCTTCAAATTCTCGGTAGCCCTGCTTTGCGCGGCTTTCCTGGTCATCTATCTTGCTGTACCGGCATCGCGCCCGCTGTCCTCGGACGTGGCGTAAGTGGCTCCCCCAAGTCGCGTGGGCTGGATTGAATTATCCTGTGCAGGTTGAAAGCTATGAAACCCATTCTCGAAGACATTGATGTTGAGCAGACGACGGCGCTGCTTTCTGAAATCATGGAGTGCGAACTGGCCGGCGTCGTGTGCTACACCCACTTTGCCCTCATGGTGACCGGGCCCAACCGGATTCCCATCGTAAACTTCTTCAAGCAGCAGGCGACAGAATCGCTGTCCCACGCCCAGCAGGTGGGTGAAATCCTGACCGGACTGGAGGGGCATCCCAGCCTGCGGATTGCCGCCATCGAGGAAACCCACCGCCATAGCGTCCGCGACATTCTCGAAGAAAGCCTCGCGCACGAACGCCGCGCGCTGGACCTGTACAAAAAGCTCCTGGCGCTGGTGGCTGACCGGAGTGTGTACATCGAGGAATTTGCCCGGACGATGATTGGGCAGGAGGAGCTGCACTGCATCGAACTCAAGAAGATGCTGCGTGATTATGGTCAGTGATGGCGATGGTGGCCAACCCTTCCGTTGTCTGACGGCGGCCGTGAACAGCCTGCACCACAAGTGCTATGACCTGTCTGACCTGGTGGCCCAGCGGGCCGAGTGGCGGCGACGTGGACAACGTGTCGTCTTCACCAATGGCTGTTTTGACTTGCTGCATCCGGGTCACGTGACCTACCTGCATCAGGCGCGCGCGCTGGGTGACGTTCTCATCGTTGCCCTCAACAGCGACCGCTCCATTCGGGAACTCAAAGGTCCGGGGCGTCCCATTCTGACGGCCGCCGAACGCTGCCAGGTCATGGCGGCGCTCGCGGCTGTGGACGCCGTAACGGTTTTCGACGCGCCAACGCCGCTTTCCATCATCGAAGCACTGGCGCCGGATGTGCTTGTCAAGGGCGGCGACTGGCCCATTGAGCAGATTGTCGGCCGGGAAATCGTCGAAGCCCACGGGGGCGCTGTGTACTCCCTGCCGTTCGTCCCTGGTGTTTCCACGACGGACCTCATTGACCGCATCCTTTCGCGTCAGGCCGCCCTGGTGCGGCCCCAACCGTGAAGTCAACCGCTGCCGTGTCCACCGCGACGCCCCAACTCGTCTTGCCTGCGCCATTCAGCGACCTGGCGCGTACCCCTGAAGGCAGCGAACTCCTGCGTCAGCTTCGCCAGACACGACCGGTCAGTGTCGTCTCCGGGGTGACGGGAAGCGCCCGCGCGCTCATCCCGGCGCTGCTCCATGCCGTGACCGGGCAGCCGGTGGTGTTTGTCGTCCCGACGCCCCAGGATGGCGAGCTGCTCGAAGCCGATGTGCGCTACTTCGTCCGCCTCACGCAACGACTGGCCGCCGATTCCCCGGATGGGGTGCAGGTATTTCCGGTGGTGGAAGGCGGCCCCTACTGCGCCACGTCGCCGCATCCCGATGTCCTTGAAGCCCGCGCCCTATGTCTGAACCGGCTGCTGCAGGGCGAAAGCCGGGTCACGCTCGTTCCGGCGCGGGCGTTGGCGGAAAGACTCGCACCGCCACAGGCATTGACGGTGGGGCGGGTGACGCTTGAAGTCGGCGAAGAATATCCCCTCGATGACCTGCTCAAACTGTTGAGTGGGACCGGGTACGTGCGGCGCGAGCCGGTGATGGCCCTGGGCGAGTTCAGCCTGCGAGGGGGCATTCTGGACATTTACTCGCCGGCCCAGGACAACCCCGTACGGCTGGAGTTCTGGGGCGACACGCTGGAGTCCATCCGGGAGTTTGACATCGAAAGCCAGCGTTCCATTGCCCGCCGGACGAGTTGCCAGGTGCTTCCCCTGCGCGAGTTTGCGACCCTGCCGGAGGGGTTGCGCGCCTGGGCCGCCCGTGCCCGTGAGCACTGGGCCGAGGCACGCTTTGCCGACGAACTGCGCCCACGGCTGACACTGGCCGAGCGTGGGGAACTGTTCGACGGCTGGGAATCGCTCCTGCCGCTGGCGCATCCGCTGACCGGCAGCCTGTTTGACTACCTTGGCGCGGTGCGGTTCGTCATCGAGGAGCCGGCGGCTGTCGAGCGATCGCTGGAAAAGTATGCCCGGCAGCTCCACGACCAGTTCACGGCGGCCAACGACGCTGGTGAACTGGTGCTGGCGCCCGATTATTTCCTGCTCGATGCGGAGGCGCTGCGGACGGCACTGGCCAGGTATCCCCGGTGCGAACTGCGCGCGCTGGGCATCACGGCCGACCGCGTGGACGCCGGTTTCATGGGTGAGCTGACGCCCCGCGAACCTTCGGACAACGGCGCGGCGGCGGCCGGTGCGCCGTGGTTTCTTTTTCCGCCGCCGGAAGACGCCGCTGAACTGGCGCTCGCCACGCCGCCGATGCGCCGTTTCCACGGCCGGATGTCACAGCTCGTCACCGAACTGCGCGAACTGCGCCAGCGTGGGGTCACGACCCTCTTTGTCATGCCTTCGTCCGGGGTGGCCGAGCGGGTTCGCGACATGCTGCGCGAATATGACATCGCCGTTGGCTGTTATCCCGACCTGCTGACGCTCTGCCAGGCACTGGCTGAAACCCAGCGCGCAAGCTGCTTTGTCACGGTGGGCAGCCTGCTCAACGGCTTCCGTTTTTCGGCCGCACAACTGGCCTTTGTCGTCGAGCGGGAGTTGTTCGACGAAGCGCCGTCGGTTGAGGAAGTGCGGCTGACGCCGGCCGGCAGCCCCAAGCGCAAGGTCTCGGTGAGCAGCTTCCTCTCCGATTTCCGCGACCTCAAGGTGGGGGATTTCGTCGTCCACGTCAACCACGGCATCGGACGTTTTCTGGGCTTGCAGCAGGTGCAGGTGGACCATCGGACGCCGCCCTGCGAAGTCATGGTGCTCGAATACGCCGACCAGCAGCGGCTTTCCGTCCCGGTCGAGCGGCTCGATCTGGTGCAGAAGTTTTCCAGCGCGGAAACCAGCACGCCCCGGCTCGACAGGCTGGGTGGCAATGCGTGGGCCAAGACCAAGGCGCGGGCCAAGCGCGCCATGCGCGACATGACCGAGGAGTTGCTCCGGCTCTACGCCGAGCGGCAACTCGTGCAGGGCGCAGCCTGCGCCCCCGATACGCCGTGGCAGCAGGAATTCGAGGACGCCTTTCCCTACGAACTCACCCGCGACCAGTCCACCGCCCTGACCGACATCAAGCGCGACCTCGAATCGCCCGTGCCCATGGACCGTCTGCTCTGTGGCGATGTGGGCTTCGGCAAAACCGAAGTCGCCATGCGGGCGGCTTTCAAGGTCGTGATGGAAAACCGGCAGGTGGCCGTCCTGTCGCCAACGACTGTCCTGGCCTTTCAGCACACCAAAACCTTCCGTGAGCGGTTTGCGTCTTTTCCGGTCACGATTGAAATGGTGTCGCGTTTTCGGACGGCCAAAGAGATTGCCGATGTGCTGGCGCGCACGGCGCGCGGTGAGGTGGACATCCTCATCGGCACGCACCGGCTGCTCTCAAAGGATGTGACGTTCAAACACCTGGGGCTGGTCATCATTGACGAAGAACAGCGGTTTGGCGTGGCGCACAAGGAAAAGCTCAAACAGTTGCGGCGGAAGGTGGATGTCCTGACGCTTTCGGCCACACCCATCCCACGCACGCTCAATCTGGCGATTGCCGGGCTGCGTGATATGTCCGTCATCGAAACGCCGCCCCGCGACCGCCTGCCGATCCATACCGTCGTGGCGCAGTTTTCCGAAAATGTCGTCCGCAGCGCCATCGAGACCGAACTGGCGCGCGGCGGACAGGTGTTTTTTGTCCACAACCGGGTCGAGAGCATTTTCACCCTCGCCGAGCTGATTCAGCGTCTGGCGCCGGCGGCGCGGATTGGCGTCGGACACGGGCAGATGGGTGAAAAGGAACTCGAAGCCGTCATGATGCGCTTCGTCAATCACGAACTGGATGTGCTGGTTTCGACGACCATCATCGAAAACGGCATTGACATCCCGCTGGCCAACACGATTGTCATCAACCACGCCGACCAGTATGGCCTGGCGCAACTCTATCAGTTGCGCGGCCGGGTCGGACGCTCCAACCGCCGGGCCTTTGCCTACCTGCTCATTCCGCCGGAGACGGAACTTTCCAGTGTCGCCCGCCAGCGGCTGGCGGCCATCCGGGAGTTTTCCGACCTTGGCTCAGGCTTCCGCATTGCCGCTCTTGATTTGGAGCTGCGCGGCGCAGGGAATCTGCTCGGCGGGCAGCAGTCGGGCCACCTCGACACCATCGGGTTCGATCTCTACTGCCGGTTGCTGGACGAAACCGTGCGCGAACTCCGTGGGATGCCCATCGAGGAAGACATCCAGACCGCTATCAACCTGCGGATGGACATTCGGATACCGGAGACCTACATCGCCGATGTCGGACAGCGGTTGCGCACCTACAAACGGATTTCCTCGGCGGCGGATGATGCGGCGCTGGAGGCGCTGGGGCAGGAACTCGATGACCGCTACGGCCCGCGCCCGCCGCAGGTTATCGCCCTGTTCGAGTATGCGCGGCTACGGCATCGCGCTTCGGCGCTGGGTATCTTGTCGCTGGACTGGGATGGCAGTACGCTCAGTGTCAGGTTCGCCGACAAGCCACACATTGACGTTGCCGCTCTGACCCGGCTGGTGGCGGAAGTTCCCGGGGCGCGGCTGACAGGCGGGCAGATGCTCCGGTTGCCGTTGGCCGCCGCTGAACCTGCGGACGTGTTTGCGGTCATCCACAGGTGGCTGGAACGTCTCACACCGGAAGAGACACAAGGTTAGCCGGATGGATGAGGGGACAGGGAAGACAGCTAAGGCCGGCAGATGGAATTTCGACGCCAGCCCGACCGCTCATGGTGAAAGCTATCGCTTCGTGACGAGACGTGTATGAAAGTTCTGGTGCTTGGCGGCGGCGGACGTGAATCCGCCATGGTGTGGAAAATCCTCCAGGCGGCGCGGGTGGAGAAAGTCTATTGCGTGCCGGGCAATGCCGGCATCGCCCGCATGGCTGAATGTCTTGACCTCGACCTGAAGAAGCCGGACAAGCTGGCCGCGGTGGCCAAAGACCTGGGCATTCATCTGACCGTCTGCGGGCCGGAACCGCCGCTGGTGATGGGCGTCGCCGATGCCTTCACGCGCCTGGGACTGCGGTTCGTCGGCCCGTCGCGCGCCGCCGCCTGCCTGGAAGGAAGCAAGGTCTTTGCCAAGGAATTCATGTCCCGCCACCATATCCCGACGGCCACTTTTGCCGTCTGCGAGACGGTGGAAGAGGCCGAGGACATTTTCGACTCCAACCTGCTCGACGGTTTTCCGGTGGTTGTCAAGGCGGATGGCCTGGCGGCCGGCAAGGGCGTTTTCATCGTGCCTGACCGGGAGCAGGCGCTGGAGGTCATCCGGGGGCTGCTTATCGAGCGCAGGCTGGGCGAGGCCGGACGGCGCATCGTTCTCGAAGAATGCCTGTCCGGGGTGGAAACGTCTTTCCTCGTGTTTACAGATGGCAAAGCCATGCTGCCCCTCGTGCCGGCGCGCGATTACAAGCGCCTCGGCGACGGCGACACCGGCCCCAACACCGGCGGGATGGGCGCTTATTCCAGCCCGGATATGCTGGAGCCGGGACTGCAACGGAAAATCCTGCGCCACATCGTGCAGCCCACCCTGACCGGGCTACAGTCGGAGGGCACGACCTTCAAGGGGGTGCTCTACGTCGGGCTGATGCTGACCGAACAGGGGCCCAAAGTGCTGGAATACAACGTGCGGTTGGGCGACCCGGAAGCCCAGGTCATCCTGCCGCGTCTGAAGACCCCGTTCATTGACGTGCTGACCGCCATTGCCGATGGCACCCTCGAAGGCCTCGAACTCAACTGGTCCGATGAATCGGCAGTCTGTGTCGTGTTGGCTGCGGACGGCTACCCGGAAGCGCCGGTTTGCGGGCATCCGATCACAGGTCTCGAAAAAGCTGAACTCCACCCCGGCGTGCTGCTCTTTCATGCCGGAACCAAACGCGATGAAGCGGGGCAGCTCATCACCAGCGGTGGACGGGTGATTGGCGTCACGGCCCTTGGCGACACGCTGGCGCAGGCCCGGCAGCGTGCCTACGCTGCCGCCGCCGAGATTGAGTTTGCTGGCAAACAGTACCGGAAGGACATTGCCAGCCTCCTGCCAACACCCTGAAACGCCTGCCTGGTGGTGAAACTAGCGCCCCAGGTGGCGACGGAAGAAGTCCGGCAGCCGCACCTGGTGTTCCTCCATGGCGGCGCGGTAGCACCGGGCATGCGTGGCTCCCTCCACAAGCCACAGGTCTTTTTCCCGGGCGTTGACCAGCGCCTCGAAAATGGCCTGCGAGTGATGGGGGCGCACGAAGTCGTCGGCCAGACCGTGCACAAGCTGCACCGGGCAGGTAATCCTGCCGGCCACGGCCAGCGGATTGACATCCGAGACCGAAAAGTTGCCCCGGTAGTTGGCGATGAGTTCAGCCACCCAGGTGGTGGGCACTACTGCCGTGGAGGGCATGCGCAGCACGTCGGCGACATACTCGCGTGAAATTTTTTGCAGCGATGAAAACGGGCTTTCGGCCCAGACAGCGGCAATGCGCGGGTCCCGCGCCGCCGTCTGAAGGGCAATGGCAGCGCCCATGGAAATCCCGACCAGTCCGAAGTGCTGGTCTCGCAGGCGGAACTTTTTGGAAATGTGGTCGAGCGCCGCGCTGACATCGCGCACCTCGTGGTAGCCATAGGTGACAAAGCGCCCGCCGCTGTGTCCGTGGGCGCGGCCGTCGAACAAAAACACGTTGAACCCGGCGTCGTAGAGGATGACGCCAAACCGGATGAGGCTCGTCCGGTTGCCGGTCACGCCGTGCAGACCGACCACCGTGGGCCGCCACCAGCCACGGTCCAGAAACCAGCCGGCGAGTTTCGTGCCGTCGTAGGAGGTAAACTGCGTTTCGCGGTAGGGAATGCGCCGTGCCCAGAGGTAATCGCGCAGCCGCATGCTCTCCAGGTGGCGGCGGCGCTTGGGGCGCGGGGAAACCAGCAGTACGGAAAGCGGAATGGCAATGGCCACCGAGGCAGCGACATAGCCGGCCGTGACTCCGGCCGCGACGAGTCCAAGCCGCTTCAGCCAGCGTCCCCAAGAAGAGGTGTCCTCACGCGGGGTGGCTGTGGGCTGGGTGGTGGTGGTGACGGGATGCGGTGACGCCATCGGTGACAGTCGTCAGGGCCCGTGAAGGTTGCCATCGGGGCCCGGAAAGAAATGGGAGCCGGGCCGCGTACGGCCTGACCTGTATTGTGGCGGCCGGGTGGGGCAGAAAACAAGCCGTCGGCTGCGGGCGTCCGGCCGGGGCGTCCGGGCCGGACAGGCACTGGTGTCCGCCCGCACGAAAACTTCGGAACTTTCTTTCCGGGGGGCGTGCTATGCTGGCAAGCCTGACCTGATTGGATGTTGTTGCTGACGGTTGGAAAGCATGCCTGAGTTTACCTGCCGCCTGGGGACTCCCAGCGGTGACATTGTGACCCGGATCGTTGAAGCCAACGGGATTGAAGAGCTGCGAGCCCGCCTGCAAAACGAGGGGTTTCGCATTTTCGCCATCGAGCGTCCGGTACGGCAGGCGCTGTCCCGGTCCCTGTTCGGTGGCGTCAAGGTCAAATCCCAGGAATTTCTTCTTTACAACCAGCAGTTGGCCACGCTGCTCCGCGCCGGGCTGCCGCTGCTTCAGGTGCTGAACATTCTGATTCGCCGTCAGCCGCCGGGCGCCTTTCGCACGGTGCTGGAAGATGTCGAGCGGCGTATCACCCGGGGCGGCCTGCTCTCTGAGGCGTACGGTGAGCATCCCGACGTGTTTCCCCGTCTGCTGACGGCTTCGGTGCTTGCCGGGGAGCGCTCCGGGGAACTGGATGCGGTGCTGGAGCGGTACGTCACCTATGCCAAGGCGACCGCCGAAGTACGGCGCAAGCTCATCAAGACGCTGACCTACCCGGCCGTCCTCACGGTGGCTTCCGTGGCTCTGGTGGCCCTGCTGACCACCTATGTCATTCCCAAGTTTGCCACGTTGTATGAGTCGTCCCAGAGCCAGTTGCCGCTGGTGACGGTCTATGTCGTCGCGGTGTCGAAGGCCGTTGAGAGCAACATGTCGTGGGCCGGGCCGTTGCTTCTGGCCGCATTGCTGGGCTTCTTTATCTGGCGGCGCACGACCCACGGGCGCGACGTGCTGGATGGTCTGCTGCTCAGGTTGCCCATTGTCGGCGACATCATCCGGCAGTCCACGACCGTCCGGTTCTGCCGCAGCGCCGCCACCCTGCTCAACGGCGGGCTGCCGCTTCTGGAATCGCTCGACATTGCTTCCGAAGTGATTGGCAACCGGCGCATTGCCAGGACGATGCCCGATGTCGTGCGTGGGATTCAGGAAGGGAAGACCCTCGTCGAGGTGCTGGAACGGGCGGCCTGGCTCCCCCCTCTGGCCACGGACATGATTGGTGTGGGCGAACAATCCGGCGCGCTCGTGACGATGCTCGATGAGGTGGCCCAGTTTTATGAAGCCGAACTCGATGTGAAAATTGCTTCGCTCACGGCGCTCGTCGAGCCGGTGGTGCTGACCTTTATGGGCACCATTGTGCTCATCGTCGTCATGGCGCTTTACTTACCCATCCTGAGTTTTGCAACGGGAGGTGCGGCGGCGCGCTGACGGCACATCGCCGACGCCTGAACGGTTTATGTCTTTGGATTCCACCCCTGATCTGCCCTCGATGCTTCCCTCGGCCGAGGAAGCCGACCGTGAACTGGCGGCGGCGCGCGAACTGGCGCGGCGCTACCGGCTCGAATTCGTGGATTTGACCACGGCCGAACTGGATTACGACCTCATCCACAGCCATCCGGTGGATTTGATGACCCGGTACAAGTTCGTTCCCCTGCGCCAGGAGAACGGACGGCTGCTGGCGGCCATGGCCGATCCGACCAACCTCGATGCGCTGGATGAGTTGTCAGCCCAGTTGAAGGTACGCATCAAACCGGCCGTCGCCACGCGGTCGGCCATCGAGACCGCCCTGCGCCGGGGGGATTCCGCCCAGCGCGTCCTGCAGGACGCCACGGAGTCGTTCCGCATCAAGCTCGTCAAGGAAACCGACCAGGGCGAGCAGGACCTCGATCTCGACCGCCTGGCGGATGAAACCGCCCCCGTCATCAAGCTCGTGGACACCATCGTGCTGACGGCGCTCGAACGGCGGGTTTCCGACATCCACATCGAGGCCCACGAGTCGGAAGTCCACGTCAAGTACCGCATTGACGGGGCGCTCTATCCGGCGATGAATCCGATTGATGCGAGTTATCACCAGATGCTCGTCTCGCGCATCAAGGTCATGTCGGAACTCGACATTGCCGAGCGCCGGACACCCCAGGACGGACGCTTCCGGGTGCGCGTCAAGGGGCGGACGATTGATTTTCGCGTCTCCATCATCCCGGCCGCCTTTGGTGAAAACTGTGTCATCCGTATTCTGGACAAGGAACAGATCAACGAAGCCTTCCGCGAACTGACGCTCAATGTCGTGGGGTTTGACCCGCATGACCTGGCGCGCTTCCGGCGGTTCATCAAGGAGCCCTACGGCATGGTGCTCGTCACCGGGCCGACGGGTTCCGGGAAGACGACGACCCTCTACGCCGCGCTCAACGAAATTGCCAATCCCGAAGACAAGATCATCACCATCGAGGACCCGGTCGAGTACCAACTGCGCGGCATCATGCAGATTCCGGTCAACGAGAAGAAGGGACTCACCTTTGCCCGTGGTTTGCGCGCCATCCTGCGGCACGACCCGGACAAGGTCATGGTTGGTGAAATCCGGGATACCGAAACGGCCCAGATTGCCATCAATGCCGCGCTGACCGGCCACCTGGTCTTCACCACGGTTCACGCCAACAATGTCATTGACGTTATCGGCCGATTCGTCAACATGGGCGTCGAGGTCTATAACTTCGTCAGCTCCCTCAACTGTGTTCTGGCGCAGCGTCTGGTACGGCAGCTCTGCCCCCATTGCAAGCGGCAGTACCAGCCGACGGACCGGGAACTCGAAGAAGCGGGCCTCAATCCAAGCAAGTTTCGGGATCAGGTTTTTTACGAAGCGGTGGGCTGCCCGGAATGCAACGGGACAGGCTACCGGGGACGTACGGCTATTCACGAAATGCTGGACTTGACCGATCGCATCCGGGAACTCATCCTCGACCGGCGCCCCGGCTCGGAGATTCGCCGCGCTGCGCGGGAGGAAGGTTTGGGTTCGCTGCGTGAATCGGCCCTGAAAAAGGTGTTTGCCGGAATTTCGACGTTGCGCGAAATCAACCGCGTGACGTTCGTCGAATGAGATTGGTATTCACTCGATGTTTTTGTTTCGCGCCGACTGGGGTGTGCTTATGTTTCAACCACGGCTGACGTTTCGTTTCGCATCCGACTGGCGTCGGATGATGGCACTGGGACTGGCAACGGCGTTGGTCATCGTCACGCTGTCACCGGCCGTCTGGGCCGGCAACGGCCGGAAGTATTTCAAGGAAGGTCTCAAGTACGAGGCCGTCAAGCAGTGGGACAAAGCCGCTGAGCTCTTTGCCCAGGCGCTCCAGGAAGACCCACGCAATGTCGAGTATCAGCTTCACCTGCAACGGGCCCTGTTCAACGCCTCGATGTTGTGCGCCACCCGTGCCCGGCAGATGGAAGAGCAGGGGGATTACGAAGGTGCTTATCACGCCTACCGGGAAGCCTACCGCTACGACCAGACCAACGAAGTCGCCCTCGCCAAGATGAAGGAAATGCTGAAGAAGCAGGGCATCGAGGCGACCTCGCAGGGCGAACCTTCACCCTACCAGCGCACGGCGGCCGAAGCCAATGAAGCCGAAGTGCGCAAAGCCGCCGAAACGGCGGCCCGCCAGCGCTATGTGGGACGCTGGCAGGGCTTCATCAACCAGCCGGTTGAAACCATCATCCGCACCCTGTGCGACAAAATGCGCCTCAACGTCGTGTTTGAAAGCATGACCCTCCAGCAACTGGCCAACACGCGCTTTACGCTCGACATCAAGCAGGACATGACGGCCGGCAAGGCGCTGGAACTCGTCCTCGATGCCAATGGCTTTCAGTACTTTCGGGTGGACACCCGGACGATCCTCATCGTCAAGCGGGGGCTGGGGCAGTTCCAGAACGGCGGCTCGCTGGCGCAGAAGTACGAAGATTCACTCGTCAAGCCGTTCTACATCAAAAATGCCAAGCTCGATGACATCAAGCAGATGCTGACGCTGCTCGGCCCGGCTATGGCGCAGCAGGTGGTGAGCGTTCCGCAATCGAACATGCTGCTGGTTCGCTCATCGGGCGAGAACCTGAAAATCATCGAGCGGATGATCAACACCGTGGACCGCCCCCAGGCGGAAGTCGTCATGGATGTCAACATCTATGAAGTGACTCACCAGGAAGCCCTTCAGTTGGGGAACCAGTTCGCCACGACACCGCCGGCGATCACGACGCCCGACGGCGGCACCACCCTGACCCTGACGCCGCCCAGCGCCACCAACCTGGGTGGCATCGGGCAGGGACCGCTGCTGCGTCCCGCCTCACCGGCCGGAATCTTCTCCAATACGCTGGGCTTCGGGCTGGGACTGCCGCCTTCGACCATCACCGCGCTGCAAAGTCGCGGGCTGGGGCGGCTGATCTCACAGATTCAGGTGCGCGCTTTCGAGGACAAGGAAGGCAAGGTCAACATCGGCCAGTCCATCCCGATTCAAATCGGCAATCCCTTCCCAACCGGCCCGGGCAACGGACAGCCACCGGGACAAATCTTCTTCCCCGGCTTCAACCAGGTGCAGTACCGTGATGTCGGTTTGAACATTGCGGTCAAACCGCACATTACCGACGACATCGTGCAGATGGACATCTCCATCGAAACTTCTACGGCTCCGCCCAACACCGGGCCGCAGAATCTCACCCCGACGATTTCCCAGCGGAAGGTCAGTGGTGTGGCGCGGGTCCGGGACGGCTACACGGCTTTGGCCGCGAGTGTGATGCGCGAGGATGACACCGACAGCCGGACGGGGCTGCCCATCATCAGCTTTATTCCGGTCATCGGGCGGCTGTTTTCCACACCGTCACGGAACAAGCAGGCCACCCACATTGTCATCACGATCACGCCACACATCGTACGCGGCGGCGCGGTTACGGAAGAAGAACTCAAAACCGCCTTCGGGCCGCTCGATGTCTCCGTTGGCGTTGGCGGTCTGAGCTACGGCCGGTTTCTCACCATTGATGAGATCGTGGCCGATGCTGACCGCGAGGAAATGCGCGAAGCCAACCAGCTCCGGGAAACACCGGTCACGGTGCAACCAACGGACAAGCCCGTGGGCACCCCGGCGGCCGCGCCGCCGGTAAGCGGCAGTGGTGAAAACGGACGCTTCACCATCACCACGGCGAGTACGACGGCACCACCTCCGACTGTGCCGGCCGCGCCGGTGGTGATGGCCCCCAGTCCGATGACGGCCACGAGTGGCGGAAGCCTTGGGGCCACCATCCAGCCCTTGCCCGTAACCGAGCCATCGGCGGCCGGGGGCGTGGCGCCCAACGGCACGGCAACCAATCCGGCCTTCAATCCAAACGATCCAAACACCCAGACGCCAACCCGGCCGAATCCGGGACCTGCCACGCCGGTGCGCGCCATGCTGATGGTGTCCCCAAGCCTGCGCCCGATGGTGGGGCAGGTGGTTTCCGTGGCGGTCATTCTCAACAGCGACGGCACGAACATTTCCGCGGCATCGGTCTTTTTGCACTACAACCAGACCGTCTTCAAACTGGTCGGGATCCGGGATGGCGGGTTGCTGGCGCCCGGCAGCTTCCAGACCGGAGACAACGGCGGGCAGGCTTTTGCCACGGCGCTGGTTTCATCGGGCGTCAACACGGGCCGCCCGGCCATGGGGCCGGTGGCCATTTTTGACTTCCAGGTGATTGCGCCGGGCAATGCCGATGTCCGCCTCGATGTGCTTGACTTGCGCGGCCTGACCAACGAACTCATCCCGGCCATTCCCAGCCCGGCGCCACCGGTCATTGCTGGCGGTACGCCGAACGGCAAGCAGTGAGATGTCGTCAGGAAGGTGAAACCGTGAAGAACGGATGGTCTCTCCACATCAAAGACGGGCAGCGGCCGGGACGCCCCGGCACCAACCCGATGGCTGCTGGCCGGCCGGCTCCGTCCGGGGTATGGCGCTGGATGGGAAGCGTCCGCGCGGCACAGCGTGGCTCATCCCTGCTGGAGATGATCATCACCCTGGCGATTCTGGCCATCCTGACCAGCGCCGCCCTGCCCCTGGCGCGCACGGCCGCCCGAAGCCGGCAGGAAACCGAACTACGGCGGGCCCTGCGTGAAATCCGCTTCGCCATTGACCGCTACAAGGAGTTCAATGACCAGACCGGGGGGCAACGCATTCCGGCCGAGTTGCGTACGCCAAGTGGCTACCCCAAAAACCTGGAAGTGCTCTCCGAGGGGTTCGTCCCGGTCGGCAACGTGGATGGCAGGAAAATCTTTTTTCTGCGGCGGCTTCCGATTGATCCGATGACGGGCAAGGCCGACTGGCAAATCCGTAGCTCACAGGATGACCCGGATTCATCACTTTCCATGGGGGACGATGTGTTTGATGTCCGGTCACGTTCGACGGCTACGGCCCTGGATGGAACACGCTATGACGAATGGTGATGTGGAAATGGCAAGTGGAAGGAAGGAAACTGGTTTGAAAGGGAACCACAGAGGGTGGGCTCCGGGACACCGGAGGAAAGCAGGGCGCGACCGGGGGTTCACCCTGCTGGAACTGGTCATCGTCATGACCATCATGTCCATCCTGCTGACGGTGAGCATTCCCATCTACCGCAGTCTTCTGTTGCGGGCGCGGGAGACGGTTCTGCGTGAAAATCTTTTCAAGCTGCGCGATGCCATCAACCGCTACACCTACGACAAAAACCGCGCGCCGCAAACCCTGAGCGATCTCGAAAGTGCCAAGTATCTGCGCGAAATCCCGATGGACCCCATCACTCAGAGCCGTGATACCTGGGTGGTGCGGATGGAAGATGAGCCGGTCGTGCCCTCGGCGCCACGGGGCATTGTGGATGTCTTCAGCGGCGCAGAAGGCATCGGCACGGATGGTGTTCCCTACAACGAGTGGTGAGCGGGGACGTCTGTCGGGCGTGCGCGTGCCGGGTGGCGCTTCCATTGGCGATCCCAACATCCCTGGCCCAACATCCCTGGCCCAACATCCCTGGAATGAACCATGAGTTTCTTTGAACGCTTCTGGCGGCGGCTTGTGCTTCCGGCCCCTTCGCGCGCCATGTGTGCGCTGACCGCCGAGGGGGTGGTCATGTTTGACCGGCGAACCCGGCAGTCACACTTCCAGCCCTGGGTGGACCAGGCTTTCCAACCGGCGTTTGACACGGAAAACGTCCGCCATGCCAAGGCGTTTGCCTCCACGCTGGTTCAGGGAGCGCATGCGCTGGGGGTGGCTGGAGAGCGCCGGTGGTCAGTGCTGCTGCCGGGAGCCACCGCCCGCGCCTATGTCGTGACCATCGAGGCGACCGTCCCCCCGCAGGATGTGCCGGATGTCCTGGTGTGGAAAGCCGAGCGGTTGACCGGGCTGCCGCAGGAAGACATCTGGATGACCACCGCCGAGCTGGGCCCGGGCGTGACCGCAAACGGCGCCGCCGGGAGGCGGTTTTTGCTGGCGGCCATGAGCCGGCGCGTGGCACTGGCCCTGCACGCTGACCTGGAACCGTTGAACTGGCAACCCGGTCTGCTGCTGCCCCGGCTCGTCGGGGAGTCCCTGTGGTTGCAGCACGCGGCGGCGCAGCTTGACCAGATGCTCATCAGTGTCGAGGGCGACACTCTGGCCGTCATGCTGCTTCAGCGGGGTGTCCCGCTGGCCATCCGCACGTTGCCGCTGGCCGGCGAGCTGCCGGCCGAGCAGTTGCTCCGGGTGCTGCTCTTCTTTCGTGAACACGCTGTCGAGTCCGGGCTTGGCTCGGCCGAACAGGAAATCCGGTTTGAGGTTTTGCCGGTCAACGTCCCGCTCGAAATCGCTGAAATCAGTCAGTGCATCCGTGAGACCTTTGGTGAGCCACTACGAGTCATTGCACCACAGCAGCTTGGGTTTGATTCTTCGGCAGAGTTTTCCCGGCTGGCCGGCGTCACCGGTCTGGCTTTGGCCACGGCTTGAGGTTGTTGTCTGTGGAGGTGCGCCATGGCTGTGACCCTTGCCGGGACCACACCGGAAACCGTTGTTGAGGCGCTGGCCGGGACGCCGCTGCTGCGGCGTTTGACGGCGTATCTGACAACGACGGCTGATGCCATCACCCGCGAGCACCTGGCCATCACGGAAATTCCTGCCCCACCTTTTCACGAAGCGGCCCGGGCAGCTTTTGTCGCCGACCGCCTGCGCGACAGCGGACTGTCTTCCGTCTGGCAGGATACCGAAGGCAATGTCTATGGCTGGCTGCCGGGGGCAGAAAAGACGCTGGCCCGCGCGCCCATCGTGCTTGCCGCCCATCTTGACACGGTGTTTCCGCCCGGAACGAATGTGAACGTCCGGGTGCAGGGAACGCGCCTCTGTGCGCCGGGCATTGCCGACAATGCCTGTGGTGTGGCCGGACTGCTTGCGCTGGCGCGTGCCTTTGTCACCCAGTCCATCCCGTTCTCCGGCCCGGTGTGTTTCATAGGCACCGTCGGGGAGGAAGGCAATGGCAATCTGCGTGGCGCGCGCGCCGTCGTGGAGCAGTTTCCCCACATGCGAAGTTTCATCGCCCTGGACGGGCCCGGACTGGAGCACATCACCTGCCGCGCCATTGGCTCGCGGCGGTTCTGTGTGACCTTTCATGGCCCGGGTGGTCACTCATGGGCCGACTTTGGCACGGTGAACCCGGTTCACGCGCTGGGCGAGTTCATCAGCCGGGTGCGGCGGTTGCCCCTTCGCCGGGGCGTAGCCTGTACGGTGGCCATTGCCGGCGGCGGCAGCGCCATCAATGCCATTCCGACCATGGCCCAGGGGGAAGTGGACTGCCGGGCGCACCGGATGGCTGACCTGGATGCGCTCGAACATGCGCTCCGGTTGGCGGCTGTTGAAGCTCAGCAGTCCGAAATACAGCAGGCAACCCGGCAGCGTCGCCTGTCAGTGGCGGTGCAGCGTCTGGGCGAGCGTCCGGCGGGAGAAACCCCTTCCACCTCGCCACTGGTGCGGTGCGCCATCGCTGCCACCCGTGCCTGTGGCCGGCGTCCGGTTCTGGAGAGTGGCTCGACGGATGCCAATGTGCCTATGGCTCTGGGAATTCCGGCGATTGCCATTGGTGTTGGCGGTGAGTATGGCGGTTGCCATACCTTGGAGGAATGGTATGACCCGGTTGGGCGTCCGCAGGCGT
>Ga0272446_1003426_pt1 | contig 19971 bp, 17 predicted proteins | sample YNPCB0061_FD_194587 | JGI IMG/M metagenome (GOLD analysis project Ga0272446, IMG submission 194587) | Hot spring microbial mat communities from Yellowstone National Park, WY, United States - YNP-CB-006-1 | ecosystem: Environmental > Aquatic > Thermal springs > Hot (42-90C) > Sediment | place...
GCGGCGCGTCCCGGCGCGCTCTGCCCCTCACTCCTCGCCCTGGTGCAAGCCCTGCTGCCCGGCCGCCCGGTCCGGCGTCAGGAGGGGGCGCGGCAGCATCCGCCGCGGTCCTCGCCGCGGGCGCCCTGGACAGGGGGGCACGGCACGTCGCCGTAGGAGCAGAATACGCAGCAGTCGCCCGGCTTCGGGCGAAGCAGCGCGCCGCAGCCCTGGCAGTCGTAGAACCACTGGCAGGCGTCGGTCGGCATCGTCTCCCGCCGCGCATGCCCGCACCGCGGGCAGGTGATGGTGGAGGTCAGCGTCACCGCCATGCGCGTCAGCCCGCCGCCAGCGAGAGGCCGGCGAGCGCGGCGCCGAGCAGGACGAGGCCCGCCACCGGCGCCCGGAAGCCGGCCCTCGCGCAGAGGCCCCGCTCGCAGCCTTGCGCGGCCCGCGGCCCGAGCAGCAGCCGGGCGAGCAGAAGCGACGCCGCGCCGCCCCACAGCAGCGCGCGCTGCCAGGGGCCGGCGACCAGGGCGATCTCCAGCATCCAGGCGCCGCCGGCGATGCCGAGGGCGGCGAATGTCACGGGCAGGGCGCAGCAGGCGGCGGCCGCGAAGGTCGCCCCGAGCCCCGCGAGGGCGAGCAGCACGACGCCGACCGCACGGCCGAGAGCCGCCGCCATGCCGCCGTCGCTCCTCGCTCCGCTCGCCTGTTCCTGCGCCATCCTTGCCCCGTCATCGCGCCCGCCCTCCCGGCCGCTGCCGTATCCGCTGCAGGCTTCTCATCTTCCTGCGGAACCGTCCTGCGTGCAACGGGCCTCGTGGCCATGCCGCCGGCCGGGCCGGCCGGCCGGCGCCGCCTCGGCCTGGGCCGGCTGCCGCAGGGGCCTTCGCCGGCGCAGACTGGAGGCCGGGTCCGCGGCCCGCTACCGCCTCCCCCGCCACCACGCCACCGCCACGCCGGCCGCCGCCAGCGCCCCCATCGTCGCCAGCGTCGCGCGCGGCCCGGCGGCGTCCGCCAGCGCGCCGGCCAGCAGCACGCCGAAGGGACTGGTTCCGATCGCCGTCGTGACGAGGCCGAGCATGCGCGAGCGCGCCTCGGGCGGCGCTGCCACCATCGCCAGCGCCGCCTGCAAGGAGCCGAAGCGCGCCGTGCCGAAGCCGCCAGCGAACAGCAGCAGCCAGGCCAGGGCGTAGGAGGGCGACAGCGCCGCCAGCACCAGCGCGGCGGAGAACCACGCCGCGCCGCCGAGGAACGCCGCCAGCCGCGGCGCCGGACGGCCGAGCGCGAGCAGCGCGCCGCCCGCGAGCGCGCCGAGCGGCTCGGCCGCCGCCAGCAGCCCGATCAGCGTGCCCGACGCCCCGAACGCCACCTCGCCGAAGGCCGGCAGCACGGTGGTGTAGGAGAAGGCGAAGACGTTCATCGCGACGGTCGCGATCAGCACGCCGCGCAGCGTCGGCGTCGCGGCGGCAGTGCGCGCGGCATCGGCGATGCCGGCCAGGAAATCCGGCTGCCCCGCCACCATCGGCTGCGGCCTGCGGGCGATGCGGAAGGCGAGCCACAGCGCGATGCCGTGCAGCAGCAGCGCGATGCCGAAGGCCGCCGTGATGCCGACCGCGTCGAACAGCACGCCGCCCGCGAAGGGGCCGGCGGCGCGTGTCGTCGAGTTGGTCATGGTGTCGAGCGCGATGGCGGAGACGAGGTCCTCCGGCTCCGCCGCGTCGGCGGCCATGCGGCGGCGCGTCGCCATCTCGGCGGCCCAGGCCATGCCGGTGACGAAGCCCTGCGCCATCAGGTGCCATACGGCCAGCTGCCCGGCGATGCCGAGCAGGAACACCACCGCCACCCCCGCCGTCGCTGCCGCCTGCAGCGCGATCAGCACGCTGCGGCGGTCCATCCGGTCGGCGATGGCGCCCGCCGCCGCCCCCAGCAGCAGCATCGGCACCGCCCGCATCATCGCCACCAGCGCGACGGCCAGCGCGGAGTGGGTCTGCTGCCAGGTCCACAGCGAGGCGACGAGGATCTCGACCCAGCGCATGGTGTTGGCGAGGCCGCCGATCGCCCAGAGCCGGACGAAATCGGGTGTGGCGAAGAGCCGGCGGATCGCGTCGGAGCCGGGGCCCGTCATGCGGGGCGCGTGCGTGTCATCCCGTGCGCGAGCGTCCGCCCCGCACGCGGCGCGGTCAAGGCAAGGGCGGGCTTGCATGCCCTGCGCGCGGCCCGGCGAGCCGCAGCCGCGCCGCCCTCAAGGCAGGCCGACCTGCTCCGTCATGCGGATCTCCCGCCCCTCGGCCGCAGAGGCAAGGATCCCGAGCACCACCTCCATCGTCGCCAGGCTCCACCGCGCGGAATGCAGGGGCGGACGGCCGTCGCGGAGCACTGCGAGCAGCTCGTCCACCACCTCGGCGCGCGGGGCGGCGCGCAGCGGCGCCGCGACGTGGCGGCGTTCGGCATCGCCATGCACCGCGACGCCGAGCGGCTCCGGCAGCAGGTCCGCGTGCTCGCAGGCGGCGATCACCGGGCCGAAATGGTTGTGGCGGCGGGGCGGCTCGGGCGCGGGAAGCGGGGCGGCGCCATAGGTCCGGCTCTCCTTGAACGCGGCCTCGGCGTCGGGTGTCGGGAAGCGCGCCAGCGCCGCGCGCGCCGAGCCATGCGCCTCCGGGTCCTTCGCCTGGCCGAGTTCGCCGCCCCAGCCCATCCAGGCGTCCGAATCGAAATGGCCCATGCCGGAATAGGTGAGGGTGGCGAAAACGCCGTCCTCGAAGGTCAGGAAGGCGGCGTAGATCCCTTCGGTCGGGCGCCTCGGGTCGGGCCGCGCCGTCATCGCCCGCACGCTGCGCACGCGCCCGCCGCCGAGCAGCCGCACCACCTCCACCTGGTGCGGCGCCTGGCCGAACACGACGCCGCCGCCTTGCGACGTGTCCAGCTCCTCCGGGCGGCGCGGGCGATACAGGTAGTCGGTGAAGTTCAGCGCGGTGATGCCGTGCAGGCGGCCGACGCCGTCCGTGCCGATCAGGCTGCGGGCGAACAGATAGGGCGCGTCGAAGGAATGGCTGTGGCCGACGATCAGCGGCAGCCCTGCGCGCTCGGCGGCCTCGGCCATGCGGCGGGCGGAGGCGAGGTCGAGCGCCATCGGCTTCTCGACCAGCACGGGTTTCCGGGCGGCGAGCGCGAGCAGCACCTGCGCCTCGTGGAACTGGTGCGGGGTGGCGATGTACACCGCCTCCACGTCGGGGTCGTTCACCAGCGCCTCGGCGGTGGCGTGGGCGCGGCCGCCGAACTCGGCGGTGAAGGCGTCGCGTGCCGCGGCGCGCGGGTCGGCTGCGGCGGCGAGGACCACGCGCCCGTCCAGCAGGAAGGTCGGGCGCATCAGCATGAAGGCGCGCCCCAGCCCGATGACGCCGAGGCGGAGCGGCCTCACAGGTCGAGCACCAGCTCGCCCGTGGCGCGGCCGACGCAGATCATCATGTCGCGCGCGCGCTCCTCGGGCGACAGCACCAGGTCGCGGTGGTCCGGCCGGCCCTCCAGCCAGCGCGTGCGGCAGGAACCGCAGGTGCCGCTCTCGCAGGAGGAGGGCACGCGGATGCCATGCCTGCGAAGCACTTCCAGGATGGAGGCGCCGACCGGCACCTCGAAGGCTGCGCCGGTGCGCGCGAGGCGCACGGTGAAGGGCACGTCCTCGGCGCGCGGCTTGGTGTTGCCGCTGCCGAAATCCTCGAAATGGACGCTGCCCGGCTGCCAGTGGCCGGACATGTCGCGCACCGCCTGCATCAGCCCGGCAGGCCCGCAGCAGTAGAGGTGGCAGCCGCGCTTCTGTGTCTCGAGCAGCGGCCAGAGGTCGAAGGCGCGGTCGGGGTCGGCGTGGTCGTGGTGGAGGGTGACGGCGCGACCGAAGTCGGCAAGCGCGTCGCGGAACGCCGTCATCTCCGGAGACCGCGTGAGATAGAGCAGCCGGAAGGGGCGGGCATCGCCGCTCGCGGCGAGATGCCGCGCCATGGACAGGATCGGCGTGATGCCGATGCCGCCGGCGATGAACAGGAAGGACTGCGCCTTCTCGGCCAGCGGGAAATCGTTGGAGGGTTCGGACACCGGCAGCAGGTCGCCCTCCGCCGCCGCGTCGCACAGGCTGACGGAGCCGCCACGCCCGTCCGCCTCGCGCTTCACCGCGATCTCGTAGAGGCCCGGGTCCTCGTCATGCGCGTTGGCGAGCGAGTAGTTGCGGATGACGCCCGACGGCACCTGCACCTTCACATGCGCGCCCGGGGTGAACGGCGGCAGCGGCCCGCCGTCCGGCGCGCGCAGTTCGAAGCGGCGGATGCCGTCGGCCGCCCATTCGGCGCGGGCGATGCGGAGCGGCGTGAATCCGGGTTCGGTCATGGCGTTCTGGACAGGCTCGCGGTAGGTGGTTAGATGCCTAAGCATATCGCTGTCCGCACGCCAAGCGGGGGGAAGCATCCATGCTGACGCACGAAGAGAACATGCGGCTCTGCCGCGTTTCCGGCGACGCCCCGATGGGGCGGCTGATGCGCCGTTCCTGGATTCCGCTCTGCCTGTCGGAAGAGGTGGAGGAACCCGGCGGCCGCCCGCTGCGTGTGACGGTGTTCGGCATGACGCTCGCGGTGTGGCGCGACCCGGACGGGCGGCTCGGCGCGATCGACGACCGCTGCCCGCACCGCAAGGCCAGCATGGCCTTCGGCCGCAACGAGGAGGGCGGGCTGCGCTGCCTCTACCACGGCTGGAAGGTGAACCAGGACGGAGAGGTGGTGGAGATGCCCTCCGAACCTCCGGAAGCCTGCGCCGCGGCGGGCGTGAAGCACCCGCACTACCCGGTGGAGGAGGCGGGCGGCTTCATCTGGGGCTATCTCGGCGAGGCGGAGCACATGCCCGCCTTCGAACCCCCTCCCTTCGCCCCCCATCCGGGCATCAAGGTCGCCACCTGCAAGGTGTGGGTGCCGTGCAACTGGGCGCAGATCCTGGAAGGGCAGATCGATTCCGCCCATTCCTCCTCGCTGCATTCCTCGGACATGGTGCCCTCCCGTGTCGCGCGGGCGGGCGCCACGAAGAAGAACTGGACGCGGCCGTCCACGGACAAGGCGCCGCGCCTGACGGTGCTGACGACGCCCTACGGCTTCCGCTACGCCGCCATACGCCGGCCGATCGCGAACGCCGCGACGCATGACTACTACCGCATCAGCACCTTCGTCTCTCCCCTCATCTGCCTGATCCCGCCCAACGCCAACTACAACGTCGCGCAGGTGACGGTGCCGATCACCGACACCGAATCCTGGTTCTACTTCATGGCCTGGGGCGAGGGGCCGGATGTGCCGGACAACGAGGAGTGGCGGAAGTTCCTGCGCGTCCAGCCGGGCATCGACCTCGACCATCGCTGGCGCAAGAAGCGCACCCTCGACAACGATTTCCTGCAGGACCGCGAGGCCATGGCGCTCGGCAACTTCACCGGCATTCCCGGCATCCCGAACCAGGACATGGCGATGTGGGAGAGCATGGGGCCGATCGCCGACCGCACCTCCGAACGCCTCGGCGCCTCCGACATCGCCATCACCCACTGGCGGCGGCTGATGCTCGACCAGCTCGACGCCTTCGAGCGCGGGGTGCCGCCGCTCGGCCACCGGAGCCCGCGCATCCCGCTGGCGAAGATCGCCTCCTTCGAGGGCATCGTGCCGAAGGGGACGGACTGGCGCACGCTTGGCGCCGGCGAGGAGGAGGCCGCGCTCTACACCCGTTCCGACGCCGCGGAGTGACGCGCGTGGCCAGGCTGACCCTGTCGGTCGCCGTCGGCGACTACGACCGCATGCGCCCGCTGGTGGACGGCACGGTGCAGATAGACGGCGTGAACCCGGTGTTCTCGCTGCTGGAGCCGGAGGAGATTTTTTTTCGTGCCATCCGGCATGCGGAGTTCGACGTGTGCGAACTCTCGTTCTCCTCATACACGGTGAAGGTGGCGCGCGGGGACAGCCCCTACATCGCCATTCCCGTCTATCCCTCGCGCGCCTTCCGCCACACCTGCATCGTCATCCGCACCGACCGCGGCATCACGCGGCCCGAGGACCTGCGCGGCAAGCGGATCGGCGTGCCGGAATACCAGCTCTCGGCCAATGTCTGGGCGCGCGGCATCCTGGAAGAAGACTACGGCGTCAAGCCGTCGGAGATCGAATGGGTGCGCGGCGGCTATGACAGCCCGGGCCGCGTCGAGAAGATCGCGCTCAACCTGCCGCCTGACGTGCGCCTCGCCAACGCGCCGGAGGGTGCAACGATCTCCGTCATGCTCGCGCGCGGCGAACTGGATGCGGTGATGGGCCCGCGCCTGCCCTCCTGCTTCGAGCGCGGCGAGCCCAACCTCGGCTGGCTCTGGCCCGACCCGACGGCGGCCGCGCAGGCCTGGTACCGCAGGACGCGCATCTTCCCGATCATGCATCTGCTGGTGGTGCGGAAGACGCTGGCCGAGGCGCATCCCTTTCTGCCGGCGGCGCTGATGAAGGCGTTCGAGGCGTCGAAGCGCGTGGCGCTGGCGAAGCTCGCCGACACCTCGGCCACCAAGGTCACGCTGCCCTTCGTCGAGGAACAGCTGGCCGCCGCCCGCGCGCTGATGGGGCAGGACTACTGGTCCTACGGCTTCGCCGAGAACCGGCACGTCCTCGAGGCGTTCCTCCGCATGCACCACGCGCAGGGCCTGTCGCCGCGGCTTGTGCGGCCCGAGGAGCTGTTCCACCCGGCGACGCTGGAGGCGTTCAAGATCTGACGGGGACGGCCCGTGGTCGTCTCCGCCCTCTGGCTTCCCCTCACGCTCGCCGCGGCGCTGTTCCAGGCCTGGCGGACGGCGATGCAGCAGAAGCTGCGTGGGCGCTTCTCCGTCAACGGCGCGTCGCTCGCCCGCTTCCTCTACGGCGCGCCCTTCGCGGCGCTGGCGCTGGTCATGCACCGCATCGGCTGGGGCGGGGCGATCCCGGACCCGAATGCGCTGTTCTGGCTGTGGGTGGTGGCGGGCGGGCTCGCGCAGATCATCGCGACCAACCTGCTCATCATGGCCTTCGGGCACCGCAACTTCGTCGTCGGCACGGCCTATTCCAAGACGGATGCGGTGCAGGGCGCCTTCCTCGCCTGGGTGCTGCTGGCCGAGGCGCTGTCGGCCCTCTCCTGGGCGGGCGTGTTCGTCTCGGTCGCCGGCACGCTGGTGCTGTCGCTCGCCGGCCGCGCGCCGGGCTGGCGGGAGATGGCGCGCGCCACCTTCCAGCCGGCGGCGCTGTGCGGGCTTGGTGCCGGGCTGCTGTTCGCCTTCACCGGCGTGTTCATCAAGCTGGCGGTGGATGCGCTGCCGGCCGAGGATGCCGGCCACATCCGCCGCGCGCTGATGACGGTGGTGTGCATGACGCTGGTGCAGACGCTGATGATGGCCGCCTGGATGGCCCGGCGAGAGGCGGCGACGCTCGGCGCCGTGCTGCGGGAGTGGCGGCTTGCCATGCCGGTCGGCGCGCTGTCGGCGGCGGGGTCGGTCGGCTGGTTCTCGGCCTATGCGCTGGCGCCGATTGCGCTGGTGCGCTCGGTCGGGCAGATGGAGATCCTGTTCACCTTGGGCTTCGGGCGGTTCTACTTGCGCGAGGCGCTGACGCGCGCCGAACTCTTCGGCGCGCTGCTGGTGGTGGGCGGCGTGGTGCTGGTGCTGTGGGGCGCGATGTAGGCGGGAGGCGCGGATGGAACTGAGGATCGGGCAGTCGCGGTTCGAGGCGGACATCCTGGCGAGCTTCGCCGTCCGCCGCATCGAGGTGGAAGTGCCGGGGCTCGAGCGCCCGGTCTCCCTCCGCCTCGGCGAGACGGACCAGCAGGTGTTTCGCAAGATCTTCGTCCGCGACGAATACGGCTTCGTCACCCCGCCCGATGTCCGCGCCATCGTGGATGCGGGCGCGAATGTCGGCTACTCGGTGCTGTGGTTCCGCCGGCAGTATCCCGAGGCGCGGATCGTCGCGCTCGAACCCGATCCGGAGAACTTCGCCGTGCTCGAGGCGAATTGCGGCCACCTGCCCGGCGTCACGCTGCTGCAGGCGGCGCTGTGGGGGGTGGATGGGGAGGTGCGGATCGAGACGCGCAACCAGGCGGGCCGCGACCTGCGGTCCTGGGGTCGGCGAACCGCGGCGATCGCGACGGCGGCGGAAGGCGGCAGCGTGACGGTCCCCGCGCTGACCCCGCGCGCGGTGATGGAGCGTGCGGGCTTCGACGAGGTCGGCATCTTCAAGATGGACATCGAGGGCGCGGAGAAGGCGGTGTTCGAGGCGCCGGACGCCTCCTGGCTAGACCGCGTCGGCGTGCTGACGGCGGAGTTCCACGACCGCTTCCGCCCCGGCGCCACTGCCACCGCCGAGGCGGTGCTGGCCCCGCGCGGCTTCCGCGCGCGGCGCAAGGGCGAGAACCTGGTTCACCCGCGGCTGACCCCGCCTCACGCCACCGCCGCCCGCCGAGTCGGGTCGTTCACCGGCAGGTGGATCAGCGCCGCGAACACCGCGCCGAGGATCGCGACCGCCCACATCAGGTCGTAGGAGCCGGTGCGGTCGAAGACGACCCCGCCGAGCCAGGCGCCGAGGAAGCCGCCCGTCTGGTGGCCGGTGAACACCAGCCCGAAGATCGTGGCCAGCCAGCGCGTGCCGAAGTTCCGCGCGCAGAGCGCGACGGTCGGCGGCACGGTGGACAGCCACAAGAGGCCCATCAGCGCCGAGAACACGAACAGCGTCTCGACCGTCTTCGGCGCCAGCAGGAACCCCGCCATCAGCACGCCGCGCGCGGCGTAGATCGCGACCAGCAGCTCCCGCGCCCGCCAGCGCTGCGAGAGTTCGCCCGCGGCCATCGAGCCGGCGATGTTGAACAGCCCGATCAGGCTGATCGCCCCCGCCCCGGCATGGAGCGGCAGGTGGCAGGAGGCGGCGAAGGCCGGCAGATGCAGCGTCAGGAACGAGACATGCAGCCCGCAGACGAAGAAGCCGGCGAACAGGCACCAGAAGGAGCGGGAGCGGAGGGCGGCCGACAGCGCCTCGCGCGCCGTCTGCTCCGGCGCCGCGTCCGGGGCGCGCGCGGGCGGGCGCTCGTTCAGCGGCAGCGCCAGCGGCAGCACGAGCAGCGACAGCGCCGCCATGCCGAACAGCGCCCCCTGCCAGCCGAAGCCGTCGATCATCAGCCCCAACAGCGGCACCACGGCGAACTGCCCGAAGGAGGAGCCCGCCGTGCCGAGCCCGACGGCGCGGCCGCGCTGCTCGGCCGGCAGCAGCCGGGTGAGCGAGGCGACAATCACCGGGAAGCCGGCGGCGGACACCGCCACCCCCATCACCACGCCTGCGAACAGCGTGAACACCGGCAGCGAGGGCGCGAGCGCCATTCCGAGGATGCCCGCGCAGTAGAGCGCCGCCCCCGACATCACCACGACCCGCCCGCCGAAGCGGTCCGCCAGCTGCCCCGACAGCGGCTGGAACACCCCGTTCAGCAGCACCTGAAGCGCAACCGCGAAGCCGAAGCCCGAGGCCGTCCAGCCGTGATGCTCCGTCATCGGGGCGAGGAACAGGCCGAAGGACTGCCGCAAGCCCATGGCGAGCGCGGTGGCGCAGACGGCGAAGATCAGGATCAGGCGCGCGGCCTGGGGGGATGCGGCGCCTGGCATCGGCTCTCGTCTCCTGGGCCGGGGCATCCTCGCGGCCTCCGCGGGGGCTGTCCATGCGCGGGGCGCGGGGCGGGCATGAGGGTTGGGGATTGCGTGACTATAACATCTTATATACGAATATACGCGCAAACGCATGGAGGCCTGCATGAGCGATCTCGCCCTGCCAACCGCCGCCGCGCCGCGCGCCGAGGCGCGGCCAGGCCGGCTCAACCCCTACCTCGTCGGCGCCGGGATCGGCGTCCTGTCCTGGGTGGTGTTCGTCGTCGTCGCGGCGCCGATCGGCATCACCACCGCCGGCAGCCAGATCGCCGGCGGCGTCGCCGCGCTCGCCGTGGGGCAGGAGGCGGTCAACGCCAACGCCTACTGGGCGCGCCACCCGATGCGCCTCGACTACGGGACGCTGTTCCTGATCGGCACCTTCTTCGGCGCGCTGGCCTCCTCGCTGCTGAACCGCAGCTTCCGTTTCGAGACGGTGCCGGCCGTGTGGCGCGAGCGCTTCGGCGGTTCCGTCCCGCTCCGCTTCGCCGTCGCGTTCCTCGGCGGCGCCATCGCGATGTTCGGCGCGCGGCTGGCGAATGGCTGCACCTCGGGCAACGGCATCTCGCAGGGGCTGCAGCTCGCCGTCGTCGGCTGGGTGTTCCTGGCGGCCATGTTCGCCTCCGGCGTCGCCACCGCCTGGCTGCTGTTCCGCAAGTCCTGACACGAAGGAGAGCGACGCATGTTCCCCTTGACCGGCACCAACGCCCTGATCCTCGCCCCCGTCTTCGGCTTCGCCTTCGGCTGGCTGCTGCAGCGCGGGCGCGTCACCTCCTACGACGTCATCGTCAACCAGCTGCGGCTGCGCGACTTCACCGTGCTGAAGATCATGCTGACGGCCATCATCGTCGGCGGCATCGGCGTGCTGTTCCTGACCGATGCCGGGCTCGCCCGCTGGGCCATCCGCGACGCCAACATGGGCGGCGCCATCCTGGGCGGGCTGCTGTTCGGCGTCGGCATGGTGCTCTATGGCTACTGCCCGGGCACCGGCTTCGCGGCGATCGGCACCGGCAGCGTGCACGCCGCGGTGGGCGCGGGCGGCATGATCGCGGGCGCCATCGCCTACGCCTACGCCTTCGACTGGCTGCGCGCGAATGTGCTGTCCTGGTGGAACCTCGGCCGGGTGACGCTGGCCGATGTGACCGGCATCCCGATGCTGGCGCTCTACGCCGGGCTCGCGGCCTTCGCCGTCGCCTTCTTCTGGTGGCTCGAGACGCGCGAGGCGCGCGCCCGCTGACGCGCCGCGCGGCACGGCGCCCGCCGGGGGAATGCCTCCGGCGGGCGTTCCGCGTCAGAGCGCCTTCGCGGCTTCCGCCACCGCCTCGACATGGCCAGGCACCTTCACGCCGCGCCAGGCCTTGGCCACCTTGCCGTCCTTGCCGATCAGGAAGGTCGAGCGCTCGATCCCCATGTACTTCTTGCCGTACATGGATTTCTCGACCCACACGCCATAGGCGGTGGCGACCGCATTGTCCGGGTCCGACGCCAGCGGGAAGGTGAGATCGTATTTCGCGGCGAACTTCTCCAGTGCCGGCAGCTTGTCGGGCGAGACGCCGATCACCTCGATCCCGAGCGCGCCGAAGGCCGGCAGCGATTCCTGGAAGCCGCAGGCCTCCTTCGTGCAGCCCGGCGTATCGGCCTTCGGGTAGAAGTACAGTACGAAGGGCTTGCCCTTCATGGCCTTCAGGCTGACGGTGCGCCCGCCCGTCGCCTGCAGGGTGAAGTCGGGCGCCGTCTTGCCTTCTTCGGCACTCATCCCTGTCTCTCCGTCATGTCCGCCTCGGGCGGGCCGATCAGCCGGTCGAAGATCCCGGCCACCCGTTCCGCCACCCGCGCGATCTGAGCGCGGAGCGCCGACTGGTCAACCGCCGCACCCTCCGGCGCCGGGAGCGCAAGCGCATGGGCGAAGGCCGCCGCCACCGGCTCCGGCAGCGCCTCCTCCTTCCAGCGCCCGACGATCATCCGCAGCAGCCCGAGCAGGGTGCGCCACAGCCTGTCCGCCTCGATCAGCGCGCGGGCGTCCTCGCGCCCGATCGCCCCGGCCCTGGCATGCGCCGCGAGGCAGGCCCGCGTCTGCCGCTTCAGCACCGCGGGCTGCGCCGGTGCCGTGGCCAGTTGCAGGGCCTGGGCGACGAACTCCACCTCGACCAGGCCCCCGCGCATGGCCTTGATGTCCCACGGCCCCTCGGGCGGCAGGTCGCGCAACATCCGCGCGCGCATGGCGCGTGCGTCGGCCACCGGGTCCGCCTCGCGCGGGGCGGTCAACGCGGTGCGGATGGCGGCGGTGATGGCGCGCTTCAAGGCGGGCGGCCCGGCCACCACCCGCGCGCGCGTCAGCGCCATGCGCTCCCAGGTCCAGGATTCGGTCGCGTGGTAGCGGCGGAAGGCCGACAGGCTCACCGCCACGGGCCCCTTCGAGCCGGAGGGGCGGAGCCGCATGTCCACCTCGTACAGCCGCCCCTCCGCGCCCGGCGCCGTCAGCGCCGCCACCAGCGCCTGCGCGAGCTTCGCGTAGTAGGTGGGAGGCGGCAGCGCCCGCGTGCCGCCACGGCTTTCCTCCACGCCCTCCGGATGGTCGTAGACCAGCACGAGGTCGAGATCCGACCCCGGCAGCATCTCCCGCCCGCCGAGCTTGCCGAGCGCCACCACCGCCATGCCCCCGCCCGGGATGCTCCCCGCCCGCTGCGCGAACTCCGCCTGCACCGCCGGCAGCAGCGCGGCGATCGCGGCATCGGCCAGGGCCGAACGCCGCTCCCCCGCCTCGTCCGCATCGAGCGCCCCTTCGAGGGCCGCCGTGTCCACCTCGAAGCTCCGCTCGACGACGGCGCGGCGGAGCGCCGCCAGCGCCTCCTCGAAATGTCGCGCATCGCGGACGATGGTGGCGAGCGGCAGGGCGGGCCGCCCCTGCCGCGCGCCTTCGGCGAGCAGCCCGTCCAGCGCCGCCGGGTTGCGCGACAGGTGCTCGGAGAGGGCCGGCGCGGCGCCGAGGATGGCCGCGACGCGCGCAACCAGCGGCGGGTTGCGCTGGAACAGCGAGAACAGCTGCACCCCCCCGCCGAGCCGCGACAGCAGCCGGTCGAAACGCGCCAGCGCCGCATCCGGCTCCCGCTGCCGGCCGAGGGCGGCGAGCAGGCTGGGCAACAGCGCCTTCACCAGTTCCCGCGCGCGGTCGCTCCGCGTCGCGGCGTAGCGGCCGGCAAGCCAGCCGCGCACCAGCTGCGCCGCCGCCTCGGCGTCGGGGAAGCCGAGGCGGCGGAGCGCCTCCAGAGTCTCGGGCCGGTCGTCCGGGCCGTCGAAGGCGAGGCCGGGGGCGTCGCCCTCCGCGGGCGGCTCGGCCGTGCCGTCGAACAGCCGGGCGTAATGCGCGCCGACGCGGTGCAGCGTGTCGGAGAGCGCCGATTCGAAGGCCGCGCGGTCGGGGAAGCCGCAGAAGGAGGCGATGCGGGCAAGCCCCGCCTCGTCCTCGGGCAGGCGATGGGTCTGCCGGTCCTCCAGCATCTGCAGCCGGTGCTCGACGGTGCGGAGGAACACATAGGCGTCGGCGAGGTCGGCCGCGGCGCGGCGGTCGAGCCGCCCGGCAGCGGCCAGCCCGGCCAGCGCGCCCTGGGTCGTCGGGTCGCGGTGCGAGGGGTCGCGCCCGCCCCAGATGAGCTGCAGCACCTGCGCCACGAACTCGATCTCGCGGATTCCCCCGCGCCCGAGCTTCACGTCATGGCCGGGCAGCGACACCGCCTCCCGCGCGCCCTTCGCCGCCTTGGCGGCGTGGATCTGTCGCCGCACCGAGGCGATGTCCGCCATCATCGCGAAGTCGAGGTGGCGACGCCAGATGAAGGGCTTGATCTCGGCGAGGAACGCCTCGCCCGCGGCGCGGTCGCCGGCCACCGGCCGCGCCTTGCTCATCGCCGCGCGTTCCCAGTTCTGCCCCATGGACTCGTAATAGGAGATGGCGGCCGGCAGGCTGACGGCAAGCGGGGTCGCCGCCGGGTCGGGCCGCAGCCGCAGGTCGGTGCGGAACACGTAGCCGTCCGCGGTGCGCTCCTCGAGCAGGCGGACGAGATCGCGCGCGAGGCGCACGAAGATCGGCCCCGCCTCCGCCTCGTGATAGGCTGCCGCCGGGTCGTAGAGCACGATCAGGTCTATGTCGGAGGAGTAGTTGAGTTCCCGGGCGCCGAGCTTGCCCATGCCGAGCACCACGAGCCCCGAGCCGCGGCCGATCCGCCTCGGATCCCGCGCCGCCGCGCCGCGCGCGCCGGGCAGCCTGATGGCGCCCCTCGCCGCCGCCTCCCGCAGCAGATGCGCCGCCGCATGATCCACGCAGCGCTCCGCGAGGTCGGACAGCGCGCCGGTCACCCGGTCCAGGCTCCATGCGCCCGACAGGTCGGCGGCAGCGACCAGCAGCGCGGCCTGCCGCTTCACCCGGCGCAGCAGCGCGGCGAGCGCCGCGCGCGGCATCTCCGGGTCGGCGCGGGTGAGCGGCGCGAGCGCCGTCTCCAGCGCGGCGTCCGGCCCGCGCTCGGCCATCCGCAGCAGCACCGCGGGCTCGCGCAGCGCGAGATCCGACAGATGGGGCGAATGGCCGCCGATCGCCGCGAGCAGCGCGCGGCCGCCCGGATCCTCGGCATAGGCGCGCTCGGCGCGGCCGAGTTCGGCGAAGGCCGAAACCAGCCGCGCCGCCGCCTCCTCGTCATGCGGTGCCGGTGGCGTCATCGCCGGGCAGCGAAGCCGTGAGGCGCCTTGCCGGTCAAGCCGTGTGGCTGCTGCGGGCGGTGGTGACGGGCAGCCTGCTGGGGCTCGTGGCGCTCGGCCTGGTCGGGTTCCGGCTGTCGCAGGGGCCGATCGAACTGCCCTCCGTCGCGCGGATGATCGAGGCGCAGGGGCCGCTCGGCGAGGGCCGCATCGAGGTCGGCGCGGCGTGGCTGGCCTGGCGGGGCTGGACGGCGGGCCGCTCGGCGCCGCTGGAACTCCGGCTGTCCGGGCTGCGTGCGCTGGACGCATCGGGCGCGCCGCGGCTCGAACTGCCGGACGCGACGGCGCAGTTCTCGCTGCGCGCGCTGGCGTCGGGGCGCGTCGCGCCGGTCGCTCTGGTGTTCGACGGGCTGCGCCTGTCGCTGTTGCGGGATGCGTCGGGGCGGCTGCGGCTCGACCTGGGCGACACGGCGGGCGAGGGCGAGGCGGGCGCGGCCGGCGTGCTGGCGGCGCTGACGCGGCTCGTGCTGCGCGATGCGACGCTTTCGCTGCGCGACGAGGTGCTCGGCCTCGACGTGACGCTCGCCGCCGCGCGGCTGTTCGTGGCGCGCGACGCGGCGGGGCTGCGCGCCGAGGGCGGCGGGGCGCTGCGGCTCGGCGCCGCCTCGGCGCCGGTCGCCTTCACGCTGTGGCAGGACGAGGCGGGGGTGGGGCGGATCGCGGTGGAGGCGCCCGGGCTGCCGCGCGGGGCGCTGGCCGCCATCCTGCCGGCGGCGGCGGCGCTCGATGCGCCGCTCTCGCTCGCGGCCGACATCCGGCTTGCGCCCGGAGGCGGGGTGGCAGGTGGCGAGGCGCGGCTGGTCGCCGGGCCTGGCCGAATCGCTGTCCCGGGCGCAGCGCCGGTCGCGATCGAGCGGGCGGAGGCCACGCTGCGCGCCGGTCCGGATCTGCTGCCGGACATCGCCCTGGCCGCGCGGCTCGCCCCCGCGCCGCTCGGGATGGTGACCGCCCCGAACCTTGCCGCGACCGTGGCGCTTCGGCGGGAGGAGGCCGGCCTCGCCGGGGAGGCCGAGCTCCGGCTCGACCGGCTGCCGCTCGCCGGGCTGCTTGCGCTCTGGCCCGAGGAGGTCGCGCCCGGCGGCCGCGCCTGGGTGGCCGGGAACATGGACGCCGGGCTGCTCAGGGACCTCGTGCTGCGCGCGCCGCTGCGCGCCGGCGCGGACGGGCTGTCGCTCGGCGCCGTCTTGGGCGAGGCGGCGGTGGAGGCGGCGACGGTGCATTGGCTTCGCCCCGTGCCGCCGATGGTCGCGGCCGCCGGGCGGCTCATGCTTGCCGGCGACGAGGTGCTGGTGGAGCTGGCCGGCGGCGAGACCGAGGACCGGGCGATCCGCATCACCGGCGGCCGGGTGCGGCTCCACGAGCTCGACGCCGTCGCCACCGACGCCCTGGCCGACGTCACCGTCGCGCTCGAAGGCGAGGTGGCGGCGCTGCTCGCCCTGCTGCGCCATCCGCGCCTCGCGCTGCTCGACCGGCGTCCGCTGCCGGTGGCCGGCGCGGTCGGACGCTTCGCGGGGCAGGTCTCGCTCGCCTTCCCGCTGGCTCTCGACCTGACGGCGGACCGGATCGCCGTCAGCGCGCGCAGCACCCTGTCCGAGCTGCGCATCCCGGCCGTCGCCCTGGGCCAGCGGCTGGACCAGGCATCGGTCGAGGTGACGGTGACGGAGCGCGGGCTGCGCGCCGCCGGCGCCGGGCGGCTCGGCGACATCCCGGTGGAGATCGAGGCGGCGCTCGACTTCACCGAGGGGCCGCCGGCCCAGGTGACGGAAACCGTGCGGGTGGAGGCGCGCGGGGCCCCGGCGGCGGCGCTGCCGCGCGTCCTGCCGGCGCTGGCGGCGCTTTCGCCGCGCGGCCAGGCGGAGCTGGCGCTGCTGCTCGAGACGCGGCGCAACGGCCGCACCGACATCGCCATCCGCGCCGACCTCGCCCGTGCGGCGCTCGCCGTGCCGGCGCTGGCATGGAGCAAGCCGGCCGGCCGCCCCGCGCTGGTCGAGACGGTGCTGCGCCTGCAATCCGGGCGGCTGATCGGCACCGAGCTGTTCCGCGCCACCGCGCCGGACCTGGCGCTCGCGGGCCGCTTCGCCTTCGCGGCGGGCGGGCGGTTGCAGCGGGTGGACCTCGCCGACGCCCGGCTGTTCGGCACCCGCGCGGCGGGCGAGGTGACGCCGCCCGCGCGCGGGGGCGAGCCGTGGCGCATCGCGCTGCGCGGCCCGGTGCTGGATCTCGCGCCCATCCTCGCCGCACCGGCCGGCGAGGAGGTCGGCGAGAGCGTGCCGATGGCGTTCGAAGCCCGGTTCGACCGCGTGGTCCTCGGGCCGGGGCGGGAGCTGCACGGCCTCGACGGGCGCGCGGCGACCGGCCCGCGCGGCACCATCGCCGAGGCGCGGCTGGCCGGCCGCACCGCCGAAGAGGGCGGCGCCTTCTCGATCCGGGTTACGCCGCGCGGCGGCGGGCGGGACGTGGCGATCGAGGCCGCCGATGCCGGCGCGCTGCTGGCGGCGCTGAACATCACCGGCGCGATCGAGGGCGGGCGTCTCGCGCTCTCCGCCCGCTGGCAGGGCGAGGGCGCTGGGCAGCCGATGAGCGGCACGGCGGAACTCGAGGAGTTCGCGGTGCGCGATGCGCCCGCCATCGGGCGCTTCCTGCAGGCGATCACGGTGATCGGCCTCGCCGACCTCGCGCGTTCGCGGCATCTTGCCTTCGCGCGGGCGGTCGTGCCCTTCACGCTCTCGCCCGGCACCCTCGCGCTGGGCGAGGCGCGGGCCTATTCGGCGTCCCTCGGCGTGACGGCGACGGGGCGGCTCGACCGGCGGCGGGAGACGCTCGACCTCTCGGGCACCGTGGTGCCGGGGTACCTGCTGAACACGCTGCCGGGGCGGCTGCCGATCATCGGGCGGCTGTTCAGCCTGGAGCAGGGCGGCGGCGTGGTCGCCGTCGCCTGGCGGGCGCGCGGGCCGCTCGCCGAGCCCGAGATCACGGTGAATCCGCTCTCCGCCCTCACCCCCGGCTTCCTGCGCGGCCTGTTCGGGCAGGCGCCGGGGCAGGACGCGCCGGCGCCGCCCTGATCAGCCGGCGCGCACCAGCACGTGGCGCTTCTTGCCGGCGGAAAGCTTGGCCGCGCCGTCCTGCAGGTCGGCCGGCGTGACCTGGGCGGCGACATCCGCCACCACCCTGTCGTTCAGCCGGAGGCCGTGCTGCGCGATCAGCCGCCGCGCCTCGCCCTTGCTGGCGGCGAGCCCGGCGGCGACCGCGAGGTCCACCACCGCGGCCGGCAGGGCGTGGGTGACGGAGGGCAGCGTGTCGGCGGCCTGGCCTTCCTCGAAGGTGCGGCGGGCGGTCTCGGCGGCGGCTTCGGCGGCGGCGCGGCCATGCAGCAGGGCGGTGGCTTCCGTCGCCAGCACCTTCTTGGCGTCGTTGATCTCGGCGCCCTGCAGGGCGGCCAGCCGCGCCACCTCGGCCATCGGCAGGTCGGTGAAGAGCGCGAGGAAGCGGCCGACATCCGCGTCCTCGGCATTGCGCCAGAACTGCCAGTAGTCGAAGGGCGACAGCCGGTCGGGGTTCAGCCACACCGCGCCGGCGGCGGTCTTGCCCATCTTGGCGCCGGACGCGGTGGTGAGCAGCGGCGTCGTCAGGCCGAAGGCCTCAGCGCCCGCCATGCGGCGGATCAGGTCGGCGCCCATGACGATGTTCCCCCACTGGTCGGAGCCGCCCATCTGCAGGATGGCGCCATGGCGGCGGTGCAGTTCCAGGAAGTCGTAGGACTGCAGCAGCATGTAGTTGAACTCGAGGAAGGAGAGCGGCGCCTCGCGCTCCAGCCTGAGGCGCACGCTGTCCATGCTCAGCATGCGGTTGACGCTGAAGTGCCGCCCGACATCGCGGAGGAAGGGAATGTAGCCCAAGCGGTCGAGCCATTCGGCGTTGTCCAGCATCAGCGCCCGGCCCTCGCCGAAATCGAGGAAGGCGTTGAAGGAGCGGCGGATGCCGGCCTTGTTCGCCTCGATCGCCTCCTCGGAGAGCAGCTGCCTGGCCTCGTCCTTGCCGGACGGGTCGCCGACCTTGGTGGTGCCGCCGCCGACCAGCACGATCGGGCGGTGGCCGTGCTTCTGGAACAGCCTGAGCAGCATGATGGACAGGAGATGCCCGACATGCAGCGAATCGGCCGTGCAGTCGAAGCCGATATAGGCGGTGACCGGCCCGGCCTTCAGGCGGGCGGCCAGCGCCGCCTCGTCGGTGATCTGGTGGAGGAAGCCGCGCTCTCGCGCCTCGGTCAGGAAGTCGGTCATTGTGCGGGCGGGTCCGGGGGATATGCAAAGGCCCGCCGCCCTAGCACGATGCGGCGATGCTGAGAACGATCGGCCTGATGAGCGGCACCTCGCTCGACGGCGTGGACGCGGCCTATGTGGAGACGGACGGGGAGCGGATCGGCCGCCTCGGCCCGAGCCTGACGCTGCCCTACGACCCGGCGCTGCGGCGGGAGCTGCGGGCGCTGCTCGACCGCGCCGAGACCATCGCGCCCGACGATCCGGGGCTGCGCGACATCGAGACGCGGCTGACGAAGCGCCACGCCGAGGCGGTGGCCGCGATCGGCCTCGAAGCCGACCTGATCGGCTTCCACGGCCAGACCATCCTGCACCGCCCGAAGCGCACCGGGCTGAACCGCCCGCCGATGACCTGGCAGATCGGGGACGCCGCCTGGCTTGCCCGCACCACCGGCGTCACGGTGGCCTACGACTTCCGCTCGGCCGACGTGGCGGCGGGCGGGCAGGGCGCGCCGCTGGTGCCCGTGTTCCACGCCGCGCTCTGCCAGCCGGTGCCGAAGCCGGTGGCGATCCTGAACCTGGGCGGCGTCGCCAACGTCACCTATGTCGGGCTGGATGGCACGCTGATCGCCTTCGACACCGGCCCGGCGAACGGGCCGCTCGACGACTGGGCGCGGCGCGCGACCGGCGAGGACTACGACCGCGACGGGAAACTGGCGCTGGCCGGGCAGGCGGATGGCGCGGTGCTGGGGCATCTGCTGGCGCACCCATATCTTGCGGCATCGCCGCCGAAATCGCTCGACCGGCTGGAGTTCGGCCGCGCGCTGGCCGAAGCCGGGGCCGCGAGCCTGTCGCCCGAGGACGGGGCGGCGACGCTCGCCGCCTTCTGCGCCTGTGCCGTGGCCGCGGCGGCGCGGCATTTCCCGGAGCCGCCGCTGCAATGGCTGGTCTCGGGCGGCGGCAGGCGCAACCCGGCGCTGATGCGGGCGCTATCGGGGGCGCTGGAAGCGCCGGTGCGGCCGGTGGAGGTGGCGGGATGGAACGGCGACGCGCTGGAGGCGCAGGCCTTCGGCTTCCTGGCCGCGCGGGTGGCGAAGGGCCTGCCGCTGACCTTCCCGAGCACGACAGGGGCGCCGCAGCCGCTGCCGGGCGGGCGCCTCGTCGGGGCCTTATTGTAATCCGCCGCGGCCGCAGCCGCCACACCAACCCTGCGTCCGCGGCGGGAAGGCAAGCGGCGACCGCGGCCGCAGCCGCCACACCAACCCTGCGTCCGCGGCGGGAAGGCAAGCGGCG
>Ga0272446_1003427_pt1 | contig 19967 bp, 15 predicted proteins | sample YNPCB0061_FD_194587 | JGI IMG/M metagenome (GOLD analysis project Ga0272446, IMG submission 194587) | Hot spring microbial mat communities from Yellowstone National Park, WY, United States - YNP-CB-006-1 | ecosystem: Environmental > Aquatic > Thermal springs > Hot (42-90C) > Sediment | place...
CAGAGCTCCGACAACGTCATCGACCCCGGAGTATTCCGAGCGGAAGCGGCGTTGTCCACCTTCGCGTCGCCTGGTTGTTTTAGGCGCTTGCGCGCCATTACGTGCCCCAGCGGTCGAGGAAGGTGGAGAGCAGCAGCCAGCGCCGCGCGCTCGACTCCTGCCCGCGCTTCGCCACCAGCGGCGTCGTGTAGTGCCAGAACGGCAGGCGGTAACAGGTCACGCCGCCTACCGTGGTGATGTCGTGCAGCTCGCTCAAGTGCCCGCGCCGCTCGTACACCAGGTACTGGTGCTTCACGCCCTTCGTGCAGAACGTGAGGTGCAGGTCGGTGTAGCCGTCCTTCCCGAGCGGCTCGTCGGGGTGGTGGTCGTTGTGCGGGCCCGAGTAGTCCTTCGGCCGGTAGCAAAGCACCTGCAGCCCCCACTGCCGTCGCAAGGGGTAGCCCGACAGCGCCTCGGCGAACGCGTGCATCGACGGGCTGCGCAGGAAGTCGATGAGGCCGATCTCCTTCGCGCGCCCCCGCGCCGGGGAGCCCGGCGTGTCCACCAGCCCGGTGCGCACGTGCACCGACTTGGGGAGCAGCTCCGAGTACGCCTCCGTCATGCCCCACGTCGCCTCGCGCGGAATCGGCTTCGACATCAGCGCCAGCGCGTCGCCCATCGCGCGGTCGAGCAGCTCGGCCGCCGCGCGCGACTTCGCCGGGTCGAGCAGGCCCGTCGCCGCGACGAAGCGCGACTGCCCACGCGCCAGCACGCCGCACAGCCGCGGGTGCGCGCCCCTCAGCACCGCGCGGCCTTCCTTCGACAGGAAGTCGGCGAGCTCCTTCGGGAAGCGCTTCATTGCGCCGCGGTGGTGAAGGCGGCCGTGGAGAAAGACGCCGCGCCCGCGGGCGGCCCCACGTCCAGCAACGGCCAGGTCGGGTCGTACGTGTCGGGCAGCGAGAGCGCCGTCACGCGCAGGTAATACGTCTGCTGCGGATTCAAGAAGCCCTGCGGCAGCCGCACGCGCGTCACTTTCCCCAGGACGCGCACGGTGCCCACCGCCACGCGCCGCGTGAGGCCCACCATCGTGGCCTCGAGCCGCACCGCTTCAATCTCCACGCGCCGCACCGTGCCCACCGAGGGCGCCGTCCACGACACCTCGGGCATCAACGGCACGCCGGTCTGCGGCAGCTTCGCGTCCTGGCCCTCCAGCTTCACCTCGCGCGGCGGCGACACCAGCGGCGCGATGGGCGCGGCCTGCGCGGCGTCCTTGAGCAGCGCCACCGACACGAAGCCCAGCTCCGAGCGCGCGAAGGACGTGCCGCCGTCGGCCAGCGGCACCGTGTACTGCACGTCGTACAGCGCGCCCGCCGAGACGAAGGGCGTCCACGAGGCAGAGAAGGGGTTGCCGAACTGCAGCGACAGCGTGGTGTCGCCGGCGTCGGGCGGCAGCTCCACCACCGCGAGGTCCGGCGTGCCCCCGGTGTGCGTCGTGCGCCCGAAGGCGCCGGGGTGCGCGTCCACCAACAGCCGCGTGAGGAACGGCGTCGCGCCCGGGCCCACCTCATCGCTGTACTGCTTGAAGGCGCCCGCGCGAATGGTGAAGCCCGCGTCCTCCAGCGGCAGCGTGACGAAGTCGCCCGCGTACGGCGTGGGCGCGCCAATCACCAGGGTCGTCGGCTTCGACAAGGCCCGCGTCGCCACCTTCACCAACAGGCCGCCGTCGCTGCGCGTGCCCGACAGCTGGAGCAGCGTGAGGTCGTCTCCGCGCGCGGCCTCGGGCACCGACTCGCCTTCCAAGTCCAGCACGCTGGCGTCCAGCGAGGTGGCGCCCGCGTCCGGCGCGTTGAGCGCGAAGGGCGGCGTCTGCGTGGCCGTGGAGTAGTAGCCGATGCCCGCGTTCCACGAGTGCACCTGCACCTCGTCGTCCTCGCCCCACGGCGCCAGGTTGCCTGCGTACACCTCGAGGCCCTCGTTGCGGTCCGCCTGGAAGGTGTCGGGCCGGCCCAGCGAGTTCGAGCCCAGGTGCACCACGCGCGAGTCGGTGTTGATGCGAATGCTGCCGAGCTGCAGCGTGAAGCGCGCGCCCTCGGGCACGCCGGGCACGTAGAAGGTGCCGTTGTTGAAGCCGACGCCCGGGTAGTTGTCGAACGTCTTGTTCGGCAGCTCGACGAAGGCGGTGATGGTGCGGCCCTCGAGCTGCTGCGGTACCAGCACCAGGCCGCCGTCGTTCACCAGGTAGCGGTCGACGAAGTCGCCGTGCACGTCGTTGGCGTCGGGTGGCGGAGGCGGCGGCGGGCCCGAGTCCTCCGTCGTCGAGGGAGAGGGACAGCCGGCCAGCACCAGGGCCAGCGCCACCAGCACGGAGAGTCGTCGCACGGCGCGGAAGCGTAGCCCGAAAGCGCGCGCCCGCGAGGGAACGTCAGGTGGGCGTCGACACGGCCTTCAGCATGTCCAGCGACTCAAGCGCTTTGCCCGCGCCCATCACGACGGCGGACAGCGGGTCCTCGGCGAGGAACACCGGCAGGCCCGTCTCTTCGCGCAGGAGCGTGTCGAGGTTCTTGAGCAGGCCGCCGCCGCCGGCCAGCACGATGCCGCGGTCGGCGATGTCGCCGGCCAGCTCGGGCGGCGTGCGTTCGAGCGTCATCTTCACCGCCTCGACGATGCCGTTCACCGGTTCGGCCAGCGCGTCGCGGATCTCATCGGACGTGACGGAGAGCGTGCGCGGCACGCCGGCCACCAGGTCGCGGCCCTTGATCTCCATGTTCATCTGCTCGTCCGTCGGGTACGCGGTGCCGATGCCCATCTTGATGAGCTCGGCCGTGCGCTCGCCGATGAGCAGGTTGTACTTGCGCTTCACGTACTGAATGATCGCCTCGTCGAGCTTGTCGCCACCGATGCGCACCGACTTCGAATAGACGATGCCCGCGAGCGAGATGACCGCGACGTCGGTGGTGCCGCCGCCGATGTCGACGATCATGTTCCCCGACGGCTCGGTCACCGGCAGGCCCGCGCCGATCGCCGCCGCCATGGGCTGCTCGATGAGGTGCACCTCGCGCGCGCCCGCGTTCTCGGCGGCTTCGCGCACCGCGCGGCGCTCGACCTCGGTGATGCCCGAGGGGATGCCGATGACGATGCGCGGCTTCACGTTGAACTTCCGCTGGTGCGCTTGCTGGATGAAGTACTTCAGCATCGCCGCGGTGATCTCGAAGTCGGCGATGACGCCGTCCTTCATCGGGCGGATGGCGACGATGTTGCCGGGTGTGCGGCCCAGCATCTCCTTCGCTTCCTTGCCGACCGCGAGCACCTTCTTACCGCCGCGCGCGTCCTGCTGCACCGCGACCACCGACGGCTCGTTGGAGACGATGCCCATCCCGCGCACGTAGATGAGCGTGTTCGCCGTACCGAGGTCGATCGCGAGATCGCGCGAGAACAGCGTGTGGAGCCAATCGAACATGAAGCCCCTCGAAGGGTCTGCTGAGAAACTGGAGCCGCCGGGAGGTTCCAGTGGCACCACACTACACCCCTGCGAGCCACGCGCCAAGCCACAAGCCGAGCGGAATCGAGGGCTTGGGGGCTCGCACCGCGTCAACGCCGCCGCTGATCCACGCCGACCGCGGCGCGTCGGCCTCGGGCCACGAAGCGACTGCCGCGTGCGGGCCGCGCGAGTAAGGTTTCGCGCGCCATGTCCCACGCCGACGGCGACGCCGATCTCGACGACCTCGACCCGATGGAGGAAGCCTGGTTCAACGGCGACCCGAGCGCGGTGGAGGCCGCCGCGAAGGCCGCGCTGGTGAAGAACCCGCAGGACGCGCACGCCCTCGGCTGGCTGGGCCTTGCGCAGTACGTCACCAACCACGTGCCCCAGGCCCAGGCCGCGCTCAAGCAGGCCTTCGAGCTCTTCCGCGCGCAGCACGCCGCCGCCGCCGACGAGGAGCGCCAGCACCAGCTCACCTGGGCGATGCACACCGTGGCGAACCACCTCATCGACGCGCTGGCCGAGAACCCGACGCTGGGCGTGCCCGCCGCCGCCTTCGTGGTGGAGACGCTGCAGCTCGACCACGCGCCCGCGCTGCGCGTGCTGGCGGAACACAAGGCCGGCCCGGGCGGCGACGCGGTGGGCGCGTCCATGCTGCTCAAGCGCGCGTTGGCGCTGGACGCGAGCGACCCCGAGACCCATTACCTGCTGGCGCGGCTCCTGGCGCGCCTGGGCAAGAAGCCCAACGTGCTCAAGCACCTCGGCAAGGCCATCGAGTACGGCGCCGCGCACACCAGCGCGCGCACGCTGGCCCGCTTCGAGCCCGACTTCGACGGCCTGCGCGAGGACCCGGAGTTCCTCGCGCTCATCGAGGTGCTGCCGGCCGACCCGGTGCTGCGCCCGCTCTACGAGGCGCTGGACCGCGGCGACGTGGTGACCGCCGTCGACCTGGGCGCGAAGGCGCTGGCGCAGGCCGCGCAGCCGCTCGACGCGCTCTACCCGTACCGCGAGGCGCTGGAGCTCACGCTGGACTCGGGCGAGGGCGACGCGGCGAAGCTCTCGAAGGCGCTCGAGGCCGTGCAGGCCCGCATCGAACAGCTCGAGGACGAGGGCGCGGTGAGCGAGGTGTACGCGCGCTTCTGCGGTGACGCCTGACATGCGCGTGCACCTGGTCGACGGCACCTACGAGCTGTTCCGCGCGCACTTCTCGAAGCGGCCGCCGCACACCTCGCCGAAGGGCAGGGACCTCAAGGCCACGGTGGGCGTGGTGTCCTCGCTGCTCAACCTGCTCTCGGACACCGAGGAGCGCGTGACGCACCTCGCGGTGGCCTTCGACAACCCCATCGTCTCGTTCCGCAACCGGCTGTTCGACGGCTACAAGACGGACGCCGGCGTTCCGCCTGAGCTGCGCGCGCAGTTCGACGACGTCGAGCGCGCGGTGGCGGCGCTGGGCGTGGTGGTGTGGCGCATGGTGGAGTTCGAAGCCGACGACGCGCTGGCCACCGCCGCGGTGCGCTTCGCCAAGAACCCGCGCGTCGAGCAGGTGCGCATCCTCACGCCGGACAAGGACCTGGGGCAGGTGCTGGCGGGCGAGCGCATCGTGCAGGTGGATCGCGTGCGCCAGAAGCTCATCACCGAGGCGTCGCACCGGCAGGACAAGCGGCTCGCGCCGGAGTCGGTGCCCGACTTCCTCGCGCTGGTGGGCGACACCGCCGACGGCATTCCCGGCCTCGAGGGCTGGGGCGAGAAGTCCACCGCCGACGTGCTGGCCGTCTACCCGCACCTCGAGGACATTCCCGCCAGCGTCGGCGCGTGGAAGGCGAAGCCCTGCGGGGCGGAGAAGCTGTCGGCGTCGCTGGCCCGCGGGCGCGAGGCCGCCACGCTGTACCGCACGCTGGCCACGCTGCGCCGCGACGTGCCGCTGCGGGAGAACCTCGACGCGCTCGAGTGGCAGGGCGCGCCGCAGAAGGAATTCCTCGCGTGGTGCGACGCGGTGGGCAGCGAGTCCCTCAAGGCGCGGCCCGGGCGCTGGTACGAAGACTGACGCGCCGTCGCGTCTCGCGGCGACACGCGCCGCGCTCACTTCCCCGGGGTGAGCGTGACGTCCTGGTTGGGGTTCAGCTTCGGGAAGTCCTGCTTCGGGCGCTCGCCGAAGACCTCCACCACCACGCTGGCCGCCTCGCAGCCCTCGCAGTTGACCAACAGCTCGCTGGCGCGCACCCCGCGCCACTCCGTTCGCGGCTTGCGCGAGGTGATGAGCACCAGCTTGTGCAGGCCGGCCACGGCCATCGGCTCGCTCTCGGACTGGTAGACGCCCGGGGGCCAGGGCTCCTCGCCCTCGTGCGGCGCCGAGAGGGTGGCCATGCCGCCGACTTCGTCGAAGAGGTACACGTACGCGGGCGCCGAGAGGCCGACCTCGAGCTGCACCATCGAGTCGAGCGCCACCCGCACGCCACCGTCGAGCTCGGTGGCCATCACCACGCTCAACGTCGGCGCGATGGGCGGCGGGGGCGGCGCGCGCAGGCGCCACGCGAGGACACCCGCCGCCACGGCGACCAGCAGCGCAGACGCGAGGAGGATGCGCTTCATGGCGCCGGAAGGTAGCAGCGCGCCGCCCAGCGTCGAGAAAGGCGACGACCTGCGCCGCACGCCGACATCGGCCCACGCCACTTCTTGCTAGGAAACTTTTTCACACCGCAGCGGGCGCGGGGGCCGGGGCGGCCGTTTTCTGGCGCTCCCCGGGCGACGCACGCAGACTCAGCGGCTGATCCACGCGGCACGGGACGTGCTTTGGTCAGCCCCGCTCGTCCTAGGAGATTCCATGCGACTGCCCGACCTCGCCTCCCGCCAGAAGCTCATGCTGTGCGCGGTGCTGCTGTCCGTCCTCGTCCCACATGGGGCGCTCGCGGCGCCGGGCGTGAAGCCCCGCATGCTCATCATCTTCGACACCTCGAAGTCGATGCGCTGGACGCCGGATGAGTTGGCCCAGTACCCGGCGCAGGACTACGACCCGCCGTCGCCCGGCTCGCTGACGCCGGTCTGCGCCAACGCGAACCAGGGCAGCAGCCTGACCATCACCTGCCCGGGCGGCCAGACGGTCAGCTCCGTCGACTACGCCTACTACGGCAAGCAGTTGGACAACGCGCTCTCGTGCGGCATGGGCGCGACCCCACCGAATGACAACACCAACGGCTGCGACCTCTCCCAGAGCGTCCAGCAGAACGGCGTCTACCGCGGCTGGCGCAGCTTCAAGGCGTACGCCGAGTCCCAATGCGTCGGCAAGACGTCGTGCACGATGACCATCGATAACACCACGCTGTCGGACACGGGGGCGGACCTCAACCCCTGTCGCAATGTCGGTAAGTACGGCGTGGTCAGCGTGCAGTGCGGCCCGGACCCGTGCCCGCCTGGCTCAGGCTCGAAGTTCTGTCTCGGCAAGCGCGCGCTGTACAACGTCGTCGCCGCGACGCAGGCCGACGTCGACTACGCCGTCACCGGCTACTTCCAGCAGTACTGGGAAAAGGCGAACCCGGAGGTGCTCGGTGCCTTCAGCACCACGTGCAAGTACGACGCGTTCGCGGGTGACCCGAACGACTCGGTGAACGCGCTGTGGTTCAACCGCAACGCCCCGGGCAACCGCGGCGGCGCCAGCAGCGACATCTGGGATGCGGTCAACCGCTCGGGCCAGCCGACGCCAGCGGCGCCCAACGTGGACACGCCCATCTACTCCTGCAACGCCGAGGCGATGGTGTCGGCGACGGACCTCACCGGCGGCACCGCGCCCGTCGGCCTCAACGGCACGTGCAGCATGGGCCAGCCGGCGAAGCAGTGCGTGATGCGCTGGAACTGGGTCGACACCCTGCAGACGACCACAGGTCCGAACTTCACGCTGAACACCCTGTGGTCGGGCGCCCGCTACCAGCACCCGGACCCGGCATGCCAGCCGAACGACCCGACGACTCCGGCTTCGTACACCGGCGCGTGCGCGCCAGACCTCGGAGACCCGGAGACGCGGTTCAGCGGCGCAGCGCCCACGCCGATGCACACCATCAACGTGCCGGCCGGCGCGGTGGGCGGCGACTGCAACACCGCGCAGGCGGTATTCACCGACCGCATCAACGGCACCAACAAGGTCTATGGCGTCGACGTCTCGAACAACTGCACCGCAGCTACGCCCTGCGCCTACTACCACTCGGGCATTTACGACGGGAACAACGCCAACCCGTGGGTCACGTTCTACAAGGACTTCGGCAACCCCTCGGGTGGGCCACCGACGACCATCGTCATCGACGGCGTCACGTACAACGAGAAGCAAACGTCCGGCCCGTCGGCAGCGTTCAACGTGGGGATCGCCAACGTCCCGGGCGCGACCAGCACCTTCTGCCCGGCGTCGGTCGCCGGCTACACCAACGCGGCCATCGCCGGCTGCAACACGACCTTCGGCGGTTGCGACCTGACGCGCTCGGGCAGCGAGACGCCGCAGGTGACCTACAGCTGCCCCAGCAGCTCGTGGACGCTCTCGGGGACGACCTGCAACGTGGCCCGGAACAACCGCACCGCCGATGACCTGGTGGGCTCCGTGGACACCGTGTCGCTCACCCCCGGACCCGTCAGTTGGACGGGCGGCTTCAGCTACACGATTCCGCTGGCGACCTACGTGGCTAACGGCCGCAACTGCACCAACGAAGGCTACTTCACGATCACCAGCAACTCGTACCCCGGAATCGCGGGCTACGGGAACGCTTCGGTGAGCTGCAGCACGGGCACCAACCCGAACTCGACGCCGTCGAAGTGCAAGGCGCGCTTCGTCTCGAAGGAAGAGCGGTCGGACCTCGGCGTGGCCATCTGCCGCTTCGAGGTGATGAACGTGAATTACACCGCGTCGACGGCCGGCACGCCGAACTACTCGTGCAACTACACGCGCATGACCTACCAGTACCGGAACTACACGCAGGTCTGCGTGTACCGCGCGTACACGTTCCAGTTCCAGCGGCGCCGCTACCAGTACAACTTCAAGCTGAACGCGGGTGACTACTGGAAGATCAACGTCACCACGACGGTCGCCTACAACAACCAGACCACCTTGCCCGCGGGCTCGGAGTACTGCGCCGCGGCCAACTCGCCGCAGGTCAAGCCGTTCAACGACGCGACTGGCTTCGACGGCGTGCCCATCGGCCAGCGGTGCAAGGCCGAGCTCGCGCCCGGTGAGGGCCCGTGCCCGCCGCGCGCGGGGCGCTGCAAGCTGCACTGGGGCTCGGCGATGAACTCGCGCTTCGCCAACTACCTGGGCAGCGGCACCAACGGCCCGGCGGACAAGCTGCACACCTTCTCGTCATCCGGGCCGCGCTCAGGCTGCCCGGTGGGCGACCCCAACGCGAACGACGGGGTCGCGCCCAATGCCGTCGGCGGCTACCAGACGTTCTGGGGTGACTGGTGTACCTCGAGCAGCAACGGCGGCTATGTGCCGCGCACGTGGCAGACGCCGAAGCTGGTCGCCGACTACTACCAGCCGTCGCAGTCGAACGCGCCGGGCTCTCGTGGCTCGTGGCAGGGCGTCTACTGGGACGGAGTCTCGAGCAACCCGTTCAATCACTCCGAGAAGAACTTCGACAAGTTCTACTGGGTGGACGAGCTGGGCGCGCCCATTGTGGGCAGCGGGCCGCTGTCCTTCAAGACGCAGGGCGGCAGCCTCTTCGCGCCGCCGCAGTCGGTGCCGCCGGCCAACTGGCAATACGGCTTGTCCGCGCACCGCTGGGGCATGGCGTCGGACCCGAAGCTGCTCTTCAAGGCGTACAACCCCGTGACGAACCCGCGTGGCCTGCGCATGCCTGACATCGGCGACATGACGCCCTTGACCGGCGCGCTGCAGAACGCCTTCGACTACATCAACTGGGTGCGCGCGAATCCCACGGCCAACGGCGGGGACTCGGAGTACGCGAGCTGCCGCAACTATTCGGTGCTGCTCGTCACCGACGGTCTTGAGGAGCCGTTCCCGAGCGTGACGGGCACCAACCCGGTGGGCACCATCACCGCCATGCGCAACGCGGGCATCGACGTGTACGTCGTCGGCTTTGGCGTCACTGGCGGCCTCCTGGACCAGATGGCCACGGCGGCGGGCACGGCGGTCAACGGCTCGGCGTATGACGCGTCGAACTACACGACGCTGGTCAGCGTGCTGCACACCATCATCGGCAACCTGATGACGGGCTACTACGTGCACAGCAAGCCGACGCTGACCTTCGACGGCAACCGTGTGTACACCGGCTACTTCACGCACGACGGCAGCCCGTCGATGGAGTACTTCGGCTTCCTCGACGCGTACTCGGTGGCCTCGAGCACCGTCTCGACCGCACCGATCTGGAAGTTCAGCGACAAGCTCAACGCCATGCCGACGGCGTCGCGCAAGCTGTGGGCGCGCGCCAACTGGAAGACCTACCTCTCCGCCATCGACGAGATGAACGACTGCGCGAGCGACAACGACGCCATCGTCCAGACCATCACGGGCGACAACTGGTGCGACGGGTCGAAGCGGGCCGAAGCGAACAAGGTCATCTACTGGGTGCGCAACGACCGCAGCGGCACCAAGGCGGGCGTCTTCTCGGACGGCGCGGTGAAGCAGTCGCGCCTGACGGCGGTGGACCACTCCCAGCCGACGGCGGTGGCGCATCCGTACTTCAGCGACGCGTGGGCGGCGCCGGCGCCGGGCGTGCCGGAGGCGGGCAACTTCGACAGCGTGAAGTTCTTCCAGTCCTACAAGGCCTTCAAGAACAACACGGCGTACAAGTACGCGTCGAACAACACCATCGACCTCACCACGCGCGAAGCGACGGTCTTCGTGCAGTCGAACGGCGGCCTGCTGCACGCGGTGCGTGAAGACGAGACGGCCACCACGGTGGGCACGCTACCGGCCTGGGCGGCGACCGAGCGCTGGGCCATGGCGCCGCGGCGGGCCATGGAGCGCTGGAAGAACCTGGTGCAGGGCGAGAAGTACGGCCTCGACGGGCCCATGGCGCTCAGCGACGTGTGCTTCAACGAGGCGGACTGCGAGCGCCTCGACGGGCAGCGGTGGCTCACCATCCTGGTGGGCGCGGCGGGGCGCGGCGGCAACTACCTCTACGCGCTCGACGTGACCGACCCGAACAAGCCGGTGTGGCTGTGGGACTTCAACAACAACGGCGGCGGCTCCTCGCAGGACAAGAACATGGGCGAAGCGGTGTCCGGCCCGGTCATCGCCCGCGTGAAGGCGCGCGGCGACTCGTACAAGTGGGGCGCGTTCTTCGGTGGCGGCTACTCGGCGGCCAACGACAGCAACTGCGGCGACTGGGACAACGCGAAGGGCAACTTCTTCTACATCGTCGACGTGGACCCCGCGCAGCGCAGCGGCATGCACGCGGACATCCTCGACGACCACGACAAGGGCGACGCGGACCACGGCAAGAAGGACGAGAACGCGAAGTACTGCATCCCCGGTGAGAACTCGACCGTCGATGGCATGGGCGTGGGCCAGCCGATTCCGCACAACAACGTGGTGATGCGCCCCCGCGTGGTGCGGCCCAACGACAGCTCGCGCGCCTCGCTCGTCTACTTCGGCGACACCGACGGCAAGGTGCTGCGCATGAACATGACGAAGGACAAGGCCAAGGACTGGAAGCCGAAGAAGTGGTTCAACCCCTTCGACGCGTCGATGTCGTCGTGCGCGACGACGGTGATGCCGCTGCCGGACCACCCGGGCCCCAACAAGGCGCTGCCGCTGGCCAAGCCGCTCAACACGGTGGGCCTGCCGCAGTTGACGACACGGCCCATCCTGGCGGTCAACGACTACGGCACGTCGAACGGCCGCACCGTGGTGTACCTGGGCTCGGGCAACGACCGCGACCCCGAGGCGCTCAACGTGGAGAACTATTTCTGGGCCATCGAGGACGAGACCGGCGTCTCGGGCGAGCCGTGCGACGGGAAGGCAATCTGGGCGTACTACCTGGACAAGGCGTCGGGCGAGAAGGTGTTGAGCGAGCCGACCACCATCGGTAACAACATCATCGTGGCGGTGTATGTGGCGCCTCCGGCCCTGGCGAGCGGCTGCGGCGTGGCGGGCTACAGCAAGCTGTACTGCTTCGACCGGCTCTCGGGCACGCCGAAGAACTGCCTCAATGAGGCGACGCCCAGCACCGTGCTGCCAGGCACCATCAACGACGGCGCGAACCGGTGCGCCGGCGCGAACTGCTCGGTGGTCGAGGCCGGGCCGGGTATCGTCTCGGACCTGGTGGCCGTGGGGAACACCGTCATGTTCAACAGCTCCGTCGACCCGACGCCGAAGCAGATTGCCGTGTCCAACACCGACCAGCCGTTCCGCGTGAAGTCGTGGAGGCGCGTGCGGTGAGGACGAAACCGCCAGCGCCGCAGGGCATGTCGGTGATCGAGCTCCTCGCGGTCGTCACGATCATCGGCATTCTGTCCGCGCTGGCCGCGCCGAACCTCGTGCGGCTGGTGAGGAACTCGGCCGTCATCGGCGACGCCCGCGACCTGGTGTCGCTGCTCACGTCGATGCGGGCGCAGGCGATGACGCGCGGCTTCCCGATGGTGGCCTGCCTGCGTGGCCGCTCGTACATCGGCCCCGAGCGCATCGCGCGGCAGGCCTTCACCTTCCGCAAGGGCACGCCGCTCCTGCCGCCCCCGTGCACGGGGGTGCCGTGCCCGCCGACGGTGGTCAACCCCGGCATTCCCGACTTCAACCCCGGGGCCACGCCGCCCGACACCCGCAGCGTGGACCTGTTGCTCAGCGACAACATCTTCTGGGTGCTGCCGACGGCGGACGACCGCACGTTCCAGTTCGTCTTCGACATGGAGGGGAACGTGGCGGCCTTCGAGTCGCAAGACTGCGCGGGCTCGGTGCACACCGCCATTCCCGACGCACTCCTGCCCGGGCCGATGACGGGCTCGGGCTGGGTGATTTTCCTTCGCCACATCGGAGACCCCAACCTCGTCCAGGCGGTGGGGATTCGCCGAGACGGGACGGTGCAGCTGCCATGAGAACGCACGTCAGAGGACCGGGCCGCGGCGCGCGGCGCGGCTTCACGCTGGTCGAGACCCTGCTCGCGGCGGTCATCTTCATGATTGGCTTCATCGGCCTGACGGCCATGTTGCTCAACGCGTCGACGAGGCGCGGCCTCGCCAGCAAACGCGCGTCGGTGGGGCGCATCGCCTTCGACGAGTGGACGCGCATTGTGCTGCCCGGGTACGACTTCATTCCCGTCCCGGGCACCTACAACCGCACCGCCACCGACGACTTCGGGCGCCGGGTGACGCTGGCGACGACGGTCGTCAACGACTGCAACGGCGTGGCGAACACCAGCTTCAACCAGGCGGGCATGGCGCTGCCGATGGCGCAGCCGTGCTGCGTGGGCCAGGTATGCTGCAAGACCGTCACCGTCACGGCGACGACGGTCATCAATCCGAAGACCGGCGAGACGTTGACAGACTCGTACACCGGCTTCGTCACGCGGGGGTGCTCGCTGTGAGGCGGCACACGCGGCGCGGCCTCACCATGGTGGAGCTGCTGGTCACCGTCGCCGTGGCGGGCCTGGTCCTGAGCGCCGTGCTGGTGTCCGGCGTGACGATGGTGCAGTTCTCCAATGGGCAGGGCCGTCGCACGGCCGCTGAGTCGACCGCCGCGCTGGCGCTGGCGCAGATTGAGCGGCGCATGTCGAACGCGGGCGTCAACTTCGCGAACGCGCGACACGCGGCGCGCCTGCGCAACAACGTGACCGTGGGCACGGTGCCCAACTACAACGGCTCGACGGCGGCGGTGGTGGCGCGGGGCGGCGCCGCGGCGGGCATCGTCGCGGGCACCGACATTCTCGAGGTGTCGATGGCGGCGAGCGGCGTGCGGCGCATGGGCAGCACGACCACGGTGCGCGCGGGCAACAATGTCTCTCTCGCGACGGGCGACCCGTTCATCGAACCTGAGCTCAATGCGCCGGGTGGCCAGCTGGTGATGTTCTCGGACCCGTCGGCACCCGAAGACTCGTGCCTCGCGCGGCTCACCGGCGTGTCGGCGGTAAGCTCGCCGACGCTGACGTTGACGTTCGTCGACGATAACGACGTGGTCCTGGGCACCGGGCCGAATTGCGGCGTGCTGACCGGCACGCCGCCTCCCGGAGACGGGCTGCCTTGTCCGTGCCGCCCCAACTTTGACGTCTTCGCGCTCGAGCAGCGGCACCGGCTCGTCGTGTACCAGCTGGCGAACGGCGTCGACATGGGGCTGTACCTCCAGGACCCGGACCCGGCGAAGCCCGGCGCGTTCCTCAACACGTTCACTCCGCTGGCCATCGGCATCGAGAACCTGCAGATCTCCCCGGTGGTGGGCGCGCTGGCCGACGGCGGCTCGCTGACGGTCGAAGGCTGCACCGCCACGGCCATCACCGGCGGTGGCGTGCCCAACTGGAGCGTCTGCCGGTGCAACAATTCGCCCGCGGCGACCTGCGTGCTGGGCGACACCGTCGTTCCCCAGAAGGAGACGGCCTTCGTGCGCTTCATGGACGTGCAGCTGACCGCGCGCGCCGACCGGCGCCCGGGCGGGCGGCTGCCGGCCAGCTTCGACAGCCCCGCGGGCGCGGTGGACGGCATCGACCGCATCCAGACGACCGCCACGATCCGTATCGCGAACCCGTTCCTTCCGTTGCAGTGAGGTCCGTCATGCGTCTGCGCTCTCGTCGCCCCATGAAGCGCGCCCCCCGCGGGTACATCCTGGCCTTCGTGCTGGTGATGCTGCTGGTGCTGACCGCGCTGGGCGCGAGCGTCTTGAAGTCGTCCGTGTCCGAGGCGGCGTCGCTGGACGCGTCGCGGTTCCAGACGCAGGCGATCATCAACGCGAACGCGGGCATCCAGGACGGGCTGGCCCGGGTGCGCTCGGGCGCGGTGGCGTGGCAGCAGCTGCCCATCTGCTCGAGCGCCGAAGCTTGCCCGCCGACGCCGCCGCCGTGGGTGCTGGGCTCGCCCATCGTCCCGCCGGAGACCCAGTCCCGCTACACCTACACCATCTTCCGCCGGGGCCGTCTGGGCCTCGACGGCATGGGGGGGGGCGTCTCCACCGGTAGCCAACTCACGCTGGTCGTCATCTCGTCGCAAGGCACCTCGCAGGACAACCCGCAGTACTCGGCCGTCATCGAGGTCGAGGTGCAGATGCCGTCGGGCACCACGCGGTCGAACGAAATCGCCGGCGGCGGGTGACGACGCCCGCTACCGCACCACCCGCACCCGCTGGTCGATGCGCCCGAAGAGGCTGGTGCCGTCGGGGTGGTGCATCTCGATCTCGACGCGGTCCCCGTCCTTGAGAAAAGGCGTCTTCGGGGCGCCCGAGTCGATGGTCTCGAGCATCCGCTGCTCGGCGAGGCAGCTGATGCCGCGCGCGCGGTCGGCGTTGGACACGGTGCCCGAGCCCAGCACGGTGCCGGCGGTGTAGCGGCGCGTCTTCGCCAGGTGCTGCACGAGGTCGAAGAAGCTGAAGTGCATCTCGGGGCCGGCGTGGGTGTCGCCCACCTGCGCGCCGTTGAGCCACGTCTTCAGCGTGAGGTGCACTCGGCCGTCCTTCCACGCCGCGCCCAGCTCGTCGGGCGTGCAGGCCACGGGAGAGAACGCCGTCGCCGGCTTCGACTGGAAGAAGCCGAAGCCCTTGGCCAATTCGTCGGGGATGAGGTTGCGCAGGCTGACGTCGTTGGCGAGCAGCACCAGGCGCACGTACCGCTCGGCCTCGGCCTTCGTGACGCCCATCGGCGTGTCGCCCAGCACCACCGCCACCTCGGACTCGAAGTCGCAGCCCCACGCCTCGTCGCGAATGACGATGTCCTGCGTGGGCGCGAGGAAGTCTCCCGAGCCGCCCTGGTACACCAGCGGGTTCGTCTCGAGGTCCGGCGGGGGCGCGGCCTTGCGGGCCTTTCGCACCAGGAGGATGTGGTTGATGTACGCGCTGCCGTCCACCCACTCGTAGGCGCGGGGCAGGGGGGCCAGCAGCTTCGTCGCGTCGTACGGCTCGCTGGGCGCAGCGCCCGCTTCCAGCGCTTCGGCGCGGGCGCGCAGCTTCGGGGCCACGGCGTCCCAGTCGTCCAGCGCGGCCTGCAGCGTGGGCGCCACGTCTGAGGCGCGCGTCCACGCCGACAAGTCCCGCTTCACCACAAGCAAGGCGCCGTCGCGCGCGCCGGTCTTCAGGGTGGCCAGCTTCATGGGCGGCCTTCCACCCGTCGCGGCCGGAGAAGTCAAGGAAGGCGAGGCGGCGCGGTTTTGCGGGTAGACTCACAGGCCTTCATGACTGAGGCGGTGGGCCGGTCGCCCATTCATCGCATCATCGCGACCTTCTCCAAGGCCGTGGAGGCGCTCGGCCTGGGCGTTCCGCCGCTGTTCATCGAGCGCTGGGGCGTCGCGGTGCACCAGTGCCTGTCGTCGCGCGCGCGGGAGTTTCACACCCACCAGCACGTGCTGGAGCTGGTGGAAGGCGCGGACCCGCTGGAGACCCTGGGCGCGCTGTACCACGACACCGTCTACGTGCAGGTGGACCTGGGCGTGCCGCAGCACTTCGCCTCGCTGCTGCAGCCGCTCATCCGCAAGGAGGACAACGGCTGGCGCATTCTGCCGCACGCGGGGAGCGACCCGGCGGCGCGCGACGTGCTGGCGGTGTTCGGCCACCAGCCCGACGAGGTGCTGACGCCCTTCACCGGCCTCAACGAGCTGGCCAGCGCGCTGGTGGCGGCGAAGGAACTCGAAGGCGTCCTGTCCCGGCCGCAGATGCTGGCGGTGGCCGCGTGCATCGAGGGCACCATTCCCTTCCGGAACGAGGAGGGCGAGCTGCTCTCGAAGCGGCTGCGCGCCCTGGGCGTGTCCGACGAGGACGCGGCGGTGATGGTGCGGCGCGCGGTGCGGCTGTCGAACAACGACGTGGGCAACTTCGCGGACCCGGACCCGGCGCGCTTCCTCGACAACACCTGGAAGCTGCTGCCCGAGACGAACCCGTCGCTGCACATGGCCTCGACGTACAGCGTGCGCGAGTACCGCGTGGCGCTGATGAAGATGGAGGGCTTCCTCTCGCAGCTGCCGCCCGAGCGCGTCTTCCACGCGTGGGGCGGAGAGCCGTCGCCCCAGGTGCACGCGCAGCGCGTCGCGGCGGCCCGCTACAACATGGCGCTGGGCGTGCGGTACCTGCGCTGCAAGCTGTACAGCACGGCGATGGTGGAGGCGTTGTCGGTGGAGTCCGGCGGCGACGTGCCGCTGGACCTCTTCATGGGCGGGCTGCCGGAGCCGGGCGGGCCCATCATGAAGCGCATCGAGCAGTTCCTGCCGAAGCTGCCGCCGGCCGACGGGGCGGACCCGGTGCTGCTGCAGCTGCTCAAGGGTGGGCGCGCGACGCCGTCGTCCTTCGACATCAGCCCCTCGCCGCTGGCGTCCTTTCTCTACGCCGGGCACGGCGAGGAGAAGGTGATGGCGGGTGTGGCGTTGGCCCAGCAGTGGTGGGCGGGGCAGGTGACGGCGCGCGAGTTCCTCGCGAGGCAGCCGCGCTCGGGCGTGGTGGCGATCGCCGAGGCGGCCACGCACATCGCCGACACGCGCGGCGAGGCGCTGCGCGAGCTGGTGAAGCTCCTGCTCAAGGCCGGGCCCTCGCCGGACTGAGGCGCCTCAGGCGTCCTTGAAGACGCGCAGCTGGCCCGAGCTGCGGTACGTGCCCAGCGCGCCGACGCCGTCGCCCACCAGGCGGCCCGCGCGGTCGGGCTTCAGCGTGATGACGTTGCCGGTGCCGGGGTCGTTCGCCTGGTACGAGACGCTGCCGTCGGGCGCGACGGTGCGGCCGGTGACGGCCACCCAGTGGTCGGTGCCGTTGGCGCCGCCGCCGCTGCCTGGCTTGTAGTCGACGCCCAGCACCACCGGCCGGCCCGCGTCGAGGGACGCGTCGATGTTGGCCAGGCTGAAGGGGGTCAACTCCGGCAGCAGCCGCTTGAAGGCGGTGAGGCGGCTCCAGTCGAGCGCGTCGCCCGAGTAGCCGTGGTTCGTGTCCAGCCAGGCGTCGAGGTCCGCGGGGGTGATGGTCTCGCCCAGAATCTTGCTCATCGCCATCGCGCTGGACGTCATCGCGCAGCCGGCGGCGCTGATGGTGGCGCTGTTGCCGAGGCGGCGCGCGCCCCAGTCTGCGTCGGACTGCTTGAAGAGCGGCGTGCCGTCGGCCGACGTGGCGAAGGTGCGCGCAGCGGGCTGGAAGACGTCGACGGTGCCGGTGCCTCGCGCGGCGGGCTGCCAGCCGGTGGGTGCCGACGGGCCGGGCTGGGCGGGCTGCGCCGGCGCGGAGGGGCTGGACGGCGCAGCCGGGGCGAAGGGAGAGCGGCCACCGATGGGTTGCGGCATGGCGCTGAAGTCTACCGGGCCGCACGCGGCGCGTCGCTTCAGGTCCGTGTTGGCGGCGCCGCGGCACGCCAGCGTAGCTCTGTGGAGGTCGGCCGACCGGCAGGCCGCCACGCCACCGACGCGAGTGGCCGGCGAGGCGGCCAGTTGGTGCGGTGGTGCCGGGCGACGGACTGCTCGCCGGGAGCCGCGCGAGTGACGCGCTGGACGGCGCTCCCGCACGCCGCGGCGGGTGCGCCGTGACGCGGGCGCTGCGCGTTCGGGCTGCGGCACGACGCCGGGCAGACGGTTAGGGTGTGTCGCCGTGTCGTCTTCCCCCGTCCGCCGTCGCCTGCGCCGCGTGGCGCTCGCCGTCGCCGCCCTGCTGGCGTTGCTCGTCGTGGGCGCGCTGGTGGACGGCTGGGTGGCCTTCGGCCGTGTCGCGTCGGGCCCGCGGCGCGCGCGGGCGGAGGCCTCGCTGCACTGGGCGCGCGGCCACTTCGAGAACCCACAGCCGCTCGTCAACGACTGGTGGGGCACGCTGAAGGGCGCCGCGGCGATGAGCGCCGACGTCAGCCCGAAGACGCCGGTGCCGTTCGAGCCGGTACCGCGCGCGCGCTTCGAGGTGCCGCCGGCCTCGGGGCTGCGCGTGACGTGGCTGGGTCACGCGACGTCGCTGGTGGAGGTCGACGGCCACCGCGTGCTGTTCGACCCGGTGTGGAGCGAGCGCGCCTCGCCCCTGTCCTTCTCGGGCCCGCGCCGCTGGTACCGGCCGCCGCTGGCGCTGGACGACCTTCCGCCGCTGGACGCCGTCGTCGTCTCGCACGACCACTACGACCACCTGGACCTGCCCACCGTGCGCGCGCTGGACGCGAAGGGCGTCACCTTCTTCGTGCCGCTGGGCGTGGGCGCGCACCTCGCGTACTGGGGCGTCGAGGAGGCGCGCATCGTCGAGCTGGACTGGTGGGAGTCGCGCGCGGTGGGCGACCTGACCATCACCTGCACGCCGGCGCGGCACGCCTCGGGGCGCACGCTCCTCGACAAGGACGAGCAGCTGTGGGCCGGCTGGGCGCTCGTCGGGCCGTCGCACCGCGTCTACTACTCGGGCGACACCGGGCTCTTCCCGGCGATGAAGGACATCGGCGCGCGGCTGGGGCCCTTCGACGTGACGCTCATCGAGGTAGGGCAGTACCACTCGGCGTGGCCGGACTGGCACATCGGGCCCGAGCAGGCGGTGACGGCGCACCGCTGGGTGAATGGCCGCGTGCTGCTGCCGGTGCACTGGGGCCTCTTCAGCCTCGCGTACCACGCGTGGACGGAGCCCGCCGAGCGCGTGCTGGTGGCCGCGCAGCGGGCCGGCGTGGCGCTGGCGATTCCGAAGCCGGGGCAGAGCGTGGAGCCCGACGCGCTGCCGTCGCTCGACCGCTGGTGGCCGGCGCTGGCGTGGCAGACGGCGGACGAGGCGCCCATTCGCTCTACCGGCCTGCCGTGAGTCGGCTATGAGCGCCGGCCCATGAGCATCCCCGTGCCGCCGGTGCCGTCGTTTCCTCCCGCCGAGCTGACGCTGACGCAGGTGCCCGGCCTCAAGGCCGCGGGCGTGGCGGCGGGCATCAAGGTGTCGGGCAACCCCGACGTAGGGCTGCTGGTGTCCGACGCCCCGATGAGCGTCGCCGGCCTCTTCACGCAGAACCACTTCGCCGCGGCGCCGGTGGCGCTGTCGAAGCTGAACCTCGTGCGCAGCGGGCACGTCGCGCGCGCCGTCGTCGTCAACAGCGGCAACGCCAACGCCTGCACCGGCGCGCAGGGCGAGAAGGACGCCGAGGAGATGGCCGCCCGCGTGGCGAAGGCCCTCGGGTGCCCTCCCGAGCAGGTGCTGGTGTGCAGCACCGGCGTCATCGGCGTGAAGCTGCCCATGGACAAGGTGCGCGCGGGCATCGACGCGGCGCTCGCGCAGCTTTCGGCCGAGCCCGAGGCGGGCCGGCGCTTCCTGTCGGCCATCATGACGACGGACGCCTTCCCCAAGGAGGCCAGCGCGCGCGTGGGCGACGCGGTGGTGGCGGGCGTGTGCAAGGGCGCGGGGATGATTGAGCCCAACATGGCCACCATGCTGGCCTTCATGGCGACGGACCTGGACCTGCGCGGCGAGCAGTTGAAG
>Ga0272446_1003428_pt1 | contig 19966 bp, 19 predicted proteins | sample YNPCB0061_FD_194587 | JGI IMG/M metagenome (GOLD analysis project Ga0272446, IMG submission 194587) | Hot spring microbial mat communities from Yellowstone National Park, WY, United States - YNP-CB-006-1 | ecosystem: Environmental > Aquatic > Thermal springs > Hot (42-90C) > Sediment | place...
GGCGCGCGTTGCGTCAGGCTCGCGGGCGGACGGGGGAGGGGCAGGGGTGGGGGCAGTTATGTCTCCGCGATAAGGTTGTTGCCGAAATCTTCACGGTCGTGATAGATGTTCAAGAGTATTACTATAGGTGGCGCTGCCGAAGGCGTCTAACGCCAACAGGCGCGCTAGAGAACGCGCCCTACACAACGTTACGAGATTATTTTGTTAAAAACCATTATCCGCTGGCGATGGCGGCAAGACCAGGCGAAGGACTCACGATTTTGAAAAGTGTCAGGTAGCTAGTTTTTTTTTAGTGTGAGGGGGCGGGGTTATTCGGTCAGGTCTTCAAGGCTGGCGTCGGGGGCATTCTTCATTACAGAGGCAATCCCGCCTTCCATCGTGTCTTTGCTGGAGTACATTTCACTCTGCCCAATGACCTGATCGTTGGCGGCTTTCTTCACCACGAAGACACGGAGTCACAGAGTTTCCTTTCATTATTTATGCTCGTGTCTCCGTGTCTCTGTGGTTCGATTTTCACCTTTTGCAGTAGACTCTGTTTTATAATCGAGCGGAATTCATTACCCAGGAAAATCTGATGTCTGACAGCCCTCTTGTTGTTGAAAACTTATCCTTTCGTTACCGTGATCGTGCCGATACAGCGATACGAAATATTTCGTTCGAAGCCAGGCCGGGTGAGGTGCTTTTGATTGCCGGCGCCAGCGGCTGCGGCAAAACAACGCTGATTCGCTGCCTGAATGGGTTGATTCCACGCTCCTATAAAGGAGAAATGAGCGGTTCTGTGCGCGTCTTTGGGGAAGATACGTCCACCTGGAAACTCGCGCAAATCTCCCAAAAAATCGGGACGGTTTTGCAAGACCCCGAACGGCAAATTCTCGGCACGCGGGTGCTGAATGAGGTCGCTTTTGGGTTGGAGAATCTGGGGCTGCCGCGCGAAGAGATTTTGGAACGGGCAGACGAGGCACTCAAGTTTTTGAAGATTTTTCACCTGCGGGAGCGCGAGACATTCACGCTTTCGGGCGGGGAAAAACAGAAAGTAGCGCTGGCGGGCGTGCTGGCAATGCGCCCGTCCATTTTATTGCTCGATGAGCCGCTGGCGAGCCTGGATCCCGCCTCGGCGCAGGATGCGCTGGACACTGCCCGCTTTCTTGCCGACCAGGGTATGACCATCCTGATGGTGGAGCATCGGGTGGAAGATGTTTTGCGAATCAAACCGGAGCGGGTGATGTTCATGAGCGGCGGGGAGATTCGTTACCTTGGGAGTCTTTCGGGGTTATCCCAAGTAGTGAACTACCACGAAGTGAAACTGCCGGCAAAAGATATTCTCGAACGGGCAAAGCAGGATCCGCCTCCAGCGGAGATTCGGATTCTGCCCGGCGCGGCAGGCAAAGGGGAGTCTGAGGCGCTGGTCAGGTTCGAGGATGTCGCTTTTGGCTATGAAGCGGATGTAGAGGTGCTACACGGAATCAATTTGGAGATCAAGCGCGGCGATGTGATCGCTGTGCTGGGTCCGAATGGCGCGGGCAAGACGACGTTCGTTAAGCATGCTATCGGTCTGCTCAAGCCGAAGAGGGGGCGTGTTCTCGTAAACGGGCGCGATACGAGGGAAGCCAGTGTGGCGCAAATCGCCAGTACGCTGGGATATGTGTTTCAAAGCCCGAGCCACATGTTGTTTGCGCCGACGGTGTACGAAGAACTGGCGTTCGGACCGAAGAATTTGAAGCATGCAAAGGAACAAATTGAACAGGAGGTGAAAGAGGCGCTGAGAATTGTGAACCTTTCTGATAAAGAGCAAGACCCCCCGCTGGCGCTGTCTTTTGGCCAGCAGAAGCGCGTGAGCATCGCGGCGATTCTGGCAATGCAGTCGCGCATCCTGGTGATGGATGAGCCAACCGCCGGGCAGGATTATCAGAATTACATGAATTTCATGGATTCGATCCTGCAATTGCCTACCTTTGAAGCGATTTTGTTCATCACCCACGATGTGGACCTGGCAGTCATCTACGCCAACCGCGTGCTGATTGTGAACGAAGGCAGACTGGTTGCCGACGGAACGCCGCAGGAGGTGCTGCGCGACTTCGACCAACTCAAAGCCAACCGCCTCGTGCCGACCTCGTTGCTGGCTCTCAATCTGGAGCGTTTCCATGCAACGGGCCGCTTTATGAAGGCTGAGGCGCTGGCGCATATTTGATCTTTGCAGAGGAGAATGGAGAAATGAACAAAAGTCTCACCAATGTTGCCCTGTCGCTTGTGGGCGTTTTGGTCATCCTGCTCCTGTTGGTGTACGGAGTGGGAAGTGTCAATGAACGCTTCCAAACCGGCGAGAATGCCGTGTTGCGTTTTGTCTTTGTCGGTTTGGGGTTGGTCATTGCCTTTCTGATTTACTACTTCACTCGCGATAATGCGGCATGGGAAGTAGGCACCCGCCAGGTGGTGTGGATGGCAATTGGCGCGGCGTTGTATGCAGTATTTTCCTGGCTGTTCAACGGAACGGTTTTTGTGATTCCTTCGGTGAGTCAGGTGGCGCTTCGCCCTGCTATTGCTATTCCCATGTTCTTCGGTTATACCTTTGGTCCGGTGGTCGGTCTCTTTACGGGAGCCATTGGCAACACCTTCGGCGATGCGCTGACGGGCTTTGGGCTGTTTCCGCAGTGGAGCATGGGGAATGGTCTGGTGGGTTTCATCGCCGGCTTGCCCATGCTGTTTGGTGATAAAAAGAAGAGCCTGGACACCGTTTTTTGGATCAGCGGTGTGCTGGCGGTGCTGGGTGCGGTGATGTACTTCCTCAACCCCGACCAGCCGAATACGCTGTTCTTTGACCCTGCCAATAACATCTTTGGCGATGCCCAGATCACGCTTTTTGCGGGCATCTCTCTGCTGGTTGGTTTTGTGCTGGTGGCAGTCGTCCGTTTTGCCTTTGGCAAAACTATTGATATTGCCGCAGCCGTCACCTGGGGAATGCTCGGGAACATTCTCGGCATCGGCTACGCTGCCATTTCCGATATTTGGATCAACGGCTATTCCCCGGTGGTTGCCATTGTGGGCGAGTTTCTGCCTGCAGCCGGTCCGAACCTGATCTTTGCCGCCATCCTTGTGCCGCTGCTTGTTGCTGCATACGCCTCTGTCCAGAGACAATCGGGCAGATAAATCAATATCTCCCACCCCCCAACCCCTCTCCCGCCGGGAGAGGGGCGCGGGGTGGGGGAAGGTGAAACCATGTTAGTTGCCTGGAAGTACCGAAAACGAGAGAATTCCTTTATTCAGTCCTTCGACCCGCGCGCCTGGCTGATTTTCTATGCCTGTTATCTGGTCGGTCTGGTAACGTTTTGGGATGTTCGTTACCTGCTTCCGTTTTTCGGCATGGCACTGTTTGTCTTGTTGACCTCCGGCGTGAAGTGGCACGAGATTCGCCGGGCGTTCTTATTCATTGTGGGGTTTGTTTTCTTCTTTTCCATTCTCACCTTCCTTACCGGGCGCGGCGGGGTGGAGCATTACCAGCAGGAGCATTTAATCCGCCAGTTCAAGGCTTCCTTTTCCATTTTGGGCTGGGTCCCCACGCTGGATATTACCGTTGAAAGGGTTTTCTACGCCATCAGCCAGTTTGTAAAGGTTTCAAGCCTGGCAATTATGACCATTTTGATACCCTATTCTCTCGATCCGCGCCTGTATGGTATTACCTTCAAAGGATTGGGACTTTCTGATAAGTTCGCCTACGCCATGGATTTGACCATGCGCTTCATCCCGACCTTTGCCCGCGACTTCCAACTGACGGTGGATGCCCAGCGGGCGCGCGGCTATGAACTCGAAAAACTCAGCGGCGGACTGGTGGAACAAGTCCGCAAAATGGGACCGATTTTTGTGCCGGTGATTATCCATGCCATCATCGGTAGCGAAGATATTATTGACGCCATGGATTTACGCGCCTTTGGCATCGGTCCGCGCACATGGATTGACGTGCTGGAACGCAGACGGCGCGATTACATTCTGATTCGAATTGGCGTTATCCTTCTCATTGCTTCATTGGTATTGGGAATTCTGGGGTTTGGGAACTTCTGGGTTCCCAATGTCCTCCTCAAACTGGCAGGCGGTTAAAGCAAAAGCGACGCGGGCAGCGTCGCTTTTTTCTTGTTGGGAGATGGCTGTTAATGATGCCCGGTGTATTTCTCTCCCGCCTCGATGCGGATATTCAGGCGGTTTTCCTGCGGAGGAAAGGTGCAGGTGGCATAATCGGTGAAGGCGCAGGGAGGGTTATAGGCTTTGTTGAAATCAAGGAAGACTTTGCCGTTCTCATGGGCATCGGTATAATGATAACGCCCGGAGGGATAGGTGGTATCCCCGTTGGTCAAATCCATGAATTGAATGTACAGGCGGCGGTCGGGTAATTCGCTGGCGACCAGTTCATACGTTTGTCCGTTTAACTCGAAGGTGACGTAGCCCTCCACCCGTTCATCCAGAACGGCGCCCAGAATATCGGGCATTTTGACAATACGCGGGACATCGTAACGGGTGTACACGGCGGGGATTCGCCATGCCTCATCCACCGGATACCATTCACGGGGCGGAAAGGTGCGGCGTTCTTCCCGTGTGTTATCCCACAAGCGGATGCCCACTCCTTTGGAGCGGCGTACCACCACCATGCGCATTTCGTTGAAGGTGATGAAACTGGGAACATCCTCCTGGTCGGCATCCAGCAAAGCAGATTTTGTCACTGTGCCGTTGACCTCCACAGGAAGGTCTCCTTCTACATTCAGCGTAACATTGTTGCCGTCGAAATCGAAAGTCCCCAATCGCTTTGGAGCGCGTGCTGGAAGGCGAATATCGCAATCGGGGTCGGAGCCGATGATGTTCTCGCCTTTTCGGAGCCAGAACAACCCTGCCAGCGCTAGCCAGCTGTTTTCACGGCGCAGGTTCGCATCCACTTCCTTGCGCCATTTGAGCACGTTGTTTATGTATTCTTCGTTTGGCATGATGTGATTATACCGTTACCGTAAAAAAACCGATTTGCAATTTTGTAGAGGTCTTGGCTTGTGTGTAGTGCGAATGCGTCTTGCCTGTCTACGCTGGAAGTGTCTTTTGTGCAAAGTGTAGCGGGCATTTGCTAAGAGGGCGTCTGAAACGTCTATTTTTGCCCGTACTCTGCGCTCTCTAGCGCGGGGTGACTTTCGTGTTACAGCGCAAAGTTGGTCAAATGGGTGGGTCACCCCTGAACGAATATCTCGTCATCACGTAGCGCAAGTCTCTGACTTGCGCGGACACAATCGCCCTGATTCAAGAATTTGTGGACGGTTTGTCGGCAAAAAATCAACCTTGCATCGTATTTTCACTTGCGATACATTTCGCCCGCCTCTACGCGGAAGGGCAGGGTGTTTTGCGGCGGAGCAAAAATGCAGGTGGCATACGGCGTGTATGCACAGGGCGGGTTGTAAGCGAAATTAAAATCAAGCATCACTCTGCCGTTTTTGACCGGCTCGGTATAGCAATAACGACTGGGAGGATAGGTTTCGACGCCGCTCGTCTGGTCGCGGAAGCGGATGAAGAGAGCGCCGTCGGCTTTTTCAGCGGCATCCAGTTTGAAGGTCGAAGAGGCGAAGCGGAAGGTCACATATCCGTCGAGACGGTCTTCCACTGTGTCGCCGAGTGTGTCGGTGTGTTCCATCACCAGGGGTTGTTTGTAGCGTGTATAACGGGCAGAGATGCGATATGCCCGGTTGATGGGAAACCACTTGAGAGGCGGGAACGAGAAGCGTTCCCTGCGTTCGTTGTCCCATATGCGGATGGCGTACCTGCCGGCGTGTTCGTGGACGACCAGCCGCAGGGTTTCGCCCCAGGTGATGAAACTGGGATGCGCTTCTTTGCTGGACTTTAGAGCTGCTTTCTCGACCAACCGCCCATTGACTTTCACCCGCACCCCCTCTGCCACCGTCAGATGGACGGTTTTGCCTTTCAGCTCGACAACTCCAAGGAAGGTGGGGGCGTGTTCCGGCAGAATGACCTCGCACATGGGGTTAGAACCAACCAGGTTCCTCCCTTCGTTCAGCCAGAACAAACCCGCCAGCGCCAGCCAGCCATTCTCCCGGACGAGTTCGTCGTATTTTTTTGCACGCCACTGTAAAACCTTTTCTTCGTATTCGCGCTCTTTTTTGGTCGTCATGGGATGATTATACTGTAGGAGAAATTGCCCTGCGGCTCACATGTTCGACCTGCCGCAGGGCAACCTAATGACCAACTTACCAATTTACCAACCTGCCAATTTACCCGTTACTCTTCCAGTGTGCTGATGTCACCCTCTGGCAATCCCTGCGCGCGCGCTTTGAGGACGCGGCGCATGATTTTTCCGGAACGCGTCTTGGGAAGTTTATCCACGAACTTCACCTCTTCTGGTCGCGCAATGGCGCCCAGGTGGGTGGCAACGTGCTGACGCAGTTCCTCTGCCAGGTCGGGGGAGGGGGTAAAGCCGGCGCGCAGCAGCACAAAGCAGTGAATGCCCTGCCCTTTGACTTCGTGCGGAAGCCCGATTGCCGCCGCCTCTGCCACTGCGGGATGGCTGACCAGCGCCGATTCGATTTCCGCCGTTCCCAAGCGGTGACCGGATACTTTGATTACGTCGTCCACGCGCCCGATGATCCAGAAGTAACCGTCTTTGTCGCGCTTGGCGGAGTCGCCGGTGGTGTATTTGCCCGGGTTTTTGGACCAGTATTGGGTCACGTAGCGATCCGGGTCGCCGTAGATGGTACGCAGCATGGCGGGCCAGGGATTCTTCAAGACGAGGTATCCCTCGGTCTCGTCGGGGACGGGGTTGCCGTTTTCGTCCACCACTTCGGCTTCCTGTCCAAAGAAGGGACGCGTGCCGGAGCCAGGTTTGAGCGGCACGACAGGGGTGGGGGTGATCATGAACATGCCGGTCTCGGTCTGCCACCAGGTGTCCATGATGGGGCAGCGTTCCTTGCCGATCACGCGATAGTACCACTTCCATGCTTCGGGGTTGATGGGTTCGCCGACGGAGCCCAGCAGGCGGAGCGAGGAGAGGTCGTGTTTGTTGGGCCAGGCTTCGCCGAAACGCATCAGCCCGCGGATGGCGGTGGGGGCGGTGTAGAGAATGGTGATGCCGTACCGCTCCACGCATTGCCACCAGCGGTTGGGGTAGGGGTAGGTTGGTCCGCCTTCAAAGAGGAAGGTGGTGGCGCCGTTGAGCAGCGGACCATAGACGATGTAGGAGTGCCCGGTCACCCAGCCGGGGTCGGCGGCGCACCACCAGCGGTCATCGTCTTTGATGTCGAAGACGTATTTGAGGGTAGTATATGTGCCGACCATGTAGCCGCCGTGCGTATGCAGGATGGCTTTGGGCTTGCCGGTGGACCCGGAGGTGTAGAGGATGTAGAGCGGGTCTTCGGCGTCCATGACTTCGGTGGGGCATTTGCCGTTGGCGATGGGCAGGGCGCACAGGTCATGGTACCAGTGGTCGCGCCCGGCTTCCATGGGAACGTCCTCGTTCACGCGCTTGACGACGATTACATTTTCCACTGACGGACAGCGTTTAAGCGCCTCGTCTACGGTCTTTTTGAGCTCCACTACCTTGCCGTTGTTGAAACTGCGGTCTTGGGTGATAACCAGTTTCGATTGGCTGTCTTCGATGCGTCCCTGCAGGGCATCCACCGAGAAGCCGCCGAACACCACTGAGTGAATCGCGCCGATTTTGGCGCACGCCAGCATGGCAAAGACGATTTCCGGGATGCGCCCCATATAGATGGTAACGCGGTCGCCTTTTTGCACGCCCATGGCTTTGATGATGTTTGCCATGCGGCTGACTTCGCGGTTCATGGCAAAGTATGAAAAGGTGCGGTGCTCTTTGCCGTCTTCGCTTTCCCAAATCAGCGCCAGTTTGTTTTTGCGGTAGGTCTTGAGGTGGCGGTCAATGGCGTTGTGGACGATGTTGACCTTGGCGCCGACAAACCACTTGAAGAACGGTTTGTTCGAGTCGTCCAGCACTTTGTCCCATTTTTTGAACCATTCCAGTTCTTCGGCTTCCTTCGCCCAGAACCCCTGCAAATCCTTGCGGGCGAATTCTGCCAGGGCGTCCCAATCCTGCACATTTGCCTGCGCCACCACCTGTTCGGACGGGTAATAGACTTCCCCTTCGAGTTCTTTTTTTGTTTTTGCTGCCATAGTTGCACTCCTCTGAATTGGAATTTGGGTTGAATTTTCAGGTTTGGCGAAATACTCAAATTTTGTATCAAAACACCTGATTTTTGAAAACGCTACTCTACTGACGTTCCCTTTTGCCGGTAAGAGCAGTAGAACCGAGAATTTCAAAACGCTCTTTTGGAGAACGTCAGCTACTCGTTCCAATCCAAAAACTTATACCACGCGCCCGCCAGCGGCAAGAACCACGGAAAGCCGTTATACAATCCCAGCGGCGCCCCAGGAAATGAAAACTGTGCAAAGGGATGTTCTGCAATGTTTCCCTTCAACATCGCCTCGGCGACTGTCTTGCCCAGATATGTCCCCATAGCCACCCCGTGACCCGCATAGCCCAGCGCGTAATACACGCCGTCCTCCGCGCCTGCGTGTGTCATCATATCAAAGGCAAAATCCAGCGTACCACCCCAGGCATACTCCACCTTCACATCCCTCAACTGCGGGAACACATACACCATTTCCCTGCGCAGAATTTCTGCACTCCGCTGAATGGTATTCTTTGTCTCCGGGAAAAACGCCGCCCTTCCTCCAAAAATCAGGCGGTTCTCCCACAGCCTGAAATAATTCAGGTAATGCTTGAAATCGAAAATCATGCGGTTGTTTGGGCTGAGTTCATCAACCAGTTCATCCGAAAGGCGCTCGGTGGCAATAATGAACGACCCAATCGGGATGACCTTCCTCTGCAGTTTCTTTGTGAGATTCCCCGTATAACCGGCCGTTGCCACCAAAACAGACTCTGCGCTTAGAGTTCCTCTTTGCGTTTCGATGAAGAACCGCTTCCCCCTCCGCTCGAGGCTGTTCGCCCGCGCCCGAGCATGGAGCCTCGCCCCAGCCTTTTCTGCCGCGCGCGCCAGCCCAGCCACATACTGCGCCGGGTTCAACCCCCCGCTGACCTCATCCACCAGCCCGCCGTGATAGACTGCCGACCCAATCTCCTGGCTCAACTCGTGCGGTGCAACGAGTTTCACCTTGTGGTCAAACTCCTTTGCCATGAATTCGACTTCGCCCTTGAGCGCTTCGTAATGCCTGGGCTTGTTAGCCACCAGCAAATGACCTGTGCGGGCAAAACCACAATGAATGCCCTCTTCGCGAACAATTTCCTCAACCAGGCTGACTGAATCCAGCGAGCACTGAAACAGCCGCCTCGCCAGTTCGCGCCCGTACCGCTTGAAGACAGTTTGCATGGGAAGTTTGAGACCGGTCAAGACCATGCCGCCATTGCGCGAACTTGCCCCCCAGCCGATGGTCTCCGCTTCGAGTACCACCACACTGACGCCCTGTTTTGCCAGCGTCCGCGCTGCGCTCAACCCCGTGTACCCCCCGCCGATGATGGCAACGTCCACGTTTTTGGGCAGGGGAGTGATGGTGTTTTCCTCGCCGGGCATTTTGGCAGTTGTCAGCCAGTAGTTGGTTTGCTGCATGGTTGTTCCTGTGAGGCAATGGAAGGGGTTGAATTGCCTTACGCGAGAATGCTTTTCCAGTCCATTTGTTGTACCGTTTTGTGCAGGCGGTGATCGTCTTCGACGATGTGAAGGGTCAGGTTGGGGAAGAGTTTTTGGGCTATTTCGCGGACCGGTTCGAGCGGGACGACGGTATCCAACGTCCCGTGGATGAGGATGGTTGGAACAGAGGCAGGCTTGAGGTCCAGAAAAGAGCCGAAGGGGTCGCGCAGGAGGGCAGGGGCAAGCAGGATGAGTTTCCGCACCTGGGCTGGGTGGCTGCAGGTGTAGACCGTCCCCATTAAGCCGCCAAAGGATGAGCCGATGATGGTCCAGTTTTGTTTGGGGGCGAGGATGGGTTCCAGTTGGGTCATCCGTTCTTCAAAGGAGCCTTTGAAGTCGGGGGTGAGCATGCCAGGGAACCATTCACGAAACAGGCGCGCTTTGCCGCTGTTGCTGTCGCTTTCGAGCCCATGAAGGTAGATGAGGCGGCTGGTGTCCATGTTACCTTTCGGCGTGTTTTTGCATTTGGAAGATGATGACTTGCGCCAGCGCTCCAATGACGAAGATGCCTCCGCTGGCAAGGATGCGGGCGATGCCGAAAAATGGGAGCACGCCGTAGATGAGGTACGTGCCAATCAGGGAGGAGACGATGATGAGCGCCCATTCTTTGAGCAAGCCGATGACGAGGGCTCCGAGTATGCTGCCTGCCGCGAAGGGGACGGGCAGTAAGGTGGCGCTGCCCGGCGTAAAGTATTCATTGAAGGCAAAGCCGCCAATCAAAAAGCCGCATACGTAGAAGCCTGTGTCTTTGTTGATGACGGTCAGGATGGCGCCCAGGGTTGCGAGGGTGAGGATGAGGGCGGTATCTACCCAGGCGGGCAGAGAGGGCGGCAGGAGGAAGGTGAGGCGCATGCCCAGGAATGCCGCCAGCGCCGCGGAAAAGAGGAAGCTGAGTTCGCGCCCTAAAAAGAGGATGAGGATGCCGGCGATGCCTCGAAGGGTAATCAGGCTCACGATACACTCCTTTGCTTGTGTTTCTGGCTGCGCAGGATTTCGCGCAGGCTGATTTGGAGTTCTTCCGGCAGTTCCGGTGACATTCGTCTTAGCGCTACAGCCGGAAGCGGATTTTTGGTTTTGGCAATGATTTGTTGAAGGAAGAAGACGGTTTCGTTGGGGGATGCCTGGTAGAGAGCCTTGATGAGTTCCTGCAGGTCGAATTGTAATGCAGCAGGCGAGGCTTTGAAAATCGGCTCGACGATGTCCAACACGGGGGGGAGGTTGTCGAAGTCGGGCGCTTTGACCAGTGGCACGAGCGCCTGAATGCCGTTGGACCACATGCGCTGACGGGCAGGGTGAAGCCATTCCCGCACGAGGACGAGAAACAGGTCGGGGGTCTCATTGCGCAGGCGGGTGAGGCTGGTGGTGAGCAGGGCGGCGCGCACGCTGGGGTCGCGGACGGCTTGCATCCAGGCGGTGAGGCGGGCAAGCAGGCGTTCTTCCTGCGGCGGAATGCGCCCCAGCAGAAAGGCGGCGAGCAGGCGGGTTTCCAGCCAGCCTTCGTCCCACAGGGCGTCGGCGAGTTCGAGCGCCTGAATGGGGCGTTGCTCTGCCAGCGGACCCAGTTCTATTTCGATCTGCCGCAGAACGACGGGCGGAGTCCGGTAGGTGGGCAGGACGGACGACGGCGCCACGCTCTGACTGCGCAGGGTGCGGTTGACGTAGTAGTCGAGCACTTCGCGCAGTTCACGCAAAAAGCCCTCTGGCTGGTCGAAGAGGTCAGCCAGGCTGGCGGTTTGTTTTTTGAGGCGGGCGAGGTCTATGGCGGGCATGAGTTCAGTAATCAGTGTGCAGTGACCCGTGATCAGTACTGTTACACTGATTACTGGTCACCGATTACTGCTTTTAATACGCTCTCCCGAACAGCACCTTCTTCTCGGCTTCGTTTCCGCAGACGATGCACTTGCCTTTGGTTTCGGGCTGTCCTTCGAGCGGGATGCAGCGCGCGGTGGCTTTGGTGTCTTCCTTGATTTTGGCTTCGCATTCTTTGTTCCCGCACCAGTAGGAGAATGCCCAGCCGTCGGCGACGACTTGTTTGAGTTCATCGTAGGTTTTGGGGTCGCGGATGTTGGCGTCGCGGAACTCGGTGGCGCGCTTGAGGAGAGAAGCATGAATTTCGGACAGGAGTCCGCTTACGGTCAGGGCGAGACCCGTTTGCGAGACGAAGGATTTGCCCTCGCGTCCTGTCACGTCCCGTCTTGCCAGCGCGACGCTGCCTTTTTCCACATCTTTGGGTCCGATTTCGATTCGCACGGGGACGCCGCGCATTTCCCAGTCGTTGAATTTGAAGCCCGGCGTGACGCCTTCGCGGTCGTCCATTTTGACGCGGATGCCGGCGGCTTTGAGTTCGGCAAAGAGTTTGTCTGCCGTTTCCATGACTTTGCTTTTTTCGGCGTCGCTCTTGTAGATGGGGACGATGACCGCCTGGAAGGGGGCAACTTTGGGCGGCAGGATAAGCCCCTGGTCGTCGCCATGCGTCATGATGATGGCGCCGATCATGCGGGTGGAAAGCCCCCACGAGGTGGTGTAGGCGTATTCAAGTTTGTTTTCCTTGTTCAGGAATTGGATGTCGAACGCTTTGGCGAAATTCTGACCGAAATAGTGAGAAGTGCCAGACTGGAGCGCGCGCTTGTCCTGCATCATCGCTTCGATGGTGGTGGACATTACCGCGCCGGCGAATTTTTCGGTTTCGGTTTTGATGCCTTTGATGACCGGAATGGCGCAGTCGTTGATGGCGAAGTCGGCGTACACATCGAGCATGCGGAAGGTTTCTTCTTTGGCTTCCTCGGCAGAGGCGTGCGCGGTGTGACCTTCCTGCCAGTAGAACTCGGCAGTGCGCAGAAAGAGTTTGGTGCGCAACTCCCAGCGCAGCACCGAGCCCCACTGGTTGATGAGGATGGGCAGGTCACGCCAGGATTTGATCCACTTGGAATACATGTAGCCGATGATGGTTTCGGAGGTGGGGCGCACCACCAGCGGCTCTTCCAGTTTTTCGCCGCCGCCGTGCGTGACGACCGCCAGCTCGGGGGCAAAGCCTTCCACGTGTTCTTTTTCCTTTTCGAAGAACGACATGGGGATGAGCGTGGGAAACGCCGCGTTGACGTGTCCCGTCTCCTTGAAGCGCCTGTCCAGCCCTGCCTGCATGTTTTCCCACAGCGTCCAGCCGTAGGGTTTGACGACCATGCAGCCGCGCACGGGGGCGTAATCTGCCAGGTCCGCTTTCAGGACGAGTTTGTTGTACCATTCTGCAAAGTCTTCTGCACGGGTGGGTAATTTATCTTCAGCCATTTTGTCCTCGAATGTTTTCAGGTTTGCATGTTTACAGGATGAAACGTTTGAACGTTCAAACCTGCCAACTTTCCAACGCCTCTACGGCAGTTTTTACATCCTCCGCAAATTGAACCAGTTCTCGCTGTGAAGCAGGGATGTAACCGTCGAATTCCTTGAAAAACTGATCGAACGTGGACTGCCAGCCGCGCCCGACCAGTATCAACGGGCTCCGGCGGCGGGATTCCACAATCATGAGATTCCACGTCAGGGCGATTTCGGTCAACGTGCCCGCACCGCCCGGCAGCGCAATCGCCGCGTCGCATCCCTCGACCAGAACCTGCAGCCGTTCCAGCAGGCTTTTCCTGCGCCGTTCCTCCTTCACCCAGCGATTCGGCTTGACGGGTCTCCAGGCTTCGATGTCCTCGCACGTCACCCCGACGACATGCCCGCCCGCCTCATACGCCCCGCGTGAGACCGCCTCCATCGTGCCGATATAGCCGCCGGTCAGCACGGTATGCCCGCGCTGGGCGAGAAGCCGTCCGAGGAGCATTGCCTCCTCGTAGGCTGAGTCGCCTTCCCTGGGTTGTGAGCCGCCAAATACAGAGATGTTCATTTCAAATTCTCGTTTTCATGTTGGAACGTTCCAACGTTCTAACTGCTTTGGTCCCATGTTCTTGTCTTATTGATCGCGATCTTCCTCAACACCGCCTGCTCCAGGTCAATACCCGAAACTGACGCCAGTTGCAGAAGATATAACATCACATCTGCCAGTTCGCTCCCCAGTTCCTCACGGTCGCGTATTTCGTCGGTGAACTGGAAGTGCTCGAGTATTTCAGCCGCTTCGATTGCCAGCGAAACCGCCAGATTGCGCGGCGTTTGCGGACGTTTGCTATCAGCGTCGTACCAGCCTTTCGCGCGCACAAACAGGTGCATTTCTTCGGTCAGTTGTTTGATGTCCATTGTATCCTCCTCTCACCCCATACTCTCCCGTTAGAAGAGGGGCAGGGGTGAGGGAAAATAAAAACGGCTCGCCAAGTCTGGGAGCCGTTCGCGGGCGTATCGAACTGAACCTAACCAGACCAGGCAGGCTTATGGTCGCTTGCAGGGGACGGCAGCGGGTTCAGCATAGATGCGCCGATTATACCTGAAAAACCTTTCTATATCACGACTCGGATTACGGGTAAAATGGACTTGGACGAATGAACCTCAAATCACAACTCGAATCCACCCTGACCTCGGAGCAACTCCGCATCCTGCGCCTGGTTGCAGACGAAGCCTCCCAAAGCGGACTGCCGCTTTACATCATCGGCGGCTCCGTGCGGGACCTGGTCCTGGGCGCCGCCATCAAAGACCTTGATCTCACCGTCGAGGGGGATGCCATCGCGCTGGCGCGCGTCCTGGCGAAGCGGCACGGCGGCAGAGTCACCCCGCACTCCAAATTCGGCACCGCCAAATGGTTCCTGCCCAAGAATTTACAAACCCAGTCTTGCGAGACGCTCGATCTCATCTCCGCCCGTTCTGAAACCTACAAACACCCCGCCGCCCTGCCTACCGTCAAACCGGGCAGTATGGATGACGACATCCGCCGCCGCGATTTCACCATCAACACCCTTGCCATCCGCCTCGACGGCGCGAACTTTGGCGAACTGCGCGACGACCTCGGCGGCATGGACGATTTGAAGCGGGGCGTTATCCGTGCCTTACATGCCAGATCGTTTATTGACGACCCCACCCGCATCTACCGCGCCGTCCGTTACGCCGAACGCTATGGCTTCAGAATCGCCGAGGAAACGCTGGCATTGATTCCTCCCGCCCGCCCGCTGATCGAAAAACTCTCCGCCCAGCGCATTCGCCGCGAACTCGACCTGATCCTCCAGGAAGAGCACGCCGCAGCCATCCTCGCCCGCCTCGCCGACCTGAACCTGCTCCAGCCCATCCACCCTGCGCTGACATTCAACCCATCCATGCGGGAGCGGCTTGCAAACCTGCACACCCGCATCAAAAAGGTCGGGAAGATGCGCAGTTCTGACCCCGGCTGGTTGCTTTGGCTCATGTCCCTTTCGCCGGAGCAGTTGTCGGCGTTGAATGACCGCCTTCACTTCACTGCAAATCTGTTTGCCTCATTATTTGCCGCCTCGAAACTGTACGCTGCTCAATCATCCTTTATTGACTTGAAGCCGAGTCAGTGCGTGGAGCGGTTGGAATCCTACCCTCTCGCCGCAGTAGAAGCGGTCGGATACGCCGCAAAAGACCCGCGCGTCACGGAATGTTTCGAAGAGTACATTTCAAAATGGCGCTATATCAAACCGCATACCACTGGCAACGACTTGAAAACCCTCGGCGTCGAGCCGGGACCACAATATGCCCTCATCCTGCGCCGTCTGCGTGACGCCTGGTTGGATGGAGAAGTAAAATCGGCAGAGGAAGAAAAAACATTGCTGAAAACTTTGCTTGGTCAGCCTCCAGCCTCCGCCTGACCATTCGCCGGCGTTCAATCTCAAAGTCATAGAACTGACGCGAAGCGCGTAACTCCCCTGCTATAATGGGTTGAGAAATCCAAATGCCCAAACTGTTGCCGCTCGATCTTCCCTACCGTCTGCGGGAGCCTTTCCTCTCCACGCCTGAACTGGCGTTGTTTCACGTCCTGCAAAAGATGGCAGGCGGGCATTACATTGTCTGCCCGAAGGTAGCGCTCAACGACCTCTTTTACATTGTCCGCCCGAACGAGAATGTCCACTTCTTCAACAAATTTTTCCGCAAGCACGTGGATTTTTTGCTCTGTGAACCCCAAAAATTCAAACCAGCCATCGGCGTAGAATTGGTAAAACCCATTGCCCGCAGCGAAACGCGCGAAACCGACCAGTTCATGGAGGACCTCTTCCTGAGCGCAGGGCTTCCTTTGGTACATGTCCCTTCCAGTGACTCCTACTCGGAAGACGACCTCGAAGAATTGATCAAACTTGCCGTCCTGAAGGTGCGGGAGATGCGCCCGCTTCGCTCCTCGACCGAAACGGACTCAGTCCCGATGTGCCCTGTCTGCGGCAAGATGATGGTTCTGCGCATCCATCGCAGCGGACCTCAGGCGGGAAAGACCTACTACGGCTGCATGGACAGCCCCAAATGCAGCGGGGTGGTGGAAATCGGCTGACTGTATTTCAAGCGTAATGTCTTTTCAGCTCGGAAGCATACCTTGCCCCGACGATTTCCCGATTTTGCTTCAACCAATCCCTGAACATGATTTTGCCGCGCGGCGCTTCCTTCGAGACCAGCAGGTTTGCCATCAAACCGTCCACTTCCTCGGGGGTGAGGACGACATCCCTCACAAACAGGCTGATGAATTGCGCCGCCAGCAACGCCAGCCGCGGCGGGACAGAAATCAACAGCTGCCTTGCGCCGATGGTCTCGCCGACCAATTGAACCAGTTCCTTGAACGTGTATGCATCGGGTCCAACTGCGTCAATGATGTAATTTTCCCTGCTATACACCGCTTCCACAGCCAGGTCTGCCAGATCCTCCACATGCACAGGCTGAATCCCATACGACCCGTCGCCAGGGATGAAAAAGACGGGGAAATGACGCAAAAGAAACGCGATGTTATTGATGAGAACATCTTCTCCGCCGCCGACCAGCACGGTAGGGCGCAGGATGGCATACGAAAGTCCCGACTCGAGAATAGCCTGCTCGTTTGCCGCCTTGCCCCAGTAATACGGCAAATGCGACTCTGCCGACGGATTGGCAATGCTGATATGCACAATTCGCCTCACCCCTGCGGCTTTGGCGGCACGGATCAGTTTCCGTGTATTCTCCACGGCGCGCGGCTGGGTATTTTCGCCCTTGTCGAATCGCACCCAATACGTGTTCACCAGCACCTCCACCCCCCGCAGCGACTCCGTCATGCCTGCCTCGTTGAAATCCAGCGGATAGGCTTTGACCCGTCCGTTGAACGGGTCTGGGCGGTTGGGGTGATTGGTCAGCGTAATGACCTCCTCGCCTCGCGCCAGCAACCGCTTCGCAATGTACTTGCCCGAATAACTGAATGCGCCTGTTACTGCAATTTTCATTTTGCCTCTTTTCACTTCAAAACGCTCAGAATCTTTGTCACATTCGAAAGACCCAAACTCTCCAGCCGAATGACCGCCTTCGCCAGGCTGTCAATCGCATCGAAAAACTCCTGCAGCGCCTTCACCCGCTCATAGACAAAATTCCACTCTTCGTTTTCCACCCAATTTGCCTCCAGCGCCGTCAACGTGTCCTTCACAGAGCGCACGGCACGGTCGAATTCCGAATTCTGCCGTTCCTGCAAAATCGAACGGATGGCTGCGTAAAAATCCGTCTCGGCGGTGTAATAATCCTTGCGGTCGCCCAGTTTGGTAGAGCGATGCACCAGCCCCATCCGTGCCAGCGTGCGCACCTCCGTACTGACCGCCCCCTTCGTCAAGCCCGTCCGCTCCACGATCTCATCGAGCGACAAGGCAGTGGGGGAGAGATAAAGCACGGCAAAGATGGCGCCCATCCCCTTGGGGAAGCCCCAAAAGCGGCTGATCTGGCTCAAGCCTTCCGTGAAATCCTTTTTGATTTGGGTGAGGGTCTCTGTCATAGGTCTTCTTTTGTTTTGTATGTTTAGTAAATACTAAACGAAATATACAATATGAGGCGCTATCTGTCAAGGCGCCGCGATTTGCGCGTAGGCAATATAGTGTGTGAGTGAGAGGAACGGGAGTGTTTATTGGACTTTGGACATGCCCGAAACGGACGCGGATTCTCCCTCCATGTGCTTTCCGATTACGCTAACGTTCTCTAACGCTGCAGGCGCGTAAGAGAACGCGCCCTACGCTTCAATCCTACGGGACGGCTGATTCTGCTTCGGATAGCCGATTCTCCCTTTATGTGCTTTCCGATTACGCTAACGTTCTCTAATGCCACAGGCGCGTAAGAGAACGCGCCCTGCGCTTCGACCGACTCTTTTTATGGAGCGGTGTAGAACAACCGAAACAATTCTTCTCCCGTTTTTTCGCCTGCTGTTTCAAAATATCCCTGAATAGGCACACGGAAGGCGATGGTTTCGGCTGCGCTTTTCTCGAACCTGAATTCTACAAAGCCTGGTTGCGGTCCTGCCAGGTCTTCGGGCGGGATGCCGTCCACTACCAGCATGACCTCATAGATCCAGTTGCCGAATGTTCCGTAATCGTCCAGGCGTTCGACGGGCACGGTGATGTAGAAATCGGTTTCCATGGGGAGGAAGCGGACGATTTGCCCGTCGTTGCCGAGGCAGTTTTCGCCGTAGGCTGCGGCGTGTGAGGTGGAGTTGGGGATGATGGATTGGATCATCCCGTCGAATTGGGCGGTGAGGTCGGGCAGGTTCTGCGTTGCCCATTGGTAGCCGCACTGGGTGGAGGAGGTGTCCTGTGTGGGCGGCGGGGCAGCCTCGGTGGGGATTTGGGGCGACAAAGGCTGAGGCGTGGATAAAGCCGCTGAGCACGCGCCCAGGATGAGGGTCAGAACGAGAAGCGTAAGTTTTGTCTTCACTTGAGCAGGTCGGCGGCGGCGGTCGCCATCAGTGCCACGCCGTTGATGAGGGCTTGTTCGTCGAAGTCGAATTTGGGATGATGATGGTTGTAGTTGAGGTTCTTTTCGGCGTTTGCCGAGCCGATGAAGAAGTAACAGCCGTCCACTTTTTCTTGCATGTAGCCCATGTCTTCGGCGCCCATGGTGAGGTAGGGGTAGTCGGCGATGGGGGTTTCGGGGAAGACCGATTGTGCCGAACGCTGGACGCTGGCGGCGACGTGGTGGTTGTTGATGACGGGCGCCGTGACCTGTTGGATGGTGATTTCGGCGGCGCATCCCAGAGAGGAGGCGATGCCCGTGACGATTTGTTCGAAGCGCTGGAGGACGAGGGCGCGGATGTCGGGGTCGAAGGTGCGGATGGTGCCGTTGAGTTCGGCGGTTTGGGGGATGATGTTGAAGGCGGTGCCTGAATGGATGGAGGTGACGCTGACGACGGCGGGTTTGAGGGGCGGGACGTTGCGCGAGACGATGGTTTGCAGGGCAGCCGTGATGTGTGCGGCGCATACAACGGGGTCGGTGGTGGTTTCGGGGGCGGCGCCATGACCGCCTTTGCCTGTGAGTTTGACTTTGAAGAGTTCTGCGCCCGCCATGACGGGTCCTTTGGCGACGTGTATCCAGCCGAGGGGTTTGTCGTTCCACAGGTGCAGGGCGAGGGTTTTTTCGACTTTGGGAGAGTCGAGCACGCCGTCGCGCATCATCATGAGTGCGCCGCCGACTTCTTCGCCGTTGGTGCCTTCTTCGGAGGGCTGGAAGCAGAATTTGATGCTGCCTGCCAGTTGGTGTTTGTGTTGGTTGAGGATTTTTGCAACGGTCAGCCCGATGGCGGTGTGACCGTCGTGCCCGCAGGCGTGCATGACGCCGGGGTGGGTGGAGGCGTATTCTGCGCCTGTTTCTTCGGTGATGGGGAGGGCGTCCATGTCGAAGCGGAGCAGGATGGTGGGACCTGGTTTGCCGCCTTCCAGATAGCCGACGACGCCCGTTTTGCCGACGCCTTTGGTGACTTCAAGACCGAGGGCTTCGAGTTCCTTTGCGACGATGCCGCTTGTGCGGATTTCCTGGAAGCCGAGTTCGGGGTGGCGGTGGAGGTCGCGGCGCAGGGCTTGGGTGTAGGGGAAGAGGTCTTTGGCTTGCTGAAGGAAGGTGGTCATGATGGCTCCGTTTTCAGGTTGGAAGTTTCTAAGTAGTCGATCGAAAATCATTAGACGCGCAGGAGACGTTCTCTAACGTCCCTGTCGGCGTAAGAGAACGCCGACTGTGCCAATGGATTTCTAAAAACATACGACCGACCACTTAACTGTATTTGATTACTTTGTTCTCTACCGTACAAATACGAGAGAAAATCAGTCATAGGATAAACTCAGGGTAACCCAACCAACTGAGGTATCCCCTATGACTGATCGCTACCGAGTATACACAAAAGTGAAGAAAACGTTGAAGAC